>Ga0068856_100007581_pt1 | contig 10590 bp, 4 predicted proteins | sample KBSCornC62_FD_66595 | JGI IMG/M metagenome (GOLD analysis project Ga0068856, IMG submission 66595) | Corn rhizosphere microbial communities from Kellogg Biological Station, Michigan, USA - KBS Corn C6-2 | ecosystem: Host-associated > Plants > Roots > Rhizosphere > Soil ... | reverse complement strand
CTTGGCTACAAGGCCCGAATGAATGAGCAGGAGAAGATCAAAAGCCAGAAGCAGCTGATTGTTCAGTTGGAAGCAAATCAAAAACTGCACGACCGCATGCAGCAGATCCGAAACAAAATAGCGCAAGACCTTCACGACGATGTCGGTGCGACACTCAGCACGATTTTGTTATATACAAATGCAGCAAAGCACAAGGCAGCCTCGCTTCCGGCACATGAGAATGCGCACTTTCTCTCGAAGATCGGCGAATCTGCTACGCAGATGATCGACGAAATGAGCGACATCGTATGGGCCATCAATTCGCAGAACGATTCGTCAGAAAGTATTTTTACGCGGATGCATTCTTTCGCTGCGCCACTGTTGTCGGCAAACGATATTGAGTTTTCTTTCCAGGTGGATGATACGGTGAAACAGGAATTGTTTGTGATGGACCGACGCAAGAATTTGTATCTCATCTTTAAAGAGGCTATCAATAATGCTGTAAAGTATTCGTCTTGTACGCGAATCGATGTTTCACTAACGCGCGGACATGATGTTATTGAGATGACCATTCGGGATAATGGGAAAGGTTTTGACCTGGATGCTGTAAAACGCGGCAATGGCCTTTCGAACTTCGGACATCGCGCGCGTGATATGAACGGCTCACTGATCCTGGAAACAAATGCAGGGGCGGGAACGGTAGTGAAAGTGAGTTTTAAACCCTAAAATCAGATTTTGATACGATGGCACAAGCGCTGGAATTCGGTTATTTTTGCAATGTTTCGTCTAACCTATGATTCTTCCACTACGACTTGCGATCATTGAGGATAACGTTTCGTTCCGGGAAACGCTTGAGACGATCTTAAATACCACGGCGGAAATTCGTGTCGCGGCGACGTTGAAGGATTGTGGCCAGATCGTTCCCGTGTTCCGCGAAACAAATCCGCAGGTAGTCCTTATGGACATCGAGTTGAAAGGCAGTGATTCTGGCATCGAGGGCGTGAAAATTGTTCGAAATTACTTTCCGGAAGTAAAGATCCTGATGTTCACTGTATTTGAAGATGAAGAGCGGATCTTTCAATCCATTTGCGCAGGCGCATCCGGTTACTTGTTAAAAAAGACGCCGCCCGATGAAATTGTAAAGGCGCTTGTGGAAGTTTATGAAGGCGGTGCGCCGATGACACCCTCTATCGCGCGAAAAGCGCTTCAGCTATTTCGTGAAAAGATGGCCCCAGTTGCTGAAAACGATATGCTCTCAGCACGCGAGCGCGAAATTCTCCTGGCATTGTCAGAAGGATTTACCTATCAAAAAATAGCCGACAAATTATTTATCAGCATAAGCACTGTTCGTACACACATCTGTCACATCTACGAAAAACTTCAAGTGAACTCGAAGGTCGAAGCGATTCGCAAGTTCCAGGGAATGTAGTGTGTGTCGACGTGCTGGGGTGTTGATGTGCGAGGTGTTGATGTGCGAATGCGCGTAGTGTTATAATGTCTTGAAATCGCCATCTGTGACCGGAGTATCTCTGACATGCCCTCGGCTTAGACCATCGTCTACACTCTCGTGAATTAATATCCTACATCTTCAGGCCTCAATACAGCCATTCGAATCAGATAATCATCTGATACCGCCGTCGTTAATACCGGGTTAATTTTAAACCATCAAACAATGATTCTGGGGCGGTATCTACGTACGCCGCCGCTGAACAAAAAATATCATGACGGCAGAGACCATTTTATCGAAGAGACCCTTCGTTCAAATCCCTGATCACCTGGAGAAAATCGTATGGCAAAAGATCGAGGCGATTCGTCTCGTACTCCAGTACCATGACGAAGAAAAGTTTGGCATACTCGACGGCCGCGCCGGAATCGCGTTATTTTTTGCGCGTCACTATAAACTCACCGGAAGTATCGATAGCCTCACAATACTGCGGAAGCTGACGAATGAATGCATTGATCATATAACCGGCGACGATTTTTCAAATTCGTTCTGTTCGGGTTTTGCCGGCATTGCCTGGACGATCCACCACCTGGCAGACCAGCAACTCATTAAGCATCCAGACGAAGCGACCTGGTGCCGGTACGATGAGGCAATTGCCGATTTTACCATGACCGAACTTAATCATGGCATCTACGACTTTCTCAATGGCGGTCTTGGCGGCGTACCATATCTGCTGGCATGGCACCCGGCGGGAGAAACGGAGAAAATACTAGCCAGGATCGTTGAGGCGCTTGGGTCACTTGCTGATCGCGACGAACAAGGTATTCGCTGGAAAGATTTCCGAACCCGCATCAAAGGGCCAGATTACCGCGACGAACCGGTTTATAACCTTGGCCTCGCGCATGGTATTCCCTCGGTTATTTCACTTCTGAGCATGATCTACCGGAAAGGAGTTGCACGTAAGAAAGCAAAGGACCTTATCGATGCGAGCATCGATTGGTTATTGAATCAAAAGAATCGGTCGGCGGGTGCGGTCTCCGTATTCCCAACCTATATTTCCGTGCACGGAAAGAAAATTTCGAATGCCAGTCGTCTTGGATGGTGTTGTGGCGATTTGGGGGCTGCTGTGGCACTGAATCACGCCGGCTTTGCGTTGAATCATGCATTGTATAAAAACCTGTCGGAAAAAATTTTACTGCACACGCGCATGAGCCGCACGTGCGAGAACGGGTTGATTGAAGATGCTTCCCTTGGCCATGGAAGCATGGGCGTGTCGCATATTTACAGGCGCATGTATCGCACGCTGGGCCAACCGTGGCTTCGTCATGAGGCGGATCGCTGGCTGCAGACCACACTCGACATGGCGCCGGATGATGTAGCTGCTGCTGGGTTCGCCTGTCACGTACACGATGGCTGCATTTCTCAGTATAATATGATTGAAGGCCTTGCCGGCATCGGCCTCACGCTGATGAGCGCCGTCAATCCCAAGGACACAGCCTGGGATCGTTCATTTCTTATTTCCTGACGCGATAGTCGTAGCACATGTGCACGGCGTTTTCATATAGTCTCATAGCGCCGGATTTGTCGCTGACTATTTCAAGTTTTAGGTTATTATTTTCTGCTGAAAAAATGTAATACGCTATCAGTTGAGCGCCTACATTTCAGTGAGCGCGCATAGCAGTTCCGCGCGAAATCAGAATGCATTCCATTGAAAAATTCGGCTAAATGTATCACAGGTTCAAACGCTTTGACGTTGAGCCTGTTGATACAAAAAAAGCCACAAACGGAACGTTTGTGGCACTCAAGCACTGATGTCAATGGCGCGCTCTGCGCCATTGACATCAGTGTCACAATCGCACGCCTGCTTCTTTTCACGAATACATGAATTCCGTTCCGTGCGAAATAATGCGCATGCCGATCAACGATCACACCGCGAGCACACCGGTCTTTTTGATAGCGCTCCGTTTAACACTTTCACAAATCATTGATATATATATATGCTAACGAAGCTTTTCAGGAATTAAAAAACGGAAACCTGGAACTTGGAACCTTGAACTTAGGACCTGAAACCTTCAAACCTCAATTTCGAGCGTCCGTCATTGTACAACATAAAGATAACGTTTAGACGTTTGAGGTATTAAAAAACGATAAAGTACTACCTGGCTTCACGATGATGTGAATATTAAAAAGTGCATTTTTGAAGTTCACGAAGTAATATTTATGACCCGGATTTATTCTAATTATAAGAAGGCGTTTACACTTTCATTCACGCTTTGCGCATGGTTATCGACGCAACTTATTTATGCACAATCGAACCTAACGTTATGGTATGACAAACCGGCCAGAAGCTGGAACGAAGCGTTGCCTATTGGTAACGGTCGCCTTGGCGCCATGGTCTTCGGAAATGTTGCCGAGGAAAGAATTCAATTAAATGAATCAACGCTTTGGTCGGGTGGTCCCGTAAACCCCAATCCCAATCCACAAGCGCCACAATACCTGGAAGCAATCCGGAAGGCGTTGTTCAGCGGAGACTATCCACTCGCAGAAAAATTATGTCAGAAATTGCAGGGGCCGTTCACGGAGTCCTATGAGCCGTTGGGGGATCTCGTTTTGAGATTTAACCTGTCGGGCGCGCCGACTGCATATCGCCGCGAATTGGATATATCCAACGCTGTCACGTCCGCGGTGTTCACAGTCGATGGTGTGGAATTCAAACGTGAGATGATCGCCTCGGCTCCTCAGCAGATCATAGCGTTGCATTTAACGGCAAGCAAAAAGGGTGCATTGAACTTTACCATCGATACAGAGAGTCCGCTTTACTACAAGAATGAAACAATCCGCGCAAATGAGATCGCCATGCACGGCGTGGCGCCATCTCACACAGATCCGAGCTACGTACAATCGATGGTGCAGCCGGTTATCTATCACGATGCTGTCAATTGCCGGGGAATGCGGTTTGAGTTACGCGTGAAAGTGAAAAATACAGACGGAGAGGTGCAATCATCTGAAAAAGGCATTGTCGTCTCGAATGCATCCGACGTCACAATCTATCTGTCGGCAGCCACCAGCTTTAACGGCTTTGAACGATGCCCGGACAACGACGGCAAAGACGAACGCAAACTTGTTGAAGATTATCTCGGCGGTGCATGGCCGTTGACATATGGCGAGCTGAAACAAAATCACGTTGCCGACTATCACCGGTATTTTGATCGGGTGAATCTTTCATTGAACGATAGTCCTCCGGTTGATCTGCCGACGGATCAGCGACTGATTCAGTATACAAAGGGAAACCAGGACCCATCGTTTGAAGTGCTGTATTTTCAATTCGGCCGATACCTCCTTATAGCATCATCTCGCCCGGGTGGGCCGCCTGCAAATCTTCAGGGCATTTGGAACAACGAAGTGCGCCCCCCGTGGAGTTGCAACTACACGACAAACATCAATGCCGAGATGAACTACTGGATGGTTGAAACCTGCAATTTGTCAGAACTTCACACACCGCTGATTGATCTCATCAAAGCATTGGCGATCACCGGAAAGGAAACCGCCACCAACTTCTACAACATGCCAGGCTGGACTGTTCATCACAATTCAGATATTTGGGCAACATCAAATCCCGTGAGTGGCAGCCCGATGTGGGCCAATTGGCCAATGGGCGGCGGATGGCTAAGTCAGCATTTGTGGGAACACTATCAATTCACCGGCGACGTGGATTATCTGCGCACAACTGCTTATCCATTGATGAAAGACGCAGCATTATTTTGTTCCGCCTGGCTCGTGGATGATGGTCAGGGAAAACTGGTGACAGCCCCTTCAACATCGCCGGAAAATGTTTTTGTGACCGATCAAGGGGTCAAAGGAACGGTGTCTATCGCCTCTACGATGGATATGTCGATCATTCGCGATCTGTTCACGAATGTTATTGCGGCTTCTGAAAAATTAAATGTCGATCCGGATTTCAGAAAAAAAATTATCGATCAGAGATCAAGGCTTTTTCCATTCCAAATCGGTAAGAAAGGAAATCTTCAGGAATGGTTTCAGGATTATAACGACGACGATGTTCACCACCGTCATATCTCTCATTTGTTTGGCGTGTTTCCGGGCCATGAAATATCGCCGATTACAACGCCCGCATTGGCTGACGCCGCGCGCAAAACACTCGAGCTTCGCGGCGACGGTGGTACCGGATGGTCGAAAGGTTGGAAGATCAACGTGTGGGCGCGTTTGCTCGATGGCGATCACGCCTATAAACTTATTCGTGAACAACTCACGGCCGTGGTTTCAGACGGTATCAACTATGGTAACGGCGGAGGCACGTATCTTAACTTGCTGGATGCGCATCCGCCATTTCAGATTGATGGAAATTTTGGTGGCGTATCGGGCATGACGGAAATGCTTTTGCAAAGTCAGGATAACATCATCCACCTTTTGCCTGCGTTACCCACAGCATGGCAAAGCGGAAAGATCAAAGGCCTTCGGGCCCGCGGATCATTTGAAGTCGATATCGCCTGGCGTAACCATCAGCTCGAAAGTGCTACCATAAAATCATTCCAGGATGGAACGTGTTCGTTGCGAACGGATCGTCCGATTAAAATCCAGGGCTCTTCTGCAAAATCGGAAAAGACGACCGCAGGATATAAGACGGTATTTGCGGTGAAGAAAGGGATGACTTATATGTTGACAATACGATAACCACACCGTCAATTTCTTCAGGAAAAACGTCGTCGTAACATTTGTTAACGAATAGGGATAGTACCGTTAACAAATAGCACCTGTACTAATTTACAAGCACCACTAGTTTTGCGGTACCTTTGATACGCGATTATTCTAAAAATTATAAAGTATCGATGTTTCCGTTAACTCGAACGATACGTGACCTTGACGCGCGCTACCCGGAAACGCATGACCGAATGTTACCTGATATGTCCCATCTACAAATAGATACACACAACGCCGAAGCATTTTGTCCCAGCGGTCGAATTTGTTATTTTATCGATTCAATTGGTAAAAGTATTTCGTAAATGCGCCTCGGTACCCTGCTTCTAGCGTTTTTCGCTGCCATTTTTTTTGCGCGGATTTGCACTGCTCAGCACCGATATAATTTTTCGCGCCTCGATATTAATAATGGCCTTTCTGACAATCGAGTAAATTGTTTTTTGAAAGATCGTCGAGGATACGTCTGGATTGGAACGTTGTTTGGATTAAACCGTTATGACGGCCGAAATCTGCGCGTGTTTACGAGTCGCCAGCAGGATAGCACCACCGTTAGTGAAAATAATATAGAAAAGCTCTTTGAAGATCCAGATGGCCGAATTTGGATCAGCATGCGCGGAAGTCAAAATATTTTTAACCCCCGCGATGAAAAGATTATACGCAAAACCTCATCACTGTTAAAAAGCTACCATTTGCCACCCGGTAAGTTAACCGATATTGTCCGCGGGCAAGAAGACCGTTTTTGGTTTTTGCATAGTTCCGAAGGGCTGTACCGGTATACGGCATCCGATAAAAAAATGGTGCGTGTCACCGTTCCTGGGAATGATGCGATGAGACCTGTTCCAGGCGACGCTGTTATGGTGGCAGAAGATCATGCGGGCGGAGTATGGGTTGTGTATCGTAACGGAGTGCTGGAACGTCTCGATATAAAGACGCTGGCTGTGACAAAAACAAACCGCGACCTCCAGCATTTTTTTTCTAATCCTATTGAATTTAAAATAATGGTCGATCAGGATAATGATCTTTGGATTCACACGCGCAGCAGTAATCAGGGTATTTTCTTTTTACAACAGGGAAGATCGTTGATAAATTTCAATACACACTCGAGGGAGATCAAGTTGAGTTCAGATATCCTTACAGGCGTTGAACAGGATAATGCCGGGATGATCTGGGTTGGTACAGATCACGGCGGTGTGAATATCATCGACAAAAAAAACCGCAGCGTAATCACGATCCTTCACAACGAGGAGGATGCGAAAAGCATTTCACAAAACAGCACCAGTGTAGTCTATAAAGACCGCGATGGGTTTATATGGCTCGGAACCTATAAAAAAGGTGTTAATATCTACCACGAAAATCTGGTCAGGTTCAATACGTATCAGCACAAGCTTTCAGATCCACGGTCATTGCCGTATGATGATATCAATGCTTTTGCAGAGGATGAAAAAGGAAATATATGGATTGGAACCAATGGACAAGGGCTTATCTATTTTGATCGCGTGAGCCAGCGATTTACTCAATACAAGCACGATCCCAAATCGAATAACAGCCTCAGCTCTGATGTAATTGTAAGCTTATTTTTCGATCGTCACCATGAACTCTGGATCGGTACATTTTACGGTGGCTTGAATCGCTACGACGGAAAAAAATTTACGCATTATAAGCATTCAAGTACCGACACGACGAGCATTGGTGACGATAGTATTTGGGAGATTTATGAAGACAGTCAACAGCGGCTCTGGATTGGAACCATTAGCGCAGGGGTAGATCTGTTCGATCGCTCGAACAACAGGTTCCTGCACTACAATCGTTACGTTGATCAGAACTCGATACACGCCTCATACGTTCCTGTTATTACGGAAGACCATGATCACAACGTATGGTTCGGTACGGGATATGGTTTGGATGTTTTACCTGCTAATTCAAAGGTTTTTAAGCAGTATTTAAATGACGCATCCGATCCGAAAAGCCTGAGTGGCAACAGCATCATTTCGTTGCTGGAGGACAGCCGACGAAATTTGTGGATCGGCACATCGGAAGGACTAAATCTTTTTCGTCCGGATTCTGGCACGTTTCGGGTGTTTACAACAGCTGAGGGATTACCGCACAACACCGTGTTGACCCTCGCAGACGACGACGTCGGTAACGTATGGATGGGTACCTCGAATGGGCTCTCGTGTATGATGCTGTCTCGCGATAATGATGGAAAAGTAACGGGATACCAGTTCAGAAACTATACGCAAGCGGACGGCGTACAGGGAAAACAATTCAATGAAGGCGCTGTACTAAAAACAAAAAAAGGCGAACTGGTTTTCGGTGGCTCCAATGGCTTTAATATTTTCAAACCCGAAGAAATTCGCCCGGACACAAGCAAGCCACGCGTCATTATCGCCGATTTTCAGGTTGCAAACCGTACTGTACACGTGGGTGATACTGTGAATGGTGATGTCGTTCTACCACAATCATTGGATTATCTGCAAACAATAACGTTGAACAGCAAGAATAATGTGTTTTCACTCGAGCTCGCGGTCTTAAATTTTTTCTCACCCGATAAAGTTCGCTATAAATACATGCTCAAAGGGTTTGATAAAGATTGGATATTCCCCGATGCGGGTTCGCGGAAAGTGGCTTACACCAACCTCGATGGCGGGCATTATACGTTCATGGCCATGGCATCGAACAGCGATGGAATCTGGAGCGATAAAATTTACACGGTAAACGTCGAAGTGCTTTCACCTTTTTGGAAAACGAAGACCGCAGTTTTTGTCTATGTATTAGTGGCGATGGGGATTTTTTTCCTGGCGAGAAGGCTGGCCGTGGAACGCGAGCGAATGAAAAACAGATTGAAAAGCGAACGTCAGGCGGCCCTTCAGATGCACGAACTTGACTTGATGAAGATCAAATTTCTCACCAACGTCAGTCACGAGTTCAAAACGCCATTAAGCCTCATTCTTGCACCGATTGAAAAACTTTTATCGCGGCCAACAGACACTGACTTAACCACGCAGTATCAAATGATTCAGCGCAATGCGCGCCGCTTGCTGAATATGGTAAACCTCCTGCTTGACTTTCGCAAGATGGAGGTACAGGAAATAAAGTTTAATCCCACCCAGGGAGATATCGTAGGATTTATCAAGGATACGGCTGGCTCCTTCTCCGATATTTCCGAAAAGAAAAATATCGACTTCATCATTAAGTCGAACGTCGATCGTTTGCTGACTTTTTTTGACAAGGATAAGCTTGAACGAATCTTATTTAATCTTTTGTCAAATGCGTTTAAGTTCACGCCGGTGCAAGGTAAAGTGGGCGTCAGTATTAATATTATCACCAAATTCGATTCGTCGCAGCAGTGGCTTGAGTTGCGTGTGAGTGATACAGGTATCGGTATTCCGTCCGATAAAATCGACAAGATCTTTGATCGTTTTTATCAACACGATGTACCGGTTAGTCTGTTGAATCAAGGCAGTGGAATAGGCCTCTCCATTGCGCGTGAATTTGTTCAAGCGCACCAGGGCACAATTCAGGTGAAAAGTGAATTGGAAAAAGGAAGTGAATTTATTGTCAGCATCCCATTGCCGGAAAGCGAGGTCACTAATCTTTTGGAGCCGGAAGAGCCTGTAGCCACGATTCAGGAGGCCGAATACGCAGAGGTTGTGCACGATCACTGGAAAGTTTTATTGTTGGTGGAGGATAGTGAAGATTTCCGTTTTTATTTAAAGGATAACCTCCGGGGGCACTACAAAATTTTGGAAGCAAGCGACGGCCAGGAGGGATTGGATTTGGCATTGAAACACCTTCCCGACCTCATCGTATCAGATGTCGCCATGCCCGTTATGGATGGCCTGACGTTATGTAGTCAGATTAAGTCGAATGAAAGTATATCGCATACTCCCGTAATATTGCTGACGGCGCGTTCTGATGAAAAACAAAAGATAGAAGGATTTGACACGGGCGCTGACGATTACATCACGAAGCCTTTCAGCTTTGAGATGCTGCAATCGAGAATAAAGAATCTCATCATACGCCGGGAAAACAAGCACAAAGCAATTCGCAAATTGATTGATGTCAAGCCAACCGAAATAGCGGTCACCTCGCTGGATCAAAAATTCATCCGAAATGCAATTGCCATTGTAGAAGAAAATATGAGTAATTCCAATTTCAGGGTGGAGGGCCTCAGTGAGAAGTTGGGTATCAGCCGGGTTCACCTCTATAAAAAGCTTACCTCCCTTACCGGAAAAGCTCCTCTGGAGTTCATGCGTACGCTGCGAATGCAACGCGCTGCTCAATTACTGGGAACAAGCAAAATGAGTATATCACAGATTGCTTACCAGGTGGGATTTAATAATCCCAAATATTTCGCCAAGTACTTCAAAGAAGAATATAACATGACACCCTCCGCCTATGCGGCTTCAAAAACGGAATAATTATTTTGAAGGAATGTTTTAAAAGATTAC
>Ga0068856_100007579_pt1 | contig 10590 bp, 8 predicted proteins | sample KBSCornC62_FD_66595 | JGI IMG/M metagenome (GOLD analysis project Ga0068856, IMG submission 66595) | Corn rhizosphere microbial communities from Kellogg Biological Station, Michigan, USA - KBS Corn C6-2 | ecosystem: Host-associated > Plants > Roots > Rhizosphere > Soil ... | reverse complement strand
GCTGTGGGTGTTGGCGTACCCGGGCAGCACCCGGGTCCGGATCGCGTCCTCGACGAAGTCGAGCGCCCGGCCGGACGCGGTGTAGTCGGCGTACGTCAGCCGGCGCGGACCGTACGGGCCGGGCAGCAGATCGCCCTCGCCGACCAGCCCGGCCCTGATCCGGTCCACCAGGTCGTCCGCACCGCGCGCGGGCGCCTCCTCGATCGTCGTGCTCATTCCCCCCGCCCCCTCGGCGGCCGGCGGTCGCCGGTCCGCTGGGCGGATCGTGACGGGGACCGGGTGCGCCCGTCGTGCGCGGGAGCTACCTACTTTGGGGCAGAGTTCTGCTCACGTTTTGGCCATCCCGCCGGGCAGGCCGAGGCTGGCGGCGGCCGCCGCGACCTCCCGGCGGGACCGGACGCCGAGCCGGCGCAGCAGCGCCGCGACGTGGTTGTCGACCGTCCGCGGGGAGACGACCAGCCGGGCCGCGATCTCGGCGTTGGTGCGGCCCTCGGCCAGCAGCGCCAGCACCTCCAGCTGGCGGTCGGTCAGCCGGCCCGGGTTCGACCGGGTCGCTGCCCGGGGTCCGCGCGGCACCGGGACCCCGGCCCGCCGCAGCCGGCGCCGGCACACCGTGGCCGCGGCCGCCGCGCCCAGCCGGTCGAGCACGTCCAGGCCGGCCCGGGCCGGCTCCGCGTCCGGTGCCTCGGTCAGCTCGAGCGCCTGCTCGTACGGGTTGCCGGCGCGCTCCCAGAGCTCAGCGGCGGTCGCCCAGTCGCCCTCGATCCCGGCCGCGAACGGCGCCGGGCAGCCCGGGAACGGCTCGACCCGCTCGCCGGCGCGGCGCCGGTAGCGCAGCATCTCCGCGCGCAGGAACGGGTGCTGGGCGCGGACCGCGAACTCGAGCAGCCGGCCGCCCTCGGCCCGGACCCGGTCGGTGTCGCCGGCCAGCCAGAGCCACTCGATCCGCGCCCCCGCCGCCACCGAGCTCTTCTGCTCCTCGCCCGTTGCGCCGGCCAGCTGCCAGGCCTGCTCGACGAAGCCGGCTCCGGCCGGGTCGCCCCGGCGGGCCAGCAGCCGGCCGAGGAACGCCAGTGGGTTGACCGCGTTGGCGCCGGGCTCGTCGCCGGCGTCGAGCAGCGCCCGCAGCCGCCGCTCGGCCTCGTCCCAGTGCCCGCGCAGCATCAGCACGTAACACCGCTGGGCCTCGATCCGGTATGCCGCGGTCTCCAGCCGGTTCTCCCGGGCCACCGCCGCGCCGAGCTCGAGATAGGGCTCGGCCTCGGTGATCCGGGCCGAGCGCAACAGCATCACGGCCAGGTTGTGCGCCGCGACCGTGGCGTAGTCGGCGTGCCCGAGCGCGCGGGCCAGCTCGACCGCCTCGCGCAGGTCGGCCAGCCCGGCCTCGTCGCCGAGCGTGGCCAGCGAGACGCCGCGGTAGTTCAGCGCGTGCGCGACGACGTCGTCGGCCCCGGTGCGGCGAGCCAGCTCCAGCGCGGTATCCAGTCGCGCCATCGCGTCGTCGAACCGGGCCTGCAGGGCGTCCTGCGAGCCGAGCGTGCTGTGCGCCAGGGCCAGCTCCCGGGTCGGCCCGAACGGCTCCAGCACCGCGAGCGCCCGGACCGCCCGGTCCCGAGCCGTCGCCGGGTCGGCCAGCAGCGTGCTCATCCGGGCCGAGATCAGCAGCGCCTCACCGAGCCCGAGCGGGGTGGTGCCGGCCTCGTCCCAGAGCTCGACGGCCCGGTCGGCGTGCCGCGCCGCGTCTCGGAAGCGGTTCAGCGCGTACGCGGCCCGTGCGGCCAGGCCGTGCAGCTCGGCCGCCTCGGGCACGGTCAGCTTGCCGGAGCCGATCGCCAGCTCGGCGTACGCGACCGCCTCGCGGTGGCCGTTGGCGGCCGCCGCCTCGCGGGCTGCCGTCGCGCCGTACCGGGCCACCGCGGCCGTGTCGCCGACGGCGACCGCGTGGTGCGCGAGCCGGGACGGCTCGGCGCCGGCCGCCGCCAGCGCGTCGAGCACCCGCCGGTGCAGGGCGGTCCGCCGGGTGCCGGGCAGCGCCTGCTCGACCGCCCGGCGGGCCAGCTCGTGCCGGAACCGCACCGCCCCGTACGTGGAGAGCAGGATGCCGCGCCGCTCGGCCGGCTCCAGCGCGGCGGGATCCTCGACCAGTACGGGCAGCAGCGCGGCCGGGACCTCGGTCGGCACGACAGCTAGCCGCTCGACCGCCTCTCGGCAGCCCGGCGGCAGCGTTGAGACCCTGGCCAGCACCGCGTGCCGCACCGAGATCGGCACCTCGCCGCCGGGCGCGGCCAGCACCTCCGTGACCAGGAACGGGTTGCCGCCCGCGGCGGCGGCGACCGGCGCCGGGTCGACGCCGGCCTCGGCCGCCAGCACCGCGACCGCCTCGTCGGACAGGCCCGACAGCTCCAGCCTGACCACCGCCGAGCCGGCCAGCCCGCCGACGACCCGCCAGAGCGGATGGTCGGCCCCGAGCTCCTCCTCCCGGTAGGAGATCACCAGCAGCGCCGGCAGCTCGGGCGCCCGCCGGGCCAGAGCGCGCAGCACGTCCAGGGACGCCTGGTCGGCCCAGTGCGCGTCCTCGACCATGACGACGGCCGGCCGCTGGGTGAAGGTCATCTCGGCCAGCAGCGCGTCCAGCAGCGCGTCCCGCTCGGCCGGCCCCACCCCGAGCGGGACGCCGGGCAGCTCGCGCGCCATGTCCCGGAACGGGCCGAGCGTCCGCGCGGTCACCAGGTCCTCGCAGGAGCCGCGGAACAGTCGGGCCTGTCCGGCGGCCCGGTCCGCGAACTCCGCCAGCACACTCGACTTGCCGATCCCGGCCTCGCCGGAGACCAGCACGATGCTGCCCCGGCCCCGCCGCGCCCGCTCCAGGGCGGCGCGGAGACCGTCCAGGTGCGCATCGCGCTCCAGCAGCCTCATCGACCCCTCAGCAGAGCAGCACGCCGCCTCCTGGTCAACGGAGATCGGCCGGCGGCCCTTGCGGGGTCGTCAGGCGCCGTAGCGGCGGTGGCGGGCGGCGTAGCTGCGCAGTGCGCGGAGGAAGTCGACCTCACGGAACGCCGGCCAGTACGCCTCGCAGAAGTAGAGCTCGGAGTACGCGCTCTGCCAGAGCAGGAAGTTCGACATCCGCTGCTCGCCCGAGGTGCGGATGATCAGGTCCGGCTCGGGCTGCCCCGCGGTGTAGAGGTGGCGGGCGATGTCGTCGGTGGTCAGGGTGTCCGCGATCCGGTCGAGGGCGGTGCCGCGCTCGGCGTGTTCGAGCAGCAGCCCGCGGATCGCGTCGATCAGTTCTTGCCGGCCGCCGTAGCCGACGGCGAGCGTCAGGTGCGCGCCGGTGGTGCTCGTCCGGGTCGCGTCGACGACGTCCTTGAGCGCGCGGGCGGTGCTGTCGGGCAGCGCGTCGAGCAGGCCGACCACGTGCACGCGCCAGCGCGGGCCGTGCCGGGCCAGGGTGTCGGTGGCCAACTGCTCGATGACCTGCATGAGGAATGCCACCTCGTCGGCGTCGCGGCGGAGCAGGTTCTCGGTCGAGCAGACGAAGACGCTGACATGCCGGATGTCGAGCTGCTCGCACCAGCCGAGGAGGTCCTCGACGTGCGCGGCACCGTACCGGTGGCCGAGGCTCGGGCTGGCCAGGCCGGCCCGCCTGGCCCAGCGGCGGTTGCCGTCGATGATCAGCCCGACGTGGCCCGGCAGCTGCGCGCGGTCGAGCCCGCGGCGCAACCGCCGCGCGTAGAGCCGGTAGACGAGGGCGGCGCCGCGGTGGGCTGGGGGCTGCACGCCGAGCAGTAGTACACGGCGCGTAGTACGTGTCAAGTAGCATCGCGTCGCGTAGCATTGCCGCAGCCGTACGGGAGGTGGACGTGCCGGGACAGGACGCGCAGCTGCTGGCGCTGACCGTGCTCGCCGACGGCCCCCTGCACGGGTACGCGATCAACGCGGCCATCGAGCGGCTCACCGGGCAGCGGCTCGGCCCCGGGAGCCTCTACGGCGCGCTGACCCGGCTGGAGGCCAGGGGGCTGATCGAGCCGGCCGACGGCACCGGCCGGCAGCGGCCGGTGCGGATCACGCCGGCCGGTCGGGCGGTGCTGGCCGAGGAGTTGCAGACGATGGCCCGGGTCTCCCGGCAGGGCCTGCGCGCGCTCGGAATCGCGCCGCAGTGAGCCCGGCCGCCCGCGCGCTCGCCAACGCCTACCCGCCCCCGGTGCGCGAGCGCTGGGGGGACGAACTGGCCGCCGAGATCGCCGGCGGCGGCCCGTGGGCGTGGCCGGATGCGGTGCTCGGCGCGGTGCGGCTCTGGCTGCGGCCGGGGCAGTGGCCCGCGCGGACCGGCGGCCAGCTGCGCCGCGCGGTCGTCGTGCTCGCCTTCCTGGCCGTCGCGGTCGCCGCCCTCAGCGCGCGCGGCCTGGCGCCCTGGCTCGGCGTGCCCGGCGGCGACCGGAGCCAGCTGCCCTGGCTGGCCACCGTCAGCCTCGGCGTGCTCGTCCTGGCGCCGCTGCCGCGCCGGCCGGTGCGCTCCTTCCTGCGGGCGGTGCTCGTCCCGTTCGTACCCGGTGGGTTGTTGCTCGCGGCGATGTTGGCGCTGGCCCGGGTGCCGGTGACCGCGACCGGCGCGGTCCGGGTGCTGCTGCTGACCGGGTACTGGACGGCGCTGGTCGCGATGGCCGCGGCGCCGGTCGCCGCGGTCTGCCGGCTCGATCCGGCCACCACCGTGATCCCCGGCCGGCGCCGGGCCGAGGCCGGGCTGCTGGCGATCGCGCTCGGGCTCGCCGGCGGGGGCCTGGCCAACACATGGTCCGATCACGGACCGACCTCGCGGGTGTTCGGTGCCGCGCTGCTCGTCCTGGCGGCGCTGACCGCGGCCGGGCTGACCGATCTGCGCCGCAGCCCGCTGCTGGATTAGCTCCATCGCGCGGGCAGGTCGGTCGGCCCGCCGACGGGGTGTGCGCTAGCCGAGCGACGACAGGATGCGCTCGGCGTCGTGCAGGGTGCGGGCGACGATCCGCTCGGCCGGCAGGATCTCGGAGACCAGTCCGGCGGACTGGCCGGCGAACGGGACGTGCCGCTGGCCGCCGCCCTGCAGCACCTCCTTGACGATCTGCGGCGCCAGTTCCGGGGCGTGCCGGGCGAGCTCGTCCGGCCGGCCGGACCACTCGTCCAGGAACGGCGTCCGCAGCACCCGTACCTTGGCCGGGTAGTGCTGCCGGTTGTACGCCGGCAGCAGCAGGTCGAGCAGGTCGGCCTGCACCGCGTCGCCGGAAGCGGCCTCCACGATCATCCGCTTCCACTCCGGCTCGACCGACATCTCGTCGGATGCGAGGAACCGCGTGCCCATCGCGACGCCGGCCGCGCCGAGGGCGAGCGCGGCGGCGAGACCGCGGCCGTCGGCGATCCCGCCCGCGGCGACGACCGGGATGGCGCCGGCGACGTCGACGACCTGCGGCACGAGCGCCATCGTGCCGACGAAACCGCCGTGCCCGCCGGCCTCACCGCCCTGGGCGACGATGACGTCGACGCCGCGCCGCACCGCCTCCCGGGCCTGGTCGACGTCCATCACCTGCTGCATCCAGCGGATGCCGGCGGCGTGGGCCCGGCCGACCAGCTCGGCGGGATCGCCGAGGTGGAAGGAGATGGCTGCCGGCGCCGCGTCGATCGTGGCCGCGAACGCCTCCTCGTCGAACGGCCTCGTCTGGTGGTTGATGGCGAACGGTCGGTCGGTGCGGGCACGCAGCCGGCGCCACTGGTCGCGCAGCTCCGGGACCGGCCGCACCGCCGTGCCGAGGCTGCCCAGCCCGCCGGCCCGGCAGACGGCGGCGGCCAGCTCGACCGAGTCCCACGGTCCGAACGGGGCCGCGATGATCGGCACGTCGATGCCGAGCACGTCACACAGTCGGGTACGCATGCGGCCAGGATGCGGCGCCCGGCCGGTCCGCGGATCGGGCGAACGCCCCATCGTCAGGGCGGGTCGAGCAGCCCGTGCGCGACGGCGAACAGCGCGGCCGCGGCCCGGGTGGACACGCCCATCTTGGCGTAGCTGTTCTCCAGGTGCCGGCTGACGGTCTTGGCCGACAGCCGCAACTGGTCGGCCACGGCCTGCCTGGTCTCGCCGCGGCAGGCGAGCCGGAGCACGTCGACCTCGCGGTCGGTCAGCCCGTTCGGCCAGCGCACCGGCGGCAGGGGCGTGTCGGTGCCGGCGGCGAGCACGGCCGCGACCGCGCGCTGGTCCAGCAGGCCCTTTCCCGCCTCGGCGGTCAGCTCCGCGCACGCTGCGGCCGGGGTCAGCGCCGGCCGGTGCGGGCGGGCCTGGCGCATGGCCGCGTACGCGTCCGCTGCGGCGAGCAGCTGCTGCTCGGTGCCGAGCTGGTCGGCGCCGATCCCGCGGTAGTAGCCGCTGCCGTCGAGCCGCTCGTGGTGCGCGCCGGCCAGCGCGGCGAGCGGGCGCAGCGGGGTCGAGCGGCTCAACACCTGCTCGGACAGGTACGGGTGCAGGCGGATCTGCTCGAGGTCGGCGAGCGCCAGCGGCCCGGGACGGTCCCAGACCCGGTTGCTGACCCCGACCCGGCCGAGGTCGTGCACCAGCGCCGCGCGCCGGAGCCTGGCGCGCGCGGCCGGGTCGACGCCGGCCTCGGCGGCGGCGGCCTCGACGAGGCGCGCGACGGTGCGGGACTGCCCGAGCGCGTACGGGAGCTTGGCGTCGGCGAAGTCCGCGAGCACGTCCAGCAGCGCGTCGAACCGGTCCGGCGGGACGAGCGCGGGGACCGGCTCGGTGTCGAGCAGGTCGGACCAGGCGGCCTCGGTGGCGCGGCGCAGCAGCGGCTCGCCGGCGGCGCTGAACGCGTCGGCGACCCCCGGGTCGTACGCCTTGCCGCGCCGGGCCCGGACCGTCTCGGCCGCGGCGGCGTACCCGTCCCGGCGGGACCAGAGCTCGGCGTCCCGGGCCAGGACCGCGATCCTGGTCGGCAGCGGCACCGCCTCGCCGGCCAACCCGGCCGGGTGGCCGGTGCCGTCCCAGCGCTCGAACCCGTGCCGCAGGGCGGTCACCACCACGGGGCCCAGCTCCAGCCGCGCGGCCAGCAGACCCGCGGCCTCGCAGTGCGCCCGCAGCGCCGCCGCCTTCGCCGACCCGAGGTCCGGCGCGCCGACCGCGCGGCGTTCCTGCTCCCCGTCGCCCATGACGTGCGGCGCGACGGCGACGGCGAGCGCGATCTCGTCGCCGGCGTACACGGCGATCTCGGCGGCGTCCGCGGTGCAGCCCAGGTAGCGCAGCAGCCCGACCTGCACCACCTCGGCCCGGGCGGCCGGCGGAAGACCGAGCTGCCCGGCCAGCCCGTCGGCGATCAGCGCGCAGCGGATCGCGTGCCCGAGCGGCTGGCCCATGCCGAGGTCGGTGGCCAGCGCGAGCGCGGCCAGCACCTCGACCAGCCGTACCGGCGCGGGCGTGCCCCCGGTCGCGTCCACCCGGCCAGTGTGCCCCACCCGCGACATCCGCCGGCGGCGTCGGCATGGCAGGAGTCCCTCAGGGGAGGATGGCGGTGAGTGACAAGGCTGGCGGAAATGGGGTGGCGTGGCAGGTAGGGCCAGGTCGGCGGCGCTGACCGCGGCGATCGCGGTGCTGGCGCATCCGGTGCTGGTCGCCGGCGCGCTCGTCACGCTCGCCGTCGGCGTGCTGCTCGACGGGCCGGGAGGCCTCGTGCTGCCGCTGGCCTGGGTCGGGGTCGGCGTGGCCGGCGGCCTTGCCCGCCGGCCGGAGCTGCCCGGCCGCGAGGTGCTGCCGGAGGCGGAGCCCGACCTGGCTCAGCTCGTCGGACGGGTCGCCGGCGTGGCGGGCTTCGGCCAGCGGGTCGTGGTGCGGGTCGTCCCGGAGCCGACCGCCTCGCTGGCCCGGCCCCGCATCGCCGGCGCCCGCACGTACGTCCTCGTGCTCGGCTGGCCGTACCTGCGCCTGCTGGCCCGGGCCGAGCTGGAGGCCGTCGTCGCGCACGAGCTGGCGCACCGGGCGGAGCTGACCTCGGCGCCGTTCCGGGCGCTGTCCCGCTCCAGGGAGCGGCTGGCCGAACGGCTCGACCGCCGTCCCCGCGTGCCGGCCGCGCTGGCCGGCCGGTTGCTTCGGGCCAGCCAGCCCAGGATGTGGTCGCTCGAGCTGGCCGCCGACCGGGCCAGCGCCGAGGCCGCCGGTCCGGCCGCGGCCGGCGGCGCGCTCACCCGGACCGCGACGATCGGGGTGCTGTTCGAGCGGTTCGTCGCCGGCTGGGTCGACGTGGCCGCCGGCCGCGGCCGGTTTCCCGAGGACCTGTACGAGGCGGTCGGCGATGCGCTGGCCGACCCGCACGTGCAGCGCCGGGCGCGGATGTTAGTCGCCGACGACGAGGCGATCGACCCGTACGCGGCCGCGGACCATCCGCCGCTGAGCGGCCGGCTGGCCGCGCTGCCCGTGGTCCCGCCGGCCGGATACGACCCGACTCCAGTGCGGATCCGGGACGTGGTCGGGCTGGAGGAGTGGTGTCTGGGCGACCTGCTCGACCGGCTCGAGGCCGAACCGGGCGCGCTGGAGCCGTTCGCCCTGCGCGACGCCGATCCGCACGCCTACCTGCCGCCGGTCTGGGAGACGTCCTCGGCCCTGCGGGTGGCGACCGGCACCCGCTCCACGAGCGCCGCCGTCGCCGCCGCGCTCGACGCCGTCGAGGACGGCGGCTGGGTCGGGCTGGCCGAGTCGGTCGAGCCGGCCGTGCGGCGGCTGCCGCCGTTGCTGCGCCGCCCCGCGGCCCGGGACGTGCTGGTCGGGCGCCTCGGGATCGCGATCGCGGACCGGCTGCTCGACCGGGGCTGGCGCCGCGCCAGCCGCTGGCTGATCACCGTCGTCCGCTCACCGGGCGGAGAGGTGCTCGACCTGCAGGAGATGATCATCGCGGCGGTCGAATCCGGCTCCGCCGTCCCGCTGCGCGACCTGCTGGCCGCGCCGACCGCCGCCCACTGAGCTCCGTCCGCGGGTGCGGCCGGGCCGTTCACTGAGCTCGGTCCGCGGGTGCAGCCGGGCCGTTCATTGAGCTCGGTCCGCGGGTGCAGCCGGGGCGGCACGTGCTCCCCGCGGGCGCGGCCGGGCCCGGAGGTGGGCGCGCTCGCCCTGCCGGCCGAAGAGGCTCAGGAACTCGACCGCCTCGCCCTCGGCGGCGCCGAACCAGTGCGGCACCCTGGTGTCGAACTCCGCCGCCTCGCCGGGGGAGAGCACCAGGTCCTGCTCGCCGAGCACGACCCGCAACCGTCCATTGAGGACATACAGCCACTCGTAGCCCTCGTGCGTCTGCGGTTCCGGCTTCCGTCGCCGGCCGGCCGGGATCACCAGCTTGTACGCCTGGATGCCGCCGGCCCGGCGGGTCAGCGGGATCATCGTCATCCCGTGCCGGCTGACCGGGCGGAGGTGGATGCGCGGGTCGCCGGTGGGCGGCGCACCGACGAGCTCGTCGAGCGTCACCCCGTGCGCGCGGGCCAGCGGCAGCAGCAGTTCGAGGGTCGGCCTGCGGGCTCCGGACTCCAGCCGGGACAGCGTGCTCACCGAGATGCCGGTCGCCGCGGACAGCTCGGCCAGCGTCGTCTCGCGTTCCCGCCGCAGCGCCCGCAGCCGGGGACCGGTCCCGGCGAGCGCCTGGTCGAGGTCGTCGTCCACGCACTCAGCTTGCCAGATCGGCAACAAAGGTTGCGAGTCGGAGGTCCTCTCGCGCACGGTCGTAGCGGAGGTGGTCGACGTGCGCGATCGGGATGTGGTGGTGGTCGGCGGCGGTGCCGCCGGGCTGAGCGGCGCGCTCATGCTGGCCCGGGCCCGGCGGTCGGTGGTGGTGGTCGACGCGGGCGAGCCCCGCAACGCTCCGGCCGCCGGCGTACACGGGCTGCTCGGCCGGGACGGGATGCCGCCGGCCGAGCTGCTGGAGCGTGGCCGGGCGGAGGTCAGGTCGTACGGCGGTGAGATCGTCCGCGGCGAGGTCGACGGGGTCGACCGGGACGGCGACCGGTTCGCGGTGCGGCTGGCCGGCGGCGAGATCATGCATGCGCGCCGGCTGCTGGTGACCACGGGGCTGGTCGACGAGCTGCCGGAGGTGCCCGGATTGCGCGAGCGCTGGGGCCGGGACGTGGTGCACTGCCCGTACTGCCACGGCTGGGAGGTCAGGGACCGGGCCATCGGCGTGCTGGCGACGGGACCGATGTCGGTGCACCAGACGCTGCTGTTCCGGCAGTGGAGCGCCGACGTCGTGCTGTTCACCGACCGGGCCGGCGCGCCCGACCCGGAGCAGGCCGAGCAGCTGGCCGCCCGCGGCATCGGTGTCGTCTCCGGCGAGGTGGCGGCGCTGGAGGTGGCCGACGACCGGTTGGCCGGCGTGCGGCTCGCCGACGGCACCGTGATCGCCCGCGAGGTGGTGGCGGTGGCGCCGCGGATGGTGGCGCGGTCGGGCCTGCTGGCCGGGTTGGGGCTGCGGGCGGTCGAGCATCCGTCCGGGGCCGGCGAGCACGTCCCGGCCGACCCGACCGGCCGGACCGAGGTGCCGGGCGTCTGGGTCGCGGGCAACGTCACCGACCTGAGCGCGCAGGTCGGCATGGCCGCCG
>Ga0068856_100007578_pt1 | contig 10590 bp, 8 predicted proteins | sample KBSCornC62_FD_66595 | JGI IMG/M metagenome (GOLD analysis project Ga0068856, IMG submission 66595) | Corn rhizosphere microbial communities from Kellogg Biological Station, Michigan, USA - KBS Corn C6-2 | ecosystem: Host-associated > Plants > Roots > Rhizosphere > Soil ... | reverse complement strand
TCGCCAAATTCTCCAGAATAGAGATAGGTGCAGAACCCAGTTGCTCCCATCGAACCAGTACGAGGAACTCCCATCCACCTGACCAGACCAACCAATCCTGCTTTACGTCCTCGATCTTGTACTGCGGTACAGAAACCTGGCTTTTGACCGGCAAACAGGAAGGGAGAGATGGCTTTCACCAATACCGACACAAGAACAACCGACAACGCTGCCCTTCCGCAGCCCCAAAATCCGGACCCACTCCAAATCAAATCGAAGCGCCTACAACCCCAACTTCTCCCAAACCGAGTCCACCCGCTTCTTCGTCTCACCATCCATCTCGATCATCGCCGGCCACGGCCTGCTGAACCCCTCCGCCTTCCACTTCCGGGTCGCATCGATCCCCATCTTCGATCCGTAGTTCGGCATGCGCGAAGCATGATCCAGCGAGTCCACCGGCCCTAGCGTGAACTGAATGTCCCGCTCCGGATCGATGTTATTCGCCACCCTCAGCACCACCTCGCCCACATCCTGCACGTCGCAGTCCTCATCGACTACAACAATGCACTTCGTAAACATCGCCTGCCCCAGCGACCAGATCGCGTTCATCACCTTCCGCGCCTGTCCTGGATAGCTCTTCCGAATCGACACCAGCATCAAGTTATGGAAAACGCCCTCCACAGGCAGATTGATATCCACGATCTCCGGGATCGTCATCCGCATCGCCGGCAGAAAAATCCGCTCCACCGCCTTGCCCATCCACGCGTCTTCCATCGGCGGCTTGCCCACAATGGTCGCCGCATAAATCGGATCCTTGCGATGCGTGATACAAGTCAGGTGAAATACTGGGTAGTCTTCAGCCATCGTGTAGAAGCCCGTGTGATCGCCGAATGGCCCCTCGCTGCGCATCTCGCTCAGCTCGACGTACCCTTCCAGCACAATTTCGGCGCTCGCAGGAACCTCAAGATCTACCGTCTCGCACTTCACAATCTCCACCGGCTTGCCGCGCAGGAAGCCGGCAATCATGAACTCCTCAACCTCCGGCGGCGCCGGCACAATCGCCGAGAACGTCAACGCCGGCTCCGTCCCAATCGCTACCGCAACTTCCAGTCGCGATCCCTTCAGATTGCCCATCACAACTTGCGGCATCCCGCCCACCGGCCCATCCGGAATCGTTACCGAGCCACCCGCCGATTCCGCCATCGCCGCGACACGAGCCGATGCTGATCCCTCCGGCTCTCCGCTCCATGACGCTGCGCTGCGCAGCAGATTGCGAAAATGTTCCGCCGCCACCTTCTGCCGCTGCCAGTGCATGCCCGTCGTTTGCCCGTCATACACCTGCATGCGGTACATGCCGATGTTGCGCTTCCCGTTCCGCGGATCGCGCGTATGCACGCACGGCAGCGTAATGAACCGTCCGCCATCGTGCGGCCAACACTTCAGAATCGGAAACGCATTGAGATCGAATCCATCTCTCAACACCACTTCCTTGCACGGCGCGTCCTTGGCGTTCACCGTCTTCGGAAACACGTTGCCAAGCTCCGCGAGCTGCGGCAGCATCTTCAACTTGTCCAGGAAGCCGCCTCCCGGCGCCTTCACATTCATCAGGCCTTGAATGCGCCCGGCAATCTCATCCAGCCGATCGACACCAAGCGCCATCGCCATCCGGCGCTCGCTGCCGAACTGGTTCATCAGCACCTTGTGTCCCGGATGCCCCTTCACGTTCTCGAACAACAACGCCGGCCCTCCCGGCGCATACCTGCCCTTGAAGTTGGGTGCCCCATCCATCGAGCGTTCTTTGCTCGACGGGTTGGAACGAGAGGCTACCTTGCTCGCACGATCCGTGATCTCCGTGATCTCCAGCTCCGGCGACACCTCTACAGTGATCCTCTTCAGTTCGCCGCTCTTCTCCAGAGTTTTGATCCAGTCGCGCAGATCGTCGTATGCCAAAGCACTTCTCCCGCCGCACCCATCTTGCAGTGCTCAACCCTTCCATACTAAGGCTCCAGCTTCATATGACTTTCGTGCGGCTAAAACTCCACAGCGTACCACCGCGTCGTCGCACCCGCATCTAAGAACCCAGGAAAGCGCCAATCCAAAACAAAGGACACCTCCCCCATGCCCAACACTCCGCGCGTTCCCTGCCATCCCTACTTCAAACTTCGCCGACTCGTTCCCCACATCCAGATCGGCCCCCTCGCCGCCTCGCCCTGGAATGTCCCCAACCTCTGCTCCGCATACAAGTGGCCCACCGGCCTCGCAGGCGGAGGAGTCATCGCCATCGTCGAACTCGGCGGCGGCTGGGTTATGTCGGACATCGACGCCTACTTCAAGTCCATAAACCAGCCTGTCCCCAACATCACGGACGTTTCCGTCGATGGCACAACGAACAGCCCCAACCAGAACACCGGCTCCAACAGTGACGCTGACGTTGAAGTCGCACTCGACATCCAGGTCGCAGGCGCCGCCTACTACGCCGCCACCGGCCAAGCTGCCACCATTCGAATCTACTGGGCACAGGACATCGCCCCAGCGGTCGAAAAAGCCGCGCAGGATGGGTGCGACGTCTGCTCCATCTCCTGGGGTGCCGACGAAAACACCTGGGGCACGCAGAACGCCGAAGAAATGGAGTCTGCCGCAGCCACCGCCACCGACCTCGGCATGATCGTCTTCGCCGCCTCCGGCGACAACAATTCAAGCGACGGCGGCAACACTCCCGCGAATGTAGACTGCCCTTCCTCCTGCCCGCATGTCGTCGGATGCGGCGGTACATACAAAACCGCCAGCACCGAAACCGTCTGGAACGACAGCCCCGGCCAAACCAGCGGCGAAGGTACCGGCGGTGGGTACTCGACCATTTTCCCCACACAAACTTTCCAGATCGGCATCCCCAAGCCACCCTCCGGCTCAACCTACGGCAAAGGACGGATGGTTCCGGACGTCGCCGCCGACGCCGACCCCAACACCGGCTACAGCATTACCGTCCACGGCTCCAATACCGTCGTCGGTGGAACCAGCGCCGTCGCTCCTCTTTACGCCGGACTCTTCGCCGCATTCGGAAAAGAGCTCGGCTTCGTTACGCCCACGCTCTACAAGAACCCCGCCGCATTCAGCGACATCACCTCCGGCGGCAACGGATACTACAGCGCAGGCCCCGGCCCCGACCCGTGTACCGGCCTCGGTGCCCCCATCGGCAACAAGCTAGCCCCAATCTTCGTTCCCGCCTCTGGCCACAATCCTAACGACCAGATCAACCCATGACTCGTGGGGCCGTCCTCTGGATCGTAGTTCGCTCGATGAAGAATCGTTTTTGCAACTCCGGCTTTGCTCCTCCGGTTCGTGTCTTCAAAGGACGCAGGTCCCCACCTACTCCTGCGGCACGAACCGAATCGCACACCCGCCTCCGCTCGCTAAATGCAGCGTGAGCGTTTCACTGCCCCGCACAACCTGCTTACGTATTGACACGTTCTTTGGATGGTGCTCAGCATCCGCCCCATCCTCGTAAATCTCCGCGTCGTATCTACCCTTGCCGAGGAAACTCAACGGGACGTGCAGATCCCGCGCCGTCCAGTTCGTAATGCTACCCAGATACCATTCGCGACCGTGCTGCCGAGCAATTGTCGCAAACTCCCCCGGCATTCCATTCACCACTCGCATGGCATCCCACGTCGTCGGCACGTCCTTAATGAACTGAAAGCTCGGCTGATTCGCATAGGCCTGCGGCGCATCCGACACCATCGCCAGCGGCTCCTCGAATACAACGTACAGTGCTAGATGCTGCGCGCGAGTGCCCATCACCATTGGACTCTTATCGCGCGCTACAAATTCCTCCGGTGTCACATTGTTGAACCCACCCGGCGTATAGTCCATCGGTCCGCTCAGCATTCGCGTGAACGGAAACGTAGTTCGCGTAACAGGGTCATCGCGCCGCCCAGCCTTGCTCTGCTCCATCCCCAGCACAGCTTCGAAATTCAAAACGTTGGGATAGCTCCTCTGCATTCCCCACGGCTGCGTCGCCCCATGGAAATCCACCATCAGATGATGCTCCGCCGCAAGTTTTGCAACGTCGTAGTACCACTGGATCCCCTCCTGGTCGTTGCGCAGCACAAAATCAATTTTCACGCCGGCCACGCCCCACTTCTCATACAGCGGAAAGGCCTCCTTCATCTGAGCCGCAACCGATTTCGAGTACAGCCAGATCCATACCTTCACGTTTTTCTTCGCCGCATACCGCACCAGTTCCGGAACATCCACGTTGCCCTTCATCTTCAGGATGTCCATCCCTGACCAGCCCGCATCCAGCATCATGTACGGGAATCCCGACTCCGCAGCGAAGTCGACGTAGTACTCCATGTTCTTCGTCGTGTAGGCAGACTGGCCGTCCGCCCCCAGATCGCCATTCCACCAGTCCCACGATGCCTTGCCCGGACGAATCCAACTCGTATCCGCAATCTGATTTGGCGGATTGAGATCTGTAAACACATTCGATTCAGCCAGCTCACCCGGCGTGTCCCCCAGCAGAATCACCCGCCACGCGCTGTCATGCGGTAGGCTCGCATCCAGTGCGGGGCCCTTCCCACCAAGTCGCGGTGAAATCCTGCTCACGATGTAGTGCCCCATCCAGCTGCCCGTCGGATTCTCCAGATACATAGCTGCATTCCCTTCCAGGTATGCCTCGCCCACGGAGGCCCACGCAATCCCAGGCAAATGCATCAACATTGGCGCGCCATTCAACATGTGGCTTGCCACGCCGCCCTGGTTGCTCAATGCACTCAGCGCCGCCGGAACATATTCGCTCTCGTAAGCGCTCTCGTAATTCGGCAGCCGCAGCGCCCATGCCGTAGCGTCAGTCACAGGGCGAAATTCTGTCTCCTCCTGCACAAGCTGAAATCGCGTCAGTGACGCCTGCTGCGGAACGTGATACCGAAACGCCACAGCTCCGTTGTAAACGCGCGCTTCAATGGCGAATTCGCGCTTTGCGCCAGAACCTTCTGCCGCATGAACCATCAGGCTGTTGTACTTGTCGTGCACTGCCGAGACTTTGCCGGCGAGAAGCTTGTAATCGTCAACCCCTGCACCCGGTGTACTCCCCGTGATGTGGACTACCAAACCAAGCGCCGGCTGATTGGCCAGTTCCAGCCTCAGTGCTGACTCCTCAAAAGCCTGCTTCCCATTGAAGGACAGTGAATAGACAAGCTGACCATCTGCATTCGCCTCTTGCGCTTTCTTGAGTTGCACTCCAAAACGCAGCGCAATTCGATGATCGGGTGACGTCACTTCGATGCTGCTTGATTCAGCCCATCCAACCGTGGCACACCAAGCCGTCAATACAAATGCCACACACCATCCGCAATTTTTCGATCCCAGCATTTTCATCTCCAGAGAGCCCACAAAGAATAGATGGGCCGGATCAGTTTCGTCACACTCCCTGGCGTCCCGCCTGTCCGCTATCATTCATGGTGATTCCGATTCAGGAGGGCTAACCCTTGATCTCGCGCCGCTCATTCCTCGCTACCAGCACAATGGCCACGCTCGCCATTGCCTCCTCACGCTCTCCGCTCGCCTTCGCTGAAAGCTCGAGCCGCCTCGGCGTACAGCTTTACGTCCTGCGCGACATGCTAGCCAAAGACTTCGACGGCACGCTCGCGAAAGTTGCTGCGCTCGGAATCAAGAACGTCGAATTCGCCGGCTTCTACAAGCGCACCGCGAAGGAAGTGAAGGCCACCCTCGCCAAGGAGGGACTCACTGCCACCGGCGCTCACTGCCTCCAGGCCAGCATGTCCGACGACGAAGTCCAGCGCACGATTGATTTCTGCCACGAAGTTGGCATGCCCTACATGATCGCAGCGGTTCCGTCAATCAAACCCGACGCCGCGGGCAAGTCGTTGGGCAATCCGTTCGAGAACATCAGCCTTGAAGATTTCCGCTGGAGCGCCGATCGCTTCAACACCATCGGACGGAAAGTCCGCGTTGCCGGCATGCGCTTCGCCTACCATAACCACAACATCGAGGCCCGCAGATACGGCGACATCACCGGCTTCGACGAAATCATCCGCCTCACCGATCCCGCCGTCGTCGCCCTCGAATTTGACACCGGAAACTTCATTGCCGGCGGTGGCGACCCCTACCCCTATCTCGCCAAGTACCCGCACCGGTTCGAACTTGCGCACGTCAAGGAATGGGCCGGCCCATTCACTCCCACCCTCACCAGCAACTTCCCGAAGTACGCAAACTTCGGCGAAGGCAAAACAGACTGGAAGAAGATGATGACCGAGTTGAAGAAAGCCGGCGTGAAACAAACCTTCATTGAGCAGGACGGTACCGCCACCGGGGATGAGTTGGGCGCCGTCCGTCAGGCGTACAACTACCTCCTCAAAATCTGAGCCTCCGCTACAAACAACCGCGTCAGGTCCCGATTCGGGCCCGACTGATTGCAAACTGATCAAGACGGATCCCCTTACTGATGAATTCGGCCCTCTCCTAATCTCGTTCCTACCGGGTGTTGCTCCCCGCTTCGGCTCCAATATGGTACAAATAACTGTCCCGGGATCGCGGATAAGAACGGCTCTAAAAAATCGCTTTACTCTGCCGACGTTTAACCCGGCTCGAAGCTCGATTTTCAATCCGCACACCGCCCATCCCGGAGAGCCAGGAGATTCACCATGCCCGACACTATCTTCAGTTCCATCAAGACCGTTAAATACGAAGGTCCGTCGTCTGAAAACCCGCTTTCTTACCGCTGGTACGACCCCAATCGCGTCGTTAATGGCAAACCACTCAAAGATCATCTGCGCTTCGCCGTCGCCTACTGGCACTCGCTCAACATGCAAGGCAGCGACCCGTTCGGCGGACCGACGATTCCGCGCCCATGGTTCAACCCCGGCGATCCTATCGCGCAAGCCAAGGCAAAAGCCGACGCCGCCTTCGAACTCTTCCGCGTCCTCGACTTCCCCTTCTTCTGCTGGCACGACGCTGACATTGCGCCTCCTGGCGAAACCCTCGCCGACACCCTCAAGAACTTCCACACGATGGTCGACTATCTCGAAGAGAAGATGCGCAGCTACTCCACGCGCCTCCTCTGGGGAACAGCGAACCTCTTCTCGCATCCGCGCTTCATGGCCGGCGCCTCCACCAATCCCGACCCCGAAGTCTTCGCCTGGTGTGCCGCAACTGTAAAGAACTGTCTGGACGCCACCAAGCGCCTCGGTGGCTCAAACTACGTCCTCTGGGGAGGCCGCGAAGGCTACGAAACCCTGCTCAACACCGACATGAAACAGGAGTTCGAGCAGATGGGCCGATTCCTTACCATGGTGGTCGAGTACAAACATAAGATCGGCTTCAAGGGGCAGATCCTTGTCGAGCCTAAGCCCAAAGAACCCACCGCTCACCAGTACGACTTCGATGTGGCCACCGTATACTCCTTCCTCAAGCGCTTCAACCTTGAGAACGAAGTCAGGCTCAACATCGAAGCCAACCACGCTCTGCTTGCCGGCCACACCTTCGAGCATGAAATCGCCACCGCCGCATCGCTGGGCGTACTCGGCTCGCTCGACATCAACCGCGGTGATCCACTTCTGGGCTGGGACACCGACCAGTTCCCCAACGACCTCTGGTCCATGACCGTCAGCATGATTCACGTCATCAAGGCAGGCGGACTCAATCCCGGCGGGTGCAATTTCGACGCCAAGGTGCGCCGTCAGAGCTTCACACCTGAAGACCTGATTCACGCGCACGTCGGCGGGGCCGATCTCTGCGCCCGGGCATTCCTCACCGCTGCAAAGATCATCGAAGACGGCCGCCTCGACAAGATCGTCTCCGATCGCTACGCCGGTTGGAAATCAGCCGACGCCACTTCGATCCTCTCAGGCAAAAAGTCCCTCGAAGACATCGAAAAATGGGCGCTCGACAAGAACATCAACCCGCAACCCCGCTCCGGCCGCCAGGAAGAGATTGAAAACCTGCTGGTTCGCCAGGTCTACTCCGACAAGATCTAACTCCGCTCGCAACGCAAATAGAATGGCCACTCTGCACAAGAGTGGCCGTTCTGTTTTGTCTCACCGTTGCACGATCCATCGCGCCGCTTATGTGCCACGCATGGACTTAGAACGTCGGCTCAGAACCGGTCGCCATTCCGCCCGAAACGATACGCCATCCCAAACACAAAGCCCCTCGGATTCAGCGAGTGGTTCTGGTTAGTGGCGAAGCTGTGAAAGTTTGTGAAGAAATCGTAGTCGTATTCAACGTGTGCCCACGCCCGTCCACGGATGTGGTATTCCGCGCCGCCCCCCAACGTCCATGTATTGCTCGTCTGATGAAAGTGGCCGCTCCCGTTCTCCGGGTGCGAGAGGCTTCCAATCCCGGCTTCGGCTTTGAGTAACGGCTGAAAACGTCCAAAATAATCTGAGATCCAGATTACGCCGCCTCCAGCGTCAACATACTTGAACTGGGACGCTAGGTCATTTCCTCCAATCAGCATGGAGTGCCCTTCCGCAAATCAGGCTGACGTCATGCCAGAGCGTAACTGTGGCCCAGGCAGACGGACCCCACCTGTTGATGTCTCCGGTTCCCCAGTCGCCCGACCAGTAGCCCGCACCGGCCCCGACTGACGCAGACAGCGGAGGGTGAGTTGTCGGTGATACCACCTGCGCTGCACATGAAACCGAAAGGATACAGGCCGCTGTCCCAATAAGCAGTCTAGCGAACATTGAATCTCTCCTGATCGAAGGTTTTGATACCAAAGCTGTGATCACTTTTGAACTGAATTGCGCTCGAGCCTCATCACAAAAGACAGAACCCAACAACATCAGCGTGGGAAGAAAACTGATTCAGCGCCTTCCTGGTATACCGGGCTTGCACGGCGCTGTCGCGGGCTGCTCAGATTCCACCCATTCTACAGGTAAAGTATCAACGGGCACAGACATGCGGCAGTTATCACCAAGAGTCCTCGCGCTGCTACACGCAGACTACGTTCATCTTTCTGCCAGGAGCGCCCTCTGCGTTCCAACCGGGACAACAACCCGCTTCCCTGCATCTAAGTACCTCTGAGAACCTCAGACGACTGTTTTCGTGAACTCTCTTCCTCAAAGAAGCACCGCGTGTCTCCCTTCGCGCAAACTGCTCTACGTCTCCGCGCTCCTCACCCTCGCCGTCTTCCTCACCGGCTGCGGCGCACCTCCCTCAACTGCCAAAGACGTGGTCATCCGATGGAACACAACCACCATGGTCAACCAGACCACTCCAACCCTTCAGCTCGTCGTCAACCCGCATCTGCTTCCCGATGATCCACTCGGCACCGCAGCGCTCAGCGCCGTGCGCGCGCTGGGGCCTGACTATATGCGCTATCAGGCCTGGATCCCCTACCCCAAACTCGCCGTTGCGGAACTCCAGCCCCCAACGCGCCAATCAACGTCGTGGGATTTCTCCCTGATTGATCCCATCATCGACAATGTCCTCAGCGCCACCAAAGGCCATCCCACCGTGATGGATTTCTCCACCATCCCCCAATGGATGTTCGTCACCGACGCGCCCGTTCCCTACCCCTCCGACCCCAACCAACCAACATGGAACTACGAGCAAGGCACGCAACTTCGCGATCCCACCAACACAGAAGTCGCCGACTACTACCGCCGCCTCGCCGACTGGTACGTTAACGGCAGCTTCACCGATGAGAACGGCGTGTGGCGCCAGTCCGGCCATCACTACCAGTTCCCCATCTGGGAGGTCCTCAACGAGCCCGATCTTGAACACGGCACAAGCGCCGAAGACTACACCCGTCGCTACGACGCAATCGTTGACGCGGTGCGCAGTGTCAGCCCGGACACAAAATTCATGGGGCTGTCCCTCGGTCTGCCCGCCGCTCACCTCGACTTCATCCGCTACTTCCTCGATCCCTCGAATCACCTCCCCGACACCCCGATCGATTACATCTCCTACCACTTCTATGCCGTTCCCGCCCTTGGCGAAACCGCCGACACCTGGCAGTACACGCTGTTCCAGCAAGCCGATTCCTTCCTCGATACGGTGCGCTCCGTGGAAGCCATCCGCAAGCAGCTCGCGCCAAACACGCACACAGACATCGACGAACTCGGCGCCATCCTGCCCACCGATGCTCCGCCCGGCATCGGGCCCACACCTCCGGTCATATGGTGGAACGCCTCCGCCGCAGTCCACGCGTACTTCTACATTCAGCTCGCCCGCATGCAGATCGATATTGTCGGAGAAGCGCAACTCATCGGATTCCCTTCTCAGTACCCAACCCTCACCATGATCGACTGGACCACCAACCGCCCTAACCCTCGCTTCTGGGCTCTCAAACTTCTCAAGGAGTCCTTTCACCCCGGCGACAAAATTGTCGCCACTGGCCTGACCGCTCGAATCGCATCTGACGTCGAGGCTCAAGCCTTCGTCACTCCCTCCGCTCGCAAGCTCCTCCTCATTAATAAACGCAATCGCACCATCACGGTCGCCCTGCCCGATGCCTCCGATGCCGCCGTCCTCACCGTAGACTCTCAATCTGCGCAGGGCCCCGCCCGCATCCTGTTCATCCAGTCCGGCAAAATCACTCTCCAACCCTTCGCCGTAACCGTCGTGACCTGGAACCCCGAATAAGTT
>Ga0068856_100007576_pt1 | contig 10591 bp, 9 predicted proteins | sample KBSCornC62_FD_66595 | JGI IMG/M metagenome (GOLD analysis project Ga0068856, IMG submission 66595) | Corn rhizosphere microbial communities from Kellogg Biological Station, Michigan, USA - KBS Corn C6-2 | ecosystem: Host-associated > Plants > Roots > Rhizosphere > Soil ... | reverse complement strand
CGGGGCGCTGCACAACGCCATCGACCTACCCCTGAAGTGGTATATCGGCAGCTACGTCACCTACTTCGATCTGATCCGCAAGAGCCTCAATGAGCACTTCGACCCCGCTCAGGCCGCCGCCGGCGAGCGCGCGATCGTCGCCGTGTTCAACCTCGACCTGCAGGCGATCGTCGAGGCGTTCTACTACGACACGTTCGCAACAATGGGCGTCGACCTCACACAGATCGCTGTTACCAACCGGGCCCAGGACCTTTCGGACCACGGCTCGGAGCTGAAGACGACGGTGGCCGACGCGATCACGGCCGTCGCCCGTGTCACGGCGGAGCTACGGACCGCCTCACAGGAGATGGCGACCACCTCTGAGGAGGCAGGGCGCGCAGCCGGGGAGATCGCGCAGGCAGTGGAGGGCGTCGCCCACGGCGCCGAGCGTCAGGTCGCGATGGTTGATGCCTCCCGGCGGCTGGCAGAGCAGGTCTCCGAAGCGGTGGCCGAGAGCGCGGAGGTGGCGCGTGAGACAGCTGAAGTCGCAGCCCGCACACGTGCAACCGCACACGACGGAGCGGAGACGGCCGCACATGCCAGCGCCGCGATGGTGACCGTACGCGACAGCGCCCAACAGGCCGCGGAGGCGATCCAGGCACTCGCCCGCAAATCCGATGAGATCGGCCTGATCGTTTCCACCATCACGGGAATCGCTCAGCAGACCAACCTGCTCGCGCTCAACGCCGCGATTGAGGCCGCGCGCGCCGGCGAACAAGGGCGTGGCTTTGCGGTCGTGGCCGAGGAGGTCCGCAGGCTCGCCGAATCGAGCCGTGGCGCCGCCGCCCAGATCTCAGACCTCATCGCCGAGATCCAGGGCGACACTCAGCGGGCCGTTGGCGTGGTGAACCACAGCGTCCAGGGCACCGAGGATGGCGCAGCTACTGTCGAGCGCGCCCGCGAGGCATTTGACGTGATCGGCTGTGCCGTCGATGAGATGGCCACCCGCGTCGAGCAGATCGCGACCACCGCGGGCACAGTCTCGGAATACGCGAATCAGATGCGGGAGAACATCAACGAGGTCGCTGACGTAGCCGAGCAGTCCTCTGCTGCGACCCAACAAGTGTCGGCCTCCACCGAGCAGACCTCAGCCTCCACGCAGCAGGTCGCAGCCTCCGCCCACGAGCTGTCACAGACGGCTGATCAACTCGAAATGCTTGTCAGTCAGTTCAATATCGCTGCCTAGCCGACGAGCTGCTCGCCCGCGAGGTCAGCTCCCGGCCCTGAAGGTGATGCCGTCGACCGTGCGGACCGACGTCGATCCGACGATTCTGACCTGCCCGCTCGGATCAACCGCCACGTAGTCGCCGCTCAGATTGCCGAACAGAGCGGTCAGCGCCGGGCGGTAGCCGGCCGGAAGGATGAACCCCGTACCAGTCGTACCACCGGTGACGACACCCTTCAGGTGAACGACGCCGTAAGGATCCTTGTAGAAACCGGTGGTCTCGTAGTTGCTGGCGTCGTAGTTCTTCCAGGCCGTCTGGAATGCAGGCTCGCCGGCCGCACCGATCTCATGCTCGCTCTCCGGGGACGCCAGCCCGGGATTGGGATAGGTGCCGGTCAGCACGCCGCCGGCTGCTCCGCTCGGCGCCGCCGTGCCCGCCGTCGTCGCGTACGTCGCGTTCGTGGCGTTCGCCGCGCTTGCCGCGTTCGGAACGGTTCCGAGCGTCGCTGCATTGATCTGCTTGCCGGTAAGCGAGTTGTTGGCGACCTTCGAGCCGCTGACGGCCCCGGCATGCGGGTAGAGACGTGATGAACACCGCCATGATCGGAGGCGTGATGGCTCGCACACGCTCTTGGAGACCCCGTCGCGTGAAGCCCATGCCTGCGCCGGAGGATCCCGTCGAATCAATTGCGTCGACCGATCCAGAACGTCCCGGGCGGCGGGTCAAGAGAGTTCGTGGCGGCGGCCTCCTGAATCGAGCCGAACTCTGGCGACGGCTCTGGAAGTGATGTTGCACGAGTGACCGTGCGCATGAGCCTGGATGAGCCTGGGACTCACGCGGCTTTGCCGCGAGTTCGCCAACAGCGGGTCGAGAGGTAGTTGGGCCGGCCCGAAAGCCGGCCCAACAGATTGCTCAGAACGACAGCCGCCAGATCCCGCGTCCGTGGGTTCCGGCGTAGATGTAGCCGTTCGGTCCGACCGTGAGGTCGTTGATCGACGCATTCGGCAGGCCCGTCCCAAGGCGAGACCAGGTGGTCCCGGCGCCCTGACCGGCCGCGGCGGTGAATGCGCCCGCATCCGTTGCCAGCGCGAGCTGACCGTGTGAGAGCACCAGCGCGTCGGAGGCGATGTCCGGCAGGTTGCCGGAGATATCAGTCCACGACGCACCGCCGTTCAGCGTCTCGAACACATGGCCGACGCCGCCGCCTGGGATCCAGCGCCGCGAGTAGCCGTTGAACACGGCGTACGCGTGCGCGGGATTGCTCGGATCGACCGTCACCCCCGCGATGTAGCGGTTCGGCAGGCCAGACGTGCTCACCTGATGCCAGGTGCCGCCGTAGTTGGTGGCGATGCCCGAAGCAAACGCTGGCCCGGGGTTGCCCCCACCGCCGACCCAAGCGGCATAGACGATCTTGCCGCCGTTGGCCGAGGACAGCGCGGTGACCGCGTGGCCTGCACCGGTGTCGAACACGTTGCTCCAGGAGCAGGCGCTGTCATTGCAGATCGTGCTCCACCCCGCGTTCGAGATCCAGACGTACCGTCCGCCGGTGACCCAAACGTTCGCACTCTGCTGATCCTGGATGAGAGGCGTCACAAAGCGCGCTCCCGGATCGCAGTCGGAACGCTGCGTGATCCCGATGACGGCCTGCGCGACGCATGTCGGACTGACCGCATCCGCAAACGAGTGCCCTCCGTCTGTCGAGGAGTACATGGTGCCGTCGGTGTACTCGCCCACCATATTGTTGGCGTTCTTGGGGTCGACGATGACATCGAAGCCATCGCCGCCCGCGGGCTCGACCATCTGGCTGGTACCACTGGCCAGCAGGGAGGTGCCGTTGTCCTGCAGCCCACCCCACACGCCCAGCCCGCCCTTGGCGAGGGCGCCGGCACGGGCGTCGTAGTACTGCCACGAGCGCAGCGTCGAGTTGAGGTCACTCCAATCGCCGTACTGCTGCGTGTCGGTGAGTGGACGGCTGTACACGCCGCCATCGTTGCCGATCACGATCTTGCCGCCGGCGATCATCATCGAGTGCTGATCGGGGTGAGTCGTGTTCGGACAGGTGTTAGTGCTCTCGCACGCCAGCGTGTAGTTCCAGTACGGACTCGCCGTCACCCAGCTGGTGCCGCCGTTGGTCGACTCGAAGACCTCCTCCAGCCCCGCGTATACGTGATTGGGATTGGCAGGATCGACGGCGAGATCCTGGTTGTACCAGGCCTGCACGCCGACGCCGTAGCCGGACCCGACAGGAAGCGCCGAGCCAGAAGCTGCCAGCGACTTCTCGTCACCGATCAGCTTCCACGGGCCACCGACGCTCGCGGGACTGCCGGACGACACGAAGATCCCCTGCAGGACGGATTCGTCCCCGGCCAGCAGCATCTTCGGCGACTCAACGATTGCGTAGAGCTTGCTGCCATCGGCCGAGTACGCGAATGTGGTCCGCCCGATGTCCTTGCTGTCTAGCTGACCGGTGACATTGACCGGCGAGAAGGTCTGGCCGCCATCGGTCGACATGTAGAAGCCGTTCGTCGGCAGATCGGCAGAACGCCACGCCACGGCCGCGATCACCTCTCTGCCCGCCGTCCCCGGGACGACGTTCACCGCGGTGACCTGGTCGTCGTAATACGGCTGCGGGTCCGAAGCGGCTGGAGCCAGCACCTCGGTCCACGTGTTCGAGCCGGGGGCCATCCGGAACAAACCATTGTTGGTTGCCGCATAGGCGGTGCCGTCAGGTGCGAACTCGACCTTGAAGACCGTGCGGCCCGCGATCGGGTTGCTGCCCGCGGCGGTATCCCCCACGCGCTGGTAGCTCGCGCCATCGTCGGTTGAGCGGTACACGCCCGTTCCGGCGTAGCTGTCCTGGCTGGTATTGGCCTCGCCGGTTCCGACCCAGAGTGAGCCATCGATCGGATTGACCGCGAGCGCACCGATCGACAGGGAGGGCATCGAGTCGAACGTCGGAGCCCAATGCTGACCCTGGTCGCTGGAGCGCCATACCCCACCGTCGGCCGTGCCTGCGAACCAGCTGCCATCACCGGTCTGCACCAGCGCCGTTGTGCGACCACCCACAATCGAGAAGCCCGCACCCTCATTGCCCCAGAACGGGTCCGTGTAGTTCGAGGGCTGAGCGTTGTAGGGGCTCGTCGTCACCTCTTGCCAGGCCGACCCGGTGGTCGGCAGCGCTGAGGCCGCATTGACCGCGCTGGTCAGTGCGTCGCCGGTGAGCGTCGTGCCGGGCGCGGTGCGCTCGAAGTCATACTGGGCCAGCTGATCTGCGAGGTTGCCGTCGTCCGGCGTGTGCGTCGCGCTTGAGCTCGTGCCCTGAGCGCGAACGTAGTTGATGAATGCGTGCTGGCGTTGGATCGCGCCGCTGCCTGAACCCTGCGCAGCGAGGCCTATCCCGCCTGCTGAGAGCACTACCGCGGCCGCCGCTACAGCGGCCGCCGCGCGTGTTTGCTTCCTGTGCACCCTTCCTCCTCTCGGATGTTCTGCTGAAGCTGACGGCACGGCTCAAGGCTGGCCGCAGCCACAAGATCTCTGGGGGCACGCAACCACAGCGATCTGAGAGCGGAGATTACCCCTTACCAAACGGTCTGACGCCACTGTCGCACCGCTCGAGCGGGGGCGAGCAGAACCCATCAATCGGGCGCGCGAAGCGCGGCCAGACGCACGAGGTTGCGGGTCGCCATCGCGACGGTCATCGGTCCCACCCGAGGGATGAACGCCGATGCGACCTCCAGCACCGAGTCATCGAAGTTTCGAAACTCGGAGAAGTTCAGGCAGATCGCACCGGGCTTGATCTCCTCGGCCGTCACGAGCGGGAAGTCCCGGGACGGTACCCCGGTGATGACAACATCGGCATCGCGCAGGGCCTGCGCGCGGTCGTGATCCGTGTCGCGAACCACGTGCGCTCGTCGGCCGATCGCCGGTTCGAATACGACTGCCCCGGCCAGGTCGAGCGATATCACCGTGGCCCCGTCATTGGCGAGCATCGCCGAGAGTGGGCGACCAACGATCTCGCTGCGGTTTATGACGCAGGCGACCACTCCGTCCAACCGCGCTCTGCCCGAGGTGCCGCGCACCCCGAGCCCAGCCTCATCCAGAAGCTTGACGATGCCGAGCGGCGTGCATGGCAGGATCGCCCGAAGCTTTCCCTCGTCGTCCACGTAGCGGCGGTTCTCGTACAGCAGGCGGCTCCAGAAGCTGTGCATGCCCTCCACGTCCTTACGAGGATCCACGAGCTCGCGCAGCCAGCGATCCTCGACCGGATCGGTGAGCGGGTAGTACAGGAAGATCCCGTCGACCGATGGGTCGGCGTTGGCTTCACGGATCGCGGCGGCCACCTCCCCCGGACTCGGCTTCCAAACCTCCATCGCGATGCCGGCGTCCTCCGCGCCGCGGCGTGCGTAGGCCGCGTAGGTGTTGGCGGGTCCCTCGCTCTGGGTGAGCAGCCCAACCACCCGGAGCCGTCGTCCAAGTCGCGCAACGCCCTCGCGCGTCTCTGCGCGGAACGGGTCGGCAACCGCGCTGGCGTCGATCAGCCGGGCGCTCATGCCGTTCCCTGCCGGCCCATGAGCAGCGAGCCGGCGGCATCGCGGCGACGCCGCAGCGCCGGAGCGGCGGCGTGTTGGCGTTCCTCCAGTGGCAGCAAATTGATGTCGGCCGTGCGCAACGCGGCAAACGCCGCGCCGCGCAGCAGGTCACGTCCTGCCTCGGCGTCGCTCACGATGCTGGGTTTGATCAACGGCTCGATCTCGTCGACCAGCTCGATCCCCTCGATCGCCGCCTCGGCGAGGCGAAGCGGCCCACCGGTCGCGGCGGCCGTGGCGTCATCGATCCTCTGACGCCGGAACGCGCGCTGGGCGTCGGTGTCGCGCGGCAGCCTGTAGCCCGCCATCACCGCATCGAACTCCGTCACATCGAGATCCACGGCCGCGACCGCCTCCTGCTGCAACGCACGGGCACGGGACTGACCATCGATCAGCCTCGCGCGGTCATCGGCTGCGCCCTCCTCGCCGGCGAGCGTCACCCCGATCGCCATCAGCACCAGACTGAATCCAAAGGCGGCGGTCACGGCGGCGATCGAACCGCCACCCGGCGTCGGCTCGGCAGAGGCAGCACGCCGCAGCAGCTCGTCAGCGCTGCACTCCCAGAGGCTCCCGCTCACGCCGGTTCAGCCCGGGCCCGCACGGTGTACACGTCATGCGGTTCGGCGTGATAGCCCTTCGCTCCGATCGCCAGCGCAAGGTCGCTGCGCGGATCAAGGCCCGCCCCGAGCCGTTCCAGGGCATGGCCGAAGGTGAAGCGCGGCTCCCAGCCGAGTTCGCGCCTGGCGGCGGCGTTCACATAGATGCGGCCGATGCCGTCCGGCAGCCGCCAGCCCCGCCGCGCATAGACGTCATGGCACTGGGAAAAGCGCTGCTCGACCAGCGCCGGCAGATCGCTCCTCACCCTCGCGGCATCGATCTCGGCAAACGGCGTCGTCGCCGAGATGATGTAGCGGCCGAATCCCAGCGCGGGCGCGCGCTCGAGCGCCAGCGAGCATGCCTGCACCAGGTCGGCCAGATCGACTCGCCTGTGGAGTAACTCGTTGACCTTGAGGTTCAACGGGTCGAAGCTCGCGCGACGCTCCGGCTCGTCGTCCTCCTCGGGAAAGAACCGCGATGTGCGCAGTACAAGCACCGGGAGCCCGTGGTCGCGGTGGATCAGCTCGCAGAGCTCCTCGGCGGCCAGCTTCGTGATGCCATAGATGTTCCGGGGCGCCGGCGTGAGCTGCTCGGTCACCCACGCGGCCGGGTCGCCGGCCTTCGGCCGCAGAGCCTTGCCGAAGACGGACGTGGTCGAGATGAAGATGAATCGTGAGACGCCGGCAGCCACCGCCTCCTCGAGCAGGGTGAGCGTCCCCGTCACGTTCGTCTCGACAAACTCCGCGCGCGTATGCGAGCCGATATGAGGCTTGTGCAGAGTCGCCGAGTGGATCACTGCGTCCGCGCCGACAAGAGCCGCACGAACTGCCGCCCGGTCCGCGACGGAGCAGACGTGGTCGGTCGTCGGGCCCGGGATGACGTCCATGCCGGCGGGAGAGTGCCCCTCGGCACGGAGCTGAGTCATCAGCGCTTCTCCGAGGTGTCCAGCGCTGCCCGTGACAAGGATCCGCATGTCCCGATTATCGCGTCCGAGGCACCACAGCCGTGTTGGCGGATGCCCTCGGGCCGCTCACAGCTGTAGCTTGTCCGAGCCTGGACCCGATGTTCGAGCCCCCCACCCAAAGCAGCGCCGAGCCGATCAGGCCGGAGGCTCCTCAGACGCCCGCACGGCTCCTTGGTGTGGTTGGCGACCTCGTCGAGGACATCATCGTCTGGTCCGAGTGCGAGCTCAGACCGGCCACCGACAACCCTTCGCGCATCACCCGCACGCGCGGCGGAAGTGCCGCCAACGTCGCTGCCCTTGCCGCGAGCGCCGGCATCGGCGCTCGGTTCATCGGTCGCGTCGGAGCCGATGCCGCCGGCAGCCAGCTGATCGACGCGCTGGCGGCCACCGGAGTTGACGTCCGTGCGCAGCGGCATGGTCGCAGCGGCACGGTGGTGGTGCTGGTCGATGGCACCGGTGAGCGGACGATGTTTCCCGATCGGGCAGCCGCCGCCGAATTGAGTGAGGTTCCGGAGGCGTGGCTCGAGTCACTCGGCATCCTGCACGCGACCTCGTACAGCTTCGCTGCCGATCCCGCCGCGGGAGCAACCATCGCGCTGACTCAGGCCGCGAGGCGCGCCGGCATCGAGGTTTCGCTCGATGCCTCCTCGACTGGGCTTCTCGAGGATCTCGGTATCGCACGCTACCTGGACTACGTGCGGACGATCAGCCCGACGATCTTCTTTGCGAACGCCTCTGAGGCGGCAATGCTCGAGCTCGACGAGCCACCCTTCGCGAAGATGCTGAGGATCGTCAAGGACGGCTCGCGCCCGACCACGGTGCTGTCCCCCGACGGCAGCCGCTCCGAAGTCCCGGTCGCTCTCGTCGATGGTGTGCGTGATGCCACCGGCGCCGGAGACGCCTTCGCGGCGGGCTTCCTGGCTGCACACCTCTGCGGCAGCGACGTCCTCGCCGCGGTCAACGCGGGCCACGCCCTGGCCCGATCGGTGCTGCGGTCTCCTGGCGCCGGACTCCACGCGATGAATTTCGAAACAACACCGGAGTGACGACCACATGACGCAAGATGCACAGCACCCCAACAGCCCGCGAGCGCCGCACACTGGCCACCCTCGCATCCAGACCTCGTCTGCGGTAGCGGCCGCCCTGGCCGACGGGCGCCCCGTGGTCGCCCTCGAGTCGACGATCTTCTCGAGCCTTGGACTGCCCGCCCCCGCCAACACCGCTGCGCTGGGCCAATGTCAGGAGGTCCTGCGGGCAGCCGGCGTCGAGCCCGCGGTGACGGCGGTACTCGACGGCGTCGCCCGTGTGGGTCTGGAGCCGGGCGAGGAGCAGCGCGTGCTCGCCGCCACGACCAAGATCGCCGAGCGCGACCTGTCGGTGGCCATGTCACGGGGTCTGGACGCCGGCGTGACCACCGTCTCGGCCACAGTCGCCCTGGCGCACGCCGTGGGAGTATCGGTGTTCGCCACCGGTGGCATCGGCGGTGTTCACCGCGGCGTCGAATCGACCTGGGATATCTCCGCGGATCTCGACGCGCTCGCGAACCATCCGGTGATCACGGTGTGCGCCGGCGCCAAGGCTTTCCTCGATCTGCCCAAGACGCTCGAGTACCTCGAGACCCACGGAGTCCCGGTTCTCGGCTGGCAGCACGACTGGTTCCCGGCCTTCTATTCCCGCAGCAGCGGTCAGCCGATCCCTCACCGTGTCGAGAGCCAACGTGAGGTCGCCGACGTCCTGCGCAACCGGGTACGTCCGCACACCGGAGTGCTGTTGACCGTGCCGATCCCGGAGGAGCATGAGCTCGACGCCGCCGAGCTCGCGGCGAAGCTTGACGCGGCACTGGCCGCCGCGGAAGAAGAGGCCGTCACCGGCGCAGCGGTCACGCCATTCGTGCTCGGCCAGATCGAGCGCGCGACCGATGGCGAGAGCATCCCCGCCAACATCGCGCTCGCCGTCAACAACGCCCGAGTAGCCGGTCTCGTCGCCGCCGAGCTTGCCACCGCCGGCGCCTGACCGCAGACGCTGCCGTCACACGGCCTGGCTCAGCGCCCGGCGAAGGCACGGAACCGCTGGGTCAACTCCTCATCCGGCGACGCCTCCGAGTCCTCGCCCTGACCGTCATCGCCGGATTCGTCAAACAGCTCGACCTCCGCAAGGATGGTTCGGTTCGCTTCCAGCAACGCGCCTTCGAGGAACTGCCGTACCCGCTCCTCCTCGCCGAGCTCCACCGGATCGAGCCGCACCGCCGCGTTGCGTTTGTTGAGCCGCGTGCTCCAGTTGCCGTGACTCAGCAGGGCGGTGGCCCGCTCAAACGCCTCGCGCCACTTCTTCGGCGGCCTCGTGCTGAGGTCCACAACGAGGGTCCCGTCGGTGACCTGGGCGCTTGACCAGTCCAGCTGCACTTTTTCACTCATTCGCGGCCCTCCGTTTGACGGCTTTGCTCTGCGGCTACCCACCCGGGGCCGAAAGAAGCGGTTCGCCGGCCGGGCGGAGGCGGGCGACCGCCGCCGATGCGGCATCCGCAGCGCTTGGTTTGCTTTCCGGCCGCCCGGTCATGGTCACCATGGACGTGGTCCGATTTGCCGCCCAGGCCACGATCCCTATCGCCTCGATCAGCCGTACCGCGACGACCGCGCTGATCACCGCGCTGTGGGGACTGCTCGCCGAGCTGATCGGCCTGCGCGCGGCGATCGCGGCGGCCGGGATCCTGGCCCTCCCCACCCCACTCCTGCTTCCGCGCCGAAGCCCCGATGAAGCCTCGCATGCGCGCAAAAGGATTGCGGACAAGACATTTGCGGCGTCTGAGAGGATTGAGACCGCTTGAGCACTCCGACCCTCACACTCGACACGGCGGCCGTGATCGCCGATCTCGACGAACTCGCGACCCAGAGCGGCGGCCGCTTCGCCGGAGCCAAGCGCCTTGCCTGGAGCCCGGACTGGCTGGCAGCCCGCGCTTGGCTGCGTGGGAAGCTCGATCAGATCGGACTCCCAGTAACCGAGGACCCCGCCGGCAACATCTGGGCAACCGTGCCCGGCGACACCGACGCGTTCGTGATCGTCGGCTCCCACATCGACGCTGTCCCGGACGGCGGCTGGCTCGACGGGGTGCTCGGCCTGATGGCGGCGCTCGAGACGGTCCGCCAACTCGCCACCGCCGAAGCCCGGCCGCCCGTGACGGTCAAGTTCGTCGACTGGGCCGACGAGGAGGGCGCGCGCTTCGGCCGCAGCCTGCTCGGCTC
>Ga0068856_100007575_pt1 | contig 10592 bp, 12 predicted proteins | sample KBSCornC62_FD_66595 | JGI IMG/M metagenome (GOLD analysis project Ga0068856, IMG submission 66595) | Corn rhizosphere microbial communities from Kellogg Biological Station, Michigan, USA - KBS Corn C6-2 | ecosystem: Host-associated > Plants > Roots > Rhizosphere > Soil ... | reverse complement strand
GCTCGCGGTCTCGCAGGCCCAGTACAACGTGCTCGCGAACATGCCGCCGTACGCCGGGGTGTTCCACTCCGGAGGCCGCATCCCCGGCCCGGTCGGCGCGGAGATGATGGCAAAGGTCCAGGCCGGCGAGACGATCATCCCTATCGGCGGGTCAGCATCCGGCCCGGGTGAAGGGGATGTGCATGTGCATCTGCATGGTGGTCTCAGGGCGCTTGAGCAGATGATCGAGATACAGGTCGAGAAGGGAACCCGGAAGATGGCGTCCGGCGCGGCGCGTCCGCGTCCCGGGCAACGTCGCGGGCTGCTCGCACCCCTCCGGTAGCGCTTCGTCGCCGCTGGCTGACTGACCCCGGTTCGAACGGGAGGAGACCTCATGCCATTCCCCGGGTACACCGGTTGGCTGCTTCAGATCGACCCTCCTGCGCTCGCGTCCAGCAGCCGGGTGATGTTAGACATCAACAACCCGTCCACCGGCATCCAGGTCGGCGGGGCGTCCTCCGGGACGGGGATCGATTGGGGTCAGAGCCAGTTCACCCAGATGATGGCCCAGGAGGGGCAGTGGGGGTCCTCGCCAGCGGATTTCATCGTGCCGAACCGGACGATCACAATCCCGTTGGGGCTCGGGATGGGCGGCGGCTCAACCCCGGACGCGAACTCGGCGCTCGCCACATTGTCGGAGAAGGTTGGCCTGCTGCAACGTGAGGGCGGCTGGCTGCTGCGCCAGCGGTCCGGTGGCGCGGCGTTGTATGCGGACATCGTGGACGCGCAGTTGTCGGACCCGGACGTCTGGGGTGAGACCGCCGGCAAAGAGCCGGGGGTCGTGCTCACGCTCACGTGCCTCCCCGACTTTTACGGGGACGAGATCGCGCTTGACATCATGCCCGCGACCGGCGTGTTCACGGGTGTTCTGACCTCAAGCGGGTCGCAGGCGGTCATTCAGGGCGATTATCCGGCACGCACCCGGATCATCGTCACGGACACGAGCGGCAACAGCCAGCTCGCGCTGCCGTGGGGCGCACGCTCCAGGTACTACTCGAGCGCCACCACCGCCGCGCTGTTCTATGAGGCGGAGGCGCTGACACCGCTCAACACTGCGGCGGTTACCGGTCTTGCCGGCGCGTCGGGTGGCAGCGTGGTGTCGTTCACCTGTCCCTCGGGCGCGCAGGGTCAATGGATACCGATCCTCTCCACAAACCTGCTGTCGGGCAGCGCACCGCTGACGCACCTCGGAACCTACGAGGTGTGGGCACGCGTGTATTCGCCAGCAGCGACGCCGCAACTGCGTCTCCAGTGGGGCGTCGGCAGCCTCTCTGTGCCCGCGACAAACACCGCTGTGGCGCTCCCAGGCAGCGGCGGGTTCTATCTCGTGGACCTCGGCACGATCTCGATCGGAGCCTCGGCGGTCGGCACCTCGCAATGGTTTGGTGCGATCCAGGCGTTTCTCACCAACAGCGGCGACACGATCGACATCGACTGCCTATACCTGCAACCGCTCGGCGAGAACGCCGGCAAGCTCACTTACCAGTACCTGCCGTCCGCCACAACCAACGCTGCACATGATCCGAGTGCGGGCGCGGATAACGCAGCGGTCGGCACGCTCGCATGGTCAAACCCCGGTGACATCGTCGTCGGGACCTATCCCCCGCCTAGCGTCACGACCTCGAGCAGCGGAACGACTCATTACCTGGCAGCAACCGGATTTGGTTTCTCCATCCCGTCGATCGCGACGATCCTGGGCATCCAGGCCACGATCCAGCGGGCCTACAACGGCTCCGGGAGTGCGCACGACAGCGGCGTCTACCTACTGAAAGCCGGCAGCGTCGTCGGCACCAACCACTCGACCGGAGCTACGCTGCCGTTCTACTCGTTCGCTGCCCCGCCGACGCCAGCAACCTGGGGCAGCAGCAGCGACCTATGGGGCACCACATGGACGCCAAGCGACATCAACAACTCTGGGTTCGGGGTGGCTTACAGCAGCGCGATCACCGCCTCGAGCACGACCAAAGTGACCGTGTACCCGGACACAAACGGAGTCGCGCCGATAATCACCGTTTACTACGCGCTCGCATCAGGGTTCGTGGTCGCACAGGACGCGGTCATCTATGCGAACGAGATCGCAGAGATCCGGTGGGACGAGATCATGCGCGCCAACTCCACCGGAAGCGTGTACGGGCAAGTCTCCAACGTCGTCGGTGACCTCGCACGAATCCCCGCATCCGGACTCGAAGGCCGCGCAGCACAACTATTCGTGAAGCCCACCCGCGGAGACCTGAACTCCCTCCCAGACACGGGCCTCGACACCTTCACCGTTCAGGTCAAGTACCGGCCGTGCTACCTGTCGCGGCCCTGATCCAATAGCGGATCAGACCGCACGACTCCGACTGTGCCGCCCATGACCATGGCCTCGCGGCATGACCGATCAGCGGATAGTGCGCGAACCAAAAACCCCAACCGAGCGCACCCGCGGTGTTGGAGTTGAACGTCCGGACGGTCGCGCAGATCGCATAGTCCTCCGCGAACCACTCGATCAGCGGCTGCGCAAGCGGATCGCTCTCACCAGCCCACCAATAGTCGTTCATCGACTCGCCCGCGGGTAACCCCGGTCGTCGCCACAGCGAGATCAGCATCGCTCTCTCGGCGTCGGTCAGGTACCGGAAGTCAATGACGTGCCCCTGCTCGTAAAGCAGCAGAAATCGGCGCGTGTCGCTGATGTCGGCGGCGCCGGCGATGTCGGCTAGCTCCGCAGGCATGTTGACGCCGGTCTCGGGCGCATCTGCGGTCGCCGCGCTCACCGGTTCGAACGGGGTCGCAGCGGTGCAGGCGGTGGTGTATGTGTCGTCCACACCTTGGTCGAACCCGCAGACCGAGGTCATGTGGAGGTCGAGCACCATCGGCCCGCTATAGGTGGGCATGTAGCTGTCGTTCATCCACTGCTGCCACAGGCCACCGACAGGCTCCCCGGACGGGGCCAGCAGGGTTGTCGTCTGCCGCCCATAGTCCGCGATTGCTGCCGCGGGCGCCAGCAGCCCTGCCACAAGAACCACGAGAAGTGACGGCAATCGCCTCACGACCTCTACATTACGCCCACCGAACCACGCCTGGGCGATTTCTCTGAAAGGAAAACCGCTATGTCCGTGTTTCTCCACTGGCGCGACCCGTCGTTCCCCGCGGGAGACGGCGAACACGCGAACACCCGCAAAGCGCCCTTCGAAACGGTCGCAGAAGCGGTCGAGCAGGCCGCGCACGACCTCGCGTTCGAAGGCGCTGAGATCGCGCACCTGATCAACGAGAAAGGCAAGGACGTCCTGGACCGCAAGAAACTTCTTACCCGTGCGCACCAACTGCTTGACGAGCATCACGGCCGGCACCTCGCCGCCCTGGAGGCACAGCTTGCCGAGCACCGCGCCGTCGTCGATGCGGCAAAGGCCGATGCTCAAAGGAGGGCTGCCTGATGCAGTACAGCGCTGACACAGGATCATCCGCCGTCGCGCTTTCGGCGGCGACCGCGAAGACATGCCTGATGATCATCTCGCCGTCAACGATCGGTGGGGAGCTGATCGAGGCGTCCGTCACGTTCGACGGCGTGACGGCTTCGAACACGCCGGTGCTCGTCGAGCTCGTGAAGTCCACGAACGCGACGAACTCGACACCGGGAACCAACAACACGAGCGTGACCCCGGTGCAGACCCGTGGAGTCGGGAACACGACCGGGAACGGTCTGGCGTCACTGTTCACGGCGTTCGCCGCTTCCACTTCGGAGCCGACCGTGCTCACGGTCGCGAAGCGATGGTTGATCCCGCCAACCTCAGGACTGCTGCAGCAGCTGCCGCTGGGCCGCGAAACGGAGATCATCCCGTCCATGGGCCTCGGTTTGAGGGTCACGGCACCGCAGACGGTGAACGTCCGCGCATACTTCGAATTCGCACAGTCCCCGTCCTGAGCCGGGGACCGACGTCATGTTGAGGAACCTGGCGATCGCGCCGGCCAGTGTCGCTGGGTCCACGCTCGTCAACCTCTGCCCGAACGGGAGCGCCGAGCACGACACCACGGGCACCGCCGAACCAGCCGGTTGGACTACGACCGGTACCCATGGTTTCGGGGTAGCCGCCGCCACCTTTACCGGCTCGATCGGATCTCATGTCATGGAGATGCCGGACTCGAGCGGGGTGGGACTGACTCAAACAGGGCAGGCGACAATGACGACGGGATCGGCTGTTTCGCCAAGCACTTCCTACGAGGCGACCGCCGCATTCCAGCAGCTCTCATCCAGCGGGGGTTCCCTGACTATCGGGATCAGCTGGTACGACAACACCAACACCCTGATCTCGACCAGCACCGGGTCGGCGGGCGCGAGCGGGGCAGCGAATAGCACCGGCACGATATCCGTCACCGCAACCGCGCCGTCGAACGCGGTAACCGCGAAGCTCGTGGTGTCCAAGGGCTTCGACACGACGCACTACTACGTCGACGCGATCAACTTCGCGCCGACCTCACAGGGCACCACCTACCACGACGGGGACAGCGGCGGCGGATGGACGTGGACGGGCACCGTCGGAAACAGCACGTCGCAGAACGCTAGCGCCACCGTCCGATCCGGCGTCTCGAACGCACCCCAAGCCGTCTCCCGGGCCGCACTGATCTAAGAGCAGGAGGTGGCCGGTGGCCCGCTTCGGACGCAGCTTCCTCGGCCGGCAGGACATCAGGGCCGGACTCTCCGGATTCGAGCAGCCGATCCCCGTTTCTGTCCTTCCGTCAGCAACGACCAACGCCGCCACCGGAGTCACCGGCACCACCGCGACGCTGAACGGGACCGTCAACCCGAACGGCCAGATCGACTGCCACTACTACTTCCAATGGGGCACATCGGTCTCCTACGGCAACACCACTGCCAGCACCGACGCCGGGACCGGCACATCCAACGTCGCAGCATCCGCAGCACTCACCGGACTGACGAACGGCACCACCTACCACTACCGGGTCGTCGCCACCAACGCCAACGGCACCGTCTACGGCAACGACCAGACCTTCCTCGCCCAAACCGTCCTCGTACCGGGTGGCCTGCTCGTCCGCGAACGCCCACCGACCAACCTCGCGGTCAGCATCCAAACCCCAGGCGGCCCAACCTACCGGCTCGGTGCCGATGACCCGAACGTCAACAACAAGCCCGACCAGATCACGTTCAGTACCACCATGCCCGGCGGGTTCGACCAATGCTCCTTCACCCTCAACCGGGACCCGCGGATCAACTGGCCCGATCTAGTCGAGCTCTCCACCGTCACCGCTTACGGGCTGGGTGGCAGCCAGGTCGCGTACCAGGGCCGCATCGAAGAGTTCCCGTCGCAGGCGGGACAACAGTCCACGTTCTCCCCGACGATCGCCGGATGGCAAAACCATCTCCTTGACGACCAGTTCGCCGCGATGGTGTTCATCGACCGGGAACTCGCGCAATGGACTGGACCGTCAGTCAGCCAACAGATCTCACTCATCAATGGCGGGTTCCAGCCATCCGGTGATCTGTCCTATCGGGTTGGTGCGGACCCTGGGAACAAGATCGCGCTCATGTTCACCGGCACCACCCCGTGGTCCGGGAGCCAGGAAGTCGAAGCATGGTACGGCAACGGTGGCCCGCTGCTCGCACGCATCCAAGCCTCGCTACTCGCCCAGCTCAACGGCAGTTTCCTGGTCGTCACGAACTCATCCCCAAGTTCCCTCGTCATCGGATTTGACTCCGCGAACGACGGGACCGGCGCGTTCAACGGCGACACGCTCCTGGCTGTCCCCGGCGCCAGCTACGGCAAGAACGCGTCCCCGGCTCGCCCGTACGCCGTCATCCAACTCGTCAACAACGGGTCGGTGACCGGCACCCCACCGGCCGGCACGACCGTCGGGATCTACGCCGAAAACCTCGCCGTCATCGGCAACCATGGCCTCACGCTCCGCAACGGCGCGTCCGGATCCTCCCCGTCCTACGACGACGGGTTCCTCGCCTCCGACGTCGAGGGATACGTCCTCTCGACATGGTGCCCGAAGCTCACATACAGCACCGGCTCGAGCGGCACCATCCAACCCTCATCGTTCGTGATCCCGCAACTCGCGTTCCCGTCCGCCACTACCCCGGACGCGATCATCACCGCCGCCAACCAGTTCGAGCTCCGTGACTGGGCGGTGTGGGAAGCGACGACGGGCACCACCGGCCCGACGTACTACAGCAACACGCGTGGCGCGCGCGGCAACCAGTGGATCGCACGCGTCGGCCCCGCACAGCTGCAGAACGCCGGCCCACAGATGAACCGGCTGTGGAACGGCGTGGTGGTGCAATGGGCGAACGTAGACGGCACCACCGGGCTTGTCGGCCCACCCGCCTCCGGAGCGCCGAACACCAGCAGCAGCCTGCTGGACAACGATCCCACGAACCCGGCGAACATCCTCGGCATCAACCGCTGGTATCTGCTCACGCTCGGGACCAGCACGCTGGCCGGCGCGACACAGGTCGGCGCGATCTTCCTGCAGGAGCAGGCGCTGATCAACACGTCCGGGCAAGCGCAGCTCGTCGGGCATGTTCAGGACAGCGCCGGTAACTACTGGCCGTCCTGGATGGTGCGGGCCGGCGACAGCATCAGCTTCATCGACGCTGCCGACTCGAGTCCCCGACGTGTGGTTTCGACGGGGTACTCGCACGCGACTCGCATCAACACCGTTCAGCTCGACGCGCCACCTGACGGCATGGCCGCCCTCCTCGACCGTCTCAGCGCGGCGATCAGCTTCACCGGCTTCGCCTGAGTCACCCCTCGACCTTCGGAGGTCCTCGTGAAACGTCCCATCGCCTTCATGGCGGTCGTCCTCGCCTGCGTGCTCGTCGGGCTCGCCAGCCTCGGCGCGCTCTCCACCACAACCACCGTCACGGTGACTCACACGGCCACCCCGGTCACCGCATGCCCGCCCGGCGCGTCCGTGATGGGCTGCAGCCTCGGCGCGCAAGACGTCCCCGTCCCTGCCATCACTCGCACGTTCGGTGTCACCCGCCCCGTCACCGGCTGCCTGTTCCCCGACGTCTCCAGCTACCAGGGGCACCCCGACTGGGCCGCAGCCGCCGGCTCCATTTGCGCAGCGGTCGCGAAGGTCGGCGAGAGCACGTCGATCATCGACCCCGACTTCGCCTGGAACGTCACACGGCTCCGCGCGCTGCACATCCCGTGGGGCGGCTACTGGTTCGTGCGCGACTGCACCGACGGGGCACTGTTCGTGCACGAGCTCGCCGCTGTCGGTTTCAAGGGCGACCGTGACGCGCTCAGGCCGGTGCTCGACATGGAGGTCGCGTCGGCGCGCGGGTGCGCGGTCCCGATCGCCGACGCCGTCCACCACGCGTTCGGGGTCTGGCCGATCATCTACACCGCACCCGGCACGTGGCCCGGTGGCTCAAGTGGCGGCCTCGATTCCTGGGAGGCGGACTACACGACCGCGCCGGCGCCGGAGCGGCTGCCGTTCACGAGCGTGGTGCTCGGCTGGCAGCGGTACAGCCCGCCGTATCTCGATCGGTGGCTCCCGGGCCTCGGCTATGTGGACGTGTCGATCGACCTTCGCGGGTTCTCGAAGCAGCTCGCGTTCCCCGCACCCCCTCCCGCCCCGCCGGTGCACACCATTACCACCCCGACGCCCGCGCCGCCGCCGGCGCCGCCCGCGAACGTGCGCGCGAAGTGCTGGGGAAAGCACGCGACACCCGACACCAGGATCTGCAAGACGGTCTACCGCCGGCACGCCTGGCTCGTCGACCAGCGGATCACGTGGGGCCGGTCGTTCCGGCGCTGCGAACACCGCGCATCAGCACTGAGCTGCGATCACGCGTGGCACTGGTATGAGACCCGGCGCCACCAGGCGGTGTCGCTGCGGGCCCGGTACTCGTGAGCGACACCCGCCGGGTGCAGGCCGAGGAGCTGCGCAAGCATCAGCTCCGGGAGCAGGACCGTGCGATCAAGGCGATCCGGTGGGCGTGCATCCGTTCCGGTTACACGCTCGCGGTGCACGGCACCCGCAGCCGTGACCTCGACCTGATCGCCGTCCCGTGGGTCGATGACGCCGAAACGGTCGGCCAGCTGCTGAAGCGCATCCGCGCAGCCGGATTCACCGTCAGCACCCCGGAGAAGAAGCCGCACGGCCGGCTTGCGTACGTCGTGCACCGCGACGAGCACCGAGATCTTGGCGCCGACTACATCGACCTGTCCGTCACCGCGCGCCAACCCTCGCGGCGCACCACCACCCCAAGGAGAAAGCCATGAACCCGTTCTCGATCTTCGTGCTCTACACCTACCGCCAGGTCGACGGTCTCGCGACCTGTGAAGCGTTCGGTTTCACCGACGAGGCGGCCGCCCGGGCTGCTGGCGAGAAGCTCGCCGCGAACCCCGCGCTCCCGGGCCTGACGTTCATGGTCCTCCCGCTGCAGGAGCTGATCCCGTGAGCCACGTCTACAACCACCGGCGGAATCTGCCGGACCACCGAGACCTGGTGCACTTCGCGCCAGCCGCCACGTCGCGGCTGCCGCTCAAGTTCGACCTTTGGGCTGAGTATCCCGAGATCCGCCGGTGGGACCAGTCCTCCGAAGGATCGTGCGGCGGCCACTCCGCAGCACGCGCGGCGCAACACGAGCTCGGCAAGTCCGGGGTGACGTTCACCCAGAACTGGACCGCCGACGACATCAGCCCCGGCGACCGCGTGTCCCCCGCGTTCCAGTACTACGCCGCCCGCCTGCTGATGGGCACCGCTGACCAGGATTCCGGTGTCGACAACCGCTCGCTGTTCCAGGGCCTGCGGAAGTACGGGTCCGTGCGCGAGGCTGACATGCCGTATATCCCGGGCCAGTTCGCCGCGCCGCCGACCGCCCGGGCGTTCCAGGACGCCACCCGCTGGGAGAACGTCACCTACCGGCAGGTCGTCCCGACCCACGGCAACCTCCGCGCGACGCTCGTGGCCGGCCATGCGATCGTCCAGGCCTTCGCGGTCCCGGACTACTTCGAGCAACCGTCCATCTTCGACCCGGCAACCGGCTACCTCGAGCTGCCCCATGACGTCCCGAGCTTCTCCAGCTACCTCGGTGGTCATGACGTTGTCATCACGGGCTACGACTACACGCGCTCCACGTTCCCGGTGCCGGTGTTCCTGATCGACAACAGCTGGTCAGACAGCTGGGGCCAGGCGTTCGACGCGCCCTCCGGTCGTGCTGGCCGGTTCGCCATGGACGCGCGCTGGCAGGGCAACAGCCAGCTCGTGATGGACCTCACCGCCCTGATCAGCGATCAGGCCTGAGCCGCCTTTCCCGTCTCACCAATCCCACCCGGCCGGGATGCCGGCCAAGGAGACCACAGTGAAATACCTCCGCCTCGTGCTGAGCGATCTCGGATCGCTGAGCAAGCCCGCGACCGCGCTCGCGCTCGTCGCCCTCGTCGTGCAGCTGTTCCCGAGCGTGCACATCAACGGCACGCTCATCGCCGGCATCCTGTCCGGTGCCGGTGTGATCGCCGGGTTCGTCGGCCAGCTGCTCGCCTCCAACGGCTACAAGGTGCTCGCCGCGGTCAAGGCCGCTATCGGCGACATCGTGAAGCTCCGGAACCCTGCGACCGCCGCGTCGATTGTCGCGCTGGTCGTGCAGCTCATCCCGAGCGTCAGCATCAACGGCCAGGTGGTGTCCGGCATCCTGTCGGGTGTCGGGATCGTCGCGTCGTTCATCGCCGCACAGATCAAGCTCGCCAACAGCACCCCAGCGCCCGCACCGACCCCAGCCCCGCCGGCGCAGAAGCCCGGCGCGTGATGCGACGCCTGATCCTCATCCTGCTGGCGGCCGCGGCACTCGCCGCGGCCGTCGCAGGATGCTCTTCCCCACCGAACAACCCGTGCGCGTGGCACTCAGGTGTCCGCCACTCCAGCCTCAGCCAGAACGGCAAGACGCTCGTGCTGGTCTGCGACGACGGGACCGTGGTGGTGAAGCACCCATGACCGCCGGGTCGCTCAACTCGTTCACCCTCGACGACCTCGCACAGTTCACCCGGGAGAAGTCATTCCCGGCCGGTGACAGCCCGGACTTCCGGGTGTTCTACGTCGGCCGCGATGACGTGCACGGCATCCTCAAGTTCCTGCTGTCGAGGTGCTCGCGGTCGCTGCGGATGAACATGTTCGGGTACGACGACGACGAGCTCGACACCGTCATCCGGGCGCTGGTCGACTCGGAGCACGTGTTTGTCCAGGGCACGCTCGACCGGTCGCAGGCGAGCGGCGTGCACGAGAAGAAGATCCTCGCTGGATGGGACCCCGCGATGCGCAACAGCTTCGCGGTCGGCCAGTCAGCAACCCATCAGATCAGTCACACGAAGGGCGGGGTGCTCGACGGCCTCGTCGCGTTCGAGGGGTCCACGAACTGGTCAGCGAGCGGCGAGGGCACCATCGTCGCGACGGACGGTTCCGACGTCGGACGGAAGGCTCAGAACAACACGCTCGCGGTGTACACCCATCCTGTGCAGATCGCGCGGTTCACGGATCAGCTCGACCATGAGCACGCGATCGCGCTGCAGCAGCAGAACGCGAGGGCTGCCGCCTGACCGGCGTGT
>Ga0068856_100007574_pt1 | contig 10593 bp, 8 predicted proteins | sample KBSCornC62_FD_66595 | JGI IMG/M metagenome (GOLD analysis project Ga0068856, IMG submission 66595) | Corn rhizosphere microbial communities from Kellogg Biological Station, Michigan, USA - KBS Corn C6-2 | ecosystem: Host-associated > Plants > Roots > Rhizosphere > Soil ... | reverse complement strand
GTTCGGGACGCCTGTGGGAGCGCCCCACCTCCCCGTCCCATGGCGCGAGCCTAATCCTCGAAAACGCACGCGTGGGTGACGGGAACGCGCCAGATGTGTGGCAGCGCGTGAACAGAGCATGGCGACGGCCCGAATGAGCGTGACCACGAACTGAAAGGGCGCTGCTACTGCCGGAACGAGCGTGACCGCGAACCGAACAGGCGTTGCGGCGGACGGACGGAGCGTGGCGTGACCCGCATAGGGCGTGGCCGCGAGCGCCGGAGGGCGTCACGACGCCTCCAGCTGCGCGAGGATCGAGCGCGCGGCCCGGTCGACGTCGCCCGCGCCGACCGTGAGCACGAGGTCGCCCACCCGGGCCCGCCGGACGAGGAAGCCAATGCCGTCTTCCAGCGCCGGTGTCCAGCCGGGCGCGGATCCGGGCCTCGCGTCGCAGAGGGCGTCGACCACGAGCTTCCCCGTCACCCCCTCGAGCGGTTGCTCCCGCGCCGGGTAGACATCCGTGACGGCAACCACGTCGGCGGCGGCGAGCTCCCCGCCGAGCTCGGCGGCGGAATGGAGCGTGCGTGAGTACAGATGCGGTTGGAAGAGCACGAGCACGCGGCCGCTGCTCCGCTCCCGCGCGGCCGCGAGCGCGGCACGCAGCTTCTGCGGGTTGTGCGCGTAGTCGTCGTAGACGTCGACCCCGCCCGCGTTGCCCACGAGCTCGAACCTGCGGCCGACGCCCTCGAAAGACGTCAGAGCCGCGACCGCCTCGGCCCGCGGAACCCCGGCCAGCTCGAGCACAGCCGCTGCGGCGGCCGCGTTGCGGCGGTTGTGCTCGCCGGGAACGGCCAGCTCGCCGTCGAGCGGCTCGAGCTCCCAGCTCCTCACGACCTCGGGCACCTCGGCCAGCCAGCGCTCGAACAGACCCTCCACCTCCGCGCGCGAGCCGAACTCCGAGTGATGGTCGAGGTCGACGTTGGTGACGACCGCCACCCGAGGGCGCAGCGCAAAGACCGAGCGGTCCGACTCGTCGCCCTCGACGACGAGCCACCCCTCCCCCGCGCCGGCGTTGGCGCCGAGCTGGGGCACCTCGCCGCCGACGATCCAGCTCGGGTCTCTACCGGTTGCCCGCAGCGCGAACGCGATCATCGCCGCGGTCGTGGTCTTGCCGTGCGCGCCCGCGACGACGATTGCGTCCCTGGACGAGACGAGCTCGGCGAGCAGCTCGGCCCGGGGCCGACCTGGAACGCCTGGATACGCGCTGGAGACGAACACTTCCCACCCCGTCGGCGCCTCCGGCTCCGGTGAGATCGTCACGTCGATGCCCGCCGCGCGGACCGGGCCGAGGTACGGCGTCTCGTTCCGATCCCAGCCGGCGACCTCCGCCCCCCACGCCCGCGCTAGCAGCGCGTATGCAGACAACCCGGCGCCGCCGATCCCGACCAACCAGATCCTCCGGCCGTCAAGCGGTCGCAAGCGCGATCAGCTCCTCGGCGATCTCCTCGGCCGCGGCCGGCTTCGATGCCCGGCGCATCGCCTCGCCCATCGCTGCCAGCCTGGCGCCGTCTGCCAGCAAGTCGCGCACGATCGCCGGAGAACGGGCGATCGCCGGCTCCGGCACGACCACCGCGCCCCCTTCCTGCTCGAAGTAGCGCGCGTTCTTCGTCTGGTGGTCGGCGGTGACATTCGGCGAGGGGACGAGCACGGCCGGCTTGCCCGCGGCGGCCACCTCCCACACCGAGCCGCCCGCGCGAGCCAGCACCAGATCGCACGCGTCGAGCGCTGCGCCGAAGTCGTCGGTCCAGCCCAGCAGCCGGTAGTCGGGCCGCGAGACCCGACCGGCCAGGCCGGCGAGGTAACGCTCGCCGCAGAGGTGGAGGACTGCCGGCCCCTCCGAGCCGAATCCACCAACCGCGATCTCGTTCACGGCGGCCGCGCCCTGGCTGCCGCCGAAGACCAGCAGCATCCGTCCGCCCGCCGGAAGCCCGAAGCGCCGCCGCGCCTCGTCCGGCGTCACGCGCTCGCGCTCGGGCACCGGGCGGCCGACGACGCGGTACCGCCTACCCGTCCGCCCCGCAACCGGATACGCCAGGAACACCCTGCGAGCGAAGGGCGCCGCGACCCGGTTGGCGAGCCCGAGGTGCGCGTCGGCCTCGGCCAGCGCGGCCGGGATGTGCTTCCGCCACGCCGCGTAGATCATCGGCCCTGCGACGTAGCCGCCGCCGCCGAACACGACGTGCGGGCGCCGGGCCGAGAGGATCCGCGCGCAGGCCCGCGGCGCGCGGCCGGCGAGCAGGACGGCACGCATCTGTGCGGTGCCTGGCCGCCGCGGCAGGCCACTGATCCGGAACGGGTCGAGCTCGAAGCCGGCCTCCGGGACGAGCCGCGCCTCGATGCGGTCAGGCGAGCCGGCGAAGCTCACGCTCACGCCGCCTGCGCGGAGCGCCTGCGCGACGGCGAGCGACGGGATCACGTGACCCGCGGTCCCTCCGGCCGCGATCACGCACCTGAGCTGTGGCTTCGACGCCATCGTTGCGCGCGATGTTAAGGAGGATGCCGACCGACGCGAGCATCACGACGAGGCTGGTCCCTCCATACGACACCAGGGGCAGCGGGATGCCGGTGAGCGGCGCGACGCCGACGACCGCGGCCAGGTTGAGCGCGGCCTGGCCGCAGATCAGCGTCGTGATCCCGACCGCGAGCCCCTTGCCGAAGGGGTCGTGGCAGCGCAGCGCGATGCGTAGCCCCGCCCAGCCGAAGGCGGCGTAGGCGGCGATCAGGAGCGTCGCCCCGACCAGCCCGAGCTCCTCGCCGATCACCGCGAAGATCATGTCCGTGTGTGCCTCGGGGAGGTAGAAGATCTTGCCGACGCTTTCGCCCAGGCCCTTGCCGAAGACCCCGCCCGAGCCGATCCCGATCATCGCCTGCACCGTCTGGTAGCCGGCGCCCTGCGCGTCGCGCCACGGATCGACGAAGCTGAAGAAGCGGGTGCGCCGGTACGGCTCGAACCAGATCGCGACCACCGTGATCGCCGAGACGATCGCCGCCGAGACGCCGAGCAGCCGGACGGGCGCGCCGGCGACCAGCAGCATCGCGCCCACCACGAGGCAGATCGCGATCACGGTGCCGAGGTCGGGCTCCGCCAGCACGAGGGCGCAAAACGTCGCGACCATCAGCCCGATCGGCTTCGTCAGCTCTCCGAGCGTCGTCGGCACCGGTCGCTTCGAGAGATAGAGCGCGATCCAGACGACGACCGCGAGCTTGGCGATCTCCGAGGGCTGGAACGACGCTGCACCGAGGTCGATCCACCGGCGTGCGCCGTTGACGTTCTGCCCGCCGACAAGCGCGACCAGGAGCAGGAAGAGGCTGCCGAGGACGAGCACCGGTGCCGTATGCCGCAGCGACCGGTAGCTCCACAGGCGCGCGGCGACGAGCAGCCCGAGCCCGAGGAACGCGAAGATCGCCTGCCGCTTCAGGTAGTAGGCCGGGTTCCCCCCGCCGATCGTCGCCGACGCCGAGGTCGCGCTGTACACCATCACCATCCCGAAGGCGACGAGGGCGAGCGTGACGAGGACGAGGACGTTCGACTCCAGATGTCCACGCTTCACCCGGACAGGTTCTGCACCAGCCTCCTGAACTCCTCGCCGCGCTGCTCGAAGTCACGGAACTGGTCGTAGCTCGCGCAGGCCGGCGAGAGCAGGACGACCTCCCCCGGCCTTGCCGCGGCCGCCGCGGCCGGGACCGCCGCCTCGAGGTCGCCGCAGCGAAGGTACGGGACGCCCGCGCGGTCGAGCGCCTGCGCGAGCTCCTCCGCGGTCTCACCGATCAGGTACGCGCGGCCGTGGAGCTCGCCGGCGAGCTCGTCGAAGCTCTCCCCCTTCCGCGAGCCGCCCAGGATCACGTGCAGGGGAACGTCGTACGAGGCCAGCGCACGCCGGGCCGCAGCCGTGTTCGTCGCCTTCGAGTCGTTGACGAAGCGAACACCGCCGAGCTCGGCGACGAGCTCGAGGCGGTGCGGGACGCCCGGGAATGCGGCCAGCGCTCCCGCGATCGCGTCGTCGCCGATCCCGGCGGCACGAGCCGCGGCGGTCGCGGCTGCCGCGTTCTCGCGATTGTGAGCGCCGGGCAGGCCCGGCTCGGCCGGTAAGGCATCGCCGACCGCGAAGTCGACGCGCGTCGCCGAGCCCGGCACCGCGCCGAAGCCGCGCGGCACGACCGCCGTGTCGTCCGCCTGCTGGTTCTCGAAGATGCGCAGCTTCGCGTCGCGGTAGGCCTCGAACGTGCCGTGGCGGTCGAGGTGGTCGGGCTCGAGGTTGACGAGCACCGCGACGCGAGGACGGAAGTCGTGGATGTCCTCCAGCTGGAAGCTGGACAGCTCGCAGACGACCCAGGCGTCGACCGGGGCCTCGACCGCGCTGAGCGCGCGACCGACGTTGCCGGCGACGGCGACCTCCCGCCCGGCGGCCCGGAACATCGCCCCGAGCCACTCGGTGGTGGTCGTCTTCCCGTTCGTGCCGGTCACGCCCAGGATCGGGTTCGGCAGCAGCCGGGAGGCGAGCTCGACCTCGCTCCAGATCGGAACCTTCGCGCCGACGACGAGCGGATTGTCGCGCGGGACGCCCGGGCTCTTCACCAGCACGTCGGCGCCGTCGAGGAGCGAGAGGTCGCCGTCGTTCCCGAGCTCGCGACCGGCGAGAGCGACCTCGACCCCGTTCCGTTCGAGCAGCGCCGCCGCCGCCTGCCCGGAGCGCGCCGTTCCGAGGACGACCGCCCGCTTCACGAGCGGAGCACTCGCCGCAGCTCCTCGTCGGAACCCTCGCCCAGCACCCTGTCCACCGAGTCGTCCGGGATCGGAATCACGACGCCGTCGCCGATCAGCCACGTGACCCGCGGGTCGGGGTAACGTTCCTCCAGCTCTTCGAGCCTGTCGGCGGACGGGTCGATCACGATCAGCAGCTCGTCCTCGGCGAGCTCCGCGAGCGCGTCACCGACGAGTTCACAGTCGAGGACGAGAATCGTCATCCGCCGCGGAAGAACCGGAAGTAGTAGCGGTAGTACAGCGCGAATCCGCAGGCGCAGAGGATCGCCGTCAGGATCCAGAAGCGCACCATGATCTTCGTATCGGACCAGGCCTTCATCTCGAAGTGGTGGTGGATCGGCGCCATCAGGAAGAGCCGCCGCCCGAGGTACTTGAACGAGAAGACCTGCGCCATCACCGAGAGCGCCTCGATCAGGAAGATGCCGCCGACGAAGAGGAGCAGCACCTCGGTCTTGGTCATGATCGCGAAGCCCGCAAGGGCCCCGCCGATCGCCATCGAGCCCGTGTCGCCCATGAACACCTCCGCGGGAGACGCGTTGTACCAGAGGAATCCGACCAGCGCCCCGATCAGCGCGGCGCCGACGATCGACAGGTCGAGCAGCCGGATCTCGCGGTGCCCGGGCGGGCCGGAACGGATGAACGCGATCACGGTCATCGCCGTGAACGTGAACACGGCGATGATCCCGGTGCCCGCTGCGAGCCCGTCGATGCCGTCTGTCAGGTTCACCCCGTTCGCTGCGCCGGCGATGATGATGAACAGGAACGGATACCACGCCCACGAGAGCGGGATCTTGAAGCCGGGCAGGTAGAGGTCGGTCGAGAAGTCCCGGTGGTAGGCGACCCAGGCGACAACAGCTGTGATCAGCGCGAGCCCGAGCAGCTTCCAGCGCCCGTTCAGCCCGAGCGAGCGCTGGTGCGTCACCTTGATGAAGTCGTCGAGGAAGCCGATCAGACCGCAGCCGACCATGCAGAAGACGACCGTGAGCGCGGGCGTCGAGTAGTTGCTCAGGATCAGGTACGGGACGACCGCCGAGAACAGGATCAGCAGGCCGCCCATCGTCGGCGTGCCCTGCTTCTCGACGTGGCGTGCCGGCCCCTCCTCCCGGATCGGCTGCCCGTACTCGCGCAGGCGGAGGAAGTTGATGAACCGTGGGCCGGCGACGATCGAGACCACCATCGCGACGATCCCGGCGATCAGGACGTCGACCATCGTTACGCGGTCACCCGGGCGAGCGACTCGGCCACGCGCTCGAGCCCCATCGCCCGCGCCGCCTTGACGAGCACGCAGTCGCCCGGCTGCACGAGCTCGTCGAGCAGCACGATCGCCTCGTCGACCGAGTCGACGCGACGTCCGCCGTACGCGGCCGCCTGCGGCCCGATCGCGACCACCTCGTCGATCCCGAGCTCGGCGACGGCGCGGCCGACCTCGCGATGGCCTTCCTCGCTGTACGTGCCGAGCTCGGCCATGTCTCCGAGAACGGCGACGGTCCGCCGGCCGGCGGCGAGCGAGACGAGGTGCTCGAGCGCAGCGCGCATCGAGACGGGGTTGGCGTTCCAGGCGTCGTTCAGCAGCACCCCTCCGCCCGGCAGCGGGATCTCCTCGTTCCGCCAGGCGGTGAAGGGGACGTGGAGCTCGTGCGGTAGGTCGAGCCCGAGCGCAGCGGCCGTCGCGAACGCGGTCAGCGCGTTGGCGGCCAGATGCCGCGCGGTGAAGTCGACCTCGACGGCGCCGAGCGACGTTCGCAGCACGGGCGGCTCGAACGACTCGAGGGTGACGTCGCGGCCGACGCGGACGACCTCGAGGTCGTCGCGCTCGACGGGGAAGTCCTCCGGCACGATCGCTGCGCCCCCCGCGGGAAGAGCCGCGAGCACCTCGCTCTTGGCCCGCACCACGCCCGCCAGGTCGCCCACCTTCTCCAGGTGCACGGGCCCGACGTTGGTGACCACGCCGACGTGTGGCCGGGCGAACGCGCATAGCTCTGCGATCTGGCCGAAGCCACGCATCGCCAGCTCGACGATGCAGAGCTCGGTGTCGGGCTCGACGCGCCCGATCGTCAGCGGCACGCCGATCTCGGCGTTGTAGCTGCGCTCGGCCGCGACCGTGCGGCGCTGCGACGCGCAGATCGCCGCCAGGATGTCCTTCGTCGACGTCTTCCCCATCGAGCCGGTGATGCCGACGAACCGCGCCGTGCTCCGGTCGCGCACGCGCCCGGCGAGCGCCGCGAGCGCCGCGAACGCGTCGTCCGGGACGAGGGCGGCCGCGGCGCCGCGCTCGAGCGCGTCGTCCAGAAACGCCGCGCCGCCGGCGACTGCGACGAAGAGGTCACTGCGTTCGACTCGCCGCGAGTCGGTCTGGAGGCCGCTCACCTCGTTCGCCCCGGCGGCGGCCTCGATCCGGCCGGGCGCGAGCTCCCTGACCTCGTCGAGCGAGAGGGGGATCATGCAATCGTTTTCAGCGCGCGCAGCGCTTCGCCTGCCACCCCGGCGTCGTCGAAGGGCGTGACGACGCCGGCGACCTCCTGGCCGCGCTCGTGCCCCTTGCCGGCGATCACGAGCACGTCGCCCGGCCGCGCCAGCTCGACCGCCCGCTCGATCGCGCGCGCACGGTCCGGCTCCACCTCCGGCTCGTTGCCCATCCCGGCGACGATCTCGTCGATGATCGCTAGCGGATCCTCGCTGCGCGGGTTGTCGGAGGTGACGATCGCGACGTCGGCCAGCTCGGCGACGATCCGCCCCATCACCGGCCGCTTCCCACGGTCGCGGTCGCCGCCGCAGCCGAAGACGCAGATCAGACGGCTGTCGGCCAGCTCGCGGGCGGTGCGCAGGACGTGCTCGAGCGCCCCGGGCTTGTGGGCGTAGTCGACGATCACTGCGAAGTCCTGGCCCTCGTCGACCGTCTGGAAGCGGCCGGGAACGCCCGCGACGGATCCGATCCCACGTGCGATCGTGCCGTCGTCGATCCCGAGCAGACAGCCGGCGGCGAAGGCGCCGAGCGCGTTCTCGAGGTTGAAGCGCCCGCGCAGGCGCGTGCTCACGTCGACCGTTGCCGGCCGGATCTCTGCGTCGTCGCTCAGGCCGAAAGTGAGGAGCGGCGTGCCCTGCTCGCGCAGCTCGTCGGCAAGGCGCCGGCCGTAGGCGTCGCCGACGTTGACCGCCGCCGGAGGCGCGTCGCCGCCCAGGAACAGCCGCCGCTTCGCGTCGAAGTAGTCGTCCATGTCGCGGTGGAAGTCGAGGTGGTCCCGGTCGAGGTTGGTGAAGACGAGCACCGAGAAGCGCACGCGGTCGAGGCGGCGGAGTGCCGAGCCGTGCGAGGTCGCCTCCATCGCACAGCTGCGGTCGCCGGCGTCGAGCATCTCCCGGAAGAGCCGCTGGAGGTCGATCGCCTCCGACGTGGTGCGCGTCGCGGGCCGCCGCTCGCCGTCGACGCGGGTCTCGATCGTCCCCAGCAGCCCGGGTCGCCTGCCGGCCGCGGCCAGCACCGCGTACAGGAGAAACGCGGTCGTGGTCTTGCCCGCCGTGCCCGTGACGCCCGCCACGGCCAGCTCCTCGGTCGGCCGGCCGAAGAACTCGTCCGCCGCCGGCGCCATGGACGCGCGCGAGTCGGGCACGACGAGCTGAGGCACGGCCAGGTCGAGCGGCCGCTGGACGACGAGCGCGACCGCCCCGTTCCGGATCGCCTCCGGCGCGAAGTCGTGCCCGTCGGCGCGCTCGCCCGGCACGCAGAAGAACAGCGACCCGGGGCGGACGGCTCGGGCGTCGTACGCCAGGTCGTGGATCGTCGTGTCCGCGCGCCCGACGACTTCCGCCGGCGCGAGCACGGCGATCAGCCGCTCCAGGTCCACGACGAGCGAGTCTAACAGCGGCGTCCGCCGCCTCCAGGGGCGACAATCGTCACCGAAGTGGCCCGAATGCGGGGCTTTTCGGCGTCGCGTGTGGCCGCTGGGAGAGGTGGCCCGGTTGCCGCCCGGCCTGCCGGGATCCACAATGCGGACAGGGATCGACGGACGTGCGACGCCTCGGCAGGCGCGTGTCGGAGCGTTGTGCGCGGGAAGGGTGCGATGGCAGCCGAGATCATCGGCAGGCGGGACGAACTGCTCGCGCTCAAGGCGTTCCTGGAAGCCGTGCCTGCCGGCGGGCAGGCGCTACTGCTGGAGGGCGATGCCGGGATCGGCAAGTCCGTCCTCTGGGAAGAGGCGCTGCGGGCCGCAGTTGGATCCGACTTCCACGTGCTGCGCTCCCGCCCGACGCAGTCGGAGGCGCAGGTGGCCTTCGCCGCCCTCGGCGATCTGCTTGCCGCGGCTCTGAGCGGCGTGCTGCAGCAGCTGCCCCCGGTGCAACGGCGTGCACTGGAGGTCGCGTTGCTGATCCGCGAGCCCGACGAGCTCTTTCCCGACACGCGCGCCCTCGGGCTCGCGGTGCTGTCGATCGCGCGGGCGCTGGCCGAGGAGCGCCCCGTGCTCGTCGCCCTGGACGATGCCCAGTGGCTCGACGCCAGCTCGGCGGAGGTGCTCACGTTCATGCTGCGACGGCTCGGCGCCGCGCCGGTCGCCGTGCTCGCGACGGTTCGAGGGCGGCCCCTCGAGGTGCCGCTCGAGCTCGACCGCACCTTCGACGGCTTCCGGCGGCTTCCGATCGAGCCGCTCTCCGTGGGAGCGATCCACCGCCTGCTGTGGGGCCGCTTCGGGATCGCGGTGCCCCGGCCGGTGATCGTGCGTATTCACGGGATCACCGGGGGGAACCCGTTCTTCGCGCTCGAGCTTGGCCGTGCTCTCGTCGAGGGCTCGATCCGCGCCGAGGACACCGATGTCGAGCTGCCCGCGAGCCTGCGAGCCGTCGTCGCCCAGCGGTTGGGCGCCTTGCCCGCTCACCTCCGGGAGACGCTCGTCGCCGTGGCGGCACTCGCGGCACCGTCGATCGCTGTGCTCGAGGCGCTCGGAGGCACGAGCGTCGACGACATCGAGCTCGCCCAGCGACGGGGCGTGGTCGAGCTCGACGGCGAGCGAATTCGATTCACCCATCCGCTGCTGGCGCCGGCCTGCTACGAGGCAATGCCGCTGCACCGAAGACGCCGGCTTCACCGACGTCTCGCGGAGCTGGATGTCGATCTCGAGGAGCGCGCCCGCCATCTCGCGATTGCGGCGACCGGCTCCGACGAAAGGGTCGCAGCGGCGCTCGACGCCGCGGCCGCGCACGCCCGTGGGCGCGGTGCCGCTCAGGCTGCGGCCGACCTCTCCGAGCGCGCGGTCGCGCTGACGCCTCCGGATGCGGTCGAGAGCATCAACCGGCGCCGCATCACGGCCGCCGAGCACTGCCGGTACGCGGGTGACAGGCCAAAAACAGCGGTCCTGCTCGAGGAGGCCGTCGACTCCTCGCCGCCCGGTCGAGTCCGAGCCGAAGCCCTCAGCCGGCTCGCGGGTGCACGTGGGATGGCAGAGGGCTTTCCCGTCGCTGTGGATCTCCTGAGTCGCGCGCTTGCCGAGCCCGGCCTCGAGCCCAGCCAGGAGGTGAACATCCTCTGCGAGCTCGCGTGGATGGCACAACAGGGAGGAGACAACCGGGAAGCCGCTCGGTATGCCGACGCGGGGCTGGCGCTGGCCGAGCGGTTGGCGGACCCGGCGACCCTCGCGATCGCCCTGGCGGCGTTCGCGCAGGTCAGCTTCGCGCGCACGGGCGGTATCCGGCATGACCTCCTCGACCGGGCGCAGGAGCTCGAGCGGACACTCGACTGGGACGGCTATGCGGCCGCCCGCCGCTGGACCTGGCATGCCGGTTTGCCGATGCGCCTGTCGCCC
>Ga0068856_100007573_pt1 | contig 10593 bp, 7 predicted proteins | sample KBSCornC62_FD_66595 | JGI IMG/M metagenome (GOLD analysis project Ga0068856, IMG submission 66595) | Corn rhizosphere microbial communities from Kellogg Biological Station, Michigan, USA - KBS Corn C6-2 | ecosystem: Host-associated > Plants > Roots > Rhizosphere > Soil ... | reverse complement strand
GCCGCGCGTGCTGGTGGACTACCTCGCGCAGCTGGCCGTGCCGCATCCGGTCTCGCGCGGCGTGTTCCACGACGAATTCGCCGCATCGACCGATCTGTTTCATCCGTGGACGACGCTGCCCTCGCTACTGCTGATCGTCGCGACTATCGCGGCAGCAGTGGCTGCGCGGCGCAAGTGGCCAGTGCCGGCGTTCGCCGTGCTGTTCTATTTCGGCGGCCAACTGCTCGAATCCACGTTCGTGCCGCTCGAGCTCTATTTCGAGCACCGCAATTACCTGCCGGCGATGATGCTGTTCTGGCCGATCGCCGGCTGGCTGAGCGACGCGCACGCGCCGCTCGCGCGCGTGCGCGCAGCCGCAGCCGTGGCGCTGCTCGCCTTGCTCGCGTTCGACACCCGGCTCGGCGCGCTCACCTGGTCCGATCCGCAGCGCCTCGCTCATGCCTGGGTGGAGCGCAACCCGGATTCGCCGCGCGCGCAAGCCTATGCGGCGCGCTTCGAGCTGATCGCGGGCAAACCCGATATCGCGGCGCGGCGCCTGTCCGCGGCGCTCACCGCACATCCCGACGAAGCGCAGCTCGCTTTCGGATTGATCGACGCGCAGTGCAGCCTGGACGGCGTCAGCCCGGAACTCGCAGCGCGCGCCGAAGCGGCGGTGCGCCAGGACGCGAAAGCGGCGGCGCTCGATTTCGCCTGGCTTAGTGCGGCGGTGCCGCGTGCACGCGCCGGCGACTGCCGCGGCCTCGACCTGGCGGCGGTGAGCGCATTGGTCGACGCCGCCGGTGCTGTGCGCGCGTTCGCGCAAGCGCCCGGTCGTATCCAGGATTTCGAGCACGTCCGCGGGCTGCTGCGCTTGGCCGCGAACGATCCCGTCGGCGCCGCGCAGGCGTTCGATCGCGCGCTCGCCGCGCTGCCGCAGCCGGCGGTGGCGCTGGATCAAGCCGCACTGCTCGGCGATGCGGGCCGCGCGGACCTGGGTCTGGCTCATCTCGATGCCTACCTCGCCGCCCATCCGCTCGCGCCGCCGCGCATCGGCCCGTCGGCGCACGCCCTTCATGCCTGGCTGCTGTATCGCTATGATTATTGGCGCAGCGAGTTCGAGCGAATGCGCAATCTGCTGAGCCAGCAAAATCCGGATCCGATCCCACCCGCAACGCCGCCGTCCGCGAGCGGCGGCGCCGCGTGAGCCCCCGCGGCGCACGGGCGCGTCCATGACGGCCGGGCCGGGGGAAGCCGCGGCGCGAAGCGCGCGCGCGGCCTGGATCGTCTTCGCGCTGTTGCTGCTGCTCACTGCCGCCGTCTACTCGCCGTCGCTGCGCGGCGGCTACTTTTTTGACGACAGCATCTATTTCGTCGACAACCCCGACGTACACGTCGACACGCTCGATTCCGGGGCATGGTGGCGCGCCGCCACAACACAGTGCGGCATCAATTTGCTGTGCCGACCCCTCAGTTCGATCACGTTCGCGGCGAACTACTATTTCTCGGGCCTCGACCCGTACTGGCCGAAACTCACCAACCTGGCGATCCATCTGCTAAACGGGCTGGCGCTGTTCGCGCTGCTGCGCGCGCTGTTGCGCCTGTGGGCGGCGGTGCGCGGCCGCGACGGCGCGTTCGACCTCGGCGCTGCCGCGATCGCGGGCGCCTGGCTCCTGTTGCCGATCAATTTCACCGGCGTCGCATATGTCTCGCAGCGCATGGAAGCGCTCGCGAACCTGTTCGTGTTCCTCGGCCTGTTTTGGTACCTGCGCGAGCGTCACCGCGTCTGGCTCGGCGGCGGACGCGAATGGCGCTTGTGGCTGGCCCTTCTGATTTCGACCGTGGCGGGCCTCACGGCCAAGGAAGATGCCGCGCTGCTGCCGCTGTACACCGGCGTGTGCGAATTCGCGTTCACGGGTTTCCGCAACCGCGATCGCCGCTGGAGCCGTGGCGCGGTGGGCGCGCACGTCGCGTTCCTGCTCGTGCCGTTCGTCGCGGGCTTGCTCTGGATCGGGCCGCGTGCGGTGCACGGTTTTTCGTCGCGGCGCGAATTCACGCTGCTCGAGCGCCTGCTCACCGAATTGCGTGTGCTGGTCGATTACATCGACTGGACATTGCTGCCGCAATTGAACGCGCTGACGTTCTATCACGACGACATCCTGCCCTCGCACGGCCTGCTCGATCCGGCATCGACCGCGCTGTGCGGACTCGCCCTGTTGGCGCTGCTCGGCCTTGCGCTGTGGCAACGCGCGCGACGCCCGCTGTTCTGCCTCGGCATCCTGTGGTTCTTCGCCGGGCACGCGATGACCGCGACCATCGTGCCGCTGGAACTCGTGTTCGAGCATCGAAACTATTTTCCGTCGCTCGGCCTGCTGCTCGCGACGGCGTCGCTGCTCGCGTTCGAACCGGTCGTGCCGAGCCGCGCGCCGCTGCGTGCGCTGGCGCTCGGTGCGGTACTGGCGTTCTTCTCGTTCACCACGTACCTGCGCGCGCAGGAGTGGTCGCATCCGCTGCGCCTGGCCTACAGCGAAGCGTTGAAACGGCCCGACTCGCAGCGCGCGCAGTATTCGCTCGCGCACACGCTGATCCTGGCGTCGAAGGAACCCGATTCGCCGCTGATCGCACAATCGATCGAAATCCTCCAGCGCGACGCCGCGTCGCCGCGCAGCGGCATCGCCTCGCTGCAGGCGCTGATCTTCCTCAGCGCGCGCGCGCAGCATCCGATCGATCCCAGCTGGTGGCAGGCGATGGAACGCAAGCTGCAGCAGCACACGCCGTCGCAAACCGACGTGCAGGCGATCATTTTCCTATACCATTGCCAACGCCGCGGCGAGTGCCCGAAACAAGTTCCTGAACTGCTCGCCGTGTTCCAGGCTGCGCTGGCGAAATCGGAGGACGTGGATTTGATGTCGGCCTACGGCGAATTCGCGCTGCTCGACCTCGGCGACGCGCCACTGGCCGAACGCATGTACCGCGGCGCCGCCGAGGCCCGTCCGCAAGTCGCGGTGTACCGCGCCAATCTGGTCCGCTTCCTGATCGCAACCGGCCAATTCGCCGCCGCCGACACGGCGCTCGCCGAACTCGAACGGCTGAACCGCTTCGGCGCACAGGACGTGACCGTGACGGAGCTGCGCGAACAGCTGCGCGCCGCCCGCGACGCCGCGCAGGAGTCGCGATGAAACTCGTGATCCAGATCCCCTGCTACAACGAAGCCGGCACGCTGCCGCTGACGCTCTCGACCCTGCCGCGCAGCGTGCCGGGCTGCGAATCCGTGCAATGGCTGGTCGTCGACGACGGCTCCGCCGACGCCACATCGCAAATCGCGCGCGACGCCGGGGTCGACCGCGTCGCGCGCCACACGGTCAACCGCGGTCTGGCCGCGGCCTTCATGACCGGACTCGAGACGGCGATCGCGATGGGTGCCGACATCATCGTCAACACCGACGCCGACAACCAGTACGACGCGCGCGACATCGCCACGCTGGTCGCGCCGATCCTGGAAGGCAAGGCCGACTTCGTGATCGGCGCGCGTCCGATCGAGCAGACGCAGCATTTTTCCTGGCTCAAGCGCCGCCTGCAGAAGATCGGCAGCGGCGTGGTGCGGCTCGCTTCGAACACGCAGATCGCCGATGCACCCAGCGGTTTCCGCGCGATGACGCGCGAAGTGGCGCTGCGCCTGAACGTGTTCAATTCGTACACCTACACCCTGGAAACGATCATCCAGGCCGGGCGCAGCAACATCCGCGTACTCTCGGTGCCGATCCGCACGAACCCGGATCTGCGCCCGTCGCGCCTGGTGAAAAGCATCGGACATTACGTCGTGCGTTCGGTCGCGACCATCGTGCGCATCTTCGCCACCTATCGCCCGATGCTGTTCTTCTGGCTGTTCGGCACGGTGTTCGCGTTCGCCGGCGTCGCGCTCGGCGTGCGTTTCCTGATCTACGCCGCACTCGGCCAGGGCAGCGGACACAATCAGTCGGTCACGCTGTCGGCGCTGTGCGTGATCCTCGGTTTTCTGCTCTTCATGCTCGGTTTCCTCGCCGACCTCATGTCCACCAACCGGCGCCTGCTCGAGCGCATCGAATGGCGCTTGCGCCGGCTCGAGTTCGAATCGCAACATCGCGCATCGGAAAAACCTGCGCCCGCCCCCGGAAAACACGATGTCTGATTCGACCGAACTGCCGTTCCTGATCTTCGGTTCGCCCCTGATCGAAGAGGCGGAGATCGACGAAGTCGTCGCCTGCATGCGCTCCGCCTGGCTCGGCACCGGACCGCGCGTGGCCCGGTTCGAACGCGAGTTCGCTGCGTATCAGGGCTTGCGCGCCGAGCAGGTCGCGGCAGTGAATTCCTGCACCGCAGCGCTCCACGTCAGCATGGTCGCGGCGAAGCTCGAACCCGGCAGCGAAGTGATCACGACACCGCTGACGTTTTGCGCTTCGGTCAATGCGATCATCCACGCCGGCCTCACGCCGCGCCTGGCCGACATCGATCCGCGCACGCAGAATCTCGATCCGGCCGCCGTCGCCGCGGCGATCACGCCGCGCACGCGCGCGATCCTGCCGGTGCATTTCGCCGGCCGGCCGTGCGACATGGCCGCGCTCACGGCGCTGGCGCAAACACACGGACTGACGGTGATCGAGGATTGCGCGCACGCGATCGAAACGGAAATCGACGGACGCAAGGCCGGTTCGTTCGGCGATTTCGGCTGTTTCAGTTTCTACGCCACGAAGAACGTCGTCACCGGCGAAGGCGGCATGATCGTCGGCCGCGACACCGCGCTGATCGCGCGCGCCCGCGTGCTGGCGCTGCACGGCATGAGCAAGGACGCCTGGCACCGTTTCGGCGACAAGGGCTACAAGCACTACCAAGTTGTCGAAGCCGGCTTCAAGTACAACATGATGGATCTGCAGGCCGCGATCGGCATCCATCAGCTCGCGCGCGTGAAGAAGAACTGGCAGCGGCGCGCCCAAATCTGGCAGCAGTACATGCAGGCGTTCGCCGACTTGCCGATCGGGTTGCCGGCGGCGCCTGCGCCGCACACGCGCCACGCGTATCACCTTTTCACGATCCAGGTCGAACGCGAAGCCTGCGGCATCGCGCGCGACGAATTCCTGGACGCCATGAACCGCCTGCGCATCGGCACGGGCGTGCATTACCTGTCCGTGCCGGAGCATCCGTACTACCAGGAGCGTTTTGGCTGGCGCGCGGAAATGTGGCCGCACGCAATGCGCGCCGGACGCGGCACGGTGAGCCTGCCGCTGTCGCCGAAATTGTCGGACGGCGACGTCGAGCGTGTCATCGCGGCGACGCGGTCCGTGATCCTGGGCCGGCACTGAGCGCGACGGCGGTCGGGATACGCCATGACAAAAGCCGATGCCACCGGCGGCGCGCTCAAGCACGGGCTCTTCCTGCTGCTCGAAAAACTGCTGCGCTGGTCGATCCATCCGCGCCTGCGCGCGCGCCTGCTGGGCGTGTTCGGCGCGCACATCGGCCGCAACGTGCGCATCTACGAGATCCAGCTGTTCAACCTGCAGGCCGGCTTTTCCAACCTGCACGTGGCCGACGACGTGCACATCGGTCCCGGTTGCCGTCTCGATCTGTCGGCGTCGCTTTCGATCGCTGCGCGCGCAACGCTATCGCCCGGCGTGACCGTGCTGACCCACAGCGATCCCGGCAGCGTGCATAACTCGAAACTGCTCGCGCGCTATCCGGCCACGCTCGGTCCGGTGCGCATCGGCAGCGATTGCTGGATCGGCGCGAACGCGACGCTGCTCGGCGGCGTCACGGTCGGCGATCTGGTCGTGATTGCGGCGGGGGCCGTCGTGACGCGCGATGTGCCCGGCGGCAGCGTGGCAGCCGGCGTGCCCGCGCGCGTGAAAAAAGCCCTGGACGTCTCAACCTGAGCGACTTTCCGCGTCCGGCGATCCAGCTCGCCGCAACGAGAACGGACTGAACGCCGCCGCCAGCAGCACGTCGACCAGCAACAGAATGATGCGACCGAATACCGCCATCGCGGCCACGGCGTCCGGCGGATAGTCGTGCGCCAGCAGCACGAACGCGAATTCACGCACCCCCACGCCGGATGGCGTGACGAAACTCAGATACCCGATCAGCCAGGCTAGCGTGTACATCGCCGCCATGCCGATCGCGTCCTGCGCCGCCAATCCGGGCCAGGCCAGGCCGTAGCCGGCCCAGGAGCCGAAATAAATGGCCCAGCCGATCGTCAGCCACAGCAGCAAGCGCCCTTTCACGCGCACGGGCACCGCGCCGAACGCCGCCAGCGCCGCCGCGAGTTTGCCCGCGAACGGCAGTTTCGACAGCAGCCAGGTCAGGCCGGCGAACACGCGCGGCGACCAGCACACGAAATATCCCAGCGCACCGAGAGCGAACACGGCGACTCCCGCGCGCCAGTCGCGCACGGCAGCGTAGATCGCGAGCGAAATCCACACCGCCGAAGCGCCGGACAGCATGGTGTACATCGCATTCACGCCGACCCATTCGGCCACGCTCGCGCCGCCGGTCGCGGACTGGTACGCCACGCCCCACACGCGCCCGGGCAGATGCCGCATCAGCTGCGCAGTGAAATGCAGGTGCGCGAGGCGCAGGCGTCCGAAGCCGGCGCCTCGCAGCTGCGCGAACAGGGCGTTGAAGACCTCGAAATTGACGCAGGCCGCCACCGATGCGCCCAGTACGACCAGCGCCAGCCACGCCGCGTGCATGCGCTGCAGATTGGCGTAAACCTCGGGCCAGGCGCGCCACAGCAAGCCCACCGCCCACGCGAGCGCGAGCGCCGAAATCGCCAGCAGCAGCCAGTGGCGTCGCGACAAGGTCATGCCGGAGCGCGCAGCCGCGCCAGCAGACGCGCCGCGATCCGTTCGAGATCGAACGCTGCCGCCTGCGTGTGCACGGCCGCGTCGAACTCGCGCGGCGAGCGCCGCAGCGCCTGACGGATCGCGTCCGCGAACGCCGCGGCGTCGGTTCGCTCGGCCAGCACGCCGGCGGCGGCGTTCGCGTACAGGCTCGGCAAGTCGCCGACCGGCATGGCGATGACCGGGCGCGCGAGTTTCATCGCATCCGAGAACACGACGGGAATGCTTTCGATGCGCGAGGGCAGCAGCTGGAAATCCGCCGCCGCGATCGCGCGCTCGGCCGCGGCCTTGCTCAGGAAACCGCCGACCTCGAGCGGCAGGCCCCGCTCGCGCAGGGCCTGCGCCTTCTGCCGCACGACCGTGTCGAGCGGCCCGCCGCCGTAGACCTGCACGGCAGCAATGCGGGCCCAGTCGTCCGAGTCCAGCAGGGCGAGCGCATCGAGCAGCAGGTCCACGCCCTTGTTCGGATGCCAGCGGCCGATGAAACACAGGCGATACGGCGGCTGCGCGGCGGGCGGCGGCGGATCGCGCGTTTCCAGACGGCGCGTGCTGGGCAGGAATTCGACGTCCTTGCCGCCGATGCGGCGGCTGTCAGCAGCCAGTTGCAGGCCGTCGGCATAGCGCACGGCGGCGTCGCGCATGGCCGTGCGCAGGAAGCCGCGTACCAGCGGAATGCGCCCCAGCGACCACACATCGCTGCCCAGCATCCAGACCGAATACGGCACGCCGCGCTGGCGCTTGAGCTGCCGCGCCCACCAGCCGCAGGGCAAGGCCCAGCAGGCGAGCGTGTGCACGACCGCGCCGTCGGCCGCCGCGGCCTGCACCGCCTGCGACCCGCGCCGCAGCACGGCGGCGATGGCGAACGCCTGCAGCGGGTTGCGCAATCGGAGGTTGCTGAGGGTGGTCGCGGGCGCCGCAAAGCGGTACACGGTCACCCCGCCGGCTGGCGCTTCCACAGCCGTGGTGTCGCCGGGCGCGACCACGCGCACCGGCATCGAGCGCGCCAGTTCGGCGGCAAGATCCGCGACGAACGAGCCCGCCGCTTCGCTGCCGTCGCCGGTGCGGGGATAGGACGTGGTAACGATCAGCAGGGCCGGCGTCACGGCAGGCACCCGGCGTCGCACGATTTCAAGCCGGCCCGGCGACCCACGGGCGGGCTACTCGCGCGCCTTGTAGGTGAGCATGGTGATCTGCTCCGACACCAGGCCGATCAGGAAGACGACGACCGAGGCCGAAAGCAGCAGCAGGCTCATGTTGGTGAAACGGTGCTGGGTCGCGAACGTGTAGACGTAATTCGCCAGCCCGAGCAGGAAAAACGCCAGGCTCGCCGGCAGGAACAGTTTCAACGGCGAATGCAGGGTCGCGATCTTGAAGATGATCAGCAGGAAGCGCACGCCGTCGCGCAGCGGCCGGATATGGCTCTTGCCGATGCGCCGGTGCACCGCGAGCGGCTCGTACGCGACGGCGTAGGCACTGCGGAAAAACGCCATGGTGATGGTGGTGGGGTAAGAGAACCCGTTGGGCAAGAGATGCAGGAATTCGAGGAACTTCGTGCGCCGCACGGCGCGAAAGCCGGAGGTCAGGTCGCGCACGGCGAAGCCGGTCATCCAGCTCGCCAGGCGGTTGTAGAACGCATTGGCCAGGCCGCGTCCGGCACCGGCCTGGCCCTGCCAGTCGCGCGCGCCGACGACCATGTCGTAACCGTCGGCCAACCGTGCCAGCAGGCGTGCGATATCGGCCGGATCGTGCTGGCCGTCCGCGTCCATGAACACGATCACGTCACCGCGTGCCTCGCGCGCACCACGCTTGATCGCGGCGCCGTTGCCCATGGAATACGGCTGGCGCACCACGCCCGCCCCGGCCCCGGCACAGACCGCTGCCGTGTCGTCCGTCGAGCCGTCGTCGACCACGATCACCTGGGCATCGGGTTGGGCCTGCAGCAGTTTTGGCAGAAGCGTGGCGAGCGCGGCGGCCTCGTTCTTTGCGGGCAATACGATGCTTATCACGTTTTCTTCCCCGACCGGCCCCTAGACTCGACCTTCCGCCGGGACTTGAGGGTGCCGGTTAGGGTAGCAGATCCGGTTCACAAGGGATTCATTCCGGGCCGGATTTGAGGTACATTCAGCAATAGTTTCGGGGATTTACCAGGACTTCTTATGGCGACGCAGATGAATCCGGCCGCGCTGGCGGGTCTGACAGGTATCGCGCGTCGCTTGGTCATCGACGGGACCCTGAGCGATGTCGACGCGCGCAAGGCGCTCGATGCATCGACGAAACAAAAAATTCCGCTCGGCAGTTACCTGATCGAGCACGCGCTGGCAAACGGTACGCAAGTCGCGATGGCCTCGTCCGCCGAATTCGGCGTGCCGCTGTTCGACGTGCAGTCGCTGGACCTGGCGCAGGCGCCGATCAAGCTGGTCAGCGAGAAGCTGATCACGCAACACAAGGCGCTGCCGCTGTTCAAGCGCGGCAACCGCTTGTTCGTCGGCGTGTCCGATCCGACCAACCTGCGCGCGCTGGACGAGATCAAATTCCAGTCGAACCACACGATCGAGCCGATCCTGATCAGCGAGGAACAACTCGCGCGCGCAATCGAGCAGGCGCTGAACGCGTCGAGCACGGCGATCGAAGGTCTCGACGATGCCGAAGGCCTCGACACGCTCGATGCCGAAGGCGGCGATCTCGAAGGCGAAGAAAGTTCGACCGGCGTCGACGCCATGGGCAACGACGATGCGCCGGTGGTCAAGTTCGTCAACAAGGTGCTGGTCGACGCGATCAAGCGCGGCGCGTCGGACATCCACTTCGAACCCTACGAAAGCAACTACCGCGTGCGTTTTCGCATGGACGGGATCCTGCGCTCGGTCGCCGCGCCGCCGGTGAAACTCACGCCGCGAATTTCCTCGCGCCTGAAGGTCATGTCCGGCCTCGACATCGCCGAACGCCGCGTGCCGCAGGACGGCCGCATCAAGCTGAACCTGTCGAAGACGAAGTCGATCGACTTCCGCGTCAGCACGTGCCCCACGCTGTTCGGCGAAAAAGTCGTGCTGCGTATCCTCGACGGCTCGGCGGCGAAACTCGGCATCGACAAGCTCGGCTACGAAGAAGACCAGCAAAAACTTTTCCTCGACGCGATCGAGAAACCCTACGGCATGGTGCTGGTGACCGGCCCGACCGGATCCGGCAAGACCGTGTCGCTGTACACCGCGCTCAATATCCTCAACACCGAAGGGCGCAACATCTCGACGGTGGAAGACCCGGTCGAAATCCGCCTGCCCGGCGTGAACCAGGTGCAGCAGAACCAGAAGCGCGGCATGACCTTCGCCGCCGCGCTGCGTTCGTTCCTGCGCCAGGATCCGGACGTCATCATGGTCGGCGAAATCCGCGACCTGGAAACCGCCGAGATCGCGGTCAAGGCCGCGCAGACGGGCCACATGGTGCTGTCCACGCTGCACACGAACGACGCCCCGCAGACGGTCTCGCGCATGATGAACATGGGCATCGCGCCCTACAACATCACCTCGTCGGTCACGCTCGTGATCGCGCAGCGTCTCGCGCGCCGACTGCACGACTGCAAGAAGCCCATGTCGCCGGCGCTGCCGGCCGCCGCACTGCTCGCCGAGGGCTTCAGCCAGGCCGAGGTGGACGCCGGGCTGCAGTTGTTCGATCCGGCCGGCTGTTCGGGCTGCAACGAAGGCTACAAAGGCCGAACCGGCATTTATCAGGTGATGCCGATGAGCGAGGACATCCA
>Ga0068856_100007572_pt1 | contig 10594 bp, 6 predicted proteins | sample KBSCornC62_FD_66595 | JGI IMG/M metagenome (GOLD analysis project Ga0068856, IMG submission 66595) | Corn rhizosphere microbial communities from Kellogg Biological Station, Michigan, USA - KBS Corn C6-2 | ecosystem: Host-associated > Plants > Roots > Rhizosphere > Soil ... | reverse complement strand
GAAGGCCAGGTTTTAGGCGAGCACATCCGCGATAATGATTTAGTGATAAATTTGACAAAAGGCAAGCAGTTAACCAACATGCGCGCTTCAGGCAGCGATACCAACGTGCGTATAGCCCCGGCTATCAAATTCTCGCTCGAAGAATCAATGGAATATATCCAGGGCGACGAATACATCGAGGTTACCCCTCAAAGCATCCGCCTGCGTAAAATATACCTGAGCGAAAACGAACGGAAGGTGAATGCAAAGAAATTTGTGAACCAGTAGGTTTTAAGAGCCAAGAATCAAGAGCCAGGAGTCAAGATAGATTATGGATAAAATCCCTGATCCTCTCTTAACTCCTGGCTTTTTTTATTTTCAGATATTATAAATTTTGTGTTTTCTCGGCTCTTGGCTCTTGATTCTCATCTGCCGGCTTTCTCTACCTCAGCTTCGTGTCGGCAAAATAAACCATCGCCTGGCGCATAAACCGGGCAAAAGCCGGGTTTGGTTTTCCGTCCTCCGCAGTGTAACGCTCATCGCTAACATATAATTCTGCAAGTCCTTTATACTGTGCTGCTTTCAAGTCGGTAGGGTCAGATACACCCCAAAATGATCTTATATTAGCATAATGCCGTGCGATTTGTTCCTGTACTGCCTCACTTTCGGGGTTTTCAGCCGCGAGTGAATTCAATGCTTTTGCGATTGCTTTCTGGTCGGCTTTTAACTTTTCCAGGTCAAGTTTGGGCATTTCCAGCATTGCTTTTTCTGATCGCACAATAGCATCTTCGCCCCATTTTTCTATCGCCTCGTTCCGCCAGGCCATTGCCTGTTCGTGTGGCATTCCCGCATATAGTTCTTCGTAATTTTGCATGGTTTTGTTTTTTAAATGATTAACCGTTTTGTTGATAGTATCCAGTAAAACTTCCAGCCGGTACTTCTTTCCGAGCAAGGCCGCCCTGTGGCCCTCAAGCGCCTTTACGAGATCAAAATCCGGGTCGTCAAGTATCTTACCGATTTCTTTTAAGGGGAAGTCCAGTTCTTTATAAAACAGTATCTGCTGTAGCCGCAGTAATTCCGCCTCGCCATATTGGCGGTATCGCGACGCAGTACGCACCGATGGTTTCAACAAGCCTGTCTGATCGTACAGGTGAAGCGTGCGCACGCTTACCCCCGCCAGTTGAGCCAATTGTTTTACAGCATAATTAACTTTCATTTTCCCTTTGTTTTATTGGTTATCACAAAGCTATGCTATGACGCAAGGTAAGAGTCAAGCATTTTTTGAAAATAGTTTTTAAATTCGCCGTATGTTTTTGAAAATGAGCAGATTAATTTGTATAATAAATGATTGGTTGGGTTGGTTAAGAACGTGGTTGATCAGGTTTTTGATCATTCAGTCCCATCAGCCTGGTTAACTCATTCAACCAAAAAATGCGATTTTTTCATTGCCGTTATCCTGATTCTTGTATCTTGGCCCCCGGATTCCGGCGCCTGGTTTTTATCATGGCTCTTAATTCCCGGCTCTTGATTCTCAAATATGCGCTTCCCCAACATCCCAGGTTTTGATCAGCAGGCATTCGAAAAGTATTTTAAAAATACGGGGTTGCTGTTTGTTGGCCGGGTTGGCAGTTTGGCTATAAAATTTGTCGTAAGTATTGCCATTGCGAATTACCTTCATCGCGCGAATAATGGGATATTAACCGGCGGAACTGTTTATATCTACTTCTTTTCGGCGGTGGCAACCCTCGGCCTCGATCAGTTTATCGTTAAGGAGCTTCACGAATTCCCTCATAATCGCAACCAGATATTAGGCACCTCATTTTGGATGAAGATAGTTGCAGGATTTTGCTGCATTCCCCTTATCTACCTGGCCTACGTTATTTATCCGGCGAAAGGAACCCCGTATAGCTACGTATTTATCTTTTCGCTGATCGGTGTTATACAGGCATTTAACGTCATCGACGCTTATTTCCAGTCGCGGGTGCAGTCAAAATATATTATGCATGTACAAATAGCAGGTAACCTGGTATCGGCGGCCGTAAAACTGTTGTTGATTCATTTTCAGATGCCGCTCGTTTGGTTTGTATACGCCTATACCCTCGATTTCCTGCTGCTATCTATCGGTTATTATTTCACTTACCAGCGAAAGGAGGGAAACATTTTCAATTGGAGATACAATTCACAACTGGCGGCAAAATTGCTTACCCTATCCTGGCCGCTTATGATCTCGGGCATCATGGTTTCCCTGTATATGAAAATCGATCAGTTAATGCTGCAAAATATTTCGGGTGTTAAGGAATCGGGTGCGTATGCAACTGTTGTAACATTGAGCGAGGCCTGGAACTTTATACCCCTGGTGATTGTTACATCCCTTTTCCCGGCCATTTTAAATGCCAAACGCGATGATATAGCCCGATATAAAAAACGCATCCAGCATTTATACGACTTAATGGTTTACCTCAGCCTGCCCACCGCTATTGTTATCACCTTTGCGGCCCCGCTTATCTATAAACTGTATAAACCCGAATATGCTTATGCTGCGCCGGCGCTGTCGGTTCATATATGGTCGGGGATATTTGTATTTCTGGGTGCTGCCAGCGGTCAGCATTTGATCGCCGAGAATTTTAATAAGCTCACATTTATACGCACAAGTTTCGGCGCCATCGTAAATATTGTATTGAACCTGATCCTGATCCCCAAAATGGGGATGATGGGTACCGCCGTGGCAACCCTGGTGGCTTACGCAAGCGCAACCTTTTTTATATTGTTTATACCCAAAGTTAATTATCAGGGCGTAATGATGCTAAAATCATTATTTTTGGCGTCCGTCATCAAAAAGATTATTAAAAATGAGTAATAAGATTAGCATACTATTTAAGGTATTTACCAGCCCGAGGCGTTTACGCACACTCCTTGCTTTTAACGACAAGGGCTACCTGGATGAGGTGGGCTGGTTTAAAGCTTTTGACACTCGCTCATCGGTTGATGTCGACGGCAACCCCATTCCCTGGGTAACTTATCCCTTTATTGATTTTATAAAAGAAAGGATCAGGAAACAACATACCGTATTTGAATACGGTTCGGGAAATTCCACCTTGTTTTATGCAAAATATGCAGGGATCGTAGTTTCGGTTGAACACAATAGGGAATGGTATGACAAGATAGTTGGCGAAAAACCGGAAAACTCCGAAATGATATTTTGTGACCTTGAATATGGCGGCGATTACTGCAAGGTGCCGCTAAAATTGAAAGAGAAATTCGATCTGATCATTATAGATGGCCGCGACCGCGTAAACTGTTGTATGCTGGCATCGGCCGCACTGTCCGAAAGCGGCGTAGTGGTATTGGATAATTCGGAGCGTGAAGCTTATAAACCAGGTATCAACCACCTGGTTAGCGAAGGATTTAAACACTTGTCATTCAGCGGGATCGTTCCGGGTCTATTTTACCGGGTAACCACATCCGTTTTTTATAAGGATGGCAATTGTTTAGGTTTATAACAGGAAACTGCCTATAACCCTTATTGCAGCTTAAAAAACGAAGTACGAAGGGTTTTTGTAACCAATTGATAGCCGCGTTCCTTTAAATATTGGTAAGTTTCGGAGGCGGTAATATCAGTAAAGTCGGCGCAGTCTTCCACCAATACAAAGTCCGGTTTATATTTTTCCCAATTATTTGATTTTAGTACCTGCAGGTCAAGTCCTTCGACATCTATCGTAAAAAAGTCTATTTTTTGTCCCTGCGGTAAATATTGGTCGAGCACATCAGCCAGTGGAAGGGTCTCAACCAGAATTTCGTCGATTATCTTATATATTTTTGATGAATTGCTTCGTTCTTCAGAGAGTTCTTTTGAGAAACCATTTAATGCTGGCTCGTTAAAGCAATAAAAGGTTAGCTTGTCCTTTTTGCCGCTTATCCCAATATTTAAGTTGATATCGCGACGGCGAAACCTATTGAATGCCTTGATGGCACCGGGTGTTGGTTCAATGTTTATTCCCTGCCATCCTTTTTTATAAAAGTATAAGGTGTTTGAGTAACGGTACGGGTGGTGTGCGCCCACATCAACGTAATAGCCCTTGTGTTTTTTTTTGCCCTCATAAAATGATTGTAAGATCATATCTTCACCTTCCTGTGAATAAGACTTTTTAGAAAGGAAATTATGAACGGGCAGGTATTTTAGTATGGTTTTTTTCAAATTAAACATTTGGCAAATTAACGATATTTTTTTGGGGCTTGAGCGTATTGTTAAAAAGACTATATTAGTAGCAGCTAAATACTTGTTTTATCCGTTCCAATAAATACTTAAATCTTCGCGAATACCCCGTTTTAAACCCTTAATTTATGTATTTAACTTTAGTATGATAAAACATATACTCAAAACATTTCTGTTCATCTTATTGCTGTTTACGTTGCCGTTAAAAAGCCTGGCGCAAGCACCTTTCCCAAAATGGGTGGATGATTTTGGGGGATCGGGCGATAGTAAGCCAACCGGCATGGTGGTTGACAAACAAAACAATATTTACATTTCGGGATACTTTGCAGGGACCGTTGATTTCGATCCTTCGACTGGCGTAAAAAATTTAACATCCGTTGGCGGGTATGATATTTTTGTAGGTAAATATAAACCTGACGGCACACTAATATGGGCCGAATCAATGGGCGGCAATGCCCTTGACCAGGTGAATTGTATGTCGGTTGACAAAGACGGTAATCCCACGATCATAGGTCAATTTCAATCATCTAACTTAGATGCCGATCCTGGCCCCGGGGTGTACGCGCTTTCAACTCAGGCCGGCGACGATATTTTCATCATCCACCTGGATACGAACGGCGCCTTTTTATGGGCCAAAGATATCGGCGGAACTGGCACCGACCGCGGCGAGGAAGTTTCGGCAGATGCGCAGGACGATGTGATTGCGACAGCAATATTTTCCTCAACTTTTTCACTTGGCGGCACAACCATCGGTTCGGCGAGCAGTTCATTTAATGGGCTTGTTATAAAATACGACCCCGCCGGAAATTTAATGTGGTATATCGATTTGAAAGGTACCGGTGATACCGAAGTTTATGGTAACGGGGTTGACAGCAATGGCGATATCGTTGTATCCGGCTCTTATAGCGGATCGATCGACTTCGATCCCCTGGGGGCTCATAAAAATATGAATTCCGGGGGATCAGGATTTGTAGCAAAGTATGATCCTTCAGGAAAACTGATTTGGGTTAATACCGTAAGTGGTTCTTACGTCAACAACGGTTCGGCAGTAAGTATCGATTCAAAAAATGATGTATTTATTACTGCTGCCTTTACATCGAAGCTGGTATTTAACGGAACGAGCACATTAAATCCTTCGGGCCAGGATATTTTCCTGGCAAAGTATAATTCAGCAGGTGCTTTCCAGTTTGCGACCGACCTCGGCGGCATCGGGGCCACCGGATTTCCCTATCAAATAAGGAACGACTCAAATAATAATGTTTATATAACGGGCTATTTTAGCGGAACCATCGATTTCAACTCCGCGCCGGGTGCAACAGCAAACGTTTCATACCATGGACAACGCGACTTTTTCCTGGCCAAATTTGACCAGAACGGTAATTATGTGTATGCATTTAGTGGAGGAAGCCCCAACTGTAACCTTACGCTCGGCATTGAAATGGCCATCGATAATAACAATAATGTTGACCTAGCCGGTTCATTTTGTTCGACTGTTAATTTTGACGCTTCAGGCTGTTCCTCGCGCAATGTAACCGCCATTAATGGCGTAACAGATACTTTTATTGCGCAGTATGTACCTCCGTCAACGTCGGTCACCACCAACAATGTAATTACCGGGCCTGCTGTCACCAGTTTTTGTGGCAGCGGTACACCCGGGGCAATAACAGGCAGCAACCCCTCGGGCGGGAACGGAACCTATACTTACCAGTGGCAAAATTCGACAGACAGCATTAATTTTACCGACATAGCCAATGCCGTTTCAAAAAATTACAGTCCGCCTTTATTAAATGCCACAAAGTATTACCGCCGAATGGTATCAGCACCTTGCGCTTTGCCTCTAAACAGCGATATTATCGGTATAAAAATTCAACCTGTACTTGCAAATAATACAATTGCTGCTCCTGCGGTAACCAGTTTTTGCGGCACGGGTACACCTGACGCAATAAGCGGCAATACACCAACGGGGGGAAACGGCGTTTTTGTTTATCAATGGCAAAGCTCAACCGACAACATAAATTTTACAAACATCGTGGGTGCTACCACCAAAAATTATACTCCGGCGTCAATAAGTAAAACTACCTGGTACCGGCGAACGGTAACTTCCGGCGCTTGTACTACGCCGTTGGTCAGCAACGTAGTGCAGCTATCAACAATACCACCTGTTTCCAATAATGTGATTACTGCACCGTCTGTTACCGATTTTTGTGTAAGCGGAACTCCAGGAACCATCACCGGAAGCGTGCCAAGCGGTGGCAATGGCAGCTATGCTTATCAATGGCAAAGTTCGACTGATAACATCAACTTCACGGATATCCCCGGAGCGACAGCCGAGAATTATACGCCTCCAGCTATAAGCACAAGCACATGGTTTCGGCGCACTGCAAACTCGGGTGTGTGCACCATGCCGCAGGTGAGCAATAAAATTGAAATAGTAATTACGCCTGCGATTGCCAATAACGTAACAACAGCGCCGCAGGTGGCTTCATTTTGTGCGAGTGGTAATCCCTTGCCAATTACCGGCAGCACCCCAACGGGCGGTACCGGTGCGTACAGCTATCAATGGCAAAGCTCGACCGACAACGTCAACTTTATCGACATAAACGGCGCAACTTTAAAAAGCTACGATCCGTCGTCGTTAAATGCCAGCACCTGGTACCGACGCCTGGTAACTTCGGGCGTTTGTACAATCCCGCTGATCAGTAACATTGTTGAAATAACAATAATATCATCTGTTGCCAATAACACCATTTCAGCGCCGCAAATAACGGCTTTTTGTTCAACTGGTGATCCTGCGACAATAACCGGCAGCATACCCACGGGTGGCGATGGTATCTACATTTACCAGTGGCAGAGTTCAACCGATAACGCAACCTTTTCGGATATTAACGGCGCCACGTCGATCAATTACAACCCACCGCCGTTAACCGTTAATACCTGGTATAGGCGCGCTGTAACCTCGGGTGTTTGTATTGTGCCGCTGATTAGTAATGTTATCGAGATAACAATAACACCGCTCGTTGCCAATAATATCATAACTGTTCCCTCGATAGCGGCCTTTTGCGGAAGTGGCGATCCTTTGCCAATAACCGGCAGCACACCTACCGGCGGTAGCGGCAACTACACATACCAGTGGCAAAACTCAACTGATAGTGTCAATTTTGCCGATATAAACGGAGCAACTTTAAAAAATTACGATCCTCCGTCTGTCTCGGTCAACACCTATTATCGCCGCAATGTTATTTCGGGTGTGTGTGCAGCCCCTTTTGGAAGTAATGTTGTTACTATACAAATTACTTCCATTCCGGCTACGCCGGTTCCTGTCGCCGCTTCCGTGGCGGTTTGTCCGGGGAGCGCCGCATCGCTTTCAGTATTCTCGCCAGTGCAGGGACTGACTTATAATTGGTACGACTCAGCGACGAAAATCAATCGTGTGTTTACAGGCGTCACCTATGTAACCGGCCCTATAAATTCAGCACAAACATTTTATGTGGAAGCCACAAACGGTACGTGTAGCAGCCCTTCGCTGGCGGGTGTAGAGGTAACACTTAACAGTATACCGGCTGCGCCCGTCGTAAATAATGAGGCCGCCTGTGATGGATCGTCAGTCACCCTAAATATCGTAAACCCGCAAGCGGGCTATACTTACAATTGGTATGCGGCAGCTGGCGGTGGCAGTTTGCTGGCTACTGGTACCAGCTTTACAACACCAGCCGTTACTACCAACATCACTTATTACGCCGAAGCCGCTAACAGCACAGGTTGTATTTCGTTAACGCGCACAACTGTAAATGTTACCGATAACCCGCTGCCTGTTATTACTGTACAGAACAAAAGTGTTTGCCCCGGTTTACCGGCGACTTTAACTGCAAGCAGCACCGATAATAATGTAGTGATAAACTGGTACGCGGCGTCAGCGGGTGGTAGCATCCTGTTTACAGGGACCAGCTTTACCATCGCGGCGTTAAATGCAAACACCACTTATTACACCGAAGCAGTTGACAACGTTACCGGCTGCAGTTCGCCTGTACGCATCGCGGTAGTTGCCAGCATACTACAGCCGTTGGCTGCACCTGCTGTGACCGTTGGACCTACAACAACATCAACTATAACTTTTGATTGGACGGCCGTACCAGGCGCAACAGGTTACGAGGTAAGCGTCGATAACGGCAAAACATTTACCGCGCCCAGCACAGGGAGCAGCGGATTAAGCCATATTATTACGGGACTACAGTATAAACAAAGCGTTACCGTTATTGTTCGGGCGGTTGGCGCCCAGCCCTGCGAGTTAAGCGCCAGTTCAACGGCGGTAACAGCGCAAGCTATTAATCCTACCTCCGGCGATATTATTTACGTGCCAAATGCCTTTACGCCGAATGGCGATGGTAAAAACGATCAGGTCCACGTACATAGTGAAAGTATTAGAAGCCTTAGTTTTTATGTTTATGACCAATGGGGCGAATTAATTTATACAACTAACGAACAGCAAAATGGCTGGGATGGTACTTTCAAGGGTAAGAAAGAGCCCGCTGGGGTATATGTATACTACCTGGAGGCCGTGATGAACGATGGGGAAAAACTCACAAAAAAAGGAACAATTACACTATTAAGGTGAAGAAGATAACATTGTATCTATTTGTTACACTCCAAATGGGGGCGGTGAACTGTTTGAAAGCACAGGTTGATCTGCATTTTTCACAATTTTATGCTTATCCGCAATGGCTTAATCCCGCACTGACAGGCGTTTTTGATGGCGATACCCGTTTAAATGCTAACTATAAAAATCAATGGGCCGGCATAAGTAATGGTTATAAAACAGGGGGCCTCTCTGCAGATTTCAGGCCCACCGAAAAAGTTGGACTAGGTATTAACATAATTAACCAGGCCGCCGGAACTGCCGGGTACAATTATTTTGCGGCTTACGGCTCATTTGGCTATGGGATAGCCGTCTCGGGGAATGGTACCAAAAAGCTTCACTTTGGATTACAGGCCGGATTTATTAATCGCAGTTTTGATCCCAATAAACTACAACTAGATGATCAATACAACCCGTTCACAGGTTTCGACCCGAACCTGCCGAACTTTGAAAATTTTACTACGACAAACGCAACGGTATTTGACGCTGGTGCAGGGATATTTTACTATGATGGCGATCCAACAAGTACGGCCAACACCTTTGGCGGGCTTAGTTTATTTCATATAAATGGAGCTCATGATCCCTTCGCTACAAACAATGTAAAAAGTACTTTGCCGCTTCGCTTTGCCATGCAGGCCGGTGTAAAGATAAAGGCTTCCGATTTGTTCGACTTGACGCCAAATATTCTTTACATCCGCCAGCAACAAAACCAGATCACCGCAATAGACATTTATTCGGAGCTGAAATTTCAGGATGGCAATGGCTTGATATTAGGAAGCATGTATCGTTTTAACGATGCTGCGGTTGCCAATGTAGGGTATCATCTAAAAAATTTAGTGATGGGCCTGAGCTACGATTTTAATACATCTGCTTTAACCACAGCAACAAACGGACAGGGAGGTTTTGAATTATCCATAAGTTACATCTTTGGTAGAAACAGTAACAACCCAACTGAAATTTGCCCACGGTTTTGATTTTTAAACATGAAAAATTTAGCGCTTTTGTTTTTTACTTTTTTTATATTCACAGGTGCGAATGCGCAGTATGATAAATTTAAAGCCTTGGGCGACAAAGCATATAGTGAGGCAAATTATTTTCGGGCCGCCTACTATTATAAAATGGCGGCCGATAAAGGCGGACTGCCCCTTAGCACACCATTTTACTCGCACAGCAAAGCTTCAAGGGAAAAGATCAAAGCGGAATATCCTTATATCTATTACCGGCTTGCGGAATCTTATCGTCTGTATCAAGATTTTAGGAATGCACAAGAATGGTATGTAAAAATTATTGACGCAGGCAACGAACCTCGTTATCCCTTAGTCCGGCTTTGGTACGGCGTATGCTTAAGGGCCAATGAAAATTTTGACGCATCGGTGCAACAGTTGAAACTATTCGTCGCTGGTTATAAAGGAGACCGTAAATTTGCCGACGTAGCAGACCGGGAGCTCAGCATTTCTCTTTTTGCAAAAGAACAGTACTCATCGCCGAAACAAATCGAAATTGCGCCAATGAAAAGGCCGTGGAATAATGAAGGCGGCAACTATGCGCTTATAAAAAATGGCGATACTTTTTGGTTTACTTCAACAAGGCTCACCAAAAGCAATAAAAGCTACTCGAACAATATTTTTATAGCCACTGTATCAAACGGTGCTAATCCAAATGTTATTAGCTTTGCCCGGGATGCCGATGTTAAGAGCAAAGAATTAGGGACGCCATCTGTTACCCAGTCCGGTAACAGATTATACCTGACAGCCTGGTATAAGCAGGAC
>Ga0068856_100007571_pt1 | contig 10595 bp, 14 predicted proteins | sample KBSCornC62_FD_66595 | JGI IMG/M metagenome (GOLD analysis project Ga0068856, IMG submission 66595) | Corn rhizosphere microbial communities from Kellogg Biological Station, Michigan, USA - KBS Corn C6-2 | ecosystem: Host-associated > Plants > Roots > Rhizosphere > Soil ... | reverse complement strand
GATGAAACGGAACGATCCACTCGGCAAATACTTGTCCACACACGTCCCTACTGCGACCGGAGTGAGACCCGACCTGCGGTTCGCTCAGCATTCGCAAAGGCCCTGCAGTGTCGCACAGTAGAGTTGGGTGCTGAAGTCTTTGCTTCGGAGAATGAGGAACAGGGTTTCTGCCACACCTGCAAGTCTCGACCGTGTTCAAGTTGCGGTTACCGCGCCACGGTGCAGTGGCAGCGTGAGCTGGGCCGCCTTGCCAGACGTCGCCTGCAAGGGAATCACCTTCACCATGCCCGATGTGTTGTGGCCTATATTCCATGACAATCCTCACCTGGCCGCGGCGCTCTCAGCGTCGGCCGCCAAAATTCCGCAGTGCGAAAGCCTCACGTCAACCGCGCGGGAAGATGCGTTGGATGCAGCGCGTGGGGAAGATTGAACGCGCGTCACTTCTAAGCTTCGCGTTGTCCCGGGAGAGAAGTAATGCGGCTTTCCTTCGCTGCGAGCAGTTCGTTCAGTTCAGCAATGAGTTGGCCGAATCGGTTCGGGGCTCTTTCATCTTGGATTTGTTTACACAACCAATTCATCCGCTCACGTTCTTCTGATTCCTAGTTGAATAGGAGGCGTCGCCAGTGGCCAATACGCAATCCCGCGAAGTTAACCTCACCAAGAGAGTTCAAACCAGCCAAGGCATGCGGTATTGCCCGGTCGTGCTGTCTCCAAACGGGCGGATCAAGCCTGATCTCGTATTCGTGAACGGGAAGCCCGAAAAACATCCCGAGGGCGCTTACTACCTGGAGTGGCGCGAGAAGGGCCGGCGAGTTCGCCTCTCTGTAGGCAAAGACGCCCAGGATGCCGCCGCACGTCGGCAGCGCAAAGAAGCCGAACTGAACGCTCTCAACAACTGCGTATCAGTGCTGCCCGAGAATGGCAACGGGCACCGTTCAGTGGCGGCTGCCGTCAGCCAGTTCCTGGAAGAAACGGAGCTCACGAAGAAGCCAAAAACGCTGGCTGCGTATACAACAGCACTGAACTACTTCACCGAATCCTGCGCCAAGATGTACCTGCATGAAATCGAGCGCCATGATCTTCTGAAGTTTTCTGGCTTTCTGCGCGATCAGAAGAAGCAATCTCCACGGTCCGTCTACAACAAGTTTGAGACCGTGATGACCTTTCTGAAGGCCAACGGGATTCGTGGACTAGTGGGCAAGAATGATTGGCCGCGCTACACCGAGGAAGAACCCGAGATGTACGAGCTGGAAGAATTGGACAAGCTGTTCAAAGCGTGCAGCGAGGAAGAGCGGCTGTGGTTTGAGTTCTTCTTGATGACCGGAATGCGAGAGCAGGAAGTGATGTACACGTACTGGTCGGACGTGAACTTAGCGGCTTCAACTATCCGGGTCAGTCACAAGCCGGATCGGGCATGGACACCGAAAGCATACAAAGAACGTGAAATTTCGATTCCTGCCAAGCTGCTGAAGAAGCTGAAGGCCTGGAAGGCGAAGTCGGACAAAAACTGCCAATTAGTCTTCCCCACCGCTGGCTGTAATCCGAAGTTGGATTTTCTGGATTGCCTGAAAACATGTGCCGAACGGGCGCAGCTTAATAAAAAGGATTTCTGGCTCCACAAATTCCGTTCTACCTTCGCCACGCGCTGCTTGTGGGCTGGGGTGGATATTCGGACGGTGCAGCAGTGGCTCGGTCATTCTGACATGGAATCTACGATGCGGTATTTGAAGCCGGCGCGCAATCAGGCTGTGCAGGAGAAGGTGAACGGCTTCTTTGGCTGAAGCATCGCGCGGCTGCAGAACTTCGGCCGAAAAACCCCGTTTCGACCGTGACGACAGCGTATGAGCTGATATAAGCGTTAGACGAATAGAACAAGTTCGTTGCGGTACATCTGACCTCCGGGCTTAGAAATCCTCCATCATCGAGACGTTGGAATCCTGACTGCCTCCCCAGATTGCGAGGTAACGCCCGTCCGGAGATGGCGCCGCCCACGTGGCAAAATAGGTTGTCGTCTTCCAGAGAACCTGGACATCACCTTGCAGGTCGATGTGCAAAAGGGAAGCACCACCTGCGGCCCCAGGGGCGCCAGCGAACACTCCTTTGCCATCAGCGGCCCAATCGAACCAGAAGAGAGTCCACGAACCTTTGTACTTTACATCCCACATTTTCCCATCCTTCACTGCCAAAAAACGAATTGCGTCGGTAATCGGCCACGCGATTAAACTACCGTCCGGCGAAATATCAAAGTTTGGGTATGTTTCAACAACGGCAACAGTCGCAAGCTGACGTCCCTTGCCGTTGAGAGGATTGAACTCGAAAAAGTTAAATTGCTTTTTGTCAGAACTGGGCTCCCCCCAGATACACATCGTTCGGGCGCAGCGAATTGGCCAAAAGCTCCAAATGGCGGAGACTGCCACCTCTGGCGCTCCTCCTGATGCTGACACTCTCCAAAGATATTTTTCGGTGGCCGAAGTGATATCCGATGCCTCAACATTCGTACCGGCAAATAAAATCCATTTTCCATCTGCACTGATTCCCAATTTGTGGGCCAAACCATCTCGCATTACCGGATTATCGCAAAGTTGGGCGGTGGGGGAATGGGTGTTGTTTATAAAGCTGAAGACACCGAACTTGGTCGCTTTGTCGCTTTGAAATTCCTGCCCGATGAACTAGCGAAAGACCCACAGGCGCTTGAGCGATTCCGCCGCGAGGCGCGTGCCGCCTCCGCACTGAATCATTCCAACATCTGCACCATCTACGAAATTGGCAAACACGAAGGCCAGTCATTCATTGTCATGGAGTTTCTGGAAGGTATGACACTGAAGCATCGGATCGGGGGCAAGCCGAGGGGCGTCGAAGAGGTACTGTCCCTTGGGATTGAGATTGCCGATGCACTGGACGCGGCTCACTCCGCAGGCATCATTCATCGAGATATCAAGCCCGCGAACATTTTCGTGACCAAGCGCGGACACACCAAGGTTCTCGATTTTGGATTGGCTAAGGTTGCGCTTCCTGCCAAATAGCCGCACAGAATACTCAGACCGCTACAACTCTCGCCGAGGAACATCTGACCAGTCCGGGAATCACGCTGGGAACGCTCCCTATATGTCTCCTGAGCAAGTTCGTGCCAAGGAGTTAGACGCCAGAACGGATTTGTTCTCTTTTGGCGCAGTGCTGTACGAGATGGGTACAGGCTCGCTTCCATTTCGTGGGGAAAGCTCGGGAGTCATCCTTAAAGCCATTCTGGACGCGGCTCCTACGCCTGCCGTGCGGCTCAATCCCGACCTCCCCGCAGAACTGGAAAGGATCATTAATAAGTGTCTGGAGAAAGACCGCAACCTCCGCTATCAGCATGCTTCTGAGATGAGGGCCGACCTTCAACGGCTGAAGCGGGACACTGAATCCGGCAGATGGGCCTCTGCGACTGAATCGGCACCTAGTCCTCGCAAAAAACCGTCCCGATGGGTCGCTGCTGGGCTTGTTGGGGTTATCGTCGCAACGGTGTTCGCTCTCCTCTTCTGGCAGTCGCGTCATCGTGGGGTCGCCTCACTTGATGCAAATGCGAGACCGATAGCGGTGCTGCCGTTCCAGAATGTAGGCTCCGACAATGGCACTGATTTTCTACGGCTCGCCTTGCCAGATGAAATTGCAAACACGCTGAGCTATGTGCCGTCGTTCTCAATCCGTCCGTTTGCCACAACGAGCAGGTACAACGGACCGAATGTGGACTTGCAACAAGCTGGGCGGGATATGGGGGTGATCTCCATTGTGACGGGACACTATCACACCGAAGGTAATCAATTAGAGGTCACACTCGAAGCTGTGGATGTTGCGAATAATCGCAGCATTTGGCGAGACACCATCAATGTCGGGGCGTCGGACAAGATTGCGATGCGTGAGCAAATCACATCGAGAGTTCGGCAAGGCCTTGTACCAGTGCTTGGAGGATCATTGGGCTCTGGAGAAGCAGGGACTCGACCCAAGAGCGAAGAGGCCTACAACTTATTCTTGCGCAGTGTCGCGATGCCGCACGATCCGGGGCCGAACAAGGAAGCTATCAAGATGCTGGAGCGGGCCGTTGGGATCGACCCGAGCTATGCTCCGACGTGGGAAGCTCTGGGTCAGAGATATTACTTCTACTCGATATATGGCGCGGGTGGCGAGGAGTTCTACGAACGTTCGAATGCGGCGTTTGAGCGGGCACTAGCGATTGACCCGAATCGGGTCTTAGCGGCTACCAGCTTGATCACGAACCGGGTGGAACGGAGCGAATTGGGCCGGGCCTATGACGCTGCTAAGGAGATGGCACGACGGAGATTCCAGAGTGCCGACGCGCACTTCTCTCTGAGTTATGTGCTGCGCTATGCGGGAATGCTCCAACAATCCGCGCAGGAGTGCAATTCGGCACGGCAACTTGATCCGGCCAATTTTGCTTTCCGCTCCTGCGCATGGGCATTTCTGGAGATGTGCCAGACCGATCATGCAATGGTTTTCGTTCATTTAGACTCTGGCTCGGAGTGGGCGGCGTGGGTGACTCCTTACGTATATTTGGCAGAGGTGACGTTGTCGAGGAGCGAAAAGCTGCGAACAATATGGGAAAGGCTTCAATGTATCACCGCGAGCTAATGGTGGCATGCACCCAAGAGCACAAACCTGTTGCAATCGACAAGATTGCGCGCGAGGCCGAATTGTCGGTGATGAGAGAACGCGATCCCGAGTTGTGGTTCCACTTGGGGGAACTGATGAGCAATTGCGGACAACAGGATGCTGCCATACGCTTGCTGAGAGGAGCCATTGAACAGAACTATTGTGGCTACGAGGCTTTGCAAATCGACCCGCTACTCGTGAAGCTGCGTGGGATTCCTGAATTCTCGGAAGTGCAATTGGCAGCCAAGATGTGCCAACACGTTCTTGGTGCGGAGACACCAGAGTCCACAATGAAACATGCCGAGCCCGACATCCCCATCTTGAAGCAAGGCAAAGGCGAGTACGCGAAGTTGCAATAGCGGCTGACGATTAGGGTTCCGTGATTGCGACCACGAGAAGGAGTGCATCATGCGCGAGAACGGGCGCTCAAGATCGTTTTGGTGATAGTCGGGGCTGCTGTTTTTGGCTTTGGTTTAGCCCTTGTTGATGTTTGTCAAGAAGAAGCCTGCGTTATCGATAATGGTGAACCTGTATGTCACACCCGACATTGGCTCGCTGCTGAAAGCCTGTATCCCATCGCCTCACCACAGCCTGATTGCTTTCACGCCATGGTCGAGTTTTTCTCATGCCGCGCTGATGGTAATGCAGGTATTTCGCAATCTGATCAGACGTAGAGAACCTGCTGGGCGATCCGGAGGCAAGTGCAAAGCTGACCTGCCGTTGATTGACGTTCCGCCCTACGAGGCCTACTATTTCCGCGAACAGTGTCCTCATCCCAACCCGTTAGCAGAGCGTGTCGGAGTAAGCCATGGTAGTTTGTACACCCTCCGTTAAAGTTTGTTTGTTATTAGCGGCAATCGTCACTCTTTTGTCGTCCGCGAACGCGCTGGCACCCACAGTCCAGAACGTGACTGCTCAATGCATCGAGTGTCACACGAAGGCAACTCCGAACATCGTGAGCGACTGGAAGCAGAGCCGTCACAGTCAAGTTGAAGTCGGTTGCGATACCTGCCACGGCTCCGAGCACATGAAGGGGGATGATGCCGCCAGAGCCAAGATACCGACTCCCGAGACCTGTGGGCAGTGCCATCAGACGCAAGTGGAGCAATTCACTCAGGGCAAACATGCCAAAGCTTGGGTCGCTATGGAGGCAATGCCAACGATTCACTACCAGCCGATGGCTATGACTGAGGGCATGAAGGGCTGCGGTAGTTGCCACAAACTGGGCTTGAAATCACCTGAGCAGATTGCGACGCTGGCAAAGGAAGGCTCACGTTTCGGTGTTGCGTCCTGCGATGGATGCCATACGCGGCATACGTTTTCTCTCGCGGAGGCACGTTCACCGCAGGCGTGCGAGACCTGTCACATGGGCTTCGACCATCCTCAATGGGAAATGTATTCCAGTTCAAAGCACGGTGTTCGTGCAGAACTGAAGCAACTCAAAATACAGAGCGAGTCCTCCGCTGCGCCGACCTGCCAGACGTGCCACATGCAGAACGGGAACCATGAAGTGAGCACGGCATGGGGATTTCTCGCCGTGCGACTGCCCATGCCTGAGGACAAGGAGTGGGCGGCAGACCGGGCGACGATTCTACAAGCTCTTGGCGTGCTCGATCCTAGCGGCAAGCCAACCGCACGGTTAGAGGCTGTGAAAGCGGCAGACATTGCACGCCTCGATCAAGCCTCTTGGCAGAGTGAGCGCGACAAGATGCTAAAGACCTGCAATCAGTGCCACTCGATCAATTTTGCCCGGCAGCAGTTGCAATATGGCGATGACATGATCCGAAACGCCGACCACCTCATGGCCGAGGGCATTCGCGCCGTCGCCGCATTGTATAAGGACGGACTGCTTCCGAAACCTTCAACCTATGCGTATGCGTTCCCGGATTTGCTGACGTTTCATGATGCGCCTACGAAGATTGAACAGACACTATTTGTCATGTTTCTGGAACATCGGATGCGCACATTCCAAGGCACGTTTCACGCCAGCCCCGACTATGCATTGTGGTATGGCTGGAGCGAAATGCAGCGCGATTTAACTGACATCAAAGAGATGGCGTCAGAGATTCGGCGCAGTGGTCACGCTCCGGCACCCGTGTCTGTGTCGCCAGTCAAGAAGGCGACGGTAACTGAAGGAGTAAGCGAAAAGCCCCATAAGTAGCTCTTCGAGCAGTTCTGAGTCGCGGGGATGGCAGCATCAGCAGCTTCCTGTCCTCAGCAGTTGGGCAAGGTTTCAATCAGCAATAAAAGCGGTTAGAGCACGCAGGAAGACTCGTGCCGCTGCGACGGCTCTTGTATCCCCTACTTCGCCCTTATGATACTTCTGAAGTTGGGCTGCCGCGTAGGCCACCCGAGGCAGTTCGGACTGTAGCTCATCATGTGAATCGCGGCCATCGACGGTATTGCCATGCCGTTTCGTAGAGTGTAAGCGCGACACTTGATTTCATGATGAAGGGCAGGATCAACACTCTCTGTATCGATTGCCGCAGGGCTTTCGGGAATCATGGGGAGAGGCACCTCCTTTAGAGGTGGATGAGGAAATTCAACGCCAGCTTGGCTACTCTTAGTACAAACAGGCCACGGATTCAGTGATCCTGCGCACTGGTAGAGGTGACAGGATCGTGGTCGGCGGCGACGTTCTGTGAACCGTTGCGATATGATTGTCCCCACCAAAAACAAAACGTTTGGATTTAATGGAAGCGGACGAACTGAGGCGATGTTTGGACCAAGAGGTAGCAACATGGTGCCGGAGAAGCTACTCGACGTTGCGCAAGGACCTCGAAAAACTGGTGACGTATACACGCGGAGAAGGTCCGTCGAGATACGAAGTCTAAGTCCGAATGCTTGAGAACAAATCAGAGTATGTCCAAATTGGCATTGCAGTTGACGACGGCCATCGAGCCTACAGGCCGCTCTGTCACAGTTTTTTAGTCTACAAAGACGGTCAAGGAAACAAACGACTTCAAAACTCGAACCGCGACAGCTTCCAATCGTCTATAAAGTGAAACTCCTGTAGGAACAAAAGCCCGCCAAGCGGCGGGCTATTGCGACGAAGTATGGGGGAGGACTAGCGCCCCCACATTCTTCCGCATAGGTGACTCGTAGTCTGTGATTTCCATCACGCCTCAGGTGATGATTCATTTGCTTTCACAGTTTGAATCGATGGCGGCGTTCCTCCGCTCTGCGGAACTACAGGAACATCAAGCAACTCTTGCAGTCGTCTTCTTAACAGGGCACCTTCTTCACAGGATTGCTGCTCCGAGCGGCGACACGCTCTCTTATCGATGCGAATAATTCTGCTGGCGACATAGGCGGTTTTCTCTGTTTAGTTTTTGTGTCTGATCCAAACCGTTGCGCTTTAGACGACGGCTTACCCAATTTCTTGCAAACAACGTTACCTACGCGGTGCGGAAATGTTGGCTTACGTTGTAGTGCTTCTGCCCACCTGCACTTCGGACCGCCTCCAAGAGTCGGCATTGACACCCGCCTAATTCCTTGGCGATCTCTTTGGCCATACCGCGAATCAAGTCCAAGCGTTTTGAGTCCGCTGAGCCCGCTTCCATCTCTTCACGAAGCAAGTCGCAATTACCCACAATCACAGTCAGTTTGTCGATTAGTTCGCAAGCCAACGAACATGCGGTGCGGTCACATTCTCTTGTTAAGTTTTGCATCCCTCACCGATCCCCTTTGCTTCGGATTGGTCTTACTTTGACACTTGGGCAAAGAGAAAGGCTGTGATTAGAATCACAATCCGGTCTACTGGGGTGGGACGCACGTCGATTGATCCCCGCAAAGTGCGCTACTGGCGCGGAAAGCCAGCCGTCGTTGGCGCGAATTGGCGTCTTGCAAGGCGTCGAAATATTGCATAAACTATCGCTCCGATTCGGGTGGCCGCCGTGGGAACAGTGCCAAACTCCAGCCTCAGTCTCCGCAAGCACCTGCTGCACCCTGCGTTTGTCCTAAAGAACAGGTTCTGCTGAATCAAAACGCTACGCTGACAGACACTCCCTCCTTAAAATTGATCTCAACGCCCTAATAAGCCATTCCTAGCACAATTCCGACGATTCTGCAGTGCCCCAACCCACACACCCCACCCTGTCGCAACCCATGTGGGAGAACCCTCCCCGTCTTTGGAGACCTCATCGCGCCTAACCACTTGGATTCGACTACGGCCCCCGGTGCTCCATGCGATGAGCCCCGTTCGACACCACAGTGGCATTCGGGTAAATAGCGAAAAAATCTCCGAGCACAAGAGAATGTTTGCGAAGTACAGGAGGCAGTCCTTTCGGAACGGAGGAGTGGGCCTACCGTGTTACACCATCAATAATTCGCTGGATGACTGCCTCTGCTGTTTGTTCCGGGCTAAGAAGTTGACCTTGGTAATGAATACCGATGACGCCATCGCGGGCTATCTGGAAAGGCAAGAAATCTTGCTCCCCAGTCATGCGGGTGACGCGAATCGCGTTGGAGCGGTGCGTGTAATGGAAGACGAGACTGGATAGTTGTGGAGGGAGACCATGCCTGTTCACGTTGACCTGACAGCTTACCTCGGCTCCCGGCGGCCCTATCGGCGTGACCGCGCCGACAAGTTCCTCGCCCTCTAGTTTCGACAGGGCGGTAGCATTAATCGCAAGCCCCTTGAGGAACCGTTGCCAAATTTCGGGGCCTTGAGCAGCGATCAGCGATGCCGCCTCCACATTTTGCCTATCGTCCTCGGCAGATTGCGCCGAGTCGCTTTTCTTCTTGGCGTTGCGCCGCTTAATCCAGTCAGGTGTGTCATTCATGCATTTCATTCTAATCCCGGAAGAAATTTCAAGGTGAGATGCATGCGTTCGTGGCGGCCATTCTCCGGGCTGGACCAACTAGATATGGTCGTCCTTCCTTGTGTTGCATTGAACGGTTGGCCTGCTTCAGGTCGTCCTTGTTCGAACGGAGAAAGACGATGGGCGCTAACAGGGATTAATGAGACGGTCCGCCGCCGAGTAGGATTTAGCTCGCCAGTATTACATTAGGAGGATCGTCACAAGCCCCACGAGACGCGCCTTGGGGAGAGCGACTGGGCGAGTACGCCCGAAAACTTTCCAAGATTATCAGGGCATGCTGCAGCAGTATGTCCGACCCGTTCTCGGGGGATGTCCCGGTGCGGCAACTGGTCATCAACAGCCTGCGCATGCGTCCAAACCGCATCATCGTGGGCGAAGTGCGCGGCGCCGAAGCTCTCGACATGCTGCAAGCGATGAACACGGGACATGACGGATCGCTGACAACGATTCATGCCAACAGCCCGAGAGACGCGCTGGCCCGCATGGAGACGATGGTCATGCCCGATACGCTCCACGATGAACCCGTCCGTGAAGTCGACGAGACGATCCTCCAGGCCGGACTCATACTCCTGCCACGTAACTCCGTCCGCTCCCGGTGCGGCTTTCCTCTTCAACGAGTAGAAGCTTTCCCGGAGTAGATCGACGGTCAAGTGGTGGAGCAAGGCGGTGAACTTCATCTCCTTGTGTTCCCGTGCTGCTTTCCGCACGCCTGCCAATCCTTGGGGCACGCCCTTCCCGCTCTGCGTCGGGAACGTGTTAGGTTGATCGGCGTTCTTCTTGATCAGCGGTCTTCCCTCCCCACTCTCCGCCGACAATCTCGTGTCTTTGTTCGAATGGTTCATTGGTAGTACGCCACTGTGTGACTCCTCGCAGACGTACACGCGGGCCGTACGGCCTGAACCATCGCCCGCCGACCTGCCGTCTGGTTTGCCAGCAGGTATCTCCGAGGTCTCCCGGTTCTCGTGCAGGAAGTTTCTAGGCGTGCCGTGGGGTCTTCGACCACGCCGGACCGAACAGGAACTCGCGTTATCGCTCCTGACCATGTTGCCTTCCGCGCATATTTACCGCGTCGGCGTCCGGGTTGTATGTTTTCGCGGCTCAATACCCACCCCGCCTATCCTCTAT
>Ga0068856_100007570_pt1 | contig 10595 bp, 10 predicted proteins | sample KBSCornC62_FD_66595 | JGI IMG/M metagenome (GOLD analysis project Ga0068856, IMG submission 66595) | Corn rhizosphere microbial communities from Kellogg Biological Station, Michigan, USA - KBS Corn C6-2 | ecosystem: Host-associated > Plants > Roots > Rhizosphere > Soil ... | reverse complement strand
CTTCGGCTGTTCTCCGAGCGCGCATCCGGAACAACGAGCGCCGGTGCCCACAAAAAGATGGTGGAGCACACGAGCATTAACCCAAACAAGGCTGCTCACATCGGCCATGTTCGCAACGCTGTGCTTGGCGACACTTTTGTTCGCATCCTCAAAGCCGCCGGCGATCAAGTTGAGGTCCAGAACTACATAGACAATACCGGTGTCCAGGTGGCTGACGTTGTGGTGGGCTTTATGCAAATCGAGCACAAGGATCTCGATCAAATTAAAGCGCTTGATGCTCAACTGCCGGACGACTACAAATTCGATTACTACTGTTGGGACCTCTACACGAAAGTCGGATTGTTTTATCGCGATGGCGATCCAAACGGCGCACCAAATCCTGAACACACAAAGTTTCGCACTGAAGTTCTGCATGCTCTCGAAGAAGGCAACAATGAAATTGCCGATCTGGCTGATTACGTTGCGACCCGCAATGTTGAATGCATCATCGACACGATGGAGCGTCTCGACATTCGCTACGATTTGCTCGCGCGCGAGTCAGACATTCTTCATCTTCATTTTTGGGACCGGGCGTTCACGCTGATGAAGGAAGCTGGAGTGATCAGGTTTGAAACAGAAGGGCGGCATGCCGGATGTTGGGTGATGCCGTTCGAGTCACACACAGGGACGGACGAACATGAGTCTGACAAGATCATCGTGCGTTCGAATGGAACCGTCACATATACCGGGAAGGACATCGCCTATCAACTCTGGAAGTTGGGTAAGCTTGGTCTCGACTTTCATTACCGAATCTTCCGCAACTACGGTGATGGTCATCCACTTTGGGTTACAACCGCGGAGAGTAACGCCGAAGAACAGCTCGAGCGTCCTCACTTTGGTGGCGGCGAAACTGTTTACAACGTCATAGATTCAAGACAGTCCTATCCACAGGAGATCGTGGCTCAGGGTGTCGCTGCCGTCGTCCCGGAAATTGGGCAAGATGCCAGCGTGCATTTCAGTTATGAGATGGTTGCGTTGTCTCCCGCAGCCTGCGATGCGCTGGGAATAGATTTGACCGAAGAGGATCGCGCGCGTCCGTACATCGAAATGAGTGGGCGAAAAGGTCTGGGAGTAAAGGCCGATGATCTCATTAATCAGTTGGAGGCTGGTGCACTAAGCGAAGTTGAAAAGCGCAACCCGGAATTACCTGCAGCCGATAAGCAATCGGCAGCTCACCAAATTGCGGTTGCTGCACTGCGTTACTTTCTGCTGAAATTCACACGGAACTCGGTCATTGCTTTTGATTTTCAGGAGGCTCTTTCATTCGAAGGAGAGACCGGACCTTATTGCCAGTATGCGGCAGTCCGCACGAATTCCATCTTTAGAAAGCTGGGAACCGAATTAGTCGAACAGGCGGCCGGATTGATCTCTGACGCGAATCCGGATGATGAAAAGAAGATCTCGGAAATACTGGCAGGCGAAGATGGGACCGAGATTTGGTCGCTGGTGCTTTTGGCCGAAAGACTTGACGAGATGATTCAACAGTGCAAGGTTTCGGCCGAGCCGGCGAATCTCGCAAAATACACATTCACTCTTGCGAAGGCATTTAGCCGGTTCTATCAGAAGTACCACATCAAGCAGGAAGAGGATCGGTTGCGCCAGGCAGTATTGATCGTGGTAACGCAGATCATTCGACGTCAGCTGAAAGAGGCCCTCGACATCCTTGGCATTGATGTGCCGACACAGATGTAGTTTTGGGGGTATAGGTCCTATAAGTCCTATAGGTCATATATCAGATGGACTTTCAAGAAACCCCGAGAGTATAAAAGCACCATGCTAATAGTAATGAAAGCCGACGCCACCGACAGCCAGGTTGAAGCTGTCTTACGCGTCATCGAAGAACTCGGATTTAAAGGGCATCCGATGCCCGGGGCTACGCGCACGGCGATTGGCATCACCGGTAATCAGGGCGCAGTGGATCCCTCGCATTTTGAGAATCTCGCGGGTGTTGCGGAAGCAATCCGTGTTAGCAAGCCATACAAACTCATTACCCTGGATCTCAGACCGGAAAAGACGATTGTTCGCGTGGGCGATGCGACGATAGGCGGCGATGAGTTAGCAATCATTGCCGGTCCCTGCGCCATCGAGAGTCGCGCCCAGGCGTTCGCCATTGCCGAGGCGGTACGACGCAGCGGAGCGCGCTTCTTCCGTGGCGGCGCTTACAAACCGCGGACTTCGCCGTATGCATTTCAAGGGCTTGGTGAAGAGGGACTAAAGATACTTGCGGATGTGCGCGAGGCCTATGGACTGAAGATCGTCACCGAAGCACTCGATGAGCCAGGTGTAGATCTTGTGGAGCGCTATGGCGATGTTATTCAGATCGGTGCACGCAATATGCAGAACTTCTCGTTATTGCGCCGCGCCGGCAAGGCAAAGCTTCCTGTGCTCTTGAAGCGAGGCTTATCTGCCACGCTGGACGAGTGGCTGCTCGCAGCTGAATACATCATGGCGGAGGGTAATTACCAGGTTGTGCTTTGCGAGCGTGGCATTCGCACCTTTGCCCAGCACACAAGAAATACGCTCGATCTGGCAGCGATACCTGCTGTTCGGCGAATCTCGCACCTGCCTGTCATTGTCGATCCGTCACATGGAACGGGAAAGAATTTTATGGTTACGCCATTGGCACGCGGGGGTGTGGCCGTGGGTGCTGACGGGTTGATCATTGAGGTACACGATCAACCGGAGCATGCTCTGTCTGACGGCGCTCAAGCGTTAACGCTCGATCAGTATGAACAGTTAGTGAGTGAAGTGAGATCGATTCATGAAGTGATCACGCCTGCCGCGGTTGGTTAAGTCACTACCACCTCGCTGACCTGAAAAATAACGAGAACGATCGTCCTAAGACCGCAGGCGTCCCCGCCTGCCCGCGTCGAACCGTACCAACTCGGCTCCCAAAGGCTTTCCTATGCTCGGATGAATTGAACTGGTCCTGTTCGACGCGGGCAGGCGGGGACGCCTGCGGTCCCAGGACGATCGTTCTAGTCACCTTCGGCGCGTACTGAGGGGTGGTGTTAATCAATTTCCAGCCAGCATCGCTGCTAGATCTCTCGCAAATACAGAACGCGGTACGACTCGATCGAATCCTGCGTTCACCGCTTTCCTTTGCAACTCCACTTCAACGTGCGAAAAGAAACCGAGCAAGGGTACGGATTGCGTTTCTGCGTTGGCTTTCAACTCGGAACCAAACTCGACTACATCAAAACGCGAGTTCTGTAGGTCGAAGACAATAAGCTGCGGTTGGATCTGAGCAATCTTCTCCAGCGCACTCTCTCGCGTTCTTGGAAAAGCGATCTCAACACCGACAGCCTCCGCTGTCGCGCGAATCTTCGATGCGAAGAACATATCGTCGACAATTGCAACTACTCTTCGAGTCATGGTTCTGTCGTTAGCCAGCCTGTTAATATAAGGGCCAGCATGGTCACCGCAATTCCCCCGCTATCGGATTCGGAGAAACTCGAATTCGGAGGCGAAACCAACACACACCCTTTTGCTGCCTCAGGCTCCAAACTCGTAATTGCATCATACAACATACGCTACGCTCGGGGTCGGTACTTGATCTCCGGAGGACTCTTTCGCAAGGTAGGTCTGCTCAATTCAGCCAATCGACCCCAACTCGTTAGTTCTCATATCAAAGCAGCCGCGAATGCATTTTCAGCAGGCCGGCTACTACCGAAGGTAGATGTCCTGGCTCTGCAAGAGGCCGACAAACGCACACTCAGATCTGGCGGCCATCACGTGGCGAATGAGCTAGCGGACGAATTACACATGCGCTGGGTGCATGTTCCGGCGGGAATTCCTCGCGGAATCAAACCTGCAACAAGACAATGGTGGTTGGATTTCGAAGAACCAATCGATCTACACGACACTGGCGACACCGGCATCGCGTTGTTGAGTCAGCTGCCGGTGAGCGAAGTTACTCGTATTGATTTGCCATGGCATGAATGTCCATGGCGACCACGCCTCGCCATGGGAGCCACGATTGATCTGGGCCAAACAAAGTTTCGACTCTTCAATGCCCACGTTGATCCACATGCGGCCGCAGATGGACAGCTGGAACAATTGGAAACGATCGCGGCTGAGGCAAAGTTAACCAGTCTGCCGACAATCATTCTCGGTGACTTCAACACGCTCTCGGAAAAGAAATGTAAAGAGACGCGCCGGTTTCTGGAATCGCGAGGTTACAAGAGCGCCTTTCCGACGGGCACGGCAACCTGGCGAGGTGGCGGAATTCGTCTGCATGCAGATTGGATTTTCACGAAGGATGTTTTGATAGAAAGGTGGGGCGTAGCTAAGCCTCTTAACGTTTCGGACCATTGGCCCGTTTGGGCTGAAGTTTCTGTGCCGTAACCTGATGCACATAACGAGTCGAGACAATTCCCTGCTTCGAGACGCACGCGCGGTGCGCGACGGTAAAGTCGACGAGTTAATCTACGTCGAAGGTTTGCGCCTCGCAGAGGAAGCGTTGCGCTCAGGCTTGATCGTTGAGGCGGTTATTTACTCCGAGCAGATTGCTCGGAAAGAGATCGCTGCCAAATTCATTGAAGCGGTTTCCGCCGTTGCTCGTCGAACTGCTTCCGTCAGCGAAAAACTGCTTGAGTCAATATCGTATACAAAGACACCGCAAGGAATCGTCGTGCTCGCTCAGCGGCCGGAGAGTTCGGTCGGGCGATTGACTGAAGCTATCGGTCCTTCCTCGCTGTTGGTAATACTTCATCAAATTAACAATCCGGTAAACGTCGGCGCTATTTTGCGGACCGCAGAAGCCGCCGGCGTGGCAGGTGTAATCACAACTCAACGCACTGCCGACCCCTTCTCGCCAAAATCTCTTCGAGGTGCCATGGGATCTGCTTTTCGTCTACCAATCTGGCGTGATGCTGAATACCGTGAGGTGATCGATTGGTGTCAGAAGAGAAACATCACCACGATTTGTACGGACGCATCTGGAGAGACTCCATACACCGCAGTTGACTGGCAAATGTCCGCGGCTTTGATTCTGGGTCCAGAGTCAACCGGACTTCACGAGAGCGAACTGGCTTCAGCCCAGAAGGTGGTGGCTATTCCGATGCATGGCGCAGTCGAAAGTTTGAATGTTTCAGCGGCGGCTGGAATTGTATTGTTTGAGGCGGCACGGCAAAGGGGTTTCTGAACGTCTTTACCGCGAAGCGGTTGCGTCCCAGAGCCCAGGGTTGCTTCAACCCTGGGTAATTGCAGAACAGAATTCCAACCGCCACGCGGTTGCGTCCCGTGTAATCATGCCTACGCTACATTTGTTGGCCTACCTAGCGTCTACCAATCACAATTCGTGAACTGCTCCAGGACGCAACCCCGTTGGGGTTGAGATTCATTTTCCTGATGCTACCCAGGGTTGAAGCAACCCTGGGCTCTGGGCCGCAACCGCTTCGCGGTAAAAGCGTTCAGAGAATGAACTCTATTCGGCACGAATGCAGAGCTCGGTGGCGGGAAAGGGCTTCTCATCTCGGTTGCGCTTAACCCAGCAGACAATCGTGTATATGCCTGGTGTGTTCTCGAAAAGTCTAACCGGCGCTCGAAATTTGCCGCTTGACTCAACTTCGATGACACCCGGAACTCTGTCAGGATAAAGGTAGCCTGGCGGAAGGATTGGTTTGAGGAGTTTCGACTCGTCAGGTAATCCGTACGATCTTCGCTGACGCAACCAACTGAGCTCGGGCGGCGTCGGCAAAGGTTCGTAAAAAACTTCTATGGCATTCAGCAAATAACTTGACTTCAGTAACCGTCCCGCTAAATAGAATTCCGCGCCTGGCTTCACAAACTGTGCAACGGGTTCCAATTTTACGTGTTTGGAAACAAACAGCTCCACCATTCGCAGACGAAGCTTATTAAGCGCTAATCCAAATCCAACATGAGTATGTTGCGTTCCCAGAATCGCCTTACGGTGGCCATCATTCGGAGGCGTTTCCTGATAGAGGCGAACGTGGAGATAAGCAGTGTCTTGCTTCAAGTCCTCGAACTTGGACGACCACGTGCTATCAGCGGCGGAAACATTCTCCTGCGTCGCGTGATACCCACCCGCGAAAGAATAACGTTGATATGGCTTCAATCCATCTCGGCCCCAGTGGCTCGCAAACTCACCACTGGCCATGTCTTCGGCATGATGAGTCGCAACTTTCGTTGCCAACTCATCGATCTCCAGCGTTCCCAGTTTTGCCACGTCCCGTTCTTCGTTGATTAATTGAAGTAGGTTTGCGCGTATTTCATCAAACTTTTTCGGGAGATCGTCTGACTGATCAAAGGTAAGGTCTCGAAAGATTGGCCAGGAAGCGAGGCCACTTAGGTTTACCAGGAACTGGCGACGGTCTACGAAGTAGTTCTTCATCGAATGAGGTATCGATGCGTGAAATTAAAGACGATAAACCTGGGACCGCAGGCGTCCCCGCCTGCCGGCGTCGAGAAGAACCAACAACATTTATTCGAGTGGCTGAGCTGATCGATCTTGGTTCAGTTCGACACGGCCGCCGGGGATGCCTGCGGTCGCAGCACGATGTTTTAGCGCAGTCGTCGTTTGCGCGCCACGAGAGAAATAATTAGCACGCTACTGAGCAGAATCAATAAAGCGATGAATTTAAAAACGGGAAGGCTCAGACCACCCGCATAAGCAAAAATACCATTATGCGAGCCAGGCGGAAAAACGAAGGCCGTTAGCGGCACCATCAAAAGCACAATCACGGCAGCACTGAAGACGACCAGGAACGTCACTAGAACCACGTGAAATGCCTTCTCCCACATAGAACCCTCAAGCTGTTAGCAATGTGATTAACTTCATCGATCCTTGATTCGAAGGTTTGCGACGCTTTCAATGCAGACTAACTGCATTTCGTTCGATCGCGGCGCTGTAAAGGGACAGACGAGGAAGTCACCATACAGAAATTTGTTTTGGTCTATCTTCGCCTGCACGTCTTCGGGGACGTTCCTGACACCGTCGATTGCAAAGCGTTGCTCCGAGACACCAAGCATTCTTTTCGTGCCAATTTTCCAAATGCGCAAAGCCGGTGCGCCATTGTAAACGGCCAATCGACCGCGCAGCTTGAAACAGTTCGATACAAGTTGCGGATGTTCGCGACAAGACTTCTCAAATCGGCGTGCGGAGGAGTGAATTGCCGAGCCGACGGTCAAAAGAGCTAGTGCTGAAATGATAGCTAACTTGAGCAAGATGAATCTTGAAATGAATAAGTCGGGATTCCCAACGATGTCCGACGAACTTTATTTTGTCGTGCTCCCAGTTAAGGTCCGCTAATAAATCAGAGGTCGTTACCCAACGCACGACAAACTAAAGTTCGTCGGACATCGTTGGGCAAGTGTCCCTTCCCGACTTGTTCATTTGATGTTGTGCGGTTGATCGAGCCATTTCGCTTCTAAGAAGCGGCAGAGGAGAAATCTTCCTAGTCTTCTCGTCGCTTCCAGGAGGGCTTTGGATATGTCTTCAACTTTCGCCACAGAATGGTGACATCGCCATCGGGCGCAATCCTGACAACCCGGAATGCAACCAGCAAATCCGCGCGCTTATTGCTGGTCGACCGTAGCACATAAGTCGTGTTTGCCAGGGCCGGCAAGGATGATCCGTATTTAAATCGATCCATTTCAAACCCGGCGCGATTTCGTCGACTTAGGGCCGACGCCTCAAGGTAATCAGCCGGCGGAATGATGTTGGTAAGGCCTGTAACTCCGTCGGTAACTGAAGTCACATTTTCCAGTGGTGTATCGCCTAATGCAACAAGTACCCCAAGTGACTCGCCAGTAAATCCAGTGAAGAACTTTCCATCACCCAGCTTCAGTTCCGCCCAACCCAAACGCGGATCGACGAAGCCGTTAAGTGCATTACCGTGTCGTTCCTTTGAGAACGAATAAAGACACGCATGAGCATTAAACTCGGGCGAGCGTCGATCGACTAGCTCCTCGATCGAAACGACGCTGCGACGCCGGATCCACGGGTAAAGCCGAATCAAGCCGGTATCATCAAGTCCGAGGAATGATGCATAACGTTGCTGGTCACCGGGCGACGGTGTTAACAGGCGCTTCTCGTCAGACGTAAATCGATATTCAAAGACCCAAACATTTCTTCGAGCAAGCGGCTTCTTCGGCGAATCAGGCGGCGCAATTCGGTCGGGCCATCTTTGTTCGTTCGAATCATCTGCCGGGCCCTGTCCGAGCACATGGTGCGGCGCGAACACCAAAAGCCCTAGCAGAATGATCACTCTTAAAAACATGAATACCATTGTCCAGGGACCGCAGGCGAGGACGCCTGCTGGATCCGGGCACAGTCGCGTAGGTTACACAGCAGGCGAGGACGCCTGCGGTCCCAGCACCGAGTTTAATGCGTGCGACGAGGCCGCTGCTTGGCCGATATCGACTTGACGATTGTGTGCCCTCGTCCGTTCATCGCAAAAGTAGGACGTTGCCGTTTCACTGCTCGTTCAATGAGCTTCTTTACTTTTGGTTCGTCTAATGTATTCACACCTTGCAGACGAATGAATGCGCCCTGACTACCATTACCCTGAAGTAATTGATCGGGATCCTCGAGCGATCGGCCATACATGAAGTACAAATTCACTCCGCGAGCATAGACGGCCAGCGAGAAGACCACATCGGATGTCCTTTCAGTCGGACTGTAACCAATTGCCAGGGCGTTGTAATTGTCGTAGACCAGTTCGATTGCGGACGGATAACGCTTTCGCAAGATTGAACGGCAACCTCGCGTAAGTTTTGCTATTGCGGGATCAAACTTCGCGATGAAAGTCGCAACCTGCTTTGCCGGCGAATCTGTACTCTTCGAGCTCATCATTGTCTTGCTATCGCTGGCCTGCCTCGAAGTACATACTTTTGAATTTTGCCTGTTGCTGTCTTCGGCAACTCATCCAGAAACGTGACACTGTGAGGTGCTTTGAAGTGCGCGAGATTGTCTCGAGCAAAGGACAGAAGTTCTGCTTCGGTTGCGGAACGTCCAGACTTAAGCACTACGAACGCATGCGGCGCCTCTCCCCAACGTTCATGAGGCAAGCCCACTACGGCCACTTCCTGCACTGCTTTGTGCCGAAGCAATGCTCCCTCAACTTCCACTGACGATATGTTTTCTCCGCCGCTAATGATTACATCTTTCAGACGATCCCGAATCTCGGCGTAACCGCTTGGATGGACAACTGCCGCGTCACCGCTGTGAAACCAACCGTCACCCATAACAGCTTCTGTGGCCTTTGGATCGTTGTAGTAACCCTTCATCACCGCATTTCCACGAACTACGATTTCGCCCAGCGTCTCCCCATCACGAGGCACTTCGTTTCCATTCTCGTCAATGACGCGCAGGTCACCGGAAGTCAACAACTCCACTCCCTGATGCGCTTTGATCACCGCCCGCTCGGAAGTTGACAGAGGTTCGTGTTCCGGACGCGGTTCGCAAACAGTAATGAAAGGAGAAGTTTCTGTGAGACCGTAAACGTGTGTGATCGTCCATCCCAACTCTTCTTCAACCCGCTCAATTGTTGCCGCAGCCGGCGGAGCACCAGCAGTCATAACACGTACACCGCGTCGCGCATGTCTTTTCATTTCGTCGGGCGCATTTGCGATGCTGATCAAAACCGTGGGTGCAGCACATAACATCGAAATGGATTCGTGTTTGACCAGATCAAAAACTGCGGCAGCTTCCACCTTTCGCAAACAAACATGAGTTCCACCTATTGCAGTAACGATCCAGATGAAGGTCCACCCGTTCGCGTGAAACATCGGCAGAGTCCAAAGAAAACGATCACTCACAGTCATCGGATGATGAATCAGTGTTCCTACGACATTTATATAAGCGTTCCGATGAGTAATCATTACGCCTTTTGGACGTGAGGTTGTACCACTGGTGTAATTAATTGTGATCAGGTCAGTCTCTGCGATATTTGCGGGCGTGAAGTTCGGCGAAGCTGACGCCACCAGGGTTTCATAATCCAGCCACCCGTCTCTTGCTTCTTCAAGTGCGACGAATGACCTCACATGGGGCAGTTCGTTGCGAACGCTGTCGAGTGCGTCCAAAAAAGTCGAGTGTGCGCAAACGACTCGGGCTCCGCTGTGATTTATGAGGTAAACGAAATCGTTGGCGGTCAGGCGATAGTTTATTGGAACACAAATCGCTCCGATTTGCGGCACAGCGTAGTACGACTCCAACATCGCGTGGGTGTTAGGCGAAATATAAGCGACGCGATCACCCTGACGAACCCCCAGTGATTGCAAAGCAGAGGACCAGCGGTCACACCGATCGAAAAACTGCGCGTAAGTAAGTCGCAAGTCTTCGTCAACCACAGCTTCTCGATCGGAATAAAGTTTACGGGTGCGGCGCGCAAAATCTAGTGGAGTTAACGGGATCTCCATGTTGTTGAGCTTCGAGTAGAATTGATGGATTGACGGGGGGAGTGGTCAGCGCCAGGATTTTCCCGCTCTCACTCACCGAGCATCCAGGACGATAGGATCAATTGTTTCTTCGTGTTGGTTCGTGTGATGCGCGTGGATCATCCTTAAAGTTGGCGGCTGAGCGATCCACGAAT
>Ga0068856_100007568_pt1 | contig 10595 bp, 11 predicted proteins | sample KBSCornC62_FD_66595 | JGI IMG/M metagenome (GOLD analysis project Ga0068856, IMG submission 66595) | Corn rhizosphere microbial communities from Kellogg Biological Station, Michigan, USA - KBS Corn C6-2 | ecosystem: Host-associated > Plants > Roots > Rhizosphere > Soil ... | reverse complement strand
TTGAGCGGCGCGGCAAGTCAGTCCGTCGCGGCGCCGCCGAAGAGCAAGAAGTGGTCGATCATCGCGGTGCTCGCGGCGGTCGTGCTCGTCGGCGGTGGCGTGGCGTTCAGCGTGATGACCGGCGCCGACAAGTCGAACAGCAAGTCGGCCGATAAGGCGATCGACAAGGCGATCGACAAGGCGATCGACAAGGCGCCGCCTGCCGCAGCCGCCCGACCCGAGCCCGCGCCTCCGCCGGCCGTTGCGCCGCCCCCCGCACCCGCGGTCGTGGAGACCAAGCCGCCGGAGCCGCCGGTCGTCGAGCCGAAACCCGCCGAGAAGCCCGCCGTCCCCGAGACGAAGCCCGCGGTGATCGCGAAGAAGAAGCCGATCGAGAAAAAACCGGTCGACAAGAAACCGACGGAAAAAAAGCCGAAGGACTCGGACTCGGCGGCGCTTCCAGTCGAAACTGGCATCTAGATGATCCGCTCGCTCGCTCTCGTCGCGGCCTTCGCGACCGTCGCCGCCGCACAGCCCGCCGATCCGAAGGACAACAAGGTCGACGCGCAATCGCTGATGCAGTCCGGCGTGAAGCTGCTCGAGGCGAAGGACTATCTCGGCGCGCTCGCCGTGTTCAAGACCGCGTACGAGCGGTTCCCGAGCACGAAGATCCTGCTCAACATCGGCACCGCACTGAAGTATCTCGATCGCGATGCCGATGCGGCGAATGCCTGGCAGCGCTACATCGATGCGAACGACTCCGATCCGAAGCGCCGCGCCGAGCTCGGCAAGCTCGTCGAGAAGATCGACAAGACCTCCGGCCGCTACGAGATCACGCCAACCCCGTCCGACGCGACGGTCGCGATCGACGACGAAGACTGGCTGCACGTCGTGCGCGGCAAGGTCTGGCGCGTCGCGCCCGGCCGCCACTCGGTCACGGTCAAGGCCGACGGCTACGAGCCCAAGACCAAGTCGGTCGAGGTCAAGGCCGGCGAATCGATCGCGCTCGAGATCCAGCTGTCGCCGATCCCGAAACAAGCGCCCGCCGTGATCACCGTCGTCGAGCCGCAGAACAGGATCGTCGCGGCTCCGGTCAACGAAGGTCCGCGGTCCCGGTTCGGTGCGATCGTGCTCGGCCACTTCGACATCCCGCACGGTGGCGCCGCGCTCGTCGGTGCCACCGCCGACGTGATCGATCGCGTCGAGGTCCGAGCGACCGCGATCCTCGGTCCCAAGATCGGTGCGTACGCCGGCGCGACGTTCTCGTTCCTCACTGCTCGCTACCGCCCGTACATCTCGGCTGGCGTGCCGGTGTTCTTCTCCTCCGGCGCGCGCTACGGCATCCGCGGCGCCGGTGGTCTCGAGTGGGTCATGAATCGCCACCTCGCGCTCGTCGTCGAGGCCGGCGTCGAGCACGAATTCAATCGCGAGATGGGCGTGAAGCCGACCGTGTTCGTCCCCGCCGTCGGGGTCCTCGGCCGCCTCTAAGCGCAGGCGTAGGCGTCGGCGTAGGCGACCGAGGCTAGCGGGGACGTGTATCCTCGTCGCGATGGCGGAGTGGCGTATCACGCGTGACCAGCCGCGCCGGATCCGGCTCCAACCCGACGCTCCGTTCCGCGGCGTCGGTTTGTTCGCGGCCGGTGGCGCGATGCTCGCGATCTTCTTGCTCGCGGTGCTCGGCTGGCTCGGCGTGCTGGCGATCGCGCGCGATTTCTGGGGGCTGCTCGGGACGCTGGTGTCACTCGGTTTTGGAGTGGCCATGCTGTACGCAGGCGCCCGCGCGCGCTGGGCATGGTGCGAGCTCGAGATCGCCGATGTCGCGATCACGGTGGCCGATGGATTCGGCTGGCGGATCGTGCGCAGCGCGCGGATCAGCCGGCCAACGCCCGGCGTACCACTCACCGTCGTCATCGAGAGTGACGGCGGCGATGGGCGGCCCGTTTACTGGCTGAGCGTTCACAACGGTGACCCGTTCGGCCCCGTCGTGATCGCGAGGTGGCTGGGCTTGTCGCGGTCGTCGCTCGAAGAGCTCGCGGTCTTGATCGAGCGCTGGGGCCTAGAGCGGTAGGGTCGCGATCGCGTGCGGTGACGTGACCGCGAGATCCTGGTAGCCCGCGCTCGCGGCGATCCGGCCGACCGAGCCGCCACCACCGCCGGCGTTGTTGCTGCAGCTGTTCGCCATGCCGGGTTGCGCCGCGGTATCGGCAACGCCGCCGGCGCCACCATCGATGCCCGACGGGCCGACGCCGGCGCCGCCGAGCGCCATCACGTCGGACGGATGACCGTCTTCACCGGGCTTGCCGGTATCGGGTGGAATCGCGCCACCGGATCCGCTGCCACCGCCGCCGCCGCCGTTCGCGGCGATCACGCCCTGGTTCGTCACCATCGGCGCCTGCAACACGATCGCACCACCGGCGCCGCCGCCGCCGCCGGAGTTGCCGTCGAAGTCGCCGCAGTCGGTGCCACCGGTGCCGCCGCCACCGCCGGCGGTGATCACGCCGGTCTCGTCGACGAACACCGAGATGTTGCTCGTGAGTTGGAGCGCGCCGCCGCCTGCGCCGCCGAGGTTGTCGCTGCAGCCGGTGCCTTCGCCCGCGCCGCCACCGGCACCGCCCTGCAGCACGCTGATCGGATCGTCGCCTTCGCTCGGGCCGGAGGTGCCGCCGGGCAGCGGCGTCGCGCAACCGGTGATCGCGCCACCGGCACCGCCGTGGTCGCCGAAGCCACCGCCGCCACCGCCGGAATCGGAGTACGTGCCTTCGTGCGCACCGCGCAGGCCGTGGCCATCGCCCATCCCGGGCGCGAAACCGCCGGCACCCGGCGTCGAGCCTTTCGCACCTGCATCGACGCGTCCGGACACGATGATCGCGTTGCTCGCCACGACGATCAGCGGGCGCGTTCCGACGATCTGGACGGTCGCGCCGGCCGCGACGGTCAACGAGCGAAGATGGAGCACGGCGACCTCGCCGTTGCCCTGGACCTGATGGCGGACGTCGAACGTGCCGGTCGGAACCGGGATGCTGGTGATCGTGAGCGCGGAGGTATCGACGACGATCGGCCCGCCCAGCACGAGGTCGACATCGCTCGGCTGACCATCGGCGGTCGTCAAGTGGAGCGGCGCGGGCAGTCCGTTCGAGATATCCGACCCGTCGATGTTGTGGCCGTCCCCGCCGGAGGTGCTGGCGTCGGCGCCGAGCGCGGGTGCGAACCCGCATGCCGACACGCTCAACCATACGACGAGCGCACGCATTCACCGATCGTATCAGGGCGACAGGACCGTGATTCCCACTTTCGCGGTCTGATCGAATGCACTCGCGGTGATCACGACCTGACCCGGTGCGATGCCCATCACCTTCTGGATGCCTTGATAGGGCGTGAGCATGACGACGCCTTGCGGATCGACGCTCCACGATGCATCGACCGGCGGCGGATCGGCGGTCGTACCGTCCTGCATGTAGGCGGTGATGAACGTCATCTGACCCGTCGCGATCGAGAACGCGTCGGGCTTCACCATCAGCGTTCCTGGTGGATTGTCCGTCCCACACGCGAGCAGCAGCGTCAAACCAGCGAACAAGAGAGAGCGCATCCCCGAATGGTAAGCGTCAACGCCGCCGGGTGGGAGTTTTGGCGCTGTCCCGAACTGTCCGAAACCACGGTGGTTGGCGTTGGCATCACGGGTGCTTTAGGTCAGCTCGCGATGAAGGACTACAGCCGAGAAGTAACGTGCCCGATGGTCGGAGAGGCGATGCCGCGCCGGAAGCGCCGGAGCGGCACGACGTCGCTCCAGTTCGGCGACTACCGGATCCTCGGCATCATCTCGCGCGGCGGCACGAGCGCGGTCTACCTCGGCGCACACGTGCTCACCCAGAAGCGCGTCGCGCTCAAGATCCTCGACTCGGTCTGGCTCCAGCACGAAGAGATCATCGATCGGATGTTCGCGGAGCATCAGATCGCCTCGGCGGTCCGCCACGACGGCCTGCTCGAGATCGATAGCTTCAACCGCGCGCCCGACGGCACGCCGTACCTCGTGATGGAGCTGCTCGACGGAGAGAACCTCGGAGAGCTCGCCGAGCGCGGGCGCGTCGTCACCGGCGCGATCGCCGCGATCGGCGCCCAGATCGCCGATGCGGTCGCTGCGATGCACGACCACGACATCATCCATTGCGACATCAAGCCCGATAACGTGTTCCTGCTCTACGAGCGCGGCCTCGAAGGCTGGCCTCGGATCAAGGTGATCGATTACGGCGTCTCGCAACGCGTGGACTGCGCGAAGAGCGACGCGATCGCCGGCACGCCGTCGTGCATGGCTCCCGAGCAGTGGCGCGGTGCTCCCGTCGCGAAGTCGGATGTCTACGCGCTCGGCTGTCTCCTCTACTGGCTCGTCACGGGCGCGCCGCCGTTCACCGGCCCGCTCCCGCAGCTCATGCTCTCGCACTCGAACGTGCTCCCAACACGGCCGTCGGAGAAGCGCGAGCTTCCCGCAGAGCTCGAGCGGATCATCATGCGCGCGCTCGCCAAGGATCCGGCGATGCGCCCGACGATGCGCGACATGGCGCGCGACCTCTCGGCGCTCACCGCACAATATCCCACCAGCGACATCTCGCAGCTCCTCGAAGTGGCGGCGGGCTAGGACTCGACGTGGGTGACGCCCGGTCGAATAAGAGCTTGTAATGCTCGGTATCGTAATCGTCTTCGGCGCCATCTGCGGCGGCTTTGCGATGGCAGGCGGCCACTTCGGTGTGCTGCTCCAGCCGTCGGAGTTCGTCGTGATCATCGGCGCCGCGGTCGGCGTGCTGATCGCATCGTCACCCGGCCTGATGAAGAAGCGCGTCGTTCATGCGCTGAAGGCGGCGATGAAGGACGCGATCCCGAAGAAGGGCGATTACCTCGACCTCCTGAAGTGCCAGTACGAGCTGTTGATGCTCGCGCGCCGTCAGGGTGTGCTCGCGCTCGAGGCTCACGCGAACGATCCGGGCAAGTCCGACATCTTCAAGAAGTACCCGAGCCTCGCGAGAGTCGGCCACTCGCAGCAGTTCCTCACCGAGGCGCTCCAGCAGGTGATCAACGGCGTGTCGCCAGACGATCTCGAGTCGCTGCTCGATGCCGAGATCGAGACGCTGAAATACGAGGGCCACCTCGCCACCGGTCTCGTCAAGACGATCGGTGATGCGCTCCCCGGTATCGGCATCGTCGCGGCCGTGCTCGGCATCATCGTCACGATGGGCCACATGGATGCGCCGCCCGCGGAGATCGGGCACCACGTCGCCGCGGCACTCGTCGGTACGTTCCTCGGCATCTTGATGTGCTACGGCGTGCTCCAGCCGCTCGCGAGCAATGCCGAGATCCAGGAGACGCACCTGTTGCGGTTCCTCGCGGTCATCAAGTCCGCGATCGTCGCGTCGGCACGCGGCGTCGCTCCGCCGACCGCCGTCGAGTTCGGCCGCAAGATGATCTTCTCCGACGAGCGTCCGAGCTTCATCGAGCTCGACAAGGCGCTGCAGGCGATCAAGGGCTAACGCGATGGCGGAGCCACCGAAGCGCAAGGTCGTAAAGAAAGTCGACGGCCACGGTCACCACGGTGGCGCGTGGAAGGTCGCTTACGCCGACTTCGTGACGGCGATGATGGCGCTATTCATGGTGCTGTGGCTGCTCGCGTCGTCGGACTCGCAGACCCGCAAAGAGATCGCGAACTACTTCCGCACCGGCATCATGCCCGAGGGCAGCCTGTCGATGAATCGCGCCGCACAGATCACGCCCTCGGTGGTCGAGGTCGCGCCGAGCCCGCCGCCTCCCGGCCAGCAGTCGATCGCCGAGGACACGGCGCTCGCGCTGCGCAGCGAGATGGTCCGGCTCGGCAGCATCGACGCCACGCTGCAAGCCGTGTTGAAGGGTGTCAACGTCAGCGTCACGCCGGATGGCGTGTTGATCGAGATCGTCGATCAGGGCAACGGCCTCTTGTTCGACCTGTCCTCGTCGAAGCTCAAGGAGCCGCTGATCGAGCTGCTCCAGAAGATGTCGCCGATCCTCGACGACATCGAGGCGAAGATCGAGATCAACGGCCACACCGACGCGAACCAGTTCGTGAAGGGCAGCAAGCTCTCGAACTGGGACCTCAGCTATCAGCGCGCCGAGGCAAGCCGCGAGATCCTCGTCGAGGCCGGCCTCGACGAAGGCAAGCTCGCCGGCGTGTTCGCGCGCGGGGCGAGCCAGCCCTACATCAAGACGAACCCGTACGCGCCGGAGAATCGCCGGATCTCGATCCTCGTCAAAACGCCCAAGTCCGCCGTCAAAGCGACGAGGGACCTCAAGGACGACGACGCGGTAAAGGTGCTGAAGGATTAGAACCGCAACCGGCACGGGCCTCGCAATGCTGCTCCTCGTGCGCTTCGCGGTGATGATCTTGGTGTTGTCGGCAGCCTCTGCTCACGCAGACCCGGCGGCACCGTTATGGGATGCCGAGCTCCGGCTCGGCTACGGGCTCCAGATCTCGAGTGGCGACGGCATGACCGCACCGCGTGCGGCACCGCTGACCGTGGAGGGCCTCGCCGCGTTCGCGCTGCAGGAAGATCCGCTGGTCTACGCGTACGCCGGCGGCGTCGTCGAGACGCTCGATCGCAGCGCGATCGGCGCGAGCGGTGGCGTCCAGGTCGAGTCGGGTCCGTTGCGGCTGCGCGGTGGCGCGGTCTACTTCTTCGCGCCGTACACGCTGTTCGGTGCGACCGCGAGCGGCGGTGGCTGCCATCGCATGGGCAAGACGCTGCGCGCGTGCGCGGATGTCGCGCTGACCGAGTACTTCGCCGGCACGGATCTCGTGCAGGGCCATGCGGCAACCCAGGTCCAGCTCGTGTTCGGGATGGTGTTCGATGGCAACTAAGCGGTTCGATGGAGGCATGTGATGTTGCGCGAGGACACCGGCCAGATCTCGAAGGCGATCGACGGACTCCCGACGCTGCCCGTCGTGGCACTGCGACTCGGCGAGGTCATCCACTCGAAGAACGTCAGCGTGAATCAGATCGCGGAGCTGCTGAAGGCAGACCCGTCGATCTCGGCGAAGCTACTCCGGCTCGTCAACTCGCCGTACTTCGGCATCCCCGGCGGCGTCTCGGACGTCGCCCGCGCGATTCCGTTCGTCGGCTTCAATACGCTGTACCAGCTCGTCCTCGGCATCTCGGTGCTCGAGGCGCTCGACGTCCCCGGCGGTGCGCGCTCGCTGTGGATGCACTCGCTCACCGTCGCGACCGCCGCGAAGGAGCTCGCCTCCGAGCTGCGCTCGCCCGACGAGGGCGCCTGCTTCACCGCAGGCCTGCTCCACGACATGGGCAAGATCGCACTCGCGAAGATCGCCCCCGATCGGTTCGCCGAAGCGTGCGCGCTCGTGACCGAGCAGGGCATCGCCCAGGACGAGGCCGAGCGCCGCGCGGGCATCGCACCGCACGATCGCATCGGTGCCCATCTCGCGAAGCAGTGGCGGTTTCCCGCGAACCTCGCGACGCCGATCGAGCAGCACCACGGCATCCATCAGGCAAAGGTCCGCGACCGGCTCGCACCGAACCTGCGCACGATCACGGAGATCGTCGCGGCCGCTGACTTCGTCGCGCACGAGGCGGCGAAGGAGCACGCCGACATTCCGAACACGATCGGCGCGGACCTCGAGGTCAACGAGCTGCTCGAGCGCAACGGCTACACCGGCGCGAAGCTGCAGGGCCTCTGCGATCGCACGCTGAAGGCGCTCGAGAAGTCGAAGATGTTCATCTCGCTCCTCGAAGGACCGGAGCTGAGGACCGCACAGAAGGCGGGCTAGGCTCAGGTCGTCGCCGGGGCCGGATCGGGCGCGGCGGGGAGCGGGTTCGTCGGTCCCTGCGGTGCGGGCTGACCCTGGCACGCGTCGATCTCCGTCGGGCAGCTCGCGCGGATGCACGCCTCGTCGGTGCAACCGTTCTTCTCTCCGCACGCCAGCAGCGCATCGTGCTTCTGCTGCGCATCGGGCGTGCCGTTGCTCGTGCAGCCGTGCAAGCACAGCGGCTGCGTGCAGGTGCTATCGCAGGTCTCGACGATCTGCGCGCAGGTCAGCGTACCGCCACCGCCGCTGCCCGTCGCGGGCGTGGGATTGAGCGCGTTCTGGACCTGGTTGATGCAACCGATCATTCCGATCGCCAAGAGCGCGCGCAGCATGCCCGCGAGTCTACACGCGCTAAGCTGTGCGCGTGATCCACGTCGAGACGATCGGATCGGGGACACCCGTGATGTTGCTGCACAGCTCCGGGATGTCGAGCCGGCAGTTCGCGAAGCTCGTACCGCTGCTCGTCGCGCGCGGCCATCGCGTCGTCGCGATCGATCTGATCGGTCACGGCAAGGCGACGCCGCTCGCCGAGGGCGCGGCCATGTCGTGGCGCGATGACGTCGCCGAGGTCGCAGCCTCGATCGACGAACCGGCGTATCTCGTCGGCCACTCGTACGGCGGGCTCGTCGCGCTGCACGTCGCCCTGACCGCGCGCGTGAAGGGCCTCGTGCTCTACGACCCGGTCGCGTTCGGGATCCTCGACGAGCGCGATCGCGACGTGATGACCACGCTCGCCCAGATCGATCTGAATGGCGGCGCGACGCTCGCGACGCGCGACGAGTGGCTGCGCTCGTTCGTCGACTACTGGGGCGGGCCTGGCGCGTGGCAGGCGTTGCGCGAGCCCGCGCGCGCCGAGTTCCACCGCGTCGGCTGGGCGGTGCGCGAGGGCGTCCGCACGCTGATGACCGACGCGACGAAGGCGGCCGCGTACGCCGCACTGCCGCCGCTCGCATTGATCACCGGCGAGCACACCCCGGTCGCCGCTCGCCGCGTGATCGATCGGCTCGCGGCCGCGACGCAGGCCAGCGTCACCGTGATCGCCGGCGCGGGTCACATGGGGCCGCTGTCGCACGCGGATCAGGTCAACGCGCGGATCGTCGAGCTGCTTCAGGCCATGCCGTAGCGGCGCTTCATCCGGTGGACGGTCGAGCGCGCGACGCCGAGCGCGCGGGCCGCCTCGGTGACGTTTCCGCCGGCAGCCGCGAGCGCACGGACCAGCGCGTCGCGTGCGACTTCCGCGATCGACGCTGGTTGGGGGCTCGCGCGTAGCTCGTCGGGCAGGTGTGCGACGTCGATCTCGGAGGCGCCCGCGGCGACGACGCGCGCGACCGCGAGCATGCTCTTGAGCTCGCGGACGTTGCCGGGCCAGGGATAGCGGCCGATCGCCTCGGCCGCCTCGGGAGACAGCCCGATCTCGCCGAGCAAGTGACGGGCGAGCGCGACGGTATCCGTGCGCTCGCGCAGCGGCGCGATCCGGACCAGCGCGCCCTTCAGGCGGTAGTAGAGGTCCTGGCGGAACGCGCCGGCTGCGACGAGCGCGCCGAGATCGCGGCACGTCGCGCACAGCACGCGAACGTCGCACCGCACGAGGCGCGTATCGCCGACGCGGCGATAGGTCTGGCTCTCGAGCACGCGGAGCAGGGCGGCCTGCATCGCGGGCGACATCTCCGCGACCTCGTCGAGGAATAGCGTGCCGCCCGAGGCGGCGTCGAACAGACCGGTGCGGCCCGCGCGATCCGCGCCGGTGAAGGCGCCGGCCGCGTAGCCGAACAGCTCGGCCTCGAGCAGCGTCGGTGCGAGCGCGCCGCAGTTGATCGCGTGAAACGGACCGGCACCGCGCGGGCTGGCCGCGTGGATCGCCTGCGCGAACAGCTCCTTGCCCGAGCCGGTCTCGGCGAGCAGCATCACGGGCACGTCGCTGGCGGCGAGCTTGCGGCTCCACGCGATCGAGGCCGTGATCCCCGCATCCTCCGTGAAGATCGGCGCAAACGGATCGGCGGCGCGCGCCGGCCTGCCGCGGTCGAGCGCGCGTGGTGCGACGCCGGGCTCGAGCACCGCCATCACGGCGAGGATCATGCCGTTCGGTGCGGCGACGGGCTCGAGTCGGAGTCGCCAGGCGCGGCGCGCGGGGCCGAGCACGATCGGCATGCCGCCGTCCTGCGGCGACAGCGCCTCGCCGAGCAACGCGCGCCACTCGAGGTGGAGCGCTGCGAGCACGTCGCGCCCGATCACACCGGCGCCGAGGAGCTCGCGCGCGCGGGCATTCGCACGCACGATCGTTCCCGGTGCCTCGATCCACAGCGCCGGATCGTGCATCCGATCGAGGGAGCGGCCGAGCACGCGGGTCATCGACAGGCCCGCGCTCGCGTACGCCTGGAGACGCACGAGCTCCTCGAGCGCGCGCGCGGCGCGGACGATCGTGGTGCCGACCTCGCCAGTCGCGCGATCGAGGCGCGACGTCGCATCGAGCACCGCGATCGGTCGGCCATCGACGCCGCGGATCGGTGCGGCATAGCAGACGAGCTCGTGATAGCTGCGGCCGAAGTGGGCGTGGCCGTGGACCTCGGTGGGCAGATTCGCGGTCGCCGCCGTGCCGATCGCGTTCGTGCCGCGCGCCGACTCGCTCCAGCACGCGCCGGCGATCAGGCGCATGCGATTTGCAGCCTCCGCGAACGCGCCGCCACCGCTCGTGCGAACGACGACGCCGTCGCAATCCGCGAGCAAGAGCAGGAAGTCGCGATCGGCGACCCGCGCGGTCGCGCGATCGAGGATCGAA
>Ga0068856_100007567_pt1 | contig 10596 bp, 8 predicted proteins | sample KBSCornC62_FD_66595 | JGI IMG/M metagenome (GOLD analysis project Ga0068856, IMG submission 66595) | Corn rhizosphere microbial communities from Kellogg Biological Station, Michigan, USA - KBS Corn C6-2 | ecosystem: Host-associated > Plants > Roots > Rhizosphere > Soil ... | reverse complement strand
TTACAGATGTCCAGGGCGGCGCAATCTATGACGTTACATCGCTTGCTTTCGATCCTGAAGGTAGAAGGTTATTCTTCACGACGAATAACAGCCATGGCCTGAGAAGCTTGAATGTCTTCTCTCTAACCACGCGAAAGAGGAAAGTCATCGACCGCAACCTCCGCGTGGGCGATCTCGTGTTTTGCCGGAGTGACAGTTCGTTATGGGGAGTGAGACACGATAATGGTCTATCGAGCATCGTTCGCCTCGATACTGACCTCAAGTCTCTGAAGGTCCTGTACACACTGCCTTACGCGTCAGATATTTTCAATCTTGATCTCTCACCGGACGGCACGGAGTTGACCGGCGCGTTCGTTGATCAATCAGGAACTCAACGACTGGTCCGATTCCAAACGGCGAATCTGCTGGTTGGGAAGACCGAGTATGAAGTACTGCATGACTTCCAGTTCAATTCGCCTGACAGCTTCACTTTTTCCGCGGACGGCCGCTACTTGTTTGGATCTTCGTATGTGACCGGTGCTTCAAATCTGTTTCGATTGAATCTAGAGAATAGAAAGCTGGAGGCCCTCAGCAATTCAGACACGGGCCTTTTTCGTCCCCTGCCGCTCTCTGATGGAACTCTAGCTGCCTTTGAGTATTCGGCGCGAGGATTTCGTCTCGTGAACCTTCCTTTGAAGGTCATTGACGATGTCAACGCTATTCCATATCTCGGGCAGTCTGTGCTCGAGAAGTATCCTGAATTGAAATCATGGAATCTCCCCTCGCGCAACAACATCGACGACCTTCGCCTTCGCACGTATGCCGGTTTCTATCGGCCACTGCACAACCTCGAATTGCAGTCTGCCTATCCGATCGTGCAGGGCTATCAAGACGCGAAAGCCGCAGGTTTGCGCTTCGACTTCGGCGACACCCTTGGCCTCAGCCATATCACGACGACATTTTCGTATTCGCCGAACAGTGCACCGGCCTTGAGAGACCGACTCCATGCAGGGGTCGAAGCGAAGTACTGGGATTGGATGCTTTCAGGGTACTTCAATAAGGCAGATTTCTACGATCTTTTCGGACCAACCAAAGTGTCGCGCCGTGGATTCGAGCTGATAGGCGAGAAGCGGAGGAACCTCATCCATGATTCGGATCGCACACTGGATTTGACGGTGAATCTCTCCGGATATTCAGGACTCGACAAGCTGCCGAATTATCAGAACGTAACGGCCTCGCACTCGAGGTTTATAGCCGCAAGCGCGACGCTGGGGTATTCGAATCTCCAAAAGTCGCTGGGCGCAATCGAAGATGAAAGCGGCGTCCAATGGTCGATGAATGCGCAACTCAATGACACCTTCCCCAAGCTCTTCCCAAACGTGTGGGGCGAATATCATCGCGGCTTTTTACTTCCGCTCAGAAACTCAGCGCTCTGGATTCGTTCATCAGCGGGTGGAGCGTTCGGCGATTCAGGCGATGCTTTTGCAAACTTCTACTTCGGCGCCTTTGGAAACAACTGGGTAGATAAACGCGATTTCAGCCGGTATCGGCAATACTACAGTTTCCCAGGCGCTCACATTGATCAGATCAGCGCACACAATTTCGCGAAATCTCTGGTCGAGTGGGACCTTACGCCCTTGCATTTCCGCAATCTTGGTTCGACGAAGCTATACAGCAATTGGGCCAGGCTCGCACTGTTCACGGGAGGACTTGCGGCGAATCCCACGGGCGATGACCGGGCTGGGTATGCAGATGCCGGTGCACAGATAGACCTGCGGCTCGTCATGTTTTCACAAGTGAAGTCAACATTTTCATCCGGGTTCGCTGCTGCACATGACCGTGCAAACCACACGGGAACAGAATTCATGTTCTCGCTGAAAATCTACTGAATACCGTCGACGCTTCATCCGCCGATGGCCGAACGCCCGGTTCACGATCCAGCATTTGCATTAGAATTCGATCCATTTCAGTGGGTATATCGACCCTCAGCTTGGAAGGCGTCATTACCTGGCGGCATTCGATGGCTTCATAAACATCCAGCGGGGTTTCGCCTGCAAACGGATGCTGCCCGGCCACCAACTCATAGATCAGTGCTCCCAGAGAAAACACGTCAGAAGCTGTAGTCGCCATCTCTCCGCGCAGAATCTCGGGCGACATATACAGCAGCGTTCCCGACAGTGTTCCCGAGATAGTTCCAGAAGCTCCGTGTATTTCAGGCTCCAACCGCAGGGGACCTGCATGGCGCGCGAGACCGAAGTCCAGGATTTTCAGCACTCCGTCCGTTCGAACGATAATGTTTTCCGGCTTGATGTCGCGATGCAGGATCCCCGCATCGTGGGCAGCAGCCAGAGCCCTTGTGGCCTGTTCGCCCCAATCGAATGCCTCATGCAGGTTGACCGTTCCGGCGCTGATCAATTGACGAAGTGTGGGACCCTCAACCCATTCCATGACGAGAAATAATCCGGAAGGCGAGTCACCCGATTCACGGATCGTAACGATGTTCGGATGGTGCAGCGCGGATGCTGCGCTGGCCTCCGTTTCGAAGCGATCGAGTGCTTGCGGGCTCAGAGAAAGATGGCGGCGGAGAATCTTAAGCGCTACAGGGTCCCCGGAAGAATCGTGGGCCAGATAAACTTCGCCCATTCCACCCACTGTGACCAGGGCATCGATTTCATAGGCTCCAACGCGTTGGCCTGCTGCAAGGGCCGCAGGCTGACGCTCCAAGAGGTCAGCTGCCAGTTCGGCCGGCGGCGCCACCAGGAATTCTTGATCACTCGTTAGCAGCAGTGACTCAACTTCCGCCCGCACTTGATCACGAGCCACGGCGAGCAATGAAAGCCGTTCGGAAGGCGCAAGATCCACTACTTCATTAAACAGCCGTTCAATCTCGGCCCAGCTTTCCTTTGTAGTCATGAGCGCTCACCGTTGATTTCGCGGATGAGCCACGTGCGCGCGAGACGCCAATCACGATTAACGGTGATCACCGAAACTCCCAGAGCGTCGGCCGTTTCTTCGATGCTCAGTCCTGCGAAGTAGCGCATCTCGACAACCTGGCTCTTGCGCGGATCGATCTCCTGTAGACGCGTAAGCGCGTCATGGAGAGCTACGACCTCCGCTGCCTGCTGGGTCACTGCAAGCTGGATGTCATCGATAGGGACCAGGAGTTCTCCGCTTCCGCGCTTTCCCGTGTGACGGGCCTTGGCATGGTTTACAAGAATTTGCCGCATGGCTGTGCACGCGACAGCCATGAAGTGGCAGCGATTCTGAAAGGAAGCGTTCTCAGCACCCGCGAGCTTCAGAAATGCTTCGTTGATCAAAGCCGTGGGTTGAAGAGTATTGCCTTGTTGCTGGCGGCTCCAGGCACGCCGGGCCATCCGGTGAAGCTCGCTGTAGACCAGCGGCATCAATTCGTTCAGCGCGCTCTGGTCCCCGTTCCCCCACGCTGCCAGCAGGCTGGTGACCTCACCATGAGAATTCAAGGGTCCTGACCTCCATCGAGAGACAAATCAGGTACATCATGCCCTTTGTTTGGGGGAATCAGGGACTCAGTATCACTGCAGGCTTTGGCCGAGCCGATGCAGCTCCCACAAATCACGAGGTGTTTGCGACAGCAGCGGCCGGATCGCCAACATGCCCGTGGGCCCGATGCTCTTCTCCAGGTACTTCAACTCCGTCAGCAGGCCCTCCAGCTCAGGATCTGGTTCAACCTCGAGGCCCATTTCACGAAGCATAAGCTCGCTTTTGGCGCGCGCGCTCAGTTCACTCGTCAACTGCAGAAGAGACAGCATATCGCCGCGAACTGCGGGCGGGAAAGCTTCCTGCAGAGTCGTCAAATAAGCTCCCACCCGGGTCTCCTGAAATTCCTTCGAACCTATCATGCCGATCATGTCTATGTCCTGATCGAGCTTGCCCCCGAGCCACGCGCGCAACGATTTCTCGCTGAAATAGAAGACAAGCGCGAGAATGACCGGCAAACCCGCGCATGCGGCTATGGTGGATGCCACTGGGTTCTGAAGGCTCTGGTTGAACATAGAGTGCAGTAGCACGGCTGCCAGCACGCCGGGGACAAACACGCGTGAGCTAACCACTCCCCGCCCCTCCAGCAGGTAGACCGAAAGTGTTGCGCCAAGGGCTGCCACTCCTCCGTGCATTACGGCTGTGCCGAAACCACGTAGAATCCAGATCCCAATCCCTTTACCTTCGAGGAGCTTAAGGTATGAGATGTTTTCAACCAAGGCAAATCCGGCACCCACGGCGAATCCGCAGATAGCCGAATCTGCCATAAATGCTGCCCTGGCAGTCGCAATCAAAAAGATCCAGTAGACAGCTTTCGCCGATTCCTCCACGATCGGGGCGCCCAATTCAGCGTACTGATCCTGATATTGGGGATAGATGTGAAAAACGAATGTATTGATTGAGAAGCAAAGGACTGCTGCCACTGCTCCTGCCGCCAGCGCCATCATCACGGAACGTGCCGACACCAACTTGTAGCTATCCAAAGCGCGCAACGCCATGAGAAAGAGGAGCACCGGTACCAACGCCAGGGCGAGCCGCACCAGATCGACGTTATGGATGATCGCGGATATCACGAGTTCGCCGATATACCGAATGTCAAACGGTTCCAACCTTGCTCGCGACGATAGCTGAGGGATTCCGCGAACGACTTCAGGAGAAAAATGCCCAGGCCACCAACCGGCCGCTGCTCTAAATCGAGAGTCAAGTCTGGGGCAGGATTCATCAGTGGATCAAATTCGTTCCCCTGATCACCAACTTCAACCCTTAGTTCCCCGGGGGTTGGAACCGAGTAGCTGACCACCACCGATCCAGGAGCATCCTGCGGGTAGGCATACCGTGAGATATTGACGAAAATCTCCTCAATCAGGAGCTCCAGCTGGCGCACCTGCAACTCCGGCAGATTTGCCTCCCGCGCTCCATCCCGAACAAACTCCGTGACGCGGCTGAGCGAATCTGCTCTCGCAACCAGCGTCAGAGATTGAGGTGTCGCTGACAAGCTTTCGCTCAGCTCCCCACAAGTGCTGACTCGAGTGAGTCGTGCAGAAGCAAAATATGGTTGAGCCTTGTGATTTCGAATACCTGCTTTACGAGGCCAGTCAAACGGCAGATCCGAAAATCTCCGCCTTTTTCGCGCATCTTCTGACCCATCACGACAAAAGAACGGAGCCCCATGGAGCTGACATACTTCAGCTCCCCCAGATCGACGACAAGGCTGGTGATTCCTTCTGAGATGCAGGATTCACATTCACGTTCGAAAAGGACAGCGTTCTCAGCGTCCATACGACCAGCCACGTGCAGGACTATCTTACCCGCGACTTCGGTGCGCTCAATTATCACAGTGTTTCTAGGGTGCCTTTAGGAGGCCCGAACCGTCAATCCGAATCGCTCCGAAAATTTTGATTGTTCGTTTGCGTGCTGACCTGGAAGACCCGTGGAACGTTCATGCCAGGATGATCTTACGGGCCTCCCCCTCGGGATCATCTACAACCCTGCACCGATCGTCCCAGATCATCGCCTTGTTGCTCTCCGGATCGGTCGGTGCCCAACTCAACCCTGGAATGCTGGGGTTTCCAGTCGCTGCAAACGCCGCCCAGGCAGACGCCATCTTCTTTGCCAGTGCCTGCGCCTCGGGAGTATTCCCCGTCCCTTGCTCGCACCGCTTTGTGTTATCGAAGCAGAACTGCAACTCGGCCGTGTGCCACGCTCCCGCCACTCCATCCAGCATCGGCGACTGCCAGGTGAAGTAGTACGCATACGCGGGCGCGGCCTTCAGCTCGTGCTTCAGGCGCGCCATCTTCACGACGTTGTTCCGCATCACCAGCCCATTCAGTCCCGGAGTCCCACTGCACATGTACGACAGCGTCTGAATCTTCTTCTTCGGATACGCCTTCTTCAGCGCGGCAACAATCGCGGTGGCCTTGTCTGCGCCGTACGTCTTTGAGAGATTCGCATGCCACTCCTCTTCCGTGGGTCGCGACGACATTTGATTCCCTTCTTCGCTCACTGAGCCCACCAGCATCGGAACGTTCTTCGACACCTCCGGAGCAGCATCGAAGAATGACCGCATGTTGATCACCTTCCCATCAACGCAAGGCGACCACCCCACCCGCGGCGTGCCCGGCGCTCCCGGCCCCATCATGGGCCGTCCCGGCGGATTGATCTTCGCAGCCGCCGCATTTCCCGCTGCGAATAGTTTTGCCCACTCCATCTTCTGCAAAGCCCCTATGTCGTTCGGCGCAACCCCGAGTTCCTTCATCGTTTGCCGCGCAAGTTCCTTCTGCTGATCCCTGCTTGGAATATTTCCGCCGCCGCCCGACTGCGCGGAGGCGCGATGAATCAGTCCAACAGCTGAAGGCATGCCCATCAGCGTCGTCACCTTCGACCCGCCGCCCGACTGCCCATAAATCATCACCCTGTCCGGATCGCCCCCGAAGTTCTGAACGTTCTCCTGAACCCACTTCAGCGCCGCCACTAGATCGGTCATGCCCACATTCGCCGAATCCTCATATTCCGAGCCGCCAATCTCCGCAGCATCGAAGAATCCAAGAATATTCAGGCGATGATTCACCGACACCTGCACGACATCGTGATGACGCGCCATCTGCGCACCCTCATGCGAAGGCAGCTCATACGACGACCCAAAGCTGAACCCGCCTCCATGCATGTAGAACATCACCGGCCGCTTCCCCGTCAGGCTCGGCGTCCAGATGTTCAGCTTCAGCATGTCCTCGCTCTGCCAGCCGTCGTCCCAGTCAAACAAAAACGTCTGCTCGATGCTCGTCCACGGATGCAGAGTCTGCGGACAGTTCGCGCCATACGTCAACGCCGGATACTCATCCGTCCATGGCTTCGGCGTCTTCGCCGGCAGCCACCGATTCTCCCCCGCCGTGGTCGCTCCGTACGGCACGCCTTTGAACGTCAGCACGCCGCCATCTACGAATCCGCGCACTTTTCCGTACTGCGTATTCGCAATCGCTGAGCGCGGCGTTGACACGTTTCCCGGCTCCTGATGAGCGCCCGTCTTCACGCTGTCAGAACCAAATGCCGGCTTGCTCAGCGCGGCTCCTAGTCCCGCAGTGGTCGACAACAGCAGCGCCTCACGCCGCGTCAGAACAACAGACTTCTCGGGCTTCGACATCAACAGCATCTCCTCTCACGCTCGTTATCCATTCAACAGTCGCGGGAATTGCACAGTTGCGCAGCCGCCACCGATGCCACGCTTCACAGGTAATCGACTATACGAAATGAAGCGAGCTCCGAACAAGAGTAATAAATCGCTTTATGCGAGACGAATCTGACCTACCATGCCGATGATCAGCAACTCAGCACTCTTAGGGAATCCCGCGATTTGGGAGCTAGCAGTGCTGCGGAGGCTTGGTCGATATAAATAGTCGCGTGTGGATGATTGCGCAAGATCGAGGCAGGCGCCATGGGGCTGATCTCGCCATTGAAGCAGGATTTGATTGCCTCGGCCTTGCGCGCCCCAGGCACGACAGCGATCAACTCCTTGATCTTCATAATCTGCCGCACTGACATGGAGATCGCTCGCTGCGGCACTTCGGACATATCTGAAAACCAGCCTTCGCCCACTTGTTGGCGACGGCAAGCCTCGTCGAGTTCGACAATGAGGTAAGGTTGTTCAGTTTCGAAATCTGCCGGCGGGTCGTTAAATGCAAGGTGGCCGTTTTCGCCAATGCCCAGGAATGCGAGATCAATTGGTGCCGAGGTCAGCGCGGCGCTTGCGCGTGCGACAACGGCCTCTGCATCGCCGTCACCATCGAGCAGATGGTATTGGACAATTCCGGTCTTCTGAATGAGCTGCTCAAGCAGCATCTTGCGAAAGCTTCCTGGATGACTGATTGGAAGACCGATGTATTCATCCAGATGAAATGCCTCAACCTTGGTCCAGTCAATGCCGGGTGCGGAGGTTAAAGCCTCGAGGAATTCCTTTTGCGATGCCGCAGTGGCCGCCACGATCCGTGCCTGCCCCCGGTCGACAATGGCTTGCCTGATCGAAGCCGCCGCTTGAGCTGCCGCGGCCCGCCCCAGCGCATCCCTATCTTCGAAAACCCTGATGTCCATTCTTGTCCTTAATCAATGTTCTTCTGTCCGAACCTTTATACCGAAGCAGTCTGTAAGGATGGCAAGAAGGCCTGAGTACCGTCTCCAGCATCTTGCTAGCGGAAGTTTAGCCCTCCCATCCTCTCGAAAGCACGTGGAGAGAATGGCATGAGCCGATCTTCGGCCTCGCCATGATGAGCTTGAACACCATGGCTACCGCATCGGGCCAGGTACGCTTTACCCGCTCCTCCAAAGGTATGGAACACGGCGGCCTCCTGAAGTCAAATCTCGAAACCTGATCGGCTGAAGACGACGGGTGTCCAGGATTACCGCAGCCGGCAGAAGAGCCTTGGAGAAGACCATGATCAAGGTTGATGAGTTGCATCATGAACTGCACGAGGAACACCAAGAGAAATCGCGAATGTGTAAAAAACATCGTCAGTATGCGACAACATTGGCCTGGCCCAGATTGCTTTCCAAAGGGACCGCCGGATTTCGGGAAGCTATTGACTCTGCGCAAAGAAGAGGGCTATCCTCGACCTACTTTTCTTGAGCGTCGCTGGCCGCCAACGGTCCGTCCTTGCAGTTTCCTCTAGCCGGTGACCTCATAACCGGGCCCTGCTTGATGTTCGCGCGAGCTTCTGAATTAAACGACTCCTCAAATCAGAATCCAACTTGCGTTTGCTGGATCGTGAGCGATGACTCCTGAACGCTGGAATCAGATCAAATCGGTGCTCGCGGAGGCGCTCGATCTTGCCCCAGAGGAGCGCGACGGATACATCTCGGTTGCTTGCGCAGACGACGTGGATCTTCGGCGCGAAGTGCAGATGTTGCTCCTTGGCGAGCAGGACATGCACTCGAAGTTTCTCGAAAAAGAGGAACTGGGGGATGCGGCAGCCGAGTTCGCAGCACGGGAAACGAGCTTCTGGATCGGCCGCAGAATCGGCTCCTACCACATTGTCGAGCTCATCGGCACCGGGGGCATGGGTGAAGTCTACCGCGCATTCCGCGCAGATGATCAGTACCAGCAGGAGGTAGCGCTTAAGCTGGTGCGCGCAGGGAGCGACTCGGGCCTTGTCATCAAGCGGTTCAGAAACGAACGCCAGATATTAGCCGGCCTCGAACATCCGAACATTGCACGGCTGCTTGACGGAGGAACGACGGAGACCTCGACCCCGTACCTGGTGATGGAGCTGATCAAAGGACAGTCAATCACCGAGTACTGCGATGCGAACATGCTGACCGTGCCGGAGCGGCTGAACCTCTTTCTCATGGTGTGCTCGGCGGTGCAATACGCACATCAGCACCTGGTGATTCATCGCGACATCAAGCCCGGAAATATTCTGGTCACTTCAGAAGGGGTGCCCAAGCTGCTTGACTTTGGCATCGCGAAGATATTGAGTTCCAATGAGGCGACGCAGGACTCAACCATCACTTTGTTTCGCGCTCTGACTCCGCGGTACGCCAGCCCAGAACAAATTCGAGGCGAGGTTATCACGACGGCCACAGACGTCTACTCGCTGGGCGTTGTTCTTTATGAACTGCTCACGGGCCAGAGCCCATATCGGACGAACACACTACGGGGAGAGCAGTCGATCACTGCAATCCTCGAATCCGATCCGGCGAAGCCCAGCGCGGTTAAGCTTCCCGAGCAGAGCAATACAGCGAACTTCTCCTTAAAGCGATGGGGACGACGCTTGCCCGGACGAGGACGGCAGATTTCGGCAGACTTGGACAACATTGTAATGATGGCGCTCCGCAAGGAGCCGCAGCGCCGATATGCCTCAGTAGAACAGTTCGCCGAAGATATCCGCCGAAGCATGCAGAATCTGCCCGTTGCAGCACGGAAGGACACCGCCCGTTACCGTGCCTCCAAATTCATCGTGAGGCACAAGCCGGGGGTGGTCGCAGCGGCACTTGTCACGCTGATCCTGATTGCGGGAATCGCAATCACCACTGAGGAAGCGCGCAAGGCGAGGAAGCGATTCAATGACGTCCGCTCTCTGGCCAACTCTTTGATCTTCGACATTCACGATTCCGTGCGCGACCTGCCCGGTTCAACACCTGCGCGAAGGCTGATTGTAGAGCGCGCGCTGCAATACCTGAACCAGCTGTCCAGCGAGTCGGCCGGAGATCTGGGCCTGCAGCGTGAACTCGCCGCCGCCTACGAGCGGGTTGGTTCAGTGCAGGGAGACTACCTCGAGAGTAATCTTGGCGACGGGAAGGCTACGCTCTCGAGCTACCGCAAGGCGCTCGATCTGCGCAAGCAGGTTGAGACCTCTTCAAAAGAGCGGATCGACCGGCTTGCGCTGGCCCAGGACTATAGGCTCGTTGCGCATCAGCTCTGGGCCAACGGCGATCCCCACGGAGCGCGCGAGCCAATCGCGAAAGCTATTGCCATTTCTGAATCGCTGAACTCGTCCAATCCCCGCGATCCAAAGATACTCGCCGAACTCGCCTTCGAATACGAGGTGTCAGGCCGAATCGGTTACCCGGGCGATCCGAAGGTGAACCAGAAAATGATTGAGGACTACCGCAAGG
>Ga0068856_100007563_pt1 | contig 10599 bp, 13 predicted proteins | sample KBSCornC62_FD_66595 | JGI IMG/M metagenome (GOLD analysis project Ga0068856, IMG submission 66595) | Corn rhizosphere microbial communities from Kellogg Biological Station, Michigan, USA - KBS Corn C6-2 | ecosystem: Host-associated > Plants > Roots > Rhizosphere > Soil ... | reverse complement strand
ATCCACCGAGCGGCGCTTTATGCGGTTACGAGAGACGCGCAAAATTTGCAAATGCACCCGGTATTATGCATGCGTAAAACTGCGCCTTGCCCGTTCGAGGAGCGGCGTATAACTTGCCTTCAAGGAATTTTCGTGCGAAAGGAATTTTTGTTATGTCACAAACCGGTCGGCAGACAATTAATACGAGCAATGTTCTTTCCGTCATTATGGGCGGTGGTCAGGGGACGCGATTGTTTCCGCTTACCAAGGAACGTGCCAAGCCGGCCGTGCCGTTGGCGGGCAAGTACCGCATCGTCGACATCCCCATCTCCAACTGCATCAATTCGGGCCTGCGCCGCATCTACCTGCTGACTCAATTCAACTCCGCTTCACTGCACCGGCATATTTCGCTTTCCTATAAGTTCGATCATTTTGCCGGCGGCTTCGTGGAACTGCTCGCGGCCGAGCAAACGTTTACCGACACCTCGTGGTATCAGGGCACCGCGGATGCGGTGCGTAAGAATCTGATGCATTTCCTTACCCACGATTTCGAATACCTCCTCATTCTGAGCGGTGACCAACTGTATCGCATGGATTTTCGCGACATCATCAATCAGCACGCGGAAACCGGCGCGGATATCACCATCGCCACCATTCCGGTTTCGCGACGCGACGCGCAATCCTTCGGCATCATGCAGATTAATGAAGAGCGCCGCATCACCCGCTTCGTCGAGAAGCCGAAGGACACCGCGGTCCAGGATTCGCTCAAGTTGCCCGAAGAATGGTTTCCGAAACTGGGAATCAGCGATGGCCGCGAATTGTTTCTCGCGTCGATGGGTATTTACGTTTTCACGCGCGATGTTTTGCGGAAGCTGCTGGAAAACACGCACACGGATTTCGGCAAACATATCATCCCCAGCGCGATTGAGACCCACAAAGTCTACTCGTACGTGTTCCAGGGGTATTGGGAGGACATCGGAACCATCCGCTCATTTTTTGATGCGAACCTGGATGTCACGGCGGAGTTGCCGCGGTTCAATTTCTTCGACATGAGTTCGCCGATTTTCACCCGGCCTCGTTTCCTGCCGGGTTCAAAAATCAACGGCGCACAAATTGACCACGCCGTCATTTCGGACGGATGCATTCTCAACCACGCTCACATTAAACGGAGCATCGTGGGCATTCGCAGCCTGGTCGGAGCGGGCACCGAACTGAATCGTTGCATCCTGCTCGGTTGCGATTACTACGAATCCGCCGAGTCCATCGAAGCCAACGAAAAAGCGGGCCGTCCGCGCATCGGTGTCGGTTCCAATTGCCGCATCGAAAATGCCATTATCGACAAAAACGCGCGCATCGGAAATAACGTAACCATTTCTCCCGCCGGCAAACCGGAAAATGCCGATCACCCGTTATATTTTATTCGCGACGGCGTGATCATCATTCCCAAAAACGGCATCGTGCCGCACGGCACCGTGATTTGAAGGATTTGGAACGGCTTCTGTGCCAGAAAGATAGTTAAGAAAATATTCTGGAACGCGCGGGACAGGTAGTGCAAAGTAGTTGGCATGATATTGGTTTTGAAGCTGCTTGTGGCCACTGCCTTAGGTTTGGCGATTTTGGTGCTGTTGTGAAACCGTTTGCCTATCTGCGCGACGGTCTGTTCCTCGTTTGCTGCTCCTTGTATGCGCTCAATCGCTGGGTGATTAGGCCCCATACCCACAATCTTTTCTTGCGGTTCCATTTCAATGACATGCTTCTCATTCCTTGCGCGTTGCCGGTGCTGCTTTGGATGCAACGCGGATTGCGGCTCCGTACCAACGACCAACCGCCAACTTGGAACGAAATCGCGCTCTACACCGTTTTCTGGTCGATTCTTTTCGAAGTGATCGGTCCGCACCTGTTGAAACGAGCAACCGGCGATCCGTGGGACGCAGTGGTGTATTTCGTGGGCGGAATCGGTGCCGGTGTGTGGTGGAACCGGCATAAACTATTTTCGCAGCGCGCCACGCATGAGCTTTGACGTCCTGGCCCCGCATTACCGCTGGATGGAATTTGTTTCCGCGGGTGAAAAATTGCAGAATTGCCGCACGGCGCATTTATCGAAGCTTCCGGACGCCACTAACATTCTCATTTTCGGGGAAGGCAATGGACGATTTCTCGTCGAATGCTGCCGTCATTTTCCCCGGGCGTCCATCACCGTGGTGGATGCCAGCGCCCGCATGATCAAACTTGCCCGTCAACGATTGTCGCGGCGGGGCGCAAAAGGGCAGGGGGTCAATTTCATTTGTGCCGATGCTCTTACGTGGACGCCCCCTGCGGCGAAATTCGATTTGATCGTCACGCATTTTTTTCTCGACTGTTTCCGAGCCGACCAATTGGAAGTGCTAATTTCAAAACTCGCCCGCGCCGCCGTTCCAAACGCGCATTGGCTGCTTGCGGATTTTCAAGCGGCGTCCTCGGGTTGGCGGCGGCAGCGCTCACAGGTGATACTTTGGCTGATGTATCGGTTCTTCATTGCTGCCACACGTCTCCCGGCGCGCACATTGACCGCGCCGGATCAATTGCTCGAACGGCACGGCTTCAGGCTGCGCACGCGGGAAATATACGATTGGGAATTGTTACATTCTGATTGCTGGCAGTTGGTTTCTTGATTTGTCCTCGACTAAGCGCTCGCACTTTGCCCAAATCATTCGCGGTGCGCACCTGTATCATTTTCAATCCGACCGCCAAAGGCAACAAAGCGCGGCATTTCCGCCGTCATTTGGATGAGTATGCCGCCGATTGCACATTGAAGCCGACGAAAGCGGTCGGCGATGCCCGCAAACTGGCGGCCCTGGCGGTCGAGGAAGGTTTCGAAATCATTGTTGCCGCCGGCGGAGACGGCACGCTGAATGAAGTCCTCAATGGCATTGTGGACGCACCCAAAGGTTTTGAACGCGCGCGTCTCGGCGTGTTGCCGCTCGGCACCGTGAACGTCTTTGCGCGGGAAGTGCAAATCCCGCTCAAGTTGAAAGACGCCCTGCAAACGCTCCGCACTGGCCGCGAGACTTTGATTGATCTCGGCACTGTTGATTTCCAGGAAAATGGCGTGCCGACGCGCCGCTGTTTTGCGCAATTGGCCGGTGCGGGGTTGGACGCGCGTGCCATCGAATTGGTGGATTGGCGGCTGAAGAAAAAAATTGGTCCGCTCGCTTATGTGGTCGCTGGACTGCGAGCATTGACAGAGAAGCAGATCAAAATAAAAGTTTCCGATGGAACGCGGGAGACGTTCGGTGAACTCGCGCTCATTGGCAACGGCAGCCTTTACGGCGGTCAATTTCGAATATTTCCGCCGGCGGATATGCGCGATGGTTTGTTGGATTCCTGCGTGTTTGCAAAAGTGAATTTTGGAACTTTGTTGCGATGCGCGCCGAAATTGCTCATTCGCGGAACCTTGCCGCAGGCGGCCACGGCGAATTTCCGCAGCGCATCCCTCACGTTGACGAGCGAATCGAAAGTTCCCTTTGAAATTGATGGAGAATTCGGCGGTTACCTGCCCGCGACATTTTCCATGAGCCGCATGCAATTGCGCGTGATCGTCCCGCTGCCGGGTGCGATATGACTGAAGGTCAAATAGGCCATCAGGCTTTCGCCTCCTCTCCGCCACGAAGTGGGGGAGAGGGTCGGGGTGAGGTGGTGCTCGGGGAACAGAGGGCGAAGCCGTGACATTTCTTAAAGATTTGATTTAAGAACGCTGGAATTTCTTCAAGCTGATTCTCATTCCAAATCGTACGCCCCCCGTCGCCTCGAGCATGGGTTAAAACTATGTGCAACCACACACCGCTACAGCATTTATGGAAACGCTCTATTTCCGGCAGCGATACACGAACGCCGGGGGAAGATTTCGCCACTCCGTCCGCGTCGTCGTCACCTCGCTGAAGCTGGATTCGAGTAATTTGCGAAAAGCTCGCGCGCGCGACCGCCAGGCCACATGGTTGAAAGCGTAGGTCGTCATCATTCCGCCGGGTTTGAGCGTGCGAATGACCGCGCCGAGCAGTCGCTGTTGTTCATCCGCGTTAAAACCCGCCCACGGTAAACCGCTCAAGACACAATCTGCCGCCGCGTGTCCAAAATCCTGCAAATGGCGATCCAGGCGCTCTGCGGAATCATTCACCACATTCAGGCCGGGGAATTGCCGTTTCAGGTGATTCGCAAAAACCTTGTCGATTTCCACGGCAAGGTAAAATGCGGACGGGGAAATTCCTTTTTGAATGGCCCGCGTGAATGCGCCGGTGCCAGGGCCGATTTCGACCACGACTTTGGCTTGTGCCAATCCGATATCTGCCACCATTCGCTTGGCCAGCCATGGTGAACTGGGAATGATGGCGCTGGTCAAGGCGGGAGCCCGCAAAAACACTTTAAAAAATTTCGCGTATTCGTAAACCATCTAAGGAATTGTTTTCCGTAAACGAGCCGCCCGCAAGTGGTTTTAAGGAGAATACATCGAAATCTTTTGTTGTGCTTCGTGGCGGCTAACGATTCCGTTTCAACAATCGTCTGAGCTTAATAACTCCAACGAATATCATTGCCACGGCAGTCGTTGCCACATAAAAAGTTCCTGAGGGTCCTCCTCTGTTGTAAAAAGAACCGTGATAATAAAGAGCCCCTTTCGGGTTGATCACGATCATGGCTAATACAGAGACACCCAAAAGTGTGCACATACTCCATAACAAGCACCAAGCTATACGCGCCACGTTTTTCATACATGCTCAATTTGTCCTGGCCGTTCGATATTCACGTTGTTGAATATCTACAACCCGACCAGCATGCGAGGCACTTGTTTGCCCTCGACATGTTCGCCGAGGCCAAGCGGGAATCCTGCCGGAACCGTGGCGGGGTCAACGTAGGTGCCGAACATCCGATCCCAAATGCGAAATGTGGGCGCGAGATTCATGCCGCGATGCGTCGTAGCCGAATGATGGATGCGATGATAATCGGGCGTCACAATCAGCCACGACAACGGGCCGATGTTTACGTTGAGATTGGTGTGTTCCCAAAATTGAATCAGCAAACCGATCGAATAACCGATGCCTGCTTCAGCGGGCGTCAGTTTCAGGAGCGTCACCGGCACCACCACCTGCGGGATGTTATAAATGAAGGAATGAAAGAAACTCGTGCGAAATCCCGCGAACCAATACATCTGCTCGACAGAATGATGCCACGCGTGTGTGCGCCACATCACGTCGTGCCGATGCTGCGCGCGGTGGATCCAATACAGAATGAAATCCACGATGAACAGCGCGATAATGATTTTTAAAGCGCTGGGCAGGCTTTGCAGATAGTGGACGGTGCCGGAAAGAAATGGCGGGGTGACGTCGCCGACGACACTCCGAATAAACCAGGTGGAAGCGCGATTTACCGTGAGAGCAAATGCGAAAGATAAGGCATCCAATTTGAAATCAAGCCACCGGTCTATCGGACGCGCCGGCCAGATGCGCTCGCAAACCTCGAAGATAAGTATCAGCCCGAAAAACGCGGCAATCTGATAATCTTCTGCCCGCAATAGCATAAATCGTAAAAACCTTGTTGGACGCAAGCAGCTAAGCAATTTTGCCGAACCTTTGCAAGTGCGATGAATGAGACAGTGCGATGAATGAGACCAACGGGCCCACTTTGACACCACCATCGAAATAGGGGCAAACGTGCTGGATTGCCCGAATTTTGACGGTGGCAAGCACAGCGATGCCATCGTTTCAGGGGCGTGGCGAAACCGTTCGATTCTAGCGTAGGCGTCCCGCTGCGAGTTACGGCACCGTTGCGGTGCCAGTTCGTGAATGCAATTTGACATGCATGTTATACCTATCCCTGAGGAGGCGAAAAGGGATGAAAAGAGACATGAACAGGCGATGCTGCCGAGCAAAACAGACGTGGGTCGCGCAGTTGCAAAATCTTCATAAGCAGTCTCACAGCCTTGTTTTCAAACTCAAAAAAACAAAGTGAATCACACCAAAACAAAGTCAAACAAAGCAAAACGCACCAAAACAAACCAAGGGGAGTATGCCGGCGCATGGATCCCTGTCCTGATGCTTTATGCAAATAGTGCCCAGGGTTTTTTATGCATCTGCCGGAGTGGGCTCAATCCCCATTGTCCCGTCGATAAAATCGACGGACACGGTAAGAGTGAATCCTATCGAATGGATCAATCTGCATTTGGGATTGGGCAGCGAACCCAAAGCCCTCACGTTTCTTCAAATTGCCGTCCGTGGCATCATCGTTTTTATTGTCTCATTGACCATGGTGCGGCTTGGCGATAAGCGATTCCTTTCGAAGAAAACGGCTTTCGACGCCATCCTCGGGTTGATCCTCGCCTCCATGCTCGCGCGCGCCGTGAATGGTTCCGCGGCGTTTTGGCCGACATTGGGCGGTGGATTTATCCTGGTCGGTTTGCATCGGCTGATTGCCTTTGCCTCTCGTCGCTGGCACGGGTTTGGTATTCTCGTGAAAGGCACCAGCGACCTTGTGGTTCGGGACGGTGAGATTCTGGAAGCCGGCATGCGGCGCAATGACTTGAGCATGCACGATTTGGAAGAGGACATGCGCTTGAAAGGCCGGGTGGATGACATCAAAAAAATCAAGGTGGCGTATGCCGAGCGCGATGGGCACATCAGTGTCGTGCCCCAAAGCGATTCCTGACAAGTTGCAAAAAAGGTCTTCGCTATTGATAATTTTTTAACCGTTTAACTCTTCCGCTTCATTAAAAATTATCATTTCCCTTTTGCTTTCCTGCGCTAAGGTAAATCCGTGCAAGGACAACCTTGCGTGCAGACGATTGAATGGCGTTCAACACGCTTTGATTATGCAGGCAGGGGACCGGATTTTGGTGACACGGTTCAAGTCAATGGGTGACATTTTGTTCACCCTGCCGGCTATTCATGTCCTGCGCGGGTGCTTTCCCCGTCACAAAATCACATTCTTAACTTCCAAAGAGTTCATGCCGCTCCTCGCCGGCTTTCGGGATGTGGATGAAGTCGTCTCGCTGGATCGTTCGTTGATCCGCAGCGGCAATTTGATTCATCGCGCGCAGGAAATTTGTTCCTTGATGGCGCACCTGCACCAAAGGAAATTTGCCTTGGCAGTCGATTTTCAAGGATATGGCGAAACCGCGCTGATGACCTGGCTGACGCGCGCGCCCGATCGCTGGGGCACGGTGTACCAGTCCGCGCGCAGTTTCGCTTACACACGGGGCATCCGCCGCAACCCAAAGCTTCATCCGGCGGAATCCAATCTGCTGCTTTTGAAAGAGTGCGGCCTTTCGGTGGATTCGGTTCTCAATGAATTTGTGCTTCCCGCGAGCACGATTGCGGAGTCGCGCAAATTATTCGCCAAGCTCGGTTTGGATGCTTATAAGCCGGCTCTGTTCATCCAGCCTTTTACAAGTTCCGCGCAGAAAAACTGGCCGTTGGAAAACTATCTGGCACTGGCAAATCATTGGCGCAATGCGGGCATGCAAGTGTTGTTTGGCGGCGGGCCCGCCGAAATCTCCCGTCTGGAACCCGTAATGGCGGCCGGCTTTCCGGTCGGCGCCGGCGCGCCCTTGCTCGTAAGCGCCGGGTTGGCGAAATTGTGCACTCTGGTAGTGGGGGGCGATACCGGTCTGTTGCACGTGGCGGTGGCCATGAACAAACGCGTATTGATGATTCAAGGACCGCATCGTCACCCGGAACGTTTCTATCCTTTCCGCAATCCGGAATGGAAGCTGATGCCCCCCTCGGGTGGGACGATTTCTGCCGTGAGCGTTCGCGATGTGATTGATGCGTCCGAGTCCGCTTTTGCTGATTGCGCCACCCAGTTGGCTGCTGCGGTGAGCAATTGAAATCAATGCGTCATGCCGGAGAATACTTAATTTCCGCTCACCTTCATTAATACGATCGTGTGATTGCCACGCGCGGAAATCGCTTTCACTTTATTGACTCCCGCCGGGACCTCGCATTGGCCAAGCGAATTCATCCCCCAGGTCGCGACGCTTCCATCTCGCTTGAGCACGACGCTATGGTAATCCCCCGTGGCAATCGCCACCACGTTGCTCAACCCGGTCGGCACGTTACAGGGAATTAATCCATAAGAGCCCCATGCCACAACTGTGCCATCATTCTTCAGCGCAAGACTATGATAGCCGCCCGCCGCAATGGCGACCACGTGATTCAGTCCCGGCGGCACGCCGCATTCGCCGTGATCATTACAGCCCCAGGCGACGACGGTCCCGTCCTTTTTAAGCGCGAGACTGTGAAACATGCCGCCGGCGATCGCGGTGATACCATTTAGGCCGGGTGGAACATCGCATTGACCGTAGCCGTCGTAACCCCACGCGGCCACGGTGCCGTCGCGTTTTAACGCGAGACTATGAACTGCACCGGCAGTAATCGCCTTCACCTTGGCTAATCCAGGAGGAACCGCATCCTGCCCGTAAGTCCCGTAAACATCACTGCAACCGCCCCAGGCAATGACCGTCCCATCACCGAGCAACGCGAGATTATGCACGTTACCCGCGGCGATTTTCACCGCATGTTTTTGACCGAGAATATCAGGCAGTTCGCTTTGCCCGAACCGATCGTCTCCCCAGGCCACGATGGTGCCGTTGCGCTGGAGCGCGAGGCTATGAAAATCCCCGGCGGCGATGCCCGCCACCGGTGTACCACCCTGTGTCACATCATTGGTGAGATCGTAACTGATGTCGCCCCAGGCCACGAGACGGGTCAACTCTCCGGCTTTGGCTGCCGGGCAAAGTTGCAGTGCCGCCGCGATGACACAAAGGCCAACCCAGGATGGGAAAACAAAATTCGACATGATTAAACCGCAAACTGTTCGTATCACAACGGCACCAGCATGAAGGAATTCGCGGAGGAAAACTAACGGGTGAACACTGGAAACCGCCCGGGGGATTTCCCGGGAACTTACTAGGGTATTCTTTGAAGAAGTGGTGGGTTGGCAGGGACTCGAACCCTGGACCAATGCCTTAAAAGGGCACTGCTCTACCAACTGAGCTACCAACCCACACGCGTTTTGAACCAAATCGGTTCAAAAGCGCCGCGAAACGTAATCAACAAACGGACCCGACGCAACAAATTTTCCCGCGAATTCGGCTTCTTTAATTCGCGCATAATCGCTCACCGAGTGGTGCCTCACCCCATTGAGCGAGGAAAAAGCCTTTGTATGTTGTCTTAGTTGGTGTTGTTTATGAGACTAAATATTTTTCTCACAATTTTGGCGGCCTTTGCTCTCGTGGTAGGTTGCTCCGAGACTCCTCAATTTGTGGGTGCTGCGGTGGATAATGACCAAAACGTGCTGACGGGCGGCCCAATCACGGGAACGACGATCGAGGATTTGCCCGCGGCGGTGAAAGTGGCGCTCAAGGAACGTGTTCCCCAGGCGGAAATTGTCAGCATCACCAAATCGCGGCGGGAGAAAACTGTCGTTTACGACATTTCCTTTGCCAACTCCGATACACGTGAACTGTATGTGCGGGACGATGGAAAAATCGTGCCGGAACCAATGAGGGCTCAAAAATGAAAATGCATTTCTGGTCTATCGCAATTTTGGCGGCGCTTTGTGGCTGTGCCGAGGCGCCGATGGTCGCTTATGATGAACCGCTAACCTCGCCCGGAAGAGAATTCTCCAAACTTCCACCCGCCGTGCAAAACTCGGTCCGAGCCGAAGCCGGCATGGCTGAGATCGAAAGTGTTCACCGAAACCCGAACGGCCCCACGGCGGTTTACGAAATTCGTTTTCGCAATGATGCGATTTATCCGCCGCTTTACCTCGCGCCCGACGGCAGCGTGTTGACTTCAAATCTCACGGTGGCCGTGGGTGCCAGCGCAGACACGATCGCTGCTTCGACCGGCAGCGAAGTGAGTGGTTTGAGAATGGAGGAATTGCCGAATAACGTCCTGTTGACAATTCGGCATCGGGCGCCCACTGCGGAAGTGAATTCCGTCAGCCGAATGACCTCCGGCGGTCAGATATTTTACAACGTGCTGTTCAAGGATCCAGTGAATCATCCCTCCTTGATCATCCGCGACGACGGCCACTTGATGCAGTGAACGGATTTATTTCTTCCAGACACCTTGCTCGAGCAATTGCCGCCTCGCCGCGCCCGGCCAATCGCGATTGGCCGCTGGACTCGCGGGGCTCGGATGCAAAATGCGCCCAATTTTGATCGCGCTCTCGGGAAAAATTTCCCGTGCCCGTTTCATCGCAAAATCACCCACCCCGATCAACCATTCCGGTTTCAGAATACACACCGCATCGCGCAAATGCGCGTCGCAAGCCTGGAATAACGCTTCGCGTTCCGCCGCGGGCAACTTGTCTGGCGTGCGATTGCGACCTGTGGTTTCGATGAATGCGAGCGGGCAGTAATTGATCACGAAGTGATCCTCAAAAAAATCGGGGGCAGCCTTGAACGTTTTGGCGAACAATCCCCACAACCGTTCGCCGCTGACTTCGCTGCGCGAACAATCAAATCCCAGCACCGGCCGTTTGGGATGTTCCAAATCAGGCTTGCCAACTTTGGCAAAAATCCCCAGCCAATCGCGGACGGCGGTGATTTCGCCGAACGGCACGCCAGTTTGCGCCATGCCGAAAGGG
>Ga0068856_100007562_pt1 | contig 10600 bp, 9 predicted proteins | sample KBSCornC62_FD_66595 | JGI IMG/M metagenome (GOLD analysis project Ga0068856, IMG submission 66595) | Corn rhizosphere microbial communities from Kellogg Biological Station, Michigan, USA - KBS Corn C6-2 | ecosystem: Host-associated > Plants > Roots > Rhizosphere > Soil ... | reverse complement strand
AGTTTCTCAATGCGATAGAAGATCAATTCACCATTGTTCGCGGCGCTACTCCGGAGCCAGGCACACGAGGTCAATGGAGCATGTATCTGGACGACGAGTGGTACGGACTACAGCTTGCTGCTGACGCGACTCTGCCGGTCGGCACAGTCGCTCATCTGGATGTAAGCATTCTTCAGGATCGTTTGCTGGACCAGATTCTTGGTATTCATGATGTAAGAACAGATAAGCGCATCGACTTTGTTGGTGGGCTGCGCGGAACAAAGGAACTCGAACGACTAGTCAACGAAGGTAAAGCAGCAGTTGCGTTTTCTCTTTTTCCGACAACGGTAGAAGAGCTTTTAAGAGTTTCGGATGCGGGTGAGATCATGCCGCCCAAATCAACCTGGTTCGAACCAAAGTTGAGGGATGGGTTGTTGATCCACACGATCTAGGTGAGGTCAGTTTAATAGGACCAATACGACCTATAGGACCTATTTCTTGACTAATACTATGTTGATCCTAATCGCAGATAAATTCGAACAGTCAGGACGTGATGGCTTGCAAGCAATCGGCTGCGATGTTTCGTATCAGCCTGATGTGAAAGACGAGTCGCTGGTCAACGCAATCAAGCAAACGTCTCCCGATGTTTTGGTGGTCCGTGGCACAAAAGTCACTGAGCCCATGCTTGATGCTGGACCAATAAAACTCGTCGTGCGCGCGGGCGCCGGTTATAACACTATCGACGTGGCAGCTGCTTCGAAACGAGGTATCTACGTTTCGAATTGTCCTGGCAAGAACTCAATCGCCGTAGCGGAACTGGCGTTTGCGTTGATTCTCGCACTCGATCGGCGCGTTGTTGATAACGTAATTGCTTTGCGACAGGGACAGTGGAATAAGAAAGAGTTCTCAAAGGCTCGGGGCCTGTTTGGTCGCACGCTTGGACTAATAGGTCTCGGAAAGATTGGTCAGGAAATGATCCCGCGCGCACGAGCTTTTGGGATGCCCGTGATCGCCTGGAGTCGTAGCTTGACGCCGGAACGAGCTGCGCAGCTCGGTGTGGACTACAAAGAAAGCCCGGTTGATGTAGCCGCGGCGGCTGATGTGGTCAGCGTTCACACAGCACTCAATCCGGAGACACGAAACTCGATTAACGCTCGTGTCTTCAGTGTGATGCGACCCGGAAGTTACTTTATCAATACAGCACGTGGTGAAGTCGTGGACCAAAATGCGTTGGTCGACGCAATTAAGAACCGCGGCATCCGAGCAGGTCTGGATGTTTATGCCGTCGAGCCTACCAGTGCAGTCGCCGAGTTCCTCGATCCAATCGGCAAAGAGGAGCACCTGTACGGTACTCATCACATCGGCGCATCGACGGATCAGGCACAGGAAGCGATCGCGGCAGAGACCGTGCGCATCGTGAAAGAGTTTAAGGAAACCGGGAAAGTACCAAATGTAGTTAACCTCGCGCGACAAACTCCCGCTACACATCGTCTTGTCGTTCGACATGTTGATCGACCGGGAGTGCTCGCCGGTGTCCTCGATGCGATAAAAGTTGAACAGATCAATGTCCAGGAGATGGAGAACATCGTGTTTGAAGGAGCCGCTGCAGCGGTGGCGCGCATTAATCTCGATAACGCACCGTCCGCCGGCATGCTTGATCGCATTCGTTCTCAATGCCCCGACATAATCGAGTTGAATCTGATACGGCTAGCTGGCTGAATGAATACAACGCTCATAACTGGAGCCTCGAGCGGAATAGGTGCGGCCTTTGCTCGTAAGTTCGCAGCGTTGGGTCGTAACGTGTTCCTGGTCGCTCGTTCTGAAGAAAAGCTGATCACAATCTGCAATGAGCTGGGACGAATGAGTGGAATTCGCGCTCAGTATTTTGCGCTTGATCTTACTGAGCCGGACGCACCCGCACGTCTTTTCGAAGAGACGAAGAAACGTGGACTCGAGATCGATATGCTCGTGAACAACGCGGGCTTTGGATCCATGGGCTACTTTGACAAACTTGACCCGGCTCGTGAGGTCGAGATGATTAAGCTTAATGTAACAGCAGTTGTCGATCTGACGTACCGGTTTCTTTTGCCGATGCGCGGACGAAAACAGGGGACGATAATCAACGTAGCTTCAACTGCTGGATTTCAACCAGTTCCATTTATGGCGACTTATGCAGCAACCAAGGCGTTCGTTCTTACTTTTTCAGAAGCACTCTGGGAGGAGAACAGACCTTTTGGAGTTCACGTGATGGCTTTATGTCCGGGTGTAACTGAAACAAACTTCTTCGAGGCAGCCAAAATGGATCGCCCACCCATGCGCGGGTCGCAATCACCCGAAGAAGTGGTCGAAACCGCGATACGCGGATTGAAACGAAAGAAGAGTGTAATCATCTCAGGCTGGCCCAATCGTCTCACCGTATTTGCCGAGCGATTTTTCCCGCGATTCGTTGTGTTGAAGATCACGGGCAAAGTTTTGAGGGGAAGATTTGGATAGTGATTTTTGGCCTTGGGTCTTTGGTCTTTGGTTTTTGATCAAAGTATTCTCAAGGCCAAAAGCCAAAGACCTAAGACCAAAAACCAAAGGCCATTATTAAATCGATCATTAAGGACAAATTATGACCGAACGCATTTTTAATTTCAGTGCTGGACCGGCGGTCCTACCAGTTCCGGTGCTTGAAGAAGCTCAACGCGACATGCTGAGTCTTCCCGGGGTCGGCATGTCAGTTATGGAGATTAGTCATCGTTCGAAAACATTTGACAAGATCATTGCCGGCGCCGAAGCAGGTCTGCGCGAGCTCCTTGGCATCCAGGACAACTATCGAATTCTGTTTTTGCAGGGTGGTGCGAGTCTACAGTTTTCCATGGTACCCATGAACTTCCTTCCTGCTGAGGGTGCTGCTGACTACATCATCACCGGCAGCTGGGGAAAGAAGGCATTAAAAGAAGCAAAGAAGGTGGGCGGTGTGAATGTTGCCGCAAATATGGCCGACGGCGGCTTTACGCGCGTTCCCGCGAATGACGAAATCACTCTGAATTCGCAAGCAGCTTACGCTCATATCACCACGAACGAAACGATTGAAGGAGTTCAGTGGAAGACTGAACCAGACGTTGGTTCCGTCCCGTTGTTTGCAGATGCGTCGTCAGACATTCTTTCGCATCGAATTCCGGTGGAGAAGTATGCGCTAATCTACGCCGGCGCCCAGAAAAATATCGGTCCGAGCGGTGTGACTCTCGTAATACTTCGCGATGATCTGTTGCAGCGCATTCCTGAAGGTTTGCACACGATGCTCGATTTCAAAACTCACGTTGAAAACAACTCGCTATATAACACTCCAAACACCTGGGGCATCTACATCATCGATCTCGTTTGTAAGTGGTTAAGGGACAAAGGTGGACTCGCTGCCATGGAGCGAGAGAACGATGAGAAGTCGAAGTTGCTTTACGATGCTATCGATGCGTCCTCCTTTTATCGCGGTCATGCTGATGCCGATGCCCGATCGACAATGAACGTTACGTATCGCTTGCCCTCTGAAGAACTCGAGAAGAAGTTCACAGCTGAAGCGACCGCACAAGGATTAGATGGCTTGAAGGGCCATCGATCGGTCGGTGGCATCAGAGCTTCCATCTACAACGCGTTCCCGCGCGAAGGCGTCGAGGCGCTGGTATCGTTCATGAAGGAGTTTGAGCGGAAGAATGGATGAATGTCCGATATGCTTTAGCTTGTCGTGACTCAGCCAACACGATCCGACGAATCTCTAGACATGGCGATTATTCGATCAGGCATTAGAAATCTGAAGTGACTAGCTCCCATCACGACAAGCTAAAGCATATCGGACATTCGACCATGGACCCCGAGACCCTCACATTCAAAGTAGATGACGCCAGTGTTGATTCTCGTCTCGACACTTATCTCGCCTCACAAATTCAGACCTGGAGTCGTGCACGCCTGCAACGTCTAATCGAAAACGAAGACGTTGTCGTGAACGGCCGAAGTGCGAAGGCTTCTTACAGACTGAGAAAGGGTGATGAAATAGAAGTCGAACTCGTCGCTTCGCCAGCGGAGATCTTTGAACCGCAAAACATTCCTCTCGATATCGTCCATGAAGACGAAGATTTAATCGTAGTTAATAAGCCAGCGGGACTCGTGGTGCACCCAGCCGCGGGCATTCATTCCGGCACGCTAGCAAATGCTCTCGCTTTTCATTTCCAAAACTTACCAGCGAGCGCAGGCTCGATCAGACCAGGCATTGTTCACCGTTTGGATCGCGACACATCCGGTCTGCTGGTAGTTGCAAAAACTGAAGAAGCGCTCGAGAACCTCTCGGAACAGTTTCGCGATCGCACAGTCTTTAAGTCTTACATTGCGCTCGTTCACGGCCGTGTAGATAACTCGTCGGGACGTATTGACCAACCACTTGCGCGCGATCCGGGTAATCGCACGCGAATGGCAGTGGTGCGAGGCGGCCGCAGCGCAATAACCTTGTACAAAGTGCGAAAGCACTATCATCGATTCACGCTGTTGGATGTGGAATTGAAGACCGGGCGCACACATCAGATTCGCGTTCATCTAACGTGGCTGCATCATCCTGTAGTTGGCGATGAAACTTATGGCGGTGGGCGCGACAATAATATTCAGGATGCGCGATTGAGAAGTATGGTTCGGAACCTGGGCCGGCACTTTCTGCACGCGGAGCGGCTCGCGATTACGCATCCAAAGACTGGCGCGAGGTTGGAATTTCACGCTCCACTTCCCGACGAACTCTCTAGGTTGCTAACTCAATTGGAAAGCGAGACGTGAGATAGAACAAGTAAGGAAGGGCGGTTTACCCCCGCTGTGAATGGACAATTAGCCGGGATTATTAATCCAGTTCAAATAGCTCTCGACATCATTATTGCTAATACGATCTTTCTCATCATCATCCAAACGCGACCACGCCACCACACCCATTTCATGTAAAGTCGGATTTTCAGCAGGCATCAAAACGTCTCGAACGTCTTGGTTGGCAATATCGATCTGATTGCGCAACTCTTCGGTGTTTCCCTGACTAAGCTTCAGAACACTCAAGCGTACCCTACATGACATTTCTTGAGAATCTCGTTGATAACGACTGAGTGCCTGCAAAATCTGCTGTCTCTGTCCTGCAGGAATAGTTTTGGTAACTATGAGGTCAACGACTTCGGGTCGGAAGTGCGGTCTCAACGCAGCCAATGCCTGTTCACCACGTTGAATGCCTCTCGCCTCAGATAATCGGTCGATCTTCATGCACTTTTTCTTTCGATCAACTTATTGGGACCGGGCGGGGGTAAACCGCCCTTCCTTACTTGTTAGATTCTAGCGCTGGCTTGCATTGTCTAAGGTATAGGTTCGAATTTCCGAATCAATTGCTTGAACCTGTCATCATTTCTTAGCCCATCAAACATCGGTTCGATTCGAATTAGAACCAAACCCGGATGCCTGCTCTCAAATGCCTTGTTCAGGTATTGAATCGCCCGATCGTTGTCCTTAAGTCCCGCGCAAACAACGGCAAAGTAAATTCCTGAAACATACCGACGCTGCGAGAGCGCTTGCAGTTGATTCAGGATCGTTTCTGCTTCCGCGCGCTTTCCCGCCATTCCATACGCGAATCCGAGTGACGCCGATGCTTCGGTTTCATCTGCGACAACTTCATCCGGGAGCGGACCAGACGCGGGCGCTTTAATCAGCGCGCGTAGTTGAGCAATGGCTTCGTTGAACATTCCTTTCTGCACGTACGCGAGTCCCAGATAGTGTCGAGCCACCCAGAAATCCGGATCACTTTGGAGCGTCACTTTGTACTTCGCAATTGCGTCGTCGTAGTTGTGTTCGTAGTAAGAATAGAGTCCGGTGTTGGAACTAATGATCGGCGACAACGGATCGAGATTGTGTGCCTCTTCAAGTTCCGCTTTGGCTCTCGCAAATTTTCCCATTTGCATCAGGTATGAGGCGTACCACTGATGCGCTGTTGGATATTTCGAGTTCAACTTCAACGCTTGCTGGAAATCACTCTCCGCACCGGACCAGTCCCAATCGTACGAGAGTTTCACAAAAGCGCGCGATGTGTACGACTCAGCTAAATTCGGATCGGCATCGACAGCTTTTTGTGCTGCAGCCTTGGCTTTCGGCATTTCGTCAATCGGAGCTACGACTCCGATGTCGCAAAGCAAGGCGTACGAATCAGCAAGTCCGGAGAAAGCCAGAGCGAACGTTGGATCCCTTTCTTCGGCGCGTTTGAAATAGTCGATGCTGTTTCGAAAACCTTCTTCGTTTCGTTTGTTCCAGAAGTAACGACCTTTTAGATACAACTGATATGCTTCCACATCGCTGCTATACCGCTTCGCGAGTTTTTGCTCCTCTTCTCCAGTCAACTTCACTCGCAAACTCTCCGTGATCTTCTTCGATACTTCCTCCTGGACCGACAGGATATCTGCGAGCGTGCCCTTGAACTCGTCACCCCAAATCTGTGTTCCATCGGCAACCTTGATCAATTCAGTTTTGATGATCACTTGATCTCCAAGTTTGACTAACCTTCCAGACAACACCGCGCCAACATTGAGACTTCGCCCGGCTTCCTGCGGGTCCTGCTTCGCGTTCTTGAACCGGAATGCTGCATTGCGCGACATGACTGTTAAGCCGGGCAACTGTGAAAGACTATTTGTAATGCTTTCGGTTATGCCGTCAGACAAGTAATCCGCGTTTGGGTCGTTGCTCTGATTAACAAACGGTAAGATCGCCACTGAAGTAATCGGCGCAGGCAGTGACCGCCAATAAATCAGCACGGCTATAAGCAGCGCCAGGACCACACCGGCCCCGGCAAGTACTAGCACCCGACGAGCTCGTTGACTTACAGAACTGACCGGTACGGTTCCCTCCGCGAGCGTTTCGATGGGTTCACGTTTGTGCGTTGGAACACTCGCAATCGCAATCGTCTCGGCTTGACTGGGACGGAGCCGTTCAGACGTAAGCGTTATTGAGTGCGACGAATGCAGTTCATCGCGCAGCTGCTCCAGATCGAGTTTTAGATCCGTTACAGTTTGATATCTCTTTGATCGATCTTTTGCGAGCGCCTTGGACACTATGCGTTCGAGTTGTCGCGGCACATCATCGGAATACTCCAGAAGCGGTGTTGGTTCGTGATCAAGTATTGAAACTCGGGTGTGACTGTCAGTCCGACCTTTGAATGGAGGTTGGCCGGCAACCATTTCATAAAGTACGACCCCCAGACTAAAAATATCTGAACGCGAATCGATCGCGTCTCCCTCAGCTTGTTCAGGTGACATGTAACCACTTGTGCCAATAACAGCCCCGGGACTTGTAGCGGTTATCGGAATAGTCACTGCTTCGGGATCTGCTCCGGCGGTTTCCGGCTCAGTCAGTTTTGCGAGACCAAAATCGAGCACCTTCACGAACCGATCTCGAGCAAAATTATCTTTGCGCAACATGATGTTTTCGGGTTTGATATCACGATGCACTATTCCGGCAGCATGCGCAGACTCGAGCGCCATCGCCACCTGTATCCCGATACCGAGAACTTCATCGATCGTTAGTTGTTGCTGCGATAGGCGCTGGCGCAACGTTTCGCCTTCAATGAATTCAGACGCGATGTAATAGCTATTGCTCGACTCACCGATTTCGTAAATCGTTATGATGTTCGGATGATTCAGCGCTAACACCGCGCGAGCTTCCTGACGAAAGCGCCGCACGCGTCGCTCTTCCGTGAGGAGTTCCGGAGGCAAAATCTTTAATGCGACTCTGCGGTTGTGTTGCCTTGTATCTTCGCCGAGAAACACCTCACCCATCCCGCCCTTGCCGAGTCTTTGCAAGATGCGATAATGAGCAATGTTTTCCGGTATCGCGGGACTGTTGCCTGAGTTTGGTTTGACAGGTTTGTCGGGCATTTGCGCGACGATTCAGGCCATGTTGGTGTCCGGAGCATTGTATCACCGGCCCAGAAAATTGAACTATGAGCGTTTCTCTGCGCTAACTCTGCGTCTCCGCGGCGAGAAGTTTGCAACCGATTTTAACCCCAGTGACGCAGAGAACGAGAGTTAGCGCAGAGTAAACTTCATTAGAACACCACGCAGTTTCGAGACTAAGTTCGGCTCAAGTCATTAAGAAAGGGCAACAAGTTTGTATTCAATCGCATCGAATCGCTGGCATTCAGCAGACTCCAGAGATCGCCTGAACTATAATCCAGAGCCTATGTCACGTGCTTTAGCTCCTTATTTTTTCAAAAGGATGTCGCTGTTTGTGATCTTGTTGACTGCGGCTACCGTCGTCAGTGCCCAAAAGCCAAAGGCTTCTCCAAGCCCAACGCCAATCGATGAAGGCCAGTCAGTAATCACAAATATTCGACGCGTCCGACTTCCCATCACCGTAACCGATAAGAAGGGTTCTTTCGTTCCCGGTCTGACAAAATCAGACTTCGTGATCCTCGAGGATAAAGTTCCTCAGGTAATCGAAACGTTTTCTGACGATCTTTCACAGATCACACCACTCTATGTAGGTGTTCTGATTGATACGTCAGCGTCGACTGCCGGCAAACTTAAGTTTCAACAAGAGTCGGCAATGAACTTCATTCAAACGGTTATCAAACCGCGGAAGGATCGAGTTCTGTACGGCACGTTTGATGATGAAGTGAAACTTCGCCAGGACTTCACAGATAAACTGGACTTGCTGGATCGTGCAGTCTACGCGACCAAACAAACCGGCACCCACACGGCGCTCTACGATGCAGTGTGGCAATTCTGCGACGAGAAGATGCGCGCCGCCCCGGGAAGACGAGTTCTCGTTCTCGTTACCGACGGTGGTGACACTTATAGCCGGGCAAACATGCGTGATGCGATCGATATAGCTCAGAGAACTGAGACGACCATTTTCACAATTTCAACGAAGGCAGGCTTCCTGAGCACCGTGCCAGGAGTCGAAGCAGGTCAGGTTTCAAGTGAGAGTGATCGCGTGCTGCAAACTATTGCCGAGGAAACCGGCGGGATAGCCTTCTTCACTGGCGATATGCTTTCACTTGAACGATCGTTCAGCAAGATATCCAAAGAGCTGCGCGCCCAATATCTAGTTACTTACGATCCTGCGAACAAGAATTACGATGGTAGTTTCAGGAAGATCGAAGTCAAACTTGTACAGGGGCGAGGAGATCTCAAAGTTCGAACCAAACGGGGTTACAAAGCAATTCTGGATGCACCGTAAAGAAGTGTGAAATTAATGAAGAGTCAAAAACAAACAAGACGTCCCCTGTTGCTGTTATTCATGGCGCTATTGATTGGCTGTGGAACTGCCGGAACGTCGATGTTTGCTCAGACGTACAACACGGGCGGTGCGGTTTCAAATGCGCGACCATCTCCTTCACCAACGCCTCGAAGCCGCGAAGAATTGCCGCAGGACTCCGATGAAGTAATCAAAACCGAAACGAACTTAACCAATATCTTTTTTACCGCTGCAGATAAAAACCGGCGCTTTATATCGGACCTGAAAGCTGAAGACATACGGGTCCTGGAAGACGGACAGCCACAAGACATTTTCACATTTCAGTCGAACATCGACTTACCTCTTTCGATCGCCATTCTGATCGATACGAGCATTTCAGAAGAACGAACGCTTCCCGACGAGAAGACCGCCGCGCAGGCCTTTCTCGAAAGCGTCATAAGAGCACAGAAGGATGAAGCAGCAGTCCTTTCCTTTACGGGTGACACAACCCTTGAACAAGGCTTCACAGGGAGTTTGGAGAGACTTAGAAGGGCCATCGACAGAGTGGAGTTTGTTCCTCCCTCGGGCTACGTAGGCGGAGGCGTTGTTGTAAACGGTACTCCTCCTATTTCGGGGACCAATCAAGGCATCGCGGGGTCAACCGCAATCTGGGATGCCGTCTGGGCCACATCGGAGGAACTCCTCAGCACGTCAGCGGAACACACTCGGCGCGCAATCATCCTGCTCACAGACGGTGAAGACACGAGCAGTCACATGAAAATGCATGAGGCCATAGAACGCTCGCAGAAGGCGGACGCTCTGATTTACGCCGTCGGCATTGGTGACCGCTATTCGGGCCATGTTGATGAAGGAGCATTGCGAAAAATCGCTGAACAGACCGGTGGGCGGGCGTACTTTCCGAAGCATGAACGCGATCTTCGTGACGCTTTTGCGCAAATCCAGCGGGACCTGCGAGAGCAGTATTTAGTGGCTTATTCTCCTTCCAATAAAGCCCACGACGGCTCATATCGCCGCATTGAGATCCAGCTAATCAACCCCGGCCTAAAGCAGCAGAACCTGAAGCTCAATTACCGCTCCGGATACTTCGCCAAAACCGACACCCCGGAGCCCGGTCGCAAGAGGAGCCAGTAGGGCGGGGCGGGAGCAGGAACAGCTGATTGGTCATTTTCCATTTCTCATTTCTCACTTTCCATTTTGATCCCACCACAGAAGTTTCTTAGTCGAGACGTTCTGATCACCCGTGGGAAAGAGAGCTTTTCATTGGATACACAAAACCTCTTCTGTCGGAGCGCGTCCGTCCTCGGCCGCCCCCGTCCAACAGAACCAACTCGCAGGTCTTGGTTCATTTGCTATTGAATCTTGTAATTTGGGCCAGCACTGCACC
>Ga0068856_100007559_pt1 | contig 10605 bp, 10 predicted proteins | sample KBSCornC62_FD_66595 | JGI IMG/M metagenome (GOLD analysis project Ga0068856, IMG submission 66595) | Corn rhizosphere microbial communities from Kellogg Biological Station, Michigan, USA - KBS Corn C6-2 | ecosystem: Host-associated > Plants > Roots > Rhizosphere > Soil ... | reverse complement strand
ACAATCTGGCATGAACCGGGAACATGTTATGAGTACAAAAAACCTGTGTTGCGGGAAGAGATCACCCGACATACTTTGTTGCGCGCGCTCTACAGCAAACGACAGTTACTTGAGGTGATGGTTGGATTCTGGACCGATCATCTAAACATAAATCTCGAGAAAGGCGACTGTATCTATCTCAAACCTTCAGACGATCGTTTGGTGATTCGCGCTCACGCGCTGGGAAAATTCAAGGAGTTGATTCGAGCTTCTGCAACGTCGCCAGCGATGCTCGTGTATCTCGATGGCAAAGAGAATCAAAAGAAAGAACCGTCAGATGTGCCGAACGAAAACTACGCACGCGAGTTACTGGAACTACACACACTTGGAGTAGATGGTGGTTACACGCAAGCTGATGTTTATGAAGCGGCGCGCAGCCTAACCGGTTGGAGGTTACGAACAGGTTGGAGGAAAGGAACTGTCTATTTCGATCCAGGCATGCACGATGATGGAGAGAAGTGTGTGCTTGGCCAATCGATTCCGGCGGGCGGCGGAATCACAGATGTAGATCAACTTGTCGCGATTGCGTGCAATCATCCTTCGACAGCACATCACATCGCCACCAAACTCGCGCGGAGATTTGTTTCGGAAGATCCTCCAGCTTCCCTTGTAAAACGATTAGCGAAGGTCTTCAGTGCAACGGACGGCGATATCAAATCGCTGCTACGAGTCCTTTTTACATCAGACGAATTCAAATTAGCGAAAGGTCTTAAGTTCAAGCGTCCTTTTCAATATATCGTCAGCTGCTTACGCGCGCTTGGCGCAGACACGCATGCACATCAACCTTTGATCGAATACCTGCAGCGCATGGGCCAGGGCCCATTTCAATATCCAACTCCGGATGGCTACCCTGATCGAACTGCTCCGTGGTTGGGCACTATGCTTTGGCGATGGAATTTTGCGTTTAGTGCAGCTTCAAATCGACTGCCAACCGTCGCCGTTCCGCTGGATCAACTAGCGCAAGCTGTCGGCGGGTTTCGTTCCGAGAAGTTAATGCCATATTTCGCCGGCCGCAAAGGATCGGATGCTGAGCTCAAGGCGTTTGCTGAGTATCAGACAACTAATCTTGACGATGCAGAGTTGGTTGCACTGGCACTCGCGTCACCCGCATTCCAGAGGTGTTGAACAATGCGAGCACGATCGCAAGAAGTTAGTGAACAAGTGTTTTTATTTCGTGTTGGTTCGTGTGATTTCGTGGATCGTCTTTTGTATCGTAAAGAAGAACGATCCACGAAATCACACGAACCAACACGAACAAAAGACCGCCCTTCCATTCGATTTTTGATAGCGAATCCCTATGTCTCGTTTCTTCATACTTCGTTAGGTTTGAATTGAAAGCATATGAGTAATACATCGCGCCGTTCTTTTGTTCGCAAACTGCTGCTCGCGCCCGAAACCGCTTTGCCGTCAGTTGGTGAACGCACACTCGTTTGCGTCTTCCTGCGTGGCGCTGCCGACACGCTAAACATGGTTATTCCTCAAGGGGACGACGAGTATTACAGGTTGCGTCCGACGATTGGAATCCATCCGCAACCAGAATTAAGACTTGATGATTTCTACGGTTTCCATCCGAACCTTGCCCCGTTGTTGCCGGCATTCAATGAACATCGACTAGGCATCGTGCAAGCGGTAGGTACCGACAATCCCACCGGCTCTCATTTCGAAGCGCAGGACCAAATGGAGCACGGTGAATCCTATGGACACGTGATCGGCGGAGGGTGGCTTGGTCGTTATCTCCGAACGAGAGCCGTTGATATGACGCCTCTTTCCGCCGTAACAATCGGATCTTCGATTCCTGAATCGCTACGGGGTGCTCCCACAGCGAGCGCGATCGAAACCATAGAAGAACTTCAAATAAAAATACCGAGCGGCAATACAGGCGCGGTGTCATCGGTATTGTCGTCGTTGTACGGCGCCGAAGTTGGAATGATTGGACAAGCAGGAAAGGCAACTTTGGAGCTGTTGCAACGCGTCGAGTCGGTCCGCGGCGCAGCTTACACACCAGAAAATGGCGCCAGCTATCTCGACGATAACTTTTCGGAGGGACTCAAAGAGGTCGCTCGATTAATTAAAGCCCGAGTCGGTTTGGAAGTTGCTTGCGTGGACCTTGGTGGTTGGGACACACATTTCTTTCAAGGCAATACTTCTGGTTTGCAAGCAGATTTGATCCGTCAGCTGGCCGGGGGCCTCGCTGCTTTTGACAAGGACCTTGCCGCCCAGCGTGATCGTGTAGTGACTCTCGTCATGACAGAATTTGGAAGACGCACTTACGAGAATAGCTCGCTCGGCACGGATCATGGGCGGGGCTTCGCCATGTTTGCGTTGGGTGGTTCTGTCAAAGGAGGAAAAGTTCACGGCCAGTGGCCGGGCCTTGTTGAAGAATCGTCTTCACAAACAGATTCGCTGAATCCGGTGGGACCGAGTGGATTGAAAATTGTGCTCGACTACCGATCAGTGCTGGCGGAAGTGTTAACGAAGTTTCTCGGCCATCGAAACGTGAATAAAGTGTTTCCAAATTTCCATCCCGAAGGTGTTGGCGTAGTTGCGTAGCAACCGAAAGTCAAGGATTTGCCTGTTGTGAATCGGCGTTCATGAGCACCTATTGCTTCTCCGGGATATTCCCCTCAAGGTGTGGATATATCCAGGAATATTGCATCCCCAAATGACGTTTGCCGTAACGAGCAGGAATATCCTGAGTCCAATCGCTGGGCAGGGTCAAAGAGATTAAGGCGAGCCCCACCAGGACAGATCGTTTTAGCCAGAGTGCGCGAGGTTTGTCCTCCTGGTACTGTGTGGAGGAACGAACTTCTTTTTCATTTCGCCTTCGCGAAAACCAAACAATCATGAACCCACCGGCCACAGTCATTAGAATATTAAAAGCCTGACCAGTCGCGATCCCAAACAAGGTAGTCGGGTACTCGCGAAACAAGTCAATAAATATTCTGAGAAAGCCGTACCAGAAAATAAAATGCGCGGTAAGCAACCCGGTAGCACGGTTCGACCGCCGCAGCCACAGAAGCAAACCGAGGATTAGAAAATTCTTGGCGCCGTCGTAGAGCACCACCGGATGCCGAAAGCCAGAGGCATCCGGAAATTGCACTCCCCACCAAACGCTGGTCACGCTTCCAACAATTTGCCCGTCGATAAAGTTGCCGATGCGGCCCATTCCCATTAAGTAGCTGCCGGGAATCGCCAATTCATCACCGAGCGCCAAGATCCGAATTCCATGTAAACGACAAAACAAAGAACCCGCTACGACTACTCCGAGCAGAACTCCATGAGTGCTCATCCCACCCAACCACGTAGCAGGTATCTGTAAAAGATGCCGGCTATAGTAATTCCACTCGTACAGGAAAACTTCGAGTAGTCGACCGCCGATCACTACTCCAAGCGCGATATAAATTGTTAGGCTATAGACCGCGCCAATTGTGAACCCAAATTTCCGGCGCACTCTCCTGAACCATAGAAAGATTGAAGTGAAGCCAAGGGAGTAACTTAGTCCATAAAACCAGAGATAGACGCCGCCAATTTCGAGCAGCACGGGATCGATTCGATGCACGAAGGGACCAAACATAAAGTCACTAGAATGTCGTTACATTCGCGAGAAGAACAAATCGGTGTGGCCCATGGCTCAACCGATGTGCCGGATTATCGTGCAATGGCTCTCGGTGGTCCAGCTACATTAGTGCACTTCAGGAGGTTCCATAATCTGATTAAGTGTAACAGCTCTCATTCTCCCCAACCTTTAGGTTGGGGATCGGCTCGCTGCCTTAATACCTGTAACCACTTTAGTGGTTTTTTCGTGTAGCTGGCCGGTTCGTTGCAAATATCTTGAGTCGCTAAGATGCCATCAGATCGAACCCATTCGAAACCATTAAAATGTTTCTGAATCCTAAGATGAAGCTGAACCCCAACCTAAAGGTTGGGGAGAATGAGAGGAAATCGAAGGACCACGCCGTAAACCTGCGTGGGATTTTGCTTCTCGTGGCAGGCTGAATAAGAGGACAAATGACACTTGCTATTTTCATCAATATAGTTGGTTGGTCGGGCTCGGTTGCGGTGGTCGCTGCTTACTCTCTTATCTCACTACAGAAACTGCGAAGCGACTCGAAAATTTACCAGTGGCTGAACCTCGTCGGAAGTGTTGGTCTGGCCATTAACACTGCGTACTTTCGAGCTTATCCATCCACCGTGGTAAACGTCGTGTGGTTACTGATCGCTTGCTCGGCACTTGTTCGTATTTGGCGGATAAAGGAGCGGACTAACGAAATCTGAATGCGGACGCTGCGCACCCACCCGCTATCGCGAGGTGGTACTGACTCCCTAAAACCGCAAAGAAAACGGTGAAAGGGTAAAGCTCACGTAGAAGCGAACGAAGGAAGCGGTTGCTGCGTCGAAATTTCATGGCAACGAATTTGCGACTGAGTCAATCCTAGCTATGTCTTCCTTTATGGAATTTGTGCGGGAGACTATTAGTAAGTGACGATCAAGGGTTGGAGGCAGTTCACTCCCTTATACTTTTACACGACCGTTGCTCTCTGTCTTGGATTCCTTGCCGCTCGTGCCAAACTTCCCCGATCAAACACCATCATATTACTTGCCGTTGGTTTGTTGAGCTGGGGCTTGATTGAGTATGGCTTGCACCGTTTCATTTTCCACTATCACGCGCGCTCTCGTTTAGGAGTAAAGCTTCTTTACCAGGTGCATCTGTCGCATCATGAAGATCCCGAAGCAATTAACAGGCTTTTCGCAAGCTTACTCTTGAGTACGCCAATCGCCTCGACCTACTGGCTACTGGCGTGGGCTGTAACTGGTTCCTGGGCGGCTGCTTCCTACCTGTTTATCGGCATGGCAAGTGGTTACTTCTATTATGAGTGGCTCCACTTTCAATGCCATCATCGAACGAGTCGACTCAGGTTTTTGAAGTACCTCAGAAAATATCACCTGCTGCACCACTACAAGACTCCGGAACTGCGTTTCGGTGTCACCTCTCCCTTGTTTGACCTGGTTTTCGGCACGTTCCGGGCGATGCCAAAACGTCGATAGTCTTCTCGAGCTGGCAATTTTCGGGGCGATCTTTGTCGCGGTACTGTGGATCAAGAAAGCAACGCGAAAACGTGCGTCTGTTTCCTGAAGTTCAGAACTCCGAGAATAGAACAAGTAAGGAAGGGCGGTTTACCCCCGCTGGTAACCAATCCAAACCATCGGGAAGCTTGGCAATCAGCGGGGGTAAACCGCCCTTCCTTACTTGTTCTATTCTCGGAGTGGCCCCTTACGTCAGCACTTCAACTTCCTGCTGTCGAAACTGCGTTTGGTAGAGATGTGCGTACAACCCACCGGCCCTAATCAACTCGTCGTGAGTGCCTTGCTGAACAATCGTGCCGTCGTCAATAACGAAGATCATATTTGCCCTTTGAATCGTCGCCAGACGGTGAGCGATTACGATTGAAGTCCTTCCCTCCATCAAACGTTGCAACGCATCGAAGACCAACTCTTCCGAAGCGGCATCCAAACCTGAGGTCGGCTCATCGAGAATCAGGATTGGGCTATTCCGTACAATCGCCCGCGCAATCGCGACCCTTTGGCGTTGACCACCTGAAAGAGTTACGCCACGTTCACCAACCATCGTGTCGTACGCTTCCGGCAGCTTCACAATAAACTCATCGGCATTCGCAAGTTTCGCAGCCTCGATGATTTCGTCGCGAGAAGCTTCCGGCCGGCCGTACGCGATGTTTTGCCAGATAGGGGCACGAAACAGAAGGCTCTCCTGCAATACAAAACTAATTTGCCGCCGCAAGGATTTTATTTTGTAGGCTCGTACATCTTTCCCATCAATCAGAACCTGTCCACCAGTCGGTTCATAGAAACGAGCGATCAAACTGGCAATTGTTGTTTTGCCTGCACCCGTCGGCCCGACAAGTGCACCGACCTGACCTGGCTCGATTTTGAAGTTGACGTCTTTCAGCGTCAGCGGCCGATCCGCATAGTTGAAATCAACATGGCGAAACTCAATCGCACCTTTGAGTCGGGGAGCTGGTCGAGCTCCGGGAAGATTCCGAACCTCGCGATCTGTTTCCACTACTTCGCGGATCCGTTCATAACCAACCTGTGTTTTTGAAATCGTATCCGTCATCTTCGAGAGGTCGCGCATTGGCTTGTACATCTTGCCGAGGTAAAGAAGGAAGACGAGCAACGAGCCTGACGTGATCGTGCCGGCGAGTACCAACCTGACACCGTACCAGAGCACGAGACAACTTCCAGCAGCGACGATTACTTCGACGATTGGTGTCAACTTCGCCTTGAGACTTCTTGCAGCGAGTGCACTTGCGACCGTTTCCAGACTTTGTTTTTCGAATCGTTGCTGCTCGTATTCCTCTCGTGTGAATGCCTTGACCACGTGAATCGATGAAAGTACTTCACTGGCAATCGAAGCAATCTCGCCTTCCTTCTTCCGCACATCTCTCGACGCTTTTTTGATGCGCGAAGTGAAACTGTAGACGACGATGAATAAGAGAGGTGCTACTGAAAGGGCGATGAGTGTGAACTGCCAGTTCAAATAGAACATGACAAGGAGCATTCCGATCAGCGTCAGCACATTCACCAGGAAACCCAACAGCACTTGCGAAATGAAATCTTGTATTGTGTCGATGTCACTGGTGATGCGACTAATCAGATCACCCGTTCGCTTTTTGTCGTGAAATGAAAGCGATAGCTTTTGGATGTGGTTGTAAAGAGTGCGTCGTAAGTCGTGAGTAACCCATTGAGCTACGGAGGTGGTTAGGTACTTCTCAAAATAAGTGCTGACCGCTCCAACTGCGGCAATCACCAGCACCATCACGACCACAAATGACAGAATCGAAATTTTGTCGGTGCCGGCGACTGAATGGACTATGGAGGCAAGCCAGTCAGGCAGCTTCTTGGAACCGAGCACGTTATCAAAGACAATTTTTAACGGCCACGGCTCAAGAAGATCGGTGACGCTTTCTCCGATTACGGCGACGAATGCCAGAGCCAACTGCGGCCAATGAGGCCTCAATAAATAGCTGAGCCTTTTCATACGTATCGGATGCCCACCGAGAGTTGGCAAACGACATTCCGTGAAAAAGTCTCGGTGGTCGTGGGAATTCTTTGGGGGTTTGTTACGGATTCATGCTTGGCCTGTATCAATTCCGTGCTCGGTAAGATAGGAGCAGGAGCAGGAGCAGGACCACCCAATAGGACCCATATGACCTATAGGACCTATTACAATCTTGCCTGCTCTGCTCCTGCTCCTAATTATTTCTCACTTCCCTAACAGCTGATCCAACTTCTTGCTGTAATCATCAACATTGTTCTTCTGAATCACAACGGTGGGAATGAAGATTGTTTTGTTCGCAGGAATGACAGAGCGATCGCCTTTCAGTATCTGTTCAGCGGCCTTGACGGTTTGGTAGCCGTATTCAAAAGGCTGCTGCGCCACCGTGCCGAAGATTGATCCGTCTTTGATTGCTGTCAGGGTCTCACGGTCGTCGTCAAAACAAACGATCTGGACCTTCCCGAGTTTTCCTTCTGGTCGGAGTGCTTGCACGATCGCGGGACCGTTGTATGACCACAGTCCAACCATGCCTGCGATGTCCGGATTCTTCTTTAACGCTTCGTACGCGTTGTTTCGAGCATTGCCCGCGTCAGCATCGTCCGTCATAAGATCGATTACGACAACGTTCGAACCCTGCAAAGCTTCCTTCAATCCTTCAAAGCGATCCTTTGCATTCTGCACTTCGCGTTTGCCGACAAAGACCATGATCTTTCCGCCTTGAGGAAGTGCTTTCCTGATCAAGTCTCCGGCCTGTCGACCAGCCGCGCGGTTATCAGCGCCGATGTAAAGCGCGCGGTCAGTGTCAGGAGCATCACTGTCCTGAGTTATTACCAGGGCTCGCTTCGCTGCATTGTTGATTACTGTCTTTTGAGCAGTTGGATCGATTGGACTGATGGCGATGGCATCGGCTTCCTCAACATCCAACGCATGGCGAACGAGTCCATTCTGTTCGTCGACTGCCCCGGTATTGGTGGTCTTGAATGCCACAGCGACATCAGTCAGTTCGGTGTCAGCTTTCTCTGTACCCTTACGCGCTATCTTCCAGAAGTCAGAAGTGCTGTTCGTGATGAACGCAACCATCTTTACTGGTTTTTGAGTTTTAGAAGGAGGAGAAGATGAACAACCGATAGCAAGACTCAGCGCAATGCCTGCGGTACAAACAAAAGTAAGTCGAATAGATCCTTTCATGTTCGCCTCCTTATTATTTTCTCTGCGCACTTGAGAATTGAAGCGACAAATTTTACTTTGCGATCGTATTTGCCGCCAGACAAATTCCCCTCGTTCTCATCAACCCCACGCACGATGTCGTTCTCTACTTTGTAATCCTTGAGTTTGTTGGTGCCGCTTTCCTGGTATTGGCTCGGATGGTAACGAACCCACATGCCGTTTTCATCAATCGCATATTCAAGCCCGCGAATTTTATCGCCTTGAAGGAGTGGGGTTGACTTTACCTCTTCCGCCACGGCGTCAGGAGGAATTGGCTTATCAGTCAACAGGATCACTAACGATTCAGTTCCAAAGCGCTCAGCTCGTCCAGCGTACGCATACTTTAACTCCACGACTGCGCCCTTGGCAGTGTAAGTTCCGCTCGCCTGGCCCACACTGAGCTCACCAGGCTGGGCAGGAGCAGGTTGCGGCAATGCGGACTGTTTAGTCTCAGTTTGAACTGGCTGATTAGTGGACGGCGATTTTTTGCTAAAGGAACAGGAAACGACGATGGCAAAACAAAAACCGTAAACCAACAATTTTTTCATTTCGAAGCTCCTCGGTCAGTTCCGGTAAGCGGCGAATGGTATCACGGCCCTCGTCACTCCGAAGGAGTGGAAATGTTTATAGATCGCTCAGAGGCTTTGCACAAAAAGCGATCTATAAACATCTCACTCCTCAGGAGTGAAGATCGGGTCACCCGTTAATGAATCAAATAAAACGCAGTCTGTCGCGGACGGAACCACTTCATTCCATCCTTCGTCAAATACGCATCGTCTTCCATCATTATCGTCACCTTCTGTCCACCCCATTCCGGAACCGGTGTGCTTGTATTCAGTTCGATCGAAGTATACGAACCTTCACGAAACGGCGGTTCGAGTGGAGCACCAGCCACGGGCCGACGAAAATCTACACTCGCACCAAGTGCATGTCCCTGTGTGCCTACGGAGTGAGAATAGATCATCGCTTCAATTCCGAGTGTCTTCATGTCTGACATCGTTGCATCGTAAACTTCAAAGCCTTTCGCGCCCGGCCTGATGTGAGTGAAGAGTGCGTCCTGAAGACGGTTCGTATTTGCTAAAGCTTTCTTCAACCCTTCGGGCGCATCCTTTTCACCGGGCTGCAATACATACCCCATCTTCTGCCAATCTGTACTAAGCCCGAGGTAGTTCAATCCACAATCAATATGGATCACATCACCACGCTGGATCACTGCTGATTCATCTGCGACGTCCAAAAACTGGAGTGTCTTGCCAGTCTGTTGATTATGTCGCTGAATTCGAAGATCTGCTTGAAACCACGTATCCAATCCGAAATTGTTGATCTGCTGCAAAAACCAAAAGCGAACATCTCCGGCTGTAGTCTTGCCGGGTGTAATGACCTCGTTTGAGAAAGCACGCTGCGTCAACAAGTCAGTAAGTGCAACTGCTGTTCGGTAATGTTCGAGTTCCTCAGGTAAGCGCGTGTCCATGTACTCGACGATCAAGGGTGCTGCCGGCACAAAACGCGACGCATAGTCCTGGCCCAACGTCTCCGTAAGATACTTGAAGGAGTCATGCGTCAAGCCATTTGTTGCGCCCCGTGTTCCTCCCATGTTGAGTGCGATTGTTTTGGGCTTTCGTTCTTCGACAAGGCGACGCAAAGTCGAAGCGATCTCTGCGCCAGGAGGAGTTAACACTTCGAAGAAATACTTTAGATGTTCTTCTCCGTAACGCACCAACGCCACTCGATCGAGTTTGTCGCCTCCGCGATCTGAAAAGATAAAAAACTCGCGTCTTCCAACATACGGAAGAGGAGGCGCGATATAGGCCGTCACCGGATCAGCATGAAACTCTTCATTCACCACAATCCACATGTCGATCTTCTGCTGGCGCATCATCGGAAGCAGCATTGTGTCGAGTCGCTTCTTTAACCAGCTCTCTCTGACAAGCTGTTGTTCGCGTACCGACAGGAGTTTGGGAAGAGGTTCATTGTTCGGTGTCTGCGCACTAAGAGAAGCAGAAATAAGAATCAAACCAACGCTAGCTAATAAAGACCCGTTTAATTTGCGATAGACCATTAGGCTCCTTTATGCGGACTGGATGGCGTTTGTTTATTCGTGTCATTTCGTGTGATTTCGTGGATCGTGTGTTGAGTCCCAAAAAAGCGATCCACGAAATCACACCAAACAACACGACCTTCGTCATGGACACTAGCATGAATTTCAAACTGGTCACTTTGGAAGATGCATGATAACTTGATCCACAACCCGATAATAAGAGTCTTCAAACAACTTCTGTCGCGAC
>Ga0068856_100007557_pt1 | contig 10606 bp, 6 predicted proteins | sample KBSCornC62_FD_66595 | JGI IMG/M metagenome (GOLD analysis project Ga0068856, IMG submission 66595) | Corn rhizosphere microbial communities from Kellogg Biological Station, Michigan, USA - KBS Corn C6-2 | ecosystem: Host-associated > Plants > Roots > Rhizosphere > Soil ... | reverse complement strand
ACTACGGAGCGACGGCCGCGCTCGCCGCCGGGCGGCCGCAGGAGGCGGAGGCGCTCGTGCGAAAGCACGACCTCGTCGCCTCGCGACTGAGCCCCCACCACGAGGTGCACGCCCTCGGCGTCCTGCTCTACGTCGAGGAGGCACTCGGGCACTGGGACGAGGTGCGCCGGCTTCAGGGGCGCGTCGAGCCGGCGGTCGCAGCCAACCAGGGCACGCCGTGCGTGCTCAATGCCAGGACGCTCTTCTCGTGTGCCGTCGGCTGTGGCGAGCTCGGTCTCGACGGCGAGGCTCGGCGACTCGAGACCGCCGCGGTCGCGCAGGGCTACCAGGACCTCGGCGTCGGGTACTGGCTCGATCCGCCGCCGGCGCATCTGGCGCTCTTGCGCGGCGATCTCGAACGGGTCGCCGCCCTGCTCGAGTCGTCCGGGGAGATGTGGCACTGGTCGTCGGACGGCAGCCTCTACGCGCTTGCGACCAAGCTCGACGCGCTGGTCGCGCTCGGCCGGCTGAGCGATGCCGAGGAGGCCGCCGTCCCCCTGCTCCAGCCCGGGACGTACCTCGAGCCGTTCGCGCTGCGCACGCTCGGCGTCGTGCGCGGCGACCGCGCCCTGACGGAGCAGGCGGTCGAGCGGTTCGACGCGATGGGCCTTCGCTGGCACGCGGCGAAGACCCGTGCGCTCGCGCCGGCGTAGACCGGGCAGATCCACCAGAAACCCGTCCCCCGGTCCACAAGTGTCCCGGCTCTCCGGAAGCTGCCGGCGCTGAGAGGGTGAGGCTCCGATCCCGCGAGAAGGAGCCGCGATGTCGCCTCGCCCACCGAATGAACCGCAGGATGCGCAGTCCCACGTATCGCATCCGACGAAGACGAACATTGCCGGCCGGATGGGGCGCTGGAGCGCCCACCACCGCAAGACCGCGATCTTCGGATGGCTCGGATTCGTGGTCGTCGCGTTCTTCCTCGGCAACGTCGTCGGCGTCACCAAGATCGACAACAACACCTCGGGTGTCGGCGAGTCGGGACGCGCCGACCGGGTCCTCGACGCCGGCTTCAAGCAGCCTGCCGGCGAGACCGTGCTCATCCAGAGCGAGACGGTCGACGCGAACAATCCGGCGTTCCAGGCCGTCGTGGCAGACGTCGTCGCGAAGGTCTCGGCGTTCAAGTTCGTCGAGCATGTGCGCTCGCCGCTCGAGTCCGGAAACGGCGGCCAGATCGCGCCGAACGGCAAGGCGGCGCTCGTGGACTTCGACATCAAGGGCGATGCGATCGACGCACCACTCAAGATCAATCCCGTCGTCGACTCGATCGCAGACGTCCAGAACGCGCACCCGGAGTACTTCGTCGGCGAGTTCGGCGACGCGAGCACAGACAAGCAGATCGAGGGCGCCTTCCTCGACGATCTGGCCAAGGCCGGGATGCTCTCGCTGCCCGTGACGCTCGTGATCCTCGTGGTCGTGTTCGGCAGCCTGGTGGCCGCCGGCATCCCGCTCCTGCTCGCCCTGACCGCGATCTTCGCGACGTTCGGGCTCGTCGCGATCCCGAGCTCGCTGGTCCCCATCGACGAGACCGTCTACGAGCTCATCCTCCTGATCGGGCTCGCCGTCGGCGTCGACTACTCGATGTTCTATCTGAAGCGCGAGCGCGAGGAGCGCGCGGCGGGGCGCAGCGAGGAGGCGGCGCTCGAAGCCGCCGCATCGACGTCCGGCCGCTCGGTCCTGATCTCGGGGCTGACCGTGATCATCGCGATGGCCGGCATGTTCTTCGCCGGCATCCAGGGGATGAACGAGTTCGGGATGGGGACGATCATGGTCGTCGCGGTCGCCATGTTCGGGTCGCTGACGGTGCTCCCCGCCGTCCTCTCGTGGCTCGGCGACCGTGTCGACAAGGGCCGTGTGCCGCTGGTCGGCCGCCTGCGCCGCGACGACGGCGAGGGCCGCATCTGGGGTGCGATCATCGATCGGGTCCTGCGGCGTCCGGTGCTCTCCATCGTGCTCGCCGGCGGATTCCTCGTCGCGCTCGCGCTGCCTGCGCTCCAGCTGCACATCGTGAACGCCAGTCCGGAGACCTACCCGGCCGACCTGCCCGTCATCAAGACCTACAAGCAGCTCCAGAGCTCGTTCCCCGGCGACGGGATCCCCGCCGTCGTCGTCCTCAAGGCCGACGACGTGAACTCGCCGCAGGCCCAGAGCGCGATCGCGGACCTCAAGCGGCGGGCGCTGGCAAGCGATCAGCTGAACGGGCCGATCACCGTCGACATCAACAAGGCGGGGACCGTCGCCAGCATCACCGTCCCGGTGAACGGGTCGGGATCCGACGCCACCTCGAACGCGTCGCTCGCGACCTTGCGTGACGACATCGTGCCGGCAACGGTCGACAGGATCCCCGGCGCCGAGGTCGGAGTTTCCGGGTTCACCGCCCAGTCGAAGGACTTCAGCGACAAGATCAAGGCCGTCGCTCCGCTGGTCTTTGCCTTCGTGCTCCTGTTCGCGTTCGGCCTGCTCCTGTTCGCGTTCCGGTCGCTCGTGATCGCGTTCAAGGCGATCGTCCTCAACCTCCTGTCGGTGGGCGCTGCATACGGCGTCCTCGTGCTTGTGTTCCAGCATGGGTTCGGCAAGGGGCTCCTGGGCTTCGACTCGACGGCGGGGATCGACTCGTTCCTGCCGATCTTCATCTTCGTGATCCTGTTCGGCCTCTCGATGGACTACCACGTCTTCATCCTGAGCCGGATCCGCGAGGCGTACGACCGCGGGATGAGCACCGAGGAGGCGGTCACGCACGGGATCAAGACCACCGCCGGCGTCGTGACGAGCGCGGCGGTCGTGATGGTCTGCGTGTTCTCGGTGTTCGCAACGCTCCAGATGCTGATCTTCAAGCAGTTCGGCGTCGGGCTGGCGGCGGCGATCCTGATCGACGCAACCGTGGTCAGGGCCGTCCTTCTGCCGGCGTCGATGAAGGTGCTCGGCGACTGGAACTGGTACCTGCCGAGCTGGCTCGCGTGGCTCCCGCATCTCGAGCACGGCGGCTCGATCGAGCCGTTCGAACCGCCCGTCAGCGGGCCGTCCGCACCGGCACTCGGTCGCGCCGGCCGCTAGCCGGAAGGAAGCCCTCCGGCACGCCGGTGCCGGAGGGCTCTCCTCTGGGAGAATGCACCTTCTGTCACGAACTGCGGTATGGTCCTCGCAGACGCCGGGTCTCGTCCGACCGGATCCCTAAGCAGATGGGAGATGGGACATGGACACCATCGCGGCTCGCCGGCCGACAGCCGGCGTTGCCCGTACGCCCAGCGCGGCGGTGCTCTGCGGGGTCGTCGTGGCCGGGCTGGCCGGCGCCGCGTGCACGATCCTCCTGACGCTGACGAGCGACCACATCCCGGAGCCCGGCGTGCACGCCGGGCTCGCCGTCTGGGGGATCCTCGGCTTCGTCCTCGCCGGGGTCGTCGCCTGGTGGCGGCGGCCCGAGAGCCGGTTCGGGATCCTGATGGTGCTGGCCGGAACGGCCTGGTTCCTGGCGACGCTCACCTCGGCCAATCTCGCGATCCCCTACACGCTCGGCCTGATGTTCGACCTCGTTCCGGCCGTGGTGTTCCTGCACGTGGTCCTCGCGTTCCCGAACGGTCGACTGGAGCGGCCGCTCGAACGCGCACTCGTCGCCGTGGGGTACGCGACGGCCTTCGGCGTCCATCTGATCGGCATGACGTTCGGCGGGTTCGGCCCCGACAACCTGTTCGAGGTCGTGGCTCGGACCGGCGCGAGCCACAGGCTCGAGCAGGCGGAGCTGGTCATCATCAGCGCGCTGTGTCTGACGGGCGTCGTCCTCCTGGCGTTCCGGCGCCGCGAGGCGGGGCGGCCGCTGCGCCGCTCCCTTGCGCTCCTGGTCGACTCCTTCGCGCTCGCGCTCGTCATGATCGCGTTCCTCTTCCTCTCGGCGGTGTTCGGGCTGGTGAGCGGAGAGACCCCGTACGAGACGATCCGGCGGGTGACGTTCTTCGTGGTCGGCCTCGCGCCGCTCGTGTTCCTGGTCGGCCTGCTCCACGGCCGTCTCGCGCGCTCTGCCGTTGGCGACCTTATCGTCGAGCTCAAGGCCGATCCGACCCCGGCGGACCTGCGTGACAGCCTCGCCCGTGCCCTGCGCGATCCGTCGCTGACGCTCGTCTACTGGCTGCCCGAGTTTCAGACGTACGCCAGCCTCGACGGCCTGCCCGCGGACATCGCGACGGACAAGGGAGAGCGCGCGATGACGCTGATCGACCGGGAAGGCGTCCCAGTGGCCGCGGTGCTTCACGACCCCTCGCTCGAGGACGAGCCGGAGCTCCTTGCCGCGGCGACCGCAGGGGCCGGGATCGCGCTCGAGAACGCGCGCTTGAACGTCGAGCTCCGCGCTCGCCTGGAGGAGCTGCGCGGCTCGCGGGCACGGATGATCGACGTGGCCAACAAGGAGCGGCAGCGGCTGGAGCGCAACCTCCACGACGGAGCGCAGCAGCGCCTGGTCGCGCTCTCCCTGGAGCTGAGCTTGCTCGGGGGCGAGCTCGCGGAGGAGACGGAGGCCAAGGAGCGCCTCACTCGGGCGCGGCGCGAGATCGCGGCGTCGCTCGCGGAGCTGCGCGAGATCGCTCACGGGATCCACCCCGCCGTCGTCACCGGGCACGGCCTCGACGTGGCCCTCGAGCAGCTCGCCGCGCTGGCCTCGGTGCCGGTACGCCTGACGGTCGAGACAAACGGGCGGCTGCCGGAGGCGATCGAGGTCGCCGCCTACTACCTCGTCTGCGAAACCCTCGCGAACGTCGGCAAGTACGCCGAGGCATCCTCCGTCACCGTCGACGTCAACCGCTCGAACGGCAGCGTCGTCGTCCAGGTGGTCGACGACGGGGTGGGAGGCGCCGATACGGAACGCGGCACCGGGCTCCGGGGTGTCGCCGATCGGATCGAGGCGCTGGACGGCCGCGTTCGGGTCTGGAGCCCGGCCGGCGGCGGCACCCGCATCCAGGCGGAGATCCCATGCGCGCCGTGATCGCCGAGGACAGCGTGCTGCTCCGCGAGGGAGTCGCGGGCGTGCTGCGCGCGGCCGACTTCGACGTCGTCGGCTGCTGCGAGACGGCGGACGACCTGATGCTGAAGGTGCGCAGCTACTCGCCCGACGTCGCGATCGTCGACATCCGGCTCCCGCCGACCCATCAGGACGAGGGGCTCCAGGCGGCGCTCGAGATCCGCACCGACCACCCGTCCGTGGGCGTGCTCGTGCTGTCGCAGTACGTCGAGGTGGGGCTGGCGCTGAAGCTGTTCGCCGACACGGCCGACGGCGCGGGGTACCTGCTCAAGGACCGCATCAGCGACGTCCCCGACTTCGTCGCCGCCGTGCGCCGGATCGCCGAGGGCGGCTCGGCGATCGACCCGATCATCGTCTCCACGCTGGTGTCTCGCCGCCGCGACGACGACCCGCTCTCGGCGCTCACGCGGCGCGAGCGCGACGTGCTCGTGCTCATGGCCGAGGGCCGCTCCAATCAGGGCATCGCGGACCGGCTGGTGATCTCGCTGCGGGCCGTCGAGAAGTACGTCTCGACGATCTTCGGCAAGCTCGGACTTCCCTCCGCGGGCAGCGACTCGCGGCGCGTCCTGGCGGTGCTGCTCTATCTGCGTTCCTGACGCGGCCGGCCGCCTCGTGAACACCAGAAACCCGCCCCACCACTGACGGGTATCCCTCCTTCCCGGCGGCGAGCGTTCCTGCGACCGTCGGTGCCTCGCACACCACCGGAAGGAACAGCGATGAAGTCACGCGTGATCCAGGAAGAGTCCGACCCCACGACCAGCGCCCCTGCCGACGCGGAGCCGTCGATCGTCGAGGCGCCGAGATCGGCGAATGGAGGCCCCGCGACCGTGGTGGCAGCGCAGGACATCACCCGCCAGTACGGCGCGGGCGAGACCGCGGTCCACGCCCTGCGGGGCGTCTCGGTCGACGTCGCGGTCGGGGGGCTCACCGCCGTGATGGGGCCCTCGGGCTCGGGCAAGTCGACGCTCATGCACATCCTCGCCGGGCTCGACCGCCCGACGGCGGGCGACGTCCGGATCGCCGACATCCAGATCGGAACGCTGGGCGACACCCAGCTCACGAAGCTGCGGCGCGAGCACATCGGCTTCATCTTCCAGTTCTTCAATCTGCTGCCGATGCTGACGGCGCGCGAGAACATCGTCCTGCCCCTCTCGATCGCGGGCCAGAAGCCCGACACGGCGTGGGTCGAGGAGCTGACCACCGCGGTCGGCCTCGGTGACCGCCTGTCGCACCGGCCCTCCCAGCTCTCCGGCGGGCAGCAGCAGCGGGTCGCCATCGCGCGCGCCCTCGTCTCAAAGCCGACCGTCATGTTCGCCGACGAGCCTACGGGCAACCTCGACTCGAAGACGAGCGGCGAGATCCTGACCCTGCTGCGCGACTCCGTCTCGGGCTACGGCCAGACGACCGTGATGGTCACCCACGACGCACACGCGGCCGCCATCGCCGACCGCGTCCTCTTCCTCGCCGACGGACTGATCGTGAAGGACATCGGTCATTCGACGGCGCGCGAGATCCTCGACGCGCTGGAAGAGGTGACGGCGGCATGATCGGCGTCGCCCTCAAGGGACTTCTGGGGCGCAAGCTTCGAGCAACGCTGACCGGATTTGCCATCGTGCTCGGCGTCGCGATGATCAGCGGCGCCTTCGTGCTGACCGATACGCTCGGCAAGAGCTTCGACGGCATCTTCAACGAGTCGTACAAGGCCACCGACGCCGTCATCAGCTCGAAGGCCGTGGTCGGGTCGGACACCGGAAGCGAGGCGCCGGCGTTCGGGGACGATGTGCTGAGCCAGGTCCAGGCGCTCCCCGGGGTGCGGGTTGCGCAGGGCTCGATCGAGGACAAGACCCGGCTCGTCGACTCCGACGGAGATGCGATCGGAAACGCGGGCGAGGGCATCGCCTTCGGCATCCCGCCGTCCGCAGATCAGAGCTTGAACCCGCTCAAGCTGGTGACCGGGCAGTGGCCCCAGGGCGACGGCCAGATCGCCGTCGACAAGTCGACCGCCGACAAGGAGCACTTCAGGGTCGGCCAGACTGTCGGCGCCTTCGGCGAAGGCCCGATCAGGGACTACCGGATCAGCGGCATCGTCCGCTTCGGCTCCGTGGGCTCGATCGGCAAGACCACGATCACGGTCTTCGACCTCGCGACGGCCCAGACGCTCTTCGACAAGGTCGGCAAGCTCGACACGATCCGTGTCGGCGCCAATCCCGGCGTCTCCGACGCGGAGCTGGTCAAGCAGATCACTCCACTCCTCTCGCAGACGACACAGGTGAAGTCGGCGACGGCTCAGGCGGCCGCCGACAGCAGCGAGACCCAGGACGGGCTCAACATCATCAAGTACGCCCTGCTCGGGTTCGCGGGCATCGCCCTCTTCGTCGGCAGCTTCGTCATCGCTAACACGCTCGCGATCACGGTCGCGCAGCGGATGCGCGAGCTGGCCACGTTGCGGACGCTGGGCGCCACCCGGCGCCAGATTCTCGGCTCCGTGATCCTCGAGTCGGTCGTCGTCGGCCTGCTCGGCTCGGTCATCGGCCTCTTCCTGGGCGTCGGGATCGCCGCCGGGTTGACCGCGCTGCTCAAGGCCACCGGCGTTGACCTGCCGGACCACAGCCTCGTCTTGTCGATGAGGACGATCGTCGTGAGCCTCGGCGTCGGAACGCTGATCGCGCTCCTCGCAAGCCTGCGGCCGGCCGTGCGCGCCACGCGCGTCGAGCCGATCGCGGCCGTCCGCGAGGGGGCGGTCATGCCCGCGTCGCGGTTCGCCCGCTATGCGGTACCCACGTCCGCCGTGGTCGGCACGGCGTCGATCGCGCTCTTCTCGTACGGCGTCTTCGCGAGCGACGTCGACATCAAGACGCGCATGGTCACGCTCGTCGCGGGCGTCCTTCTCATGTTCGTCGGCGTCGCGATGATCGCGACCCGGATCGTGCGGCCGCTGGCGTTCGTCCTCGGAGCGCCGGGGGCCAGGTTCGGCGGGTCGGCCGGGAAGCTGGCGCGCGAGAACGCGGTCAGGAACCCGTCGCGCACGGCGTCGACGGCCGCGGCTGTCATGATCGGGCTCGCCCTGATCACCTTCGTGGCGGTGATCGGCCAGGGCCTCAAGAGCTCGTTCAGCGACGCGGTCAACACCCTGTTCGTCGCCGACTACTCGGTCTCGGCAGGCGCGAACGGCGATCCGCTGACGAGCAAGGCCGCCGATGCCGTGGCGACCGCTCCGGGCGTCTCGGCGGTGTCGCAGATGCGCTCCGGCGAGGCCAAGGTGGGCGGGAAGACCATCTTCGTCACCGGCGTCGACGCGAGCCTCACGAAGGTCGTCGACGTGGAGTGGAAGAGCGGCTCGAACGCCGTTCCCGCGCAGCTCGGGACGACCGGGGCCTTCGTCGTCGAGCGGTACGCCGACGACAACTCGCTGAAGGTCGGCTCGCCGCTCGCGATCGAGACACCCACCGGGCAGGTCATCCGCGTCCACGTCACGGGGATCGTCGATCCCCCCAAGGGCGGCTCGCCGTTTGGCGAGGTCTCGATCTCGAACGCCGCGTTCGACGCCTCGTTCGCAAACCACGACAACGAGTTCACGTTCGTGAACGTCGACGGAGGACCGTCTGAGGCCAATACCGCGGTGCTGGAGAAGAGCCTCGCGGGCTTCCCGGCAGCCGTCGTCGAGACCCGCGACGAGTTCCGAACGAGCCGCACCAGCGATATCACCCAGACCCTGCAGATCCTGTACGCGCTGCTCGGCCTGTCGGTGATCGTGAGCCTCTTCGGCGTGATCAACACGCTCGTCCTGTCGGTGTTCGAGCGGACGCGCGAGCTGGGGATGCTGCGGGCGATCGGCATGACGCGCCGCCAGGTGCGCCGCATGATCAGGCACGAGAGCATCGTGACTGCACTGATCGGCGCGGCGCTCGGGATCGGTGTCGGCATGTTCCTGGCGGTGCTCACCACGACCGCGCTCTCGCAGTACGGCGTCGTCTTCTCGGTGCCGTACGGGACGCTCGTCGTCTTCGTCGGGATCGCGATCCTGGCCGGCATGCTGGCGGCGATCCTGCCCGCGAGGAGGGCCTCGAGGCTGAACGTCCTCGAGGCGCTGCAGTACGAGTGACCCGCCTCCACGTGTCGTTCCGCGGCGTGATGCTGTTCGGGCTTGTCGCCGTCGCAGTCCACGTCGTGGACGACACGCTGGCGCAGCCCCAGCCTGGCACCTCGCCCGGCGACCATCTCGTCAGCGCGCTCGTCCCCCTCTGCCTCCTGGCGCTGGCGGGGGCGGGCGTCTGGTGGGGCGGCCCGGGGCGGCGGTCGGCGAGTGCGCTGGCGGCCGGGTTCTTCGGGATCGTCGCCGGCGTCGAGGGGGTGTACTACACGATGCACGGCGGGCCCTCGGGTGACGACACCACCGGGCTTCTGTCGCTTGCCGCCGGGCTCACGCTCGTCGGTACCGCCCTGGCGACGCTCTGGAAGGAACGGCGCAAGGACGGCGGTCGGGCGCGTCGCTATCTGCGCCGCACGCTCATCCTCGTCCTCGGAGGGCTCACGCTGTTCTACGTCGGGCTCCCGGTCACGGTCTCCTACGTCGCCGCCCATGTCGGGCGGCTGCCGGCGGCTCATGTCGATCTGGGCCCCAGCGCGCGGGATGTCGTCCTTACGCGGAGCGACGGGGTCGAGCTCGCCGGCTCGTACATCCCGTCGCGAAACGGCGCCGCGGTGATCGCGTTCCCGGGCCGCGAGGGGCTGCAGGCACACGCTCGGATGCTCGCCAGCCACGGATACGGCGTCCTGCTCTTCGACCAGACGGGCGACGGCGAGAGCCAGGGAGACCCGAACGGCCTCGGCTGGGACGGGGAGAAGGACGTAATGGCGGCGATCGCCTTCCTCAAGCGACAGCCCGACGTCGAGCGGGGCCGGATTGGGGGGCTCGGTCTGTCGGTCGGCGGAGAGCTCCTGCTCGAGACGGCCGCGCACACCCGCGACCTGCAGGCGGTTGTCTCGGAGGGCGCGGGCTCCCGCTCGTTCGGCGAGGAGCTCGAGCGCGGGGGCGGCGGCAGATGGCTCGCCGCGTATCCGATCTCGGCGATGATCACGGCCGGGACGGCTGTGTTCTCGAACGAGACTCCTCCGCCGCACCTGAAGGATCTCGTCGCCGAGATCGCACCCCGGTCGATGTTCCTGATCTACACCACCCACGGCGTCGACACCGAGGATCTGAACCCGGTCTACTTCGCCGCTGCGCACCAGCCGAAGGCGATCTGGGTGATCCCGGAAGCGGAGCACACCGGCGGGATCGACGCACGCCCGCGCGAGTACGAGCGGCGCGTCGTCGGCTTCTTCGACCGGGCTCTTCTACGGCTCAGCTGATGATGAAGTAGGCGAGCTTGACGTTCCCCTGGGCGGCGCTCGTCAGAAAGAGCGTGAGCTGGGTGCCGCTGATCCCGACGCGCTTGAACGTTCCGCCGGCCGACTGGACGGTGACGAACACCTTCGGATGGCCGATCGTGAGGTCAACGTGGGGGGTGATCGTGACGCTCTGGCTGCCCGCGGGGACGGTTGCGGTCCCGGCGGCGTTGAACT
>Ga0068856_100007556_pt1 | contig 10606 bp, 9 predicted proteins | sample KBSCornC62_FD_66595 | JGI IMG/M metagenome (GOLD analysis project Ga0068856, IMG submission 66595) | Corn rhizosphere microbial communities from Kellogg Biological Station, Michigan, USA - KBS Corn C6-2 | ecosystem: Host-associated > Plants > Roots > Rhizosphere > Soil ... | reverse complement strand
TGAAGTGCCGTGTATAATGCGCAATAAGCCCTTATATTTATTGGCATAGGTAATTACAGAAGTGGATTTATAACCATCAGGATTGTCTTTTGGCGTATCCATAAACCTCTCCGTATAGTGCGTATCATAAAACTGCCAGTCGGTAACCGATGAATTGGCTACACCATATGAAAATACATCGGCGCCATAGGTAAGCGCCATACAGGTCATATAACCTCCAAAACTGCCGCCTGTAATGCAGAGTTTATTACTATCGATCCATGACTGTTTTTTCAGCCAGCGGCCACAGGCCATATAATCTTCTATTTCATATTTTCCTAACTGGCGGTAGATATAATTCAGTCCCTTCTTTCCAAAATGACCGCTGCTGCGGTTATCGAAAGATACCTGTATAAGTCCTTCCTGAGCCCACCATTGCATTACAGATCCTGCAGGACGCCAGCGATCGTAAACAGTGCCGGCATTCGGTCCGCCATAAATACTGATGAGTACCGGATATTTTTTGTTCGGATCGAAATTAAGGGGGTAGGTGATCACCACCGGCAGATCAAACAATCCATCGGCGCTTTTTACATGAGTTAACTCTGTCTTTGGCAAATTGTAGCTATCGTAAGCTGACCCTTTACTGCTGGCAATTTCACGAATTAGTTTTCCTTTGGTGCTTACCAGCGCCATGGCCGGCGGCGTATTTAAATTGGAATAGGTAGTGATAAAATAGCTTCCGTTTGTTGAAACGCTGATCTGGTCATGGCTGAACTCACCAAAGCTCAGGCGGGTAAGGCCCTTTCCGCTTAATTCTGTTTTATAAAAATCAAATCGGGCTGAGTTTTCTTTACGGGCTTTAAAATAAATGAGGCCTGCTTTTTCATCGATCTTTATAATAGAAGTGCCCCAGAAATTACCGGTAGTGATCTGATCTACCAGCTGGCCATTCATGTCGTAGTAATATAAATTTTCCCAGCCATCTTTATCGCTTTTTACAATACATCCTTTGCCTGAGGGCAGAAATGTAATGCGATCGTTTTCATCGAGATCGATCCAGGTATTTTGCTTTTCGTCGTATACTTCTTTTTTACTGCCATTGCTGAGATCAATATTGTAAAACTTCAGGTCATTTTGATCGCGGTTCATCCATTGAACCCATAACTGTCCGCCGGGGGACCATGCAGGTTCTCCAAAATACTGATCATCCTGTGCATTAAAATCAGCCCATACAGTACCGCCGGGGTTTACTGTGGCGATTCCAATTTTAACCTCAGGGTTTTTGTCACCGGCTTTGGGATAGCGTTGATTTTCGAGGTAGCCATGTTGACCTTCTGCCACATAGATCGGAAAAACCGGCACCTGCGATTCATCGAACCGCATAAAGCAAATATGTTTGCTGTCAGGGCTCCACCAGAATGCTCTGTAATGGCTGGCGCGACCGAGTATTTCTTCATAATACACCCAGGAAGCATAGCCGTTCAAAATGGTTTCAGAACCATCGTTGGTAATGGCTGTTTCTTTCTGAGTTGCCACATTCATTACGTACAGGTTATTATCTTTTTTGGTATAAGCCACCCATTGATTATCGGGCGAATAAATTGGGTTGATGGCGCCGGTAATGGCAGCAGGTGGTTTCAGGTGTTCAAGATGGTTTACATCTGCGAATGGAACTGCCTTACCTGTTTTTACATCTACCAGGGTAGTGGTAGCTTCACCGTTTGCTTCTTTTTGCGTTAACAGGTAATGGCTGTCATCCGTCCATCCTTGTACCAATGGCAGTGTTTTGGTTACATTGGATTCGGCATTTTTGAATACCTGTTCAAATGTGAAGTTTTGTTTTTGTGCGTTAACGGAAATAACAATGAGTAGCAGGCATGGCAAAACCAGGCCCTTGGCGATAACCGGTTTCATGTAGTTTTCGATTATTTAATATTGAAAATTAGATAATTTGATAAATCGAAAATTATCTTGTAGCTGAGTGGTCAGGTAAATGGACGAAAGGCGATTGGCTGGTTGCATATTTCAGGTTGCAAGACGCAATTTCCTGCAACCTGAAACATAATATGTAACGCTATTTCACTTCCTGCATGTCAACCAGCTTTTTATAAAAGCCGTTTTGCGCAATCAGTGTATCGTGTGTTCCGCGTTCTACTATTTTTCCTTTTTGCAATACGATTATTTCATCGGCATGGCGAATCGTGCTAAGCCGGTGTGCAATAACAATACTGGTGCGGTTGGCCATCATTTTGTTAATGGCGTCCTGTACCAGTCTTTCGCTTTCGGTATCGAGTGAAGAAGTAGCTTCATCAAGAATAAGAATCGGCGGATTTTTCAGTACGGCGCGGGCAATGGTTACACGTTGGCGTTCGCCGCCGCTGAGTTTGCTGCCACGGTCACCTATATTGGTTTGATAATTCTCGTCTTTTTTCATGATAAAATCATGGGCATTGGCAACCCGGGCTGCCCGTTCAATTTCTTCAATATTGGCAACAGGATTACCCAGAGATACATTGGCGGCAACAGTATCGTTGAAGAGAATAGGTTCCTGTGTAACAATACCCATCTGATCGCGCAATGACAGTAATGAATACTCTTTTATATTAATCCCATCGATCAGCAATTCACCGGTTGTTACATCATGAAAACGGGGAATGAGGTCGGCCAGTGTACTTTTACCCGCACCTGATGAACCCACCAGTGCAACGGTTTGGCCTTTTTGTATGGTGAAGTTGATGTTATCGAGAATGGTTACATCGTCGTATTTGAAGGTTACATTTTTGAACTCGATGGCTTTTTCAAATGCCACCATCTGGCGTGGGTTCTCAGCTTCTTTAACTGTTACCGGCGCCGTTAAAACTTCTTCAATACGTTCAATGGCTGCAGCGCCGCGGCGCATATTATAAAATGCCTGTGACAATGATTTCGCAGGCTGAATGATCTGTGAGAACAAAACAAGATAAGTAATAAAAGCCTCTGCTTCTATGGTAATTCCGTGCCAACCGTTATATACCAGTTGACCACCGATAAATAAAATACAGCAAAATATCATCACCCCTAAAAACTCCGACATAGGGGAAGCCAGGTCGCGCTTGAATGCCATTTGAATACGCAATTTATTCAGCAGGTGATTGGTGCCAAAAAAACGTGTGCGCATCAGCTTTTCGGCATTAAAGGCTTTTACCACCCGTAAGCCACCAAGGGTTTCGTCGAGAATACTGAGTAATAAGCCCTGTTGTTCCTGTGCTTCGCCCGATTGCCTTTTTAAGCTGCGGCTTACCCGGCCAAGAACAAATCCGGCTACGGGCAACAGCACCAGCATTATAAGAGATAAAAACGGGCTTAAAAAAACAAGGGAGATCAGAATGACAAGGATGTTCAGGGGGTCTTTTATTAATCCCTCCAGGGTACCTATAACACACCATTCAATCTCATTCATGTCGTTGCTCATGCGCGACATGATATCGCCTTTGCGCTGGTCGGTGAAATAGCCTATCGGCAACACCAGGATCTTGTCGTACAGGTCTTCCCGGAATTTAGTCATTACCTTATTACGCATGGGAATAAGCATGCGGTACGACAGGTATAAAAACAGGTTCTTAAATAGTATAGATAGTATGAGCGTGACACATATAGCCGACAGGGCGGCAGGATATCCGTAATGCAGGATCAGGTAAGACAGGCCGTATTTTAACTGGGCCATGATACCATCAGAATTAAAAACCCACTTTGGCCTTACGGTAAGCGGCGGTTCCTTAGAAAACAACAGTTTTAAAAACGGCGCCAGCATTGCCAGCGAAACCAGGGAGAAAATTATTGATAACAGGTTGAAAACTACGTATGATACAACTCTTCCTATCTGGTCGCGCAGGTAAAAGAAAATCCTTGAAAATCGCTTCATGAATCAGTTAAATAATGAGTAAACGGTGCAAAGTAACTAATTTTACGGCTATTAAACCGTTAATGAAATGCAAGAAGGGAAACGCCAAAAACAAGTGGGAAGTTTACTGAATGAGGAAATAAATTCGATATTTCAACGGCTGGGACTGAATATGATCGATGGCGGCATGGTGTCTATTTCGGCTGTTCGCCTTACACCCGACCTGCTGGAGGCCCGTGTATACCTGAGCTTTTTCCAGGTAAAAGATGCCAAACAAACGCTGGAAAAAATTGAGGAAAGAGCCTGGGAAATAAAAAAAGAGCTCACCAGTCGTGTAGCCAAACAATTGCGCCGCATGCCTGAACTGAAATTCTTTCACGACGATACACTGGACCATGTGTTTAAAATGGATGAGTTGTTTAAGAAGATCAATCCGCCGGATGATAAGGAATAGGCAGTTTGCAATTTGCAGTCGGCAGCTCAACCTACTGCAAACTGCCAATTGCCAACTTGTAATTCAGGCAGTCACATACCACTAATACAAACCGCAATCTCTTGAACTTCCTTTTCGCCTGGCGATATTTTAAGGCAAAAAAAAGTACCAATGCCATCAATGTCATTGCATGGGTAAGTATTGTTGCCATTATGGGTATTACGTTTGCCTTTATTGTGGTACTGAGTGTGTTCAATGGATTTGAAGGACTGGTAAAGTCATTGTATTCTTCTTTTTATCCCGATATCAGGATCACTGCCACAACCGGCAAGACAATTACGGTAACACCACAGCAGTTACAGCAACTGGCAGCCCTTAAAGGAGTACGCGCCTATAGTTTAATAGCAGAAGAAAAAACTTTACTGTCAAACGACGATGTGCGGGTAATTGTAGATATTAAGGGTGTAGACAGTTCCTATGAAAAAGTAACCGGTGTTGCCCAAAAGCTTATACGGGGTAAATTTCAGACCGGTACGCTTGATCAGCCTGCTCTTGTACTGGGTAATGGAGTAGAAAATGCAGTTGGCGTTGAAAGCGACCGGTACCTGTACCCGCTCACCGTGTATATGTTTAAACGCGGTATGAATATTAATGCGTCAGACCCCTCGCAATCACTGGCAGCCGCCAATATTATTACTTCAGGCACTTTTTTAATACAGCAGGATATTGATAACAAATACGCCATCACCAACCTTGATTTTATGAAGGTGATGATGGGACTAAAACCCAATGAATATAGTGGCGTTGAAGTGGCATTATACAACGAAAATGATGCGAACCATGTACAGAAACAGGTACAGCGCTTATTGGGCGCTGATTACCTGGTAGAAACAAAATATGAACAGAACAAAAGCCTGTACAGTGTAATGAGCGTTGAAAAATGGGCTATTTACGGTATTCTTACACTCATGCTTATTGTAGCTGCCTTTACTATGATCGGGGGGCTCACCATGCTGGTGCTGGAAAAGCAAAAAGATATTCAGGTATTAAAATCAATGGGCGCTAATAATTCACTGATCCAGAAGATTTTTCTAACTGAAGGATTGTTGCTGGCTGGAATCGGTTCAATAACCGGACTACTATTGTCAATCGTATTTTGCTGGGCGCAGGTCAGGTACAAGATCATTGCTATTCAGGGAGGCACTTTCCTGATAGACTATTACCCTGTACAGCTGGTAGCTACCGACTTTTTGCTGGTAATTCTTACCGTATTTATTGTGGCCTTTTTTGCTTCGTGGTTCCCGTCACGCAAAGCGGCATTACAGCCTATTGAATTGAGAAGTTAATCTTTATGACAATACCCGAAATAATTGATTTACTTAAGTCAACCTGGAGCCAACCGGCCCATGCTACGCATAGGGGTATAAAAAGACGTTTAAGATTCGCATGCTCATTTTCAGAAGAACACCGTGTACTACCGGAAGATTACCCTTACAATGTGCCCGATGAAGTAAAGGATTTTTGGGCAATTGCTTCAACGGCCAAATTGTTTGAAGATGTTGACTATGGCCAATGGGGGCTGGAGATACTTTCTCCTGAAGAGAGTGCCTCACATACTGAAAGTGACCGGGGGTACTACCCTCCTTTTAGACAAGATGAGTTGATTATTGGAAAGTTCTTGGGCGATTCTGATATATTGATCGTCTCTTGTGGCGAGGATGAATTCGGAACCATCCGAATAGGTCTGCCTTTAGACGACTATCCTGACTGGCCGGTAGTCGGTAAAAGTTTCAAAGAATTTCTTGAGGAATATGTAAAACTGGAAGGCGATAAGTTTTGGGAAAGCTAAAGTGCAATTGCCAATCGGCGCTTAATAAAAAAAGGTACGAAGCAAGAACTACTTCGTACCTTTTTATTACTTATAACTTAAATGTTATTACCTGTATTAATAATCACCGATTGTTTCAGGAAGCTGCTGCAGTGCTTTTGCCAACTGCTCATCATTAGGCGCTATACCGTGCCATTCGTGATGGCCTTCCATGAAATCCACACCTGCGCCCATTACCGTTCTCATGAGAACAACAACGGGTCTGCCTTTACCGGTATGTGCTTTAGCTTCTTCTAAACCGGCGACTACTGCATCAATATCATTGCCTTTGTCAAGATGTAAAACATCCCATCCAAAAGCTGCGAATTTTGCAGCCAGATCACCCAGTTTCATTACTTTTTCGGTAGGTCCATCAATCTGCTGACCGTTCCAGTCAACAGTTGAAATGAGGTTATCTACACCTTTGGCGCCGGCAAACATAATAGCTTCCCAGTTTTGGCCTTCGTCCAGTTCACCATCTCCGTGCAGGGAGTACACGAGATTCTTTTCGCCGTTCATTTTTTTAGATAAAGCTACACCCAGCGCTACACTCATACCCTGACCCAAAGAACCGCTGGCCATCCGTATACCTGGCAGGTGTTCGTGAGTGGCAGGATGTCCCTGTAAGCGGGAGTTGATCTTTCTGAAAGTTGACAGCTCTTTTACATCAAAATACCCGGCACGTGCAAGCGTTGAATAAAAAACGGGTGATATATGTCCATTTGACAATATAAACACGTCTTCGTTATGGGCTTCCATCGAAAACTTAGGGTTGTGTTGCATTATTTTAAAATATAATGCGGTAAAATATTCAGTACAACCTAATGAGCCTCCGGGGTGGCCGCTGGCGACACCATGTACCATACGAACAATATCCCTTCTGATTTGAGTAGCAATATCTTTTAAAGCCGGCATAGCAAGATTAAAATTTGGTTGCAAAACTAAAGGAATTTGCCTTGCATCAATAAATCAAATTAAACTTTCCGGATATTTTTATATCAAATTGCGCGTTATAACAGGCAGAAACCGCAAAAATCAAGTTCCAAATGTCAAAATAACCTGAATTCTATCATTTTAGGTTTTGATATTATCTGGTCTTGTTATTTGGGTTTTTGTGATTTTTAATGCTTAATAGAGTACTTTAATAAATAGTTGGAAATCCGAAAATACGCTGTAATTTGCACGGGCTTTGTGTTTAAAGGAGCCGAACTGGCTTGATTGATAGCGTACGCACATTATTACAAGACTAAAATCAGGCTGATGTTTGATGTTCTATTTTCTATTGCTATTTCTTTTGCAATTACCTTTCTAGCCATTCCGGTAATTATAACCGTAGCAGAACAGAAAAAATTATTTGACATTCCTGACGCGAGAAAAGTTCACCGGAATCCTATACCATCTTTAGGTGGATTGGGGATCTTTGCAGGCTTTATGCTCGCCTGTCTCATAGCTATTCCCTACTCACAGGCTACCAATTTTCAATATTATTTTGCCGCCGCTTTTGTTATCTTCTTCCTCGGGTTAAAAGACGACATACTGGTTATTTCACCAATTAAAAAATTTATTGGCCAGGTACTGGCTGCTTTTCTGATCATTTATAAAGGCAATATTCAGATAAAAAGCATGTATGGCTTTATGGGCATACACGAGCTGCCTGAAATGTTCAGTCTGTTACTAACTTATCTCACCATTATAGTCGTTATCAATTCCTTTAATTTAATTGATGGCATTGATGGTCTGGCAGGTACACTTGGGCTGATGTCTTCTATGATCTTTGGTCTTTATTTTCTTCAGATCAATCAGCCCGCGTATTCTATACTGGCTTTTTCACTGGCAGGCAGCCTTGCCGCTTTTTTAATATTCAATTTTCAACCTGCCAAAGTATTTATGGGCGATACGGGCTCCCTGATGGTAGGGCTGGTAAATGCAATACTGGTCATTAAATTCATTATGGTGGCCAACCTGCCCGAAACGCCGTATCCCATCATTGCTTCTCCGGCTGTTAGTGTGGCCATTCTGGCTATACCTTTAATGGATACGTTGCGGGTGTTTGCCATTCGTATTTTTCACAGGCGTTCGCCTTTTAGTCCCGATAGAAATCACATTCATCACCTGTTACTCGATCGCGGATATTCACACCGGTTTATTTCGCTGATGCTGGTTTCAGTGAATCTGCTGTTTGTGCTGGCTGCTTATGCTGGCAGAGACTTAGGCTGTACCTGGATCATTCTGGCTATGTTAACCGTGTTTTTTGCAGGTATTGCAGGGTTGTATTATACCCGCCCGCGTACCCGCCTGTTTGTAGCCAAAGCCATTGAACAGGAAACAGAACTCACAAGCTCCAAAATCGTTCCCCTTACTACCGATACTATTCTGGAACATAAGAATTAATTGGGTTCGATCATCTGTTTACAAGTTACAGGGGCACCCCTGGATCAGGCAACTGGATAACCTGTTCCCCATAACCCGTAGTCGTGTAAATAGCCCCCTTCCCAAAATTTTTCTTAGGTTTGCAGGCATTTAATATTCTTCCTATGTCAGATGAATTAAATTCAATTAGAGATCAGGCCAGCGATAACATGGATAAAGCCATCAGCCACCTGGAAGCAGAATTAGTGAAAGTACGTGCCGGTAAGGCCAATCCTAATCTGGTTGACGGTATTGTAGTTGATTATTATGGAACGCCTACACCTATTAACCAGGTAGGTAATATTTCGGTAGCCGATGCCCGCACATTGACCATTCAGCCCTGGGAAAAAAATATGCTGCAACCCATAGAAAGGGCCATTATCGCTGCCAATATTGGTATTAATCCGCAGAACGATGGAAATATGATCCGTTTATTTATGCCCCCGCTTACTGAAGAACGGCGTAAAGAACTGGTAAAAAGATCACATAACGAGGGCGAACAATCAAAAGTTGCCATTCGTAATATTCGTCGCGATGCTATGGAACAGGTAAAAAAATTACAAAAGAACGGTTTAAGCGAAGATGTGTGCAAGGATGCTGAAAAGAATATTCAGGAAATGACCGATCGCTTTATTTCCCTGGTAGATAAACACCTTGCGGCAAAAGAGAAAGAGATAATGACGGTGTAAAAATGTTGAATGTCAAATATTAAATGTCGAATGTTGAAGTAAAGTATCTTTACTTGAGCATTCGACATTTTTTATTCATAATTCGATTAACTATGGCAACCATTAAACTGAAAGACATTAGCACCCGTGCGCCGAAAGATGAGGACAAAGAAACGATCAAAGCCAAAACAACAGATATTCTTAAAGAGCTGGATGAACTGCAGAACCTTATGTATGCCGAGTCAAAACATGCTGTACTGGTTGTATTGCAGGGTATGGATGCCAGCGGAAAAGATGGCGCCATACGAAAAGTATTCAGCTCGTTAAACCCACAGGGCGTACGGGTAAAATCATTTAAAGAACCCACAGCCGAAGAACTGAGCCACGACTTTCTGTGGCGTGTTCATGCAGCAGCGCCACCCAGAGGCATTATACAGATCTTTAACCGCTCGCATTATGAAGACATTCTCATTACCCGCGTTCATAACATGATAAATGATAAAACTGCCAAAAAAAGAATGAAAGCGATCAATGATTTTGAGCAGTTGTTAACCGAGCATAACGATACGCACATTGTAAAGTTCTATCTGCATATATCCCCGGAAGAACAGCAACAACGGCTGAGCGAACGCATAAATAACCCCGCCAAACAGTGGAAGTATAATGCAAATGATTTTAAAGAAGCCGAATTATGGGATGATTATATGGCCGCCTATGAAGATTGCTTTGAAAATTGTAACGACATACCCTGGACAATAGTACCCGCCGATCAAAACTGGTATAAAGAGTACGTTATCGCTCAAACTATAAAGAAAACTATGGAAAAACTGGATATGCATTTTCCGGGGTTGAAGAAGTGATAACCGCTTTGATATTGCTGATATCGAAAAAATTGATATATTAATATAAAATTCCGGAATTCAAGCTCCAATTTCCATCCTCAATAAGATCCCTTCGTTTTCTTTGGAACTTGATTTTTGGTTCTTGTAATTTATAAGCATATCGTTAACTACTAAAACTAACCAACTATGGGTATGTTGAAAGAATTCAAAGAATTTGCCATGAAGGGCAGCGTTATAGATCTTGCCATTGGTATCATCATAGGTGCTGCATTTACGAAAATCGTGAGTTCGATGGTTGATGATGTGATTACCCCCCTGATCCTGAAGCCCGCTCTGGACATGGCCGGCCAAAAAGACCTCGATAAGCTTGTGATATTCCATACCGTTAAGATCGGGGTGTTCCTATCGGCGACGCTTAACTTTATAATCGTTGCCTTTATTCTGTTTTTAATTGTAAAAGGCATTAATAGCTTTAAGAAGAAAAAAGAAGAAGCACCGGCTGCCACACCCGAGGAAATTATTTTG
>Ga0068856_100007555_pt1 | contig 10607 bp, 15 predicted proteins | sample KBSCornC62_FD_66595 | JGI IMG/M metagenome (GOLD analysis project Ga0068856, IMG submission 66595) | Corn rhizosphere microbial communities from Kellogg Biological Station, Michigan, USA - KBS Corn C6-2 | ecosystem: Host-associated > Plants > Roots > Rhizosphere > Soil ... | reverse complement strand
GGAAGCCGGCTCTCCGGAATGTTCGGATCGAGCGACGCAGGCAGTGTCACTCCCATTCCAGGGCTCCCTTCTTCCACGCATAGGCAAAGCCGACCGCAAGTTCGATCAGGAAGATCATCATCGCGGCCCAGCCGGCAAAACCGATCCCGCCGAGCGCGACCGCCCAGGGGTAAAGGAAGGCCGCTTCCAGATCGAACACGATGAACAGGATCGCGATCAGGTAGAAGCGGACGTCGAATTGCGCGCGGCTATCCTCGAAAGCGGGGAAACCGCACTCATATTCGCTCAGCTTTTCCGGGTTGGGCTTGGACGATCCCGTCAGCTTCGACGCCAGCATCGGCAGCACCACGAACGCGGTCGAAAGTGCTACCGCAACGGCGAGGAACATCAGGATCGGCAGGTAGCCTGCGGCGACGTTCGCCATCGTTCCGATATACTCCGTGAGGGAAGCGCGAGGGATGGCTTCCGAAGTCGCGGTTTCCCTAGGCGCGCAGTTCCGGTGAAGCAAGCGCTGGCGAGTGAGAATGACTCGCAATTAGAGGCCTTTGGGATACCCTTCGCGCAGCCGTGGCGACAGGGACACGAAAAGGGGTCCGAAGCGCCCGTAACACGCAGCTTCGAACCCCTTTTGAGAACGCTGATGCGGTTACTTGCGCAGCGCGCCCGCGAGCAACTTGTGCAGCTTCGAATGGAGCACGTCGTTCCCGGCAAGGAATTCGCGCCGCTCCATCGGCTGATCGCCGCCACGGAAGTCGGTGACGAACCCGCCCGCTTCCTTGACCAGCAACAAGCCAGCGGCGACGTCCCATGGGCTCAGATGGCTTTCCCAGAAACCATCGAAGCGGCCCGCCGCGACCCAGGCGAGATCGAGCGCGGCCGAGCCGAAACGTCGGATACCCGCGACGTTGGGCCCGATCGCGTTGAATATCTTGCTCCACTGGTCGAAGTCGCCATGGCCCGAATAAGGCGTGCCGGTAGCGATCAGCGCCTCCGAAAGATCGCGCCGCGCGGACACCCGCAGGCGGCGGTCGTGCAGCCAGGCGCCCCGCCCCTTCTCCGCCCAGAAGCTCTCGTCGGTAAATGGCTGGTAGACCAGGGCTTGCGTGATCTCGCCGCGGCCATTGGGCTTGGGCTCCTCGACCGCGATCGAGATCGAGAAATGCGGCACGCCGTGGAGAAAGTTGGAAGTGCCGTCGAGCGGATCGACGATCCATCGCGGCTTGTTGGGGTCGCCCTCGCGCGCGCCGCCTTCCTCGCCCAAGAAGCCCCAATCAGGGCGCGCCCGCTTGAGCTCTTCATAGAGGGTCTGCTCGGCACGTTCGTCGGCCTGGCTCACGAAGTCGGCCGGGCCTTTGCGCGAGACCTGAAGCTGCTGGACCTCGCCGAAGTCGCGGCGCAGACGCGGCCCCGCCTTGCGCGCGGCGCGCTCCATGATCGTGAGAAGGCCAGAATGGGCTACCATAAATACTCCAAAACCCCTCTCCCCTTAGGGGAGAGGGAGGGGCCCATCGCGGAGCGATGGGAGGGTGAGGGTCCGGCCGGCAATCGCCCAGCCTCACGCACCCTCACCCCGCCCCTCTCCCCCTGGGGGAGAGGGAGAAATCAATCCGCGCGGCGGACATATTCCTGATTATAGACATCGACGACGATGCGCGTGCCGCTGGAAATATGCGGCGGCACCATCACGCGGACGCCATTGTCGAGCATCGCCGGCTTGTAGGAGGACGACGCCGTCTGCCCCTTCACCACCGCATCCGCCTCGACGATCGTCGCTTCGATCGTGTCGGGCAACTGCACCGAGATCGGGCGCTCGTCGTAAAGCTCCATCACCACGTCCATGCCGTCCTGCAGGAAGGCAGCGGCGTCGCCGAGCAAGTCGCGCGGCAGGCTGATCTGCTCGTAGCTTTCCTTGTCCATGAAGGTCAGCTGGTCGCCCTCGGCGAACAGGAACTGGAAGTCCTTGGTGTCGAGACGCACGCGCTCGACCGTCTCGGCCGAACGGAAGCGGACGTTGTTCTTGCGGCCGTCGATGAGGTTCTTCATCTCGACCTGCATATAGGCGCCACCCTTGCCCGGCTGGGTGTGCTGGATCTTGACGGCCTTCCAGATGCCGCCCTCATATTCGATGATATTGCCGGGACGAATGTCCACGCCGCTGATCTTCATGTGTGTCTCGCGATTTGGAAAGAGCAGCCGCGGCCCTTAGCGGGGACATGCCCGACCGGCAAGGTGTGAGTCTTTTGGCTGCGCCGGATCGGCACCGGCCCGCGCCCCCACCCGGCCTCCCATGGCAGTATCATCTGGGAGGCCGGGTGGGGGCGCGGGCCGGTGCCGCTACTTATTCAAAAACGCCCGGATCGCGGCGACGGTGGCGGCGGGCTGCTCCTCCATCAGCCAGTGGCCGCTGTCGGGAATGGCGAGGCCCTGCACATTGGTGAAGGCGTCGCGGGCGACCACCGCCATGGTCAAGCCGAAGCTCTTGTCGCCGCCGATCGCAAGCACGGGAACTGGCAATTTGCCATTCTTCGCGAGGAAAGCGCGGTCGTCGATCACGTCCTGGTCGAAAGCGGCGAACTGGCTGAAGCCGCCATGCATCGCCCCCGGCCGCGCGTAGAGCGCGGCATAATGCTCGCGCGACGCCTCGGTGAAATGGGCGGGCGTCGCCGAGAATTCGTTCCAGAAGCGGTCGAGATAGATGCGCTCGCGTCCGGCCACGAGCCGCTCCATATCAGGGCCACCGAAACGGAAATGCCAGAGAAGCGGATTTTTCAATACCTCGTCCCACGGGCCGATGCCCGGGATCGGCGCGTCCATCAGGACCAACCGCGTCACGCGCCCCGGATTCTCCTCGACGAAGGCGAAACCGACCATGTTGCCGATATCGTGCGTGACCACATCGACCTTGCCGACATGCAGCGCGTCGAGCACGCCCGACACGTCCTGGCCCTGCAACTTCTTTTCATAGCCCGTAACCGGTTTGGCGGAGAGGCCGAGCCCGCGCAGATCGGGAGCGATGACGGTATGGTCGCGCATCAGGTTGGCGGCGAGCGGCGCCCACATGTCGCCCGTCTCGCCATAGCCGTGCAGCAATATCACCGCCGGCCCGTGCCCGCCGACGCGGACGTGGATGGTGGTGCCATTGGTGGCGATGTCCTGCTCATGGAACGCCGCCGGAAATGGCTCGACCTGCGCGAGCGCCGGCGCGGCGGCCAGCAGCGAGAGACCGATCAGAAACGCGCGCAGCATGGGCAGCCCCTTCCCTGAGGAAGCGCCATCCTACGTTATGGAGGCGGAACGTATAGGCCCATTCGGTCCGGTTCCGCCGGATTCATCCGTGGAGCGCGTGCAGTATCGGATAGGGATTGATCTCGGTCCCTTTCCACCAGCCGTCGCCCGGCGCCATTCGGTGGATTTCGTAATGGAGGTGGGGCGCGGCGGGGTTGGCATCGCCGGTCGAGCCGACCTGGCCGATCTGTTCCCCCTGCTTCACCGCCTGCCCCTCGTGCAGGCCCGCCGCATAGCCGTCCAGATGAGCGTAATAATCCTGCCAGGCGGGATCGGTGCGCCGGATATAGACGGTGTGCCCGCCGTCGCGGCTTTCGAATATCTTTTCGACAGTGCCGGCTGAAGCGGCGAGCACGGGCGTGCCGCGCGGCGCCATGATATCGATCGCATGATGCTGGCGCGTGCCGTCTCCGCGTGCGTCGCCCCAGCTGTCGGCAAGCTTGTCGGGCGTCACCCCCGCGACCGGAACGATCAGCCCGCCGCCCGCGGGCATGACAGCCAAGGCTGGCGCGGTCTGAGGCCTCGGCGCCGACGAGGCGGTCTGTGGCGCCGGCGTCACGCCCCCATTGCGCAGCATCAGCGCGAACAGCCCGATCACGATCAGGAAGACCAGCAGCAAGGCCCAGCCGACGCGCGTCATTCCTGGAACACCGCCGGCGTATCGGGCTTCACCATCAGCGACAGGCGCGCCGCATCCCAATTGGTCAGCCGGATGCATCCATGGCTGGTGGTGCGGCCGATCGTCTCGGGCGAGGAAGTGCCGTGGATGCCGTAATGCGCCTTGTCGAGGTCCATCCACACCACGCCGACCGGGCCGTTGGGGCCGGGCTGGAGCGTCTCCTTCGTGTCGGTCGCTTTGGCATCCCAGAACAGGGCCGGATTATAGTGGAAGTGCGGCAGGTAGGACGTGCCCAGGATCTTCCAGTTGCCGATCGGCAAGGGATCGTGCGTGCTGCCCATCGTCGCGGGGAATTGCGCGACGAGCTTGTCCTGATCGTCATAGACGCGAAGCACGCCGTCCGACTTGCTGACCGCGATCCGGGCGGCCTTGGGCTGGTCCGACGAGACGCTGAGCTGGACCAACTCGGCCTTCCAATCGGGCTTGAGCGCGGCCGGATAATCGGTCGCAGCCGGGCGAACGTTGGGGACCTTGATCTTCGTCCCGGCACCCCATGATGCATCGGACCCGTTCAGCGCGATCAGGGTCGGTTTTGTGGTATGATAGCGTTCGGACAATTCTTCCGTCAGGTCGGAATAGCCCATTGTCGGAAGCTGGGCCTGTTCCGCGGGATCGCTCGGGATCGGCCCCACGAACGGGCCGGCCGCATCCGCTTCGGTGATCGTCACCTCGATCGTGCCGGGCGTTTCCGAATATTGGGCAAGCGCGGCGCGCGTCGGCGGGTCGAGCTCGCCGGTGACGTCGAGACCGCGCGCTTCCTGGAAGCCTTTGATCGCACGGCTGAGGTTCGTGCCTTTATGGCCGTCGATCACGCCGGGGCTGAAACCAAGGCGGTCCAACAAAACCTGCGTCGTAAGCGTGTTCGCGTCGAGCCCGCGTGATCTCGTTACGGCTGCGTGCGAAAAACCGGGGCAGACTGTTGCCAAGGCGAGACCAATGAACGCAACCTCAACTTTCCTCACGCGTGCAAATCCTTATCCTGTGCTCGGGCAGGATTGAACGCCGCAGGGTGACTTTCTTTCCGGGACGCGGGGTAACGCATGCGTGACTTGATTTTGGGCCGTCGGGGCCTTCTTGGCGGAGCGCTGATGGTCGGCGCGGCGGGACTGCTGGGTGGGCGCGCCTTCGCCGCTCTGCCCGAAAAACGGATCGCCTTCCGCAACATCCACACCAACGAAACCGTCGATGCGCGCTTCTTCGGCGCGGGCGGCTGGGACCATCAGGGGCTCGCCGAGCTCAATCACGGCCTGCGCGACTGGCGCAACAACCAGACCACGGTGATGGATCCGCAGCTCATGCTGCTGCTGAGCGCGATCCGCGACAAGCTTGGCGTCGCACCGCAGACCAGGATCGAGCTGATTTCGGGCTATCGCTCGCCCCAGACCAATGCGGCCTTACGCTCGGCCGGCGGCGAGCATACCGGTGTGGCGAGCAAGAGCCAGCATATGCTGGGCAAGGCGACCGACATTCATATGCCGGGCGTTGCACTGGAGAATCTCCATCTCGCCGCGCTCTCTATGAAGGGCGGTGGCGTCGGCTATTATCCCAAGGATAGCTTCGTCCACATCGACACGGGACGCGTGCGCACCTGGTGAGGGCGATCAGCGCTGCGTCCTGGGCGCGCTGCCGATATCGTAGGCGACGATCAGCGGCTTCTCGCAACCATATTCGTCGACCCGAAGCACGGTCTTATATTCGTTGGCGTTGGGCAGTTCGTTGAGCTTTTGAGCACGAACCGGCTTTCGCGGTCCGTTCCCGACAGTCTGCACGCCGCTTCGCGCCTCGCAATGAAACCCGGCTTTGGGCGCCCCAAATGCGTCGACGACGATCACCGGCGGGGACGATACCGCAGCCGCAAAGATCAACATGCTAAGCATGACACCTCTCCTTGCGGAGGTTTTACCACCGACAGGCAATCGAAAACAGCGGACTGCGCACGTTTCGTCGCAAAGGATTCAGCCGTTTCGCTCGGAATCGTCGAGCACCGCCTGGAAAGCGCGCACCGCTGCGGCCTCGCCGCCTTCCCCATTCCAAACCGCATTGCAGACCGCGAGAAAGTCCGCCCCTGCCTTCACCAAAGGCGCCGCATTGGCTGGCGTGATCCCGCCGATCGCGACGCAGGGTATTTCGAACAAGGTCGTCCACCAGCCGAGGATCGAAGGATCGGGGTGGTGGCGTACCTCCTTGGTATTGGTCGGATAGAAGGCGCCGAAGGCGACATAATCGGCGCCCGCCTCGCCTGCTTCCATCGCAAGATGCCGGCTGTCGTGGCAGGTCACGCCGATCTGCGCACCAGGGCCAAGCAAAGCGCGCGCGTCGCGCGGATCGCCGTCTCCTTGCCCCAGATGAACCCCATCCGCGCCCAGTCTTTTGGCCAGGCTTATGCTGTCATTGACGATGAAGGCGATGTCGCGGTCCGCACAGACCCGCTGCAACGGCTCGGCCAGACGCGCGATCGCATGCTCGTCCACCCCTTTCAGACGCAGCTGGAAAGCCGCAACCGGGCCCGCGTCCGCTGCAGCGGCAAGCCGGTCGGAAAAGCCTGTATCGATCGCTGGCGGCGAGATCAGATAAAGCTGGCAAGCGGGGCGTGGCTGGCGCTCGAACCGCTCGGAAAAACCGGGATCGAGATCGAGCTCATCGTCCGGAATATCCTCGCCCTCCAATTCGCCCATCATGCCGTCCTTTCGGCCCGCGCCTTTCCAGCGCGCCGCTCCAGCGTCAAGCGATCGCACATCACTGAAGTTGATACTTGACTATATTCAGTGACTCGGATAGTGAAGCATCAACTTCAATGAGGAGTGTCTACCATGTCAGAATCCCCAACCGTCCACGGCAATTTCACGATCGAGCGTCATTATCAGGCGGCGCCCTCACGCGTCTTCGCCGCCTTCGCCGATCCGTCGAAGAAGAAGAGCTGGTTCGCCGCAAGCGACAGCCACGAGATCACCGCGTTCGAGAGCGACTTCCGCGTCGGCGGGGTCGAACGCCTCCATTATCGCTTCGGCGAAGGCAGTCCCTTCCCCGGCGCCGAGCTCACCAATGATGGCTATTTCCACGACATCCAGCCCGAACGCCGGATCGTGACCTCATCGCATATGAGCCTGGCCGGCAAACCGGTTTCAGTTGCCCTGGTCACGATCGAACTGAGCCCGGCCGACGGCGGCACCGATGTGAGCTGCACCTTCCAGGGCGCTTTCTTCGAAGGCTCGGATGGGCCCGAGATGCGCAAGGGCGGCTGGGAGACATTGTTCGACCGGCTGGGCCGGAGCCTCTGATGGCGCGTCCCGAGCGAGGCCTGCTGGAGGGCATCGACGGTCTCTTCCATGCGCTTGGCGAGCCTACTCGCCGGCGCATGGTCGAGATGCTGAGCGAGAGACCGCATTCGGTGTCGGCGCTCGCCGAACCGCTCGGGGTCACCGTCACCGCGATCGCCCAGCACCTGCACATCCTGGAGCAGGCAGGCTTGGTGCGGACCGAGAAGCTCGGCCGCGTGCGCTCCTGTCAGATCGAACCGAAGGGGCTCGATCCAGTTCGCGCCTGGCTCGACCATCGCCGCTCGCCCTGGGAAAGGCGGCTCGACGGGCTTGCGGACATATTGTCCGCCGAAGAAATTCCCGACAAAAGCTGAGGCCTGCGCGGATCGGGCGCACGCGCCCGTCGTTGCGCAATCATGTCTTCGCCCGCCGCGATCCGCATCGGCTGCTCCGGCTGGAATTATCGCCATTGGCGTGGGCTTTTCTATCCCGAAAAGCTGGCGGTGAAGCGCTGGTTCGGTTTCTATGCCGAGCAATTCGACACGGTCGAGATCAACAACAGCTTCTATCGCCTGCCCCCCGCCGCGACCTTCGACAAGTGGCGTGAACAGGCGCCGCCGGGCTTCGCTTATGCAGTCAAGGCCAACCGTTATTTGACCCAGGCCAAGAAGCTCAAGGATTGCGCCGAGCCGGTCGCGCGGATGATGGCGCCCGTTCGCCATCTTGGCGAAACGTTAGGCCCGATCCTCTACCAGCTCCCGCCGAGCCTGCGGATCAACCTGCCGCGGCTGGAGGAATTTCTGGGCCTCCTGCCGCGCGATCTCATCCACGTTTTCGAATTTCGAGAGCGCAGCTGGTACGTGCCCGAGACGTTCGCCCTGCTCGAACATCATGGCATATCCTTCTGCTGCCACGACATGGCGGGCTCGACGAGCGAGCGCGTTGCCACAGGCCCGATCGCTTATGTCCGCTTCCATGGCGCGGGCGGTAAATATTGGGGCCGCTATGCGGACGAGACATTGCTGGGCTGGACCGACTGGATGCGCGACCAGGCCATCGCCGGGCGCGCCGTCTGGGCTTATTTCAACAACGATACCGAAGCGCACGCCATCCACGACGCCCTCACGCTGAAGGCAATGGTGCGGCAAGCCATGCGCTAGAGCCTTGTGCGCGGCCGTTCGTGTCGAGCCAACGGAATTGTCGGCTCAGACCTTTATCGTCGACGCCTGGTAGATCTGGTCGATCGCTGCACCGAGCGCGGCGTCGAATTCGGCCTCGTTCATCTGGTGGCGCAGGTCGTCGAGCAGGGCGCGTGAGAAGCTCGCGATCATGCCGTGATTCTTCGCAAGCTCGGCGCAGGCTTCGTCACGCGAATAGCCACCCGACAGCGCCACCACCCGCACCACGCGCGGGTGCGCGATCAGCGGCGCGTAGAGATCGGGCTTCACCGGAATGCTAAGCTTGAGCATCACATGGCGATGCGCGGGCAGCGCATCGAGGCCCTTCTTCAATTCCGCGAACAATATCTCCTCGGCGGCCGCGCGTTCGGCGCTTTTGAGCAGGGCTTCCGGCTCGAGGATGGGAACAAGGCCATGCTCCGCGATCTGCTCGGCGAAAGCGAATTGCTGTTCGGCGATCGCGGCGATGCCGGTCTTCGAGGCGAGGTTGATGACCGAGCGCATCTTGGTGCCGAAGATTCCGAGCCCCGCCGCACGGTCGAGCAGCGCATCCAGACCGGGGATCGGCTTCATCAGCTGGACGCCGTCTTTCTCCTCCTCAAGGCCCTTGTCGACCTTGAGGAAGGGCACCACCCCCCGCTCCTTCCACAGATAGGCCGGCACCGGCTGGCCGTGTGCCTCGCCGTCCATCGTCTTCTCGAACAGGATCGCGGCGATCACCTTGCCGCCATTGAAGCTGGGCGCGGTGATGATCCGCACGCGCATTTCATGGATCAGCTCGAACATTTCGGCATCGCCGGAATAGGCGCTTTCCGGGATGCCGTAGGCTGCCAGCGCCTTGGGAGTCGAACCGCCGCTCTGGTCGAGCGCGGCAATGAAACCGGGCTTGTCGCGCATCTGCGCCATCATCTCGGAAACGGACATCCAACCTCCAGGGTCAAGCTGAAATCCGCCAGCGGTCGCCGGCATTGCGGCAGCGCTTAGACCCCGTTTTTCCGGGCGACAATGCAGGTTGCGCTATCATGTCGGGACCGGCCCCGAAGGACCGGTCCCTTCATCGATCAGGCGTGCATCAGGCCGACGCGGCGCGGACGCCGCATGGAGGCGCCGAGCAGGCCGAAGCCCAGTACCATCGCGCCCCACATCGCCGGCTCAGGCACCGCCGAAGCGGCCAGAGACCAGCTGCTGACCAGACCGAAGTCGGACGAGCAAGCGCCGGTCGAGCCGGTGCACCAGGGCGAGAAAGGCCCTGCGACGAGCGAGTCGAAGGTGAAGCCGCCGCCGTGGAATACGACGAAGGCAGGCCCCGTGACGTCGGTCAGGCTGCCGGTAAGATCGTCAACGCTGTGCAGCGAATAGCTGAGCAGGTTGGAGCTGTAGGTGAAGCTGACGAAATTTGCGGCGGTGAGCGTGTCGCCGAAGCTGTAGTCCTTCAGAACGAGCGTACCTTTGCCCGTTCCCGAGCAGTCTATGCACGTTCCCGTAAATTCGAAATCCACCGCCGCTGCCGGAACGGCAAAAGCCGCCATTCCGAACAGGGCGGCAAGCGCGGTCAACAACCGCATCATCCGCTTATGCAACATTGCGTGTACCCCTTACCGAGTTCCCCCCCGGCAAAAGCCCCGCTCAATCCATTGCTGCACTGCCAAATAACTGGTTAATCTGGATTAGCAATTGCGCAATTTACATGTGTAAATTGAGCATGCCGCAACGCAGTGCCACCTATCGCTTCAGAACACCATTTCGTCGCGTAAACGATCCGATCCGGACCGACGGTTCATCGCGCCGAGCAATCCGAAGCCTGCTACTATCAAAAGCCAATCGGTCGACGCGGGCGTCGCCGCCACCGCGTCAACGCCGCGAGACCGCTTAGTAAGCGGATTGTCGGTGAGATCGACCGACATGTGGGAGGCCATATCGGCGCTGGGCATTGCCCCTTCGGGCGAAAAGTCGGTCACCGCTTCGGCGGGCGCCGCCGCCAGAACAGCCGCCAGCGCCAAACCGAACCCGGATAAAGCACGCTTCGCAACCATTACCCACACTCCCCGTTTGTGCAGTGCAAAAATGAGGCAGCGGTTAATGTTTGTGAAGTGATTTTATTGCAGTGCACAATGCTTGCACGACATCCGGCCGTGCCCTGGGCGGTCAGCCGAGCGCGGCAACCCCCGGCAGCACCTTGCCTTCCATCCATTCGAGGAATGCGCCACC
>Ga0068856_100007552_pt1 | contig 10609 bp, 10 predicted proteins | sample KBSCornC62_FD_66595 | JGI IMG/M metagenome (GOLD analysis project Ga0068856, IMG submission 66595) | Corn rhizosphere microbial communities from Kellogg Biological Station, Michigan, USA - KBS Corn C6-2 | ecosystem: Host-associated > Plants > Roots > Rhizosphere > Soil ... | reverse complement strand
GACGCGACCGAGTCGTCGACATTCCGTTCCGCGGCCTCGAGGCGGTCGAGTAACGCGCCTGCCACCGAATGCAGGCAGGCGAGGAAGAGGCCCTCCTTGGAGCCGAAGTACTGGTAGATCAAGGGCTTCGAGATACCGGCGCGCGCGGCGATGGCGGCAACCGAGGCCCCGGCGTAACCGGACGTGGCGAATTCGCCGACGGCAAAGTGGACGATCTGCTCTTCGCGCTCGGCACGGGGGACACCCTTCGTGCCGATCGTTGCCACCGCGCTAGACATATTTTCGACCCTAACCTAAGGTATTCAGAGGATAACTGACCCTAGGGTAAGTTCAATAGACAAGCTGAGGCGGAAGATGGGTCTGTCGAACGAGCTACGCGACCCGGTCACGTACGCGATCCCGTTCTTCGTCCTCTTTCTCGTCCTCGAAGCGCTCTCGATGCGCTACCTCGAAGACGACGCGCCGTACAAGGGCTACGAGACGCGCGACAGCCGCGCCAGCATCCTCATGGGGTTCGGTTCGCTCATCGTCAACGGCGGAGCACGCGTCGCCGCGCTGCTCTACTACGCGTGGCTCTACACGGTGACGCCGCTACGGCTCGACACGCACCAGTGGTACTCGTGGGTGTACGCCATCTTGGTCGTCGACCTGCTCTTCTACCTGCAACATCGCGCCGCGCACCGCGTGCGCATCCTCTGGGCAGCGCATCAGGCTCACCACAACAGCCAGCATTTCAACCTCTCGACGGCACTGCGGCAGAAGTGGAATCCGTGGTGGGAGCTGTTGATGTGGACGCCGTTGCCGCTGCTGGGCATGCCGCCGTGGATGATCTTCACAGCGTTCTCGTTCAACCTGATCTACCAGTTCTGGGTGCACACCGAGAAGATCGGAAAGCTGTGGGGGCCGGTCGAGTACGTGCTCAACACGCCGTCGCATCACCGCGTCCACCACGCGAGCGACAAGGACTACCTCGACCGCAACTACGCGGGCATCTTCATCATCTGGGATCGGCTGTTCCGGTCGTATGTCGATGAGACGCACCGACCGACGTACGGCCTGACGAAGAACGTGAACAGCTTCAACGTCTTCAAGCTCCAGTACCACGAGTACGGCGCGATCGCGCGGGACGTGCGCCATGCCGAGACGTGGAGGGATCGCCTCGGCTACATCTTCGGTCCGCCCGGCTGGGAGCCGGCGCGCAGCCGCGAGCTCGCGTCGGTCTAGGCGGCGAGTAGAAGGCTCATAAGGGGCTAGTAGAAAGCTAGGTTGTCGCGGTTGCACCAGTCGAGGACGGACGGCCACGCCCCGAATCCGGCCTCGACGTTGAGGTGCCCGCCGCCGGGGATCACTGTCGTCGCGATCTTGAGTGGCAAGCCATAGGCCGCCGCAATGCCTTCAGGGATGTACGGGTCGTCGTCGCCGGCGATGAGGACGGTTCCGTCAGCCGCGTGGCGGACAGTGTCGACGTCGACGGGTGCCGGGAAGAACGCAGCTATCTCGGGGATCGTCGTCGTTGGTGACGGTGGCGCGATGAGCGCGACGCGGGCAGCTCGGGGCGCGTCGGACGCCGTTGCCACATGGTGCAACCACAGCACCGCGCCGAGGGAATGCGCGACGACGTCGTAACCGTCGTCGGGCAGTCCGCGCAGCGTGTCGCGCAGCGTTGTCACCCAGTCGGCCAGAAGCGGGTAGTCGAGATCGGCGAAGTCAGGCCAGCGGACCTCGCGTCCGGCGGCAGCCAGCTGGTCGCGTAGCCAGATCTGCCAGTGACCCTCGCCCGAGCCTTGCCACCCGGGCACGATCACGACGGGCACAGCTCGAAGCGGGCGGCGCGGCACGAGTGCGAGCCTATCGACGTGCCGCTGCTAGCGAATCAGACCGACCACGAACAGGTACTGCGCGGCGTGATACGTCACGATCACGAAGAGGTCGCCGTAGTTCAGCTTGCGCACGAATCGCTGGAAGCCGAGCGTGGTGTCTGACAAGGCGAAGAGGACGCCGCCAATCGCCGGCGCGACCAGCCCGGTGCCGACGGCCGTGACGGTCATCGCGCCGACGGCCGTGGCGTAGACGCCCACGATGGCGGCGAACGGCTTGCCCGCTCGCGCCGCGGCGCCCCGCAATACCGTCGGCAGCACAAGCACGAACAGGCCGAGGACGACGAGCAACCCTGCGAGCACATCGACAGTGCGGACGCCTTGGCGCAGGAACCCACCGATGTAGGCGGCGTGGCCGACCAGGAAGCTGCCGAGGCCGAGCAGAAACGGCAGATCGGTCCTGTCTTTGTTGCTGAGCATGAGCGCGACATCGCCGACGAGTCCCAGTGCGAGCCCGACCAGCACCCACGGCTGTGCGGGTCCGAGATCGGCGACGGCCGCCGCGGCAAGGAGAAGGGCGAGTGTCGCGGGCTTGAAGACGTACTCGATGCGGAACAGCCTCTGCTGCACCGCAACCCAGTCGATTGCGGCGGCGCATGCCGTGAGCACCAGCAACGTCACCGTCACGGCAGGCAGTATGACGGACCTAGAGGATGACCCCGGGATTGAGAATCCCCGCCGGATCGAGCGCGCCCTTGATGCGACGCGTGAGCGCCATGGCGTCCTCACCGAGTTGGGCAGGCAGCCACGGTGCCTTCAGACGCCCCACCCCGTGCTCGCCCGTGATCGTGCCGCCCAGCGAGATCGCCAGATCCATGATCTCGCCGAAGGCGAGCATGGCGCGTTCCTCGGCGGCCACGTCACCGGGCGGGTAGGCGATGATCGGGTGCGTATTGCCGTCGCCGGCGTGCGCCACGATGACGATGTGCGTGTCGCGCTTGCGCGCGATCTCCTCCACGCCGCGCACGAGTGCCGGTAACGCAGGCACCGGCACACCGACGTCCTCAAGAAGCAAGGAACCAAGCCGTTCCATCGCGGGGAACGCCGCACGTCGGGCGGCAAGAAACGCGTCGCCCTCGGCGCCATCGGATGTCGCGAATGCTTCGGTGGCACCGAGTGATTCGCACACGGTCTGCATCGCGGCGATCTCGGCATCGGCGGCAGAACCGGGTGCGTCAGATCGCGCGAGCAGCAGCGCCCCAGCGCTGCGGTCGAGCCCCATCGCGACGAGGTCCTCGACCGCATTGATCGACCCGTTGTCCATCAGTTCGAGCATCGACGGACGGATCGTGCGAGTGATGGCCACGACGGCGTCAGCGGCGGTTTCGATCGAGGCGAAGGACGCCACGAGCGTCGACGCCGGCGGCGGGCTCGGCAGCAGCCGAAGTGTCAGTGACGTGATGACGCCGAGCGTCCCCTCAGACCCGACGAAAAGCTTCGTCAGCGACAGCCCGGCGACGTCCTTCAGGCGCGGCCCGCCGAGGGTGACGGCCGTGCCATCGGCGAGGACGACCTGCATGCCGAGCACGTAGTCGGTCGTGACGCCGTACTTCACGCAGCACAGTCCGCCCGCGTTGGTCGCGGCATTGCCGCCGATGGAGCAGATCTCGAATGAGGACGGGTCGGGTGGGTACCACAAACCGTGCTCCGCGGCCGCCGCCTTCACGTCGGCGTTGAACGCGCCAGGTTGCGCGATCGCCACGCGGGCTACCGGATCGATCTCGACGCGCCGCATGCGCTCGAGGCTCAGCGTGATGGCGCCCTCGACGCCGCTCGACCCACCGGACAGGCTTGTCCCAGCACCGCGTGGCACGACGGGCGTGCTCGTCGCCGACGCCCAGCGCAGTACGGCCTGCACGTCCTCGGTTGAGGATGCACGCACGACCGCAAGGGGCAGCCCAGCTGACGCGCTCTTCGACCAGCACTGGCGATAGCTCTCGAGGATGTCCGGATCGGTGAACACGCTGTCCGCCGGTAGCAGGTCGGTCAGCGTTCTCAGATCGGGCATGAGGAGGATTGTTCTCGCCCGAGTCACTGATCGTCACGCCGGCCGCTGCTGTCGAATGTGACTGCTGTCATGGAACGAATGCGGCTCAGACCGTTTTCGCCGACATGAATGCCACCCCGTTCGCGTCCAACTTCCGACTGGATGACTCCCATTGGTGGTGGCACGTGATGCACGTTTCGACTCCGTTCTCTGCTCGGGCAGTGCGCCGGGCAGTCGCTCTGCTGGTGGTCGTCGCCGGCGCTGGCGGCTGCACGTCGTCGTCGACGCACCCGACTGTTGCCGGCGGCGTCACCCGCACCTACTACCTCGCGGCCGATGAGGTTGTCTGGGACTACACGCCAGACGGTCACGACGACATCACTGGCAGACCGTTCGACGACGTCGCCAACACGTACGTCAAGTCCGGTCCAGGCCGGATCGGCTCGCGCTACCTCAAATGTCTCTACCGCGGGTACACCGACGACACGTTCCGTCTTCAACAGCGCCGTCCCAGCGACGAGGCCTACCTCGGCATCCTCGGGCCGGTCATCCGCGCTCAGGTGGGCGACACGATCAAGGTCGTGTTCAGGAACAACTGCTCGTCTCCTGCGAGCGTTCACCCGCACGGCGTCCTCTACAGCAAAGACAGCGAGGGTGCGCCTTACAACGACGGCACCAGCAGTGCCTTGAAGGTCGACGACGGTGTCCCAACGGGCAAGACCCACACCTACACCTGGCAGGTACCCGAACGCGCCGGCCCCGGCCCGGGCGACGGCAGTTCGGTCATGTGGATGTACCACTCCCATGCCGATGAGATCGCGGACACCTATGCCGGCTTGATGGGCCCGATCGAGATCACGCGTGCTGGCATGGCACGCGCTGACGGCTCACCCAAGGACGTCGATCGCGAGGTGTTCGAACTGTTCTCGGTCGTGAATGAGAACAACAGCCCTTACCTCGCCGACAACCTGCACCGATTCGCCCAGCCGCCTTACCCGCAGGTCGACGACGATGACTTCATCGAGTCGAACCTGATGCACTCGGTCAACGGCTACGTGTTCGGCAACCAACCACTCATTACCTTGGCCAAAGGCCAACGCATCCGCTGGTACGTGATGAGCATGGGCACCGAAGTCGACCTGCATACCCCGCACTGGCACGGAAACGACGTCCTCGTCAACGGCATGCGCATGGACACGTTCAGCCTGCTACCCGCGTCGATGGTGACGGCCGACATGGTTCCGGACAACCCCGGCATCTGGCTGTTCCACTGCCACGTGAACGACCACATCCGTGCCGGCATGCTCACCCGATACAACGTCACGCCCTAGCGGGTGTCACCTCAGACCTGAATTCTGTTCGCACGGCGCAGGCGCGTGCCGCAGACTTCGGCAGTGGGATACATCGACCTGTCCGGCATCGGGCACGCATTGCCAGACGGGCGGCCGCTGCTCGACGAGGTCAACATCCGCGTCGGTGACGGCAGCAAGACCGCACTCGTCGGTGCGAACGGTGCGGGCAAGACGACGTTGCTGCGGATTGTCGCCGGAGATCTGACCCCGCAGCAGGGCTCGATCGCGCGCGTCGGCGGCCTCGGCGTCATGCGTCAGTTCATCGGGTCGGTGCGTGACCAGACGACGGTGCAGGACTTTCTCGTCGGCTTGGCTGCGCCTGCGGTCAAGGAGGCGTGGGACGCGCTGCAGCGCGTCGAACTCGCGCTGATGGAGTCCGACGACGACAAGACCCAGCTTGTCTACGCCCACGCGTTGAGCCATTGGGGTGACGTCGGCGGCTATGACACCGAGGTGCTCTGGGACACGGTCACCGTCGCCGCGCTGAGCCTCCCGTATGACGAGTGCAAGTACCGCGAACTGTCGACGCTCTCGGGTGGCGAGCAGAAGCGACTCGCGCTCGAACTGCTCTTGCGAGGACGGGACGAGGTGCTCGTCCTCGACGAGCCGGACAACTACCTCGACGTGCCGGGCAAGCGCTGGCTCGAACAACGGCTGCGCGAGACGTCGAAGACGGTGCTGTTCGTCAGTCACGATCGCGAGTTGCTGGCTGCCGTCGCCGACCGGATCGTCACGATCGAGGGCGGCACGGCGTGGGTGCACGGCGGCGGCTTCGCCTCGTATCACGAGGCGCGGTCGGCGAAGCACGAGCGCATGGCTGAAGTGCGTCGGCGCTGGGACGAGGAGCACGCACGGTTGAAGGAGTTGGTCCGCACGCTGCAACAGCAGGCGAAGATCAGCCCTGACATGGCATCGCGGTACCGCGCGATGCAGACCCGCTTGGCGAAGTTCGAAGAGGGCGGCCCGCCGCCAGACAAACCCGAAGAGCAGCGCGTCGCGATGCGGTTGCGCGGCGGACGGACCGGCGTCCGGGCAGTGGTCTGCGAACAGCTGGAGCTGACCGGCTTGATGCGTCCGCTGACCACCCAGGTCTACTACGGCGAGCGGGTCGGCGTCCTTGGCGCCAACGGCGCGGGCAAGTCGCATTTCGTGCGCCTGCTCGGCGGTGAGGACGTTGCGCACACGGGGGACTGGCGCCTCGGCGCACGCGTCGTCCCTGGCCTGTTCGCGCAGACCCACACCCACCCCGAATGGCAGGCGAAGACACTCGTCGAGTTGCTCTGGGCGGGGGCGGAGGACCGGCCGAGCATTGATCGCGGCCGCGCGATGTCGGCGTTGCGCCGCTACGGCCTCCAGCAGCAGGGTGACCAGACCTTTGGCACCCTCTCGGGCGGGCAGCAGGCCCGGCTGCAGATCCTCATGCTGGAGCTGTCAGGCGCGACGCTGTTGCTGCTCGACGAGCCGACCGACAACCTCGACGTCCTCTCGGCCGAGGCGCTCGAGGAGGCCCTCGAGGCGTACGAGGGCACCGTCCTCGCGGTTACTCACGACCGCTGGTTCGCCCGCTCGCTGGACCGGTTCCTCGTCTTCGGCGCCGACGGCACCGTCTACGAGTCGGACGAGCCGGTCTTCGACGAAGCCCGCGTCGCCCGCCCCCGCTAGAACGGCGAAATCCGGCGATTTGGAGGGGCGTAGGACCGGCCGGTAAGCTCCTGTGGTTGACGTACGGGCTGCCGTACGTGCACGGCCATGCCTCGGGATCTGGTCATCCGGTCAGATCGTGGGGGCGCCGCACACGCCGTTCCAGACGGTGCAGCGTGAAGACCGAAGAGAAGGTAGACGAGTGCCTACGTACTCCCCGAAGCCAGGCGAGATCGAGCGCCGCTGGCACGTCATCGACGCGAACGACGTCGTCCTCGGCCGCCTGGCCAGCCAGGCCGCCACCCTCCTGCGCGGCAAGCACAAGCCGCAATTCGCCCCGCACGTCGACACCGGCGACTTCGTCGTCGTGATCAACGCAGAGAAGGTCGCCGTCACCGGCGCCAAGCTCGGCGAGTACCGCTACCGCCACTCGGGTTACCCGGGCGGCCTGTCGAAGAAGACCGTCGGTCAGCTGCTCGAGACCAAGCCCGAGCGGGTCATCGAGCTGGCCGTCAGGGGCATGCTCCCGAAGAACACCCTCGGCCGCGCTCAGCTGAAGAAGCTGAAGGTCTACGCAGGTCCCGAGCACCCGCACGCCGCGCAGAAACCCCAGCCATTCGAGATCAAGCAGGTGTCGCAGTGACCACCCCAGCTCCCGTCGTCGGCCGCCGCAAGGAAGCCGTCGTCCGCGTTCGCCTCAGCCCCGGCACCGGTGAGTTCAAGCTCAACGGCCGCACGCTCGAGGGCTACTTCCCGAACAAGGTGCACCAGCAGCTCATCCGTGAGCCCTTCGTGACCCTCGAGAAGGACGGCCAGTTCGACGTCATCGCCTCCCTCACGGGTGGCGGCGTCACCGGCCAGGCCGGCGCGCTGCGCCTCGCCATCGCCCGTGCCCTCATCGGCCTCGAGCCCGACGATCGCCCGGCGCTGAAGAAGGCCGGCTTCCTCACCCGCGATCCTCGGGTCAAGGAGCGCAAGAAGTACGGCCTCAAGAAGGCCCGCAAGGCTCCGCAGTACAGCAAGCGCTAAAGGTCCCCTCGTGGGCCGACTGTTCGGGACGGACGGCGTTCGCGGTCTCGCGAACGACGTCCTCACCCCAGAGCTCGCACTCGCCGTCTCCGCAGCGGCGGCGCGGGTGCTCGTCGCGCACGACGCATCCCATCGACCGTTGGCGGTCGTCGGCCGCGATCCGCGGGCGAGCGGCGAGATGCTCGAAGCGGCCGTCGTCGCCGGGCTCACGTCTGCCGGTGCCGATGTCTTGCAGGTCGGTGTCTTGCCGACGCCTGCGGTTGCATTTCTCACGGCGTCCTACGGCGCCGATGTCGGCGTCGTCCTCTCGGCCTCGCACAACCCGATGCCCGACAACGGTCTGAAGCTCTTCGCGCGCGGCGGGCACAAGCTGCCCGACGACATCGAGTCAGAGATCGAGGACGAGGTCGAGCGCGGCGCCGACACCCGTCCGATCGGTGCGGCCGTCGGACGGCTGCGCCTCGCCGACGATGCCGACGAGCGCTACCTCGCACATCTGCAGCAGGCGGTGCCACAGCGCCTCGACGGGCTGCATGTCGTCGTCGACTGCGCCAATGGGGCGGCCTCGGTCGTGGCGCCCGAGCTCTATGCAGGCTGCGGCGCGCGCGTCACCGCCATCGCCGCCGAGCCGAATGGGCTGAACATCAACGACGGAGTCGGGTCGACCCATCTCGACGGACTCATCGCAGCCGTGCGGCGCGCGGGCGCTGACCTCGGCATCGCGCACGACGGCGACGCTGACCGTTGCCTGGCCGTCGATGCCTCAGGCAACGTCGTTGACGGCGATCAACTGCTCGCGATCTGCGCGGTTGCGCTGCGTGACCAGCAACGGCTGCGCGACGACACCGTCGTCGCCACGGTGATGAGCAACCTCGGCTTCCACCACGCTATGCGCGACGCCGGAATCAGCGTGCTGACGACGGCGGTGGGTGACCGCTACGTCCTTGAGGCGCTCCGCGCGAAGGACCTCAACCTCGGTGGCGAGCAGAGCGGCCACATCGTCTTCACCGATGCGGCCACGACCGGCGACGGGCTGCTCACCGCTCTGCAGGTCATGGCGCGGATGGCGACCACGGGCGCGCTGCTAGGCGACCTGGCCTCGATCGTGCGCCGGCTGCCGCAGACGCTCATCAACGTTCCGGTCACCGACCGCGACAGCGTTGCTGCGTCGGCGTCGGTTGCTGACGCTGTCGCCGCTGCTGTCGACGAACTAGGTGAGGACGGGCGGGTGCTGCTGCGTCCGTCTGGCACCGAGCATCTCGTGCGCGTGATGGTCGAGGCCGATTCGCAGGCGCGAGCCGACGACATCGCCGCCCGAATCGCCGAGGTCGTCAAGGGCGTCTGACGCCTCGGCGTTACGCAGACGCGTAGTGCACGACCCGATCGATCTCCGATGCCGTCAGCTCGTCCGCCTCGACGAGGACGGTCAGGTGCGCGACCGTCTCGTGCACGGCCAGGATCTGGTTGAACATGTCGAGCTCGTTGAAGTGCCGCCCGCGCCGCGTCCACGGCAACGCGACCGCGACGTCGTAAGCCGTTGCCGCACCAGCCGCGACCGCCTTGGCCATGGCGACGAGACGCTGTTCGTGGTGCTGCAGCAGCTCATCGATGCGGATATGCACCGACCCCGCGGTCGGTCCGTGCGCCGGAAGCAGCTGCGCATCGGGGAGAGCACGGATGATGCGCAACGAATTCATGTAGTCGCGCAGCGGTGAGGGCGGTCGGTCGAGCTCGATGCCGATCGACGGGGTGATGTGCGGCAGGACGTGGTCGCCTGCGAAGAGGACGCCCGCGTCGACATCGTGGAACACGACGTGACCGCGCGTGTGACCAGGCGTGGAGATCACGCGCAGCGTGCGGTGCTCGAGCGGTAGGTCGATGCCGTCCGTCAGCCAGCGGTCGGGGTACTCGTAGTCGGTGAGGTCGCGTTCGCCGCGCCATTTCGCCAGCATCGCCGACAACTCGTGCGCGCCGGCCTCGTACAGCGAGGCGATGTCGGGGTGTACTTCGACTGTCCGCAACGCATCGAGCGAAACCCGCTCAGCCTCGCCGAGCGAAACCGTGCTGCCGTAGGTGCGACGAAGCGCGACGGCGAGTGTGTAGTGATCGCGGTGCACATGGGTGACCAGGAACTCGCGAATATCACGGAGGTCGTGGCCGATCGAGCCGAGTGACGTCTCGAGCAGCTGCTGCGCTTCGTCGAGTGCCCAGCCGCCGTCGATCATGACGAGCCGGTCGCCATCAGCGATGGCGTAGACATTGACCGCCTTCAGGCTGTCGCCCGGCAGCGGAAGCGGGATGCGCCAGACACCGGGCGCCGCTTCGTGGGCACCGGGGTTCTCCCAGGCGTACCGATCGCTGTCGTCAACCATCCCCGCACGTTATTGCACGCTCAACGGCTCGCGCGCAGCGGTGCGACCCCGATCACGTCCAGCCCCCGAACAGTGAGAGGCGCGTGAGCCGGATGGCCGTAAACGCTTGCAACATCGGGACACTGGACCAATCATGACGCCACCGACCTCCACCGCGCCCCGGCAACGTCTCGAGCTCTCGGCAACCCAAGTGATCGCGAGCGTGCTGGCCGCCGTCCTCGCCACCGTGGCCGCGTCCTATCTCGGCGTCACCGGCACCGTCGTCGGCGCCGCTGTGGCGAGCGCGGTCACCGTCATCGGCAACGCCATCTTCGGGCACGGCCTGCACCGCACGCGCGCGCGCGTGATTCC
>Ga0068856_100007550_pt1 | contig 10610 bp, 7 predicted proteins | sample KBSCornC62_FD_66595 | JGI IMG/M metagenome (GOLD analysis project Ga0068856, IMG submission 66595) | Corn rhizosphere microbial communities from Kellogg Biological Station, Michigan, USA - KBS Corn C6-2 | ecosystem: Host-associated > Plants > Roots > Rhizosphere > Soil ... | reverse complement strand
CTTCACCGGCTGCGTCGCCTGGCGCGGCCTGGTCCCGGCCGAGCGCGTCGCTCATCTCGGCATCGAGGTCGCCTCTCACAATTGGATGGGGCCGGACGGCCACGTCGTGCACTACTGGGTTTCGGCCGGCCGATTCATGAACGTGGTCTGCGTCACCGAGCACGGCGGCTGGACGTCGGAGAGCTGGACCGAGAAGGGCAACGTCGCCGACACCATGGCGCGCTACGAAGGCTGGCACCCGACGGTGCGCGGCCTGATCGCCTCGTTTCCCGAGACTTACATCTGGGCGCTGCACGACCGCCTGCCGCTGCCGCACTGGAGCGACGGCCGGATCACGCTGCTGGGCGATGCCTGCCATCCCATGCTGCCTTTCATGGCGCAAGGCGCGGCGCAATCGATCGAGGATGGCGCCGCGCTCGCATCACTCCTGAAGGCAACGCCCGACGACGTGCCGGGCGCGCTGCGCCGCTACGAGGCGACCCGCAAGCCGCGCGCCACCCGCCTGCAGGAGGCGAGCGCCAACAACCGCACGCGCTTCCACCTGCCCGACGGTCCCGACCAGCAGGCCCGCGACCAGGCGATGGCTACGTCGGGCGACCGCTCGATCGCCAACATAGGCTGGCTCTACCTGCACGACGCCGCAGCGGTCTAGCCGCGCCGCGGCTTCCTCTTCGCCGCGACCCGCCGTGCCGCCGCGAGCGCTGCCCGCGCCCACTCGACCAGCTCGTCGGGCTCGTCCATCAGCCGCTCCGGCGCGCGCCAGAAGGAGAGGTCGATGGTGCTGCCCTGCTTGCGGTAGTTGAGCGGCGGTGCGTCTTGGGCTTCCGCGAAGATCGCCCGGTTCTGGTCGTCGACGCGGAAGTAGAGCGTGTTGTCGGTCACCATACCCAGCATCACGCCGTCACAGAACACGCCGGTCTTGCCGAACATGCGCCGCATCGTGATGCGGCCGAGCGGCGCGAGCTGATCGCGCAGGAAGTCGGCGAAGTCGGGGCTGGCGACCATGGACTCATTCTAGCCGCTGATCCTGTCAATCCGTGTCAGGATTCCGCGCGACCCCAGATGCGGATCGCGGCAGTGCGGCCGCGCAGCTCACGCTCTCCAAGGTCACGAAGCGTCACCGGCAGGCCGGCCGGGTCGCCGCCGATCTGCGTCAGGATCGCGTCCGACACCACCAGCGGCGTCTTGAGCTCGCGGGTCAGGCCTTGCAGGCGGCTCGCGATGTTCACGGTGTCGCCGATCACGGTGAAGGCGAGGCTGTGCTCGGTGCCGACGTCACCCATCACGGCCGGGCCGTAGTTCAACCCGATACCGATGCCGAGCGGCGGCTCCCCCTTGGCGGCGCGCTCGGCATTCCAGGCGTCGAGCGCCTTGAGCATCCCCGCGGCGCAGCGCAGCGCGGCCAGCGCGTCGTGCGGGCTGGCATCGGGCAGGCCGAACACTGCGAATATCGCGTCGCCGATGTATTTCTCGATCGTGCCGCCGCAGGCAAAGATCGCGTCGGCCATGCGCTGGTGGAACTCGCGCAGCATCGCGACCACCGCCTCGGGCGGCATCGTCTCGGCCATGCGGGTGAAGCCGACGATGTCGACGAACAGAACCGCCACGGTCTGGCGCCGCACCGGTCCGAGCGGCTCGTCGCTCTCGGCCAGCAGGTCGACCAGGTTGGGCGAGAAGTAGCGCGCCAGGTTGGAACGGGCCCGCTCGGCCTCGGCGCGCCGCTGGTCGAGCGCGCGGATCTCGGCGATGGTCTCCAGCGTCTTGTCGATCGTCACCTCGAGGTCGTTGAGGTCGACCGGCTTGGTGACGAAGTCGAAGGCGCCGCGATTCATGGCGGTGCGGATGTTGGCCATGTCGCCGTAGGCCGAGACGATCACCGCTCGGGCGGGCGAGCGGCGGGTGCGCAGCTCCGACAGCAGCGTGAGCCCGTCCATCACCGGCATGTTGATGTCGAGCAGCAGCAGGCCGATGTCGGGCTCCTCGGCCAGCACCGCCAGCGCCTCCTCGCCATGGCGGGCGAAGCGGAAGGCGAGCTCGCCCTTGCGGATGCGCTGGCGGAAGCGCTGCTTCAGCAGCAGCTCGAAGTCGGGCTCGTCGTCGACGGCGAGGATCTTGGCAGGACTCATGACGCCATGCGGAGCTGCTGCAGCTGCTGCTTCAGCAGGTCGAAGTCGACCGGCTTGGTGACGAACTCAGCGGCGCCGTACTTGCGCGCCGTCTGCCGCCGCTCGTCGTCGCCGTAGGCGGTGACCATGATCACCGGCAGGTCGGCATGCTGCGCCTTGACCTTCTGTAGCAGCCCCAACCCGTCCATGCCGGGCATGTTGATGTCGGACAGGATCACGATCAGCTCCGGCTGGACGCCATCCTCGAGCTTGACCAGCGCCTCCTCGGCCGACTGAGCGAAATGCATGACGTAATGACCCTGCCGCACCTCGCGGCGGAACTGCTGCCGGAACAACTCAGCGACGTCGGCTTCGTCATCCACCACCAGGATACTGACGCTCATGGACTACGCTTTCCTTGCTGAAGCGACCCGCGGGATACGCGGCAGTCGCACGGTGAATTCGGTGAACCCGCCGACTTCGCTTTCTACCTCGATCGAGCCGCCATGCTGCTGTGTGACGATGTCGTAGCTGATCGACAGGCCGAGACCGGTGCCCTCGCCGGTCGGCTTGGTGGTGAAGAACGGCTGGAACAGCTTGTCGCGCACCTCGGCCGGGATGCCGGTGCCGTTGTCCCGCACCCTGATCTCGACCTTGTCGCCGAGATCGCGCGTCGAGATCTTGAGTGTCGGCCGGTAGCCCGCCTCCTTCGCAAGTCGGCGCTTGTTGGCGGCGTAGAAGCCGTTGCCGCACAGGTTCAGGAAGACGCGCATGACATCCTGCGGCACTAATTCGATCGGCTTGGAGTCCTCCTCGAAGTCGCGCTCGAGCGTGACGTTGAACTCCTTATCCTGGGCGCGCGCGCCGTGATAGGCGAGGTTCAGCGCCTCCTCGACAAGCGCGTTGATGTCCGACGCCTGCCAGTCGCCCGAGCCGCCGCGGCTGTGGCTCAGCATGCTCTTGACGATACCGTCGGCGCGCTTGCCGTGCTCGGCGATCTTGCCGAGGTTGCCGGTGAGCAGACCCATCGTCTCGTCAAGGTCGGCACGCTTGTTCTCGTCGAGCGTCTCCAGGGCGGGGCCGGCGATCTCCTTCAGCTCGTCGAGCAGGTCGACCGAGAGACTCGCGAAGTTGTTGACGAAATTCAGCGGGTTCTTGATCTCGTGGGCGATGCCGGCCGTGAGCTGGCCGAGCGAGGCCATCTTCTCCGACTGCACGAGGTTGGCCTGGGCCGCCTTGAGCTGCAGCAGGGCCGCTTCGGCCGCATCGCGCGCGGTGCGGATGTTGGCTTCGGCCTTCTTGCGCTCGGTGATGTCGCTGTAGATCAGCACCGCGCCGCCGCCCGGCACCGGATTGTTGCGCACCTCGAGGATGCGGCCGTTGGGCCGTGTGCGCTCCGCCGACCATTGCTGCTCGAACCGCACGTGGAAGCGGGCCATCTCGGCCTCGATGTCGGCGACCTCGCCCAGCTCGGCGCGCCCGATAAGCAGGCGCACGTAGTCGTCGAGCATCGGTCGCTGCGCCAGGAAGGAATCGGATACGTCCAGCATTTCCTGGAAGTTACGGTTCCAGGCGGCGAGCCGCTGGTGGGCGTCGAACATCACCACGGCGTCGCCCATGTTGTCGAACGTGACGCGCAGCTCGCTCTGGCGCTCGCGCAATTCGCCCAGCAGCCGGGCATTCTCGATGGCGATCACCGCCTGGTCGGCGAAGGTCTTGATCAGCGCAATCTGCCGCTCGGTGAAGGCCTCGACATGGTCGCGCAGCACGGTAATGACGCCGATCGGCTCGCCCTCGCGCAGCAGCGGCACCGACAGCACCGTCTGGTGGGCGGAGATCTGGCGCGGCACAGCGAGCTCGGCATCGGCCGCCTGGTCGAGGACGTGGACGACCTGCCGCGTGACCATCGCGCGGCCGGCGCAAGTCGAGCGGTCGGCCGCGATGACACGCGTGCGCAGCCAGGCGTCCTCGGCGGGTGAGGCGCCGATCGAGGCGGCATACCGCATCTGCCCATCGCGCCGGATGCTGACATCGCCCTTGCCGACGCCGCACAGGCGCGCCGCCGCCGCCAGCATGGTGTTCAGCACCGGCGCGAGGTCGGAGGTCGAGCGGCTGATCACCTCCAGCACCTCACTGGTCGCCGTCTGGTAGTCGAGCGATTCGCGCAGGTCGGCCAGCAGGCGGGTGTTCTCCATGGCGATCACGGCCTGGTCGGCGAAGGTGCGGACCAGCCCGATCTGGCGTTCGGTGAACGGTTCGGTGTTGGAGCGGCCGAGAGTCATCACGCCGACCACCTCGTCTTCGCGCAGCAGCGGAACGGCGAGCAGGGATTGCATGTTGCCGACCGTCGTGGTGAGCGGCATGGCGTAGTCGGGGTCGGCCGCGAGGTTGGGAATGTAGGTGACGCGCTTGTCGATGGCGGCGCGGCCGGCGATCGAGGTGCGGTCCATCGGATGCGGCGTCTCGCGCAGCCATTTGTCGAACTCGGCCGACACGCCGGTCGAGGTCACGTAGCGCAGGACGTCGCCGCGGCGCACCGCAACGCCGCCCATGTGCACGCCGCACAGACGGGTCGCCGCCGCCAGCATCGACCTCAGCACTGGCTCCAGCTCGGAGGTCGAGCGGCTGATGACGCTCAGCACGTCGCTGGTCGCCGTCTGATATTCGAGCGATTCCTTGAGCTCGGTGAACAGGCGCGTGTTCTGGAGCGCGATCACCGCCTGGGCGGCGAAGCTCTCCAGCACCTCGATCTGGCGCTCCGTGAATGCGCCCGGCGCAGATCGGCGCAGCGTGACCGCGCCGATCGCCTGGCCTTCGCGCAGCATCGGGGCCGCCAGGGCCGCCCTAAATCCATGTCGGCGTGAAAATTCGTGCGCCGCGGCGTATTCCACGGGGTCGAGTGCCGAGACATCGGGAAAATGTGCCGTCCGGCAATCGAGCATCGCACGCCCCGGCGCGGTCTGCCGGTCCAGGGGCTGACGGCTGCCGATTTCAGCAATCATCGGACCCTCGTGTCCGACGATCAGCCACTGGTCGCCTTCGCGCAACTGGACCACCGAGTCTTCGGCGCCGCAGAAGCGCAATGCCGCTTTGGCGACCGCGTCGAGGACGGGGCTGACGTCGGTTGGAGATCCCGAGATGACGCGCAGGATCTCCGATGTGGCGGTCTGCTGCTCCAGCGCTTCGCGCAGCTCGCTGAACAGCCGGACGTTTTCGATCGCGATCACCGCTTGGGCGGCGAAGGTCTCGAGCAGGGTGATCTGGCGCGGCGTGAACGCACCGGGGTCGCGGCGGCGCAGGCAGATGCAGCCGATCGCCCGACCGTCCTTCAGCATCGGGGCGTTGAGCTGGGCACGGAAGCCGTGCTGGATCGAATTCTCCCGAATCGACCGGTAGGCGGCCTCCGCGTCCGGCGCGAGCGTGTCGGGAAGATGGGTGACGCGCGCCTCCAGGATGGTGTCCGCCCGCGCCGTATTGCTGGCGTCCAGCGCATCGCGGTAGCCGAGCGGATGCGAGGACAGCGGTCCTTCGTGGGCGCTGGAGACCATCTCGCCGCCGTCGCGCAGGAAGACGTGGGCGTCCTCGGCGCCGCAGAAGCGCACCGCCGCCTTGGCCACGGCGACCATGACCGGAGCGATGTCGGTCGGCGACTGCGAGATGACGTGCAGAATGCCGGCCGTTGCCGTCTGCTGCTCCAGCGCCTCGCGCTGCTCGGTGAGCAGTCGCGCGTTTTCCATGGCGAGCACCGCCTGGGCGGCAAAGGCTTCGACTAGCGTGATCTGCCGGTCGGTGAATGGCCGCACCTCCTGTCGGTAGAGGATGAACAGCCCGATCGGTCCCCTTTCGCCGCGCAGCGGCACCTGCACGAGGGTGCGGATGTTTCCCTGTTCGACGCTGACGACTGTCATCGGCAATCGCTTGCGGTAATTCTCCGACTCCGCCAGGTCCACGATTTGCGATGTCTTGCCTTCGCGGAGGGCGTGGCTGATGGTGCTCGAGGGATCGACGAATCGTGGCGTGCTCCAGTAGTCGACCAGAGCTGGCGAGCCATTGCGGTGCGCGAGCAGGCTCAGTTGGTCGTTCTCATACGCCATCAGGGCGCCGAACGCCGCGTCGCACAGCGCCATGGCCTTGCTGATGATCAGCTCGAAGACCGGTCCCGGCTGCTGGGGCGACGCGTTGATCGCCTGCAGCACCTCGGCGAGCGCGGCGGCGCGCGCCTGAGCCTCGTCACGCTCGGCTCGCGCGGCCGCAAGCTCGCGCTCCAGCGCTTCGCGCGTCACTGCGTCAGCTCCCCGGGCCATCGGCCTCCGTCGCTCTCCCTAAAGGTACGCGCAGAGTACATTCCCTTGTGGGGGAATGAGCCAAATTATTTAGAAATCCGGTGAGAACGATGTCAGATGGCATAACCGCCGAGAAGGACTGAAAAATGATCGAAATCAACGGCATGGCACACGTGATCCTGACGGTCAGTCAGTGGCAAAAAGCACATGCCTTCTACAGCGGGCTGCTGCCGTTCCTGGGCCTGAAGAAGGTCTATGACGGCAACAACTTCCTCTATCACGTCGGCGGCCGCACCGCGGTGGGCATCCAGCGCTGCGCGCCCGAGCACGAGGGCCGGCGCTTCGAGCAGAACCGGGTGGGCTTGCATCACTTCTGCATGCGCGCACGCACCCGCGAGGACGTCGACAAGGCGGCGGCCAAGGTGCGCGAGCTCGGCGGCCATATCGATCGCGGCCCAATCGAGGGCGACTGGGCGCCCGGCTACTACTTCTTCGTCTTCGAGGATCCCGACGGCATCCGGCTCGAGATCAACTACATCCCCGGCAAGGGCCTGCTGGCGACCGATCCGCCGATCAATCCCAGCGCGGATCCCAACTGGGACCAGAATTCCGGACCGCCGAGATTCTAGGCTGAGGCGCGAATGTCTCTGCTTCTTGCCACGGTTGTACCCTCCCGCTAGGTTTTTTGCAGGGTCGAAAGAGCAGCCGCACAGGCGCGGACCCGAGATCCCGTATCCAACCGAAGCAAAGAGGCGACTATGACGACCAAACTCGTTGCGTTGGCTCTGGTATGTCTCGTGACCGGCACGGCGATGGCCCAGGAGCCCAAGGTCACGCCGCTCATGTCGAAAGATCTTGCCGACTATCCCGGCAAGGAAGCCCTGATGATAACGGTAGAGCATGCACCCGGCGGGTCGAGCGCGCTCCATCGACACAATGCGCATGCGTTTGTCTACGTGCTGGAGGGCTCTGTCGTGATGCAGCTGAAGGGTGGAGAACAGGTAACACTGACACCGGGACAGACTTTCTATGAAGGTCCCGACGATGTGCATCTCGTCGACCGCAACGCAAGCACGACCCAGCCGGCGAAATTCCTCGTGCTCTTGATCAAGAACAAAGGTGCTCCGGCGCTCGTGCCGGCGCAGTGACGGCTACCTTACCTTGCGCCGGTGGCGGACGTAGAAGAACACCGCGATCGCGAGTGCCAGCGCGACCAGCCACATGACCTCGGTCGAGCCGTCGCCGTTGTCGGGTGACAGGCCGAAAAGCTTCTCGATGAAGTCCATGTCTGTCCCTTTCTGACGCGTCAGGCGACGGCGATGTGGCGGATGCGGGCCTTGGCGAGCGCCTTGTCGAGCTGGGCGATGTCGCCCTCGACCAGCGCCTCGAACTTGGCGACCTCGCTGTCGACCTTGGCCATCACCTCGCGCGACACGGCCTTCGTCTGCTCGGTCGGCGCCATGTCGGCGGTGGTCGTCATGGCGATCATGTCGAACAGCGTGTCGTTGAGGCCGGCCGGATTGCGCAGCACGTCGCGCACCGACTTGCGTTGCGGGTCGACCATGACCTTCTCGATCGTGTCGAGCTTCTGCAGCAGGCCGTTGGCGCGGTTGCGCAGCGCGCGCTCGGACTTCGCCGTGAGCTCGGCGACCTCGCCCAGCCGGCGCTTCATGCGGCGCAGGCGATTGAGCGCCTCCTTGAGCCTGGAGAGCGAGGCCACGAGCTGCCTGTGGAGCGCGAACTGCTGGGCGTACTGCTCCGGCGTGGTTGGCAGGCGCGGATCCTTGACCACGGTGAACTTGGCCGAATGGGTCTTGCCGTCGACCGTGAGGTCGACGCCGTAGCTGCCGGGCACCACGGTCGGGCCGGGCGGGTTCTCAGGATCGGGGACCAGCGGCTTGGGCCGCGCCGGCGCCAACGAATAGTCGATCTTGCTCGGGCCGGGGTAGCGCATGTCCCAGACGAAGCGGTTGAGGCCGGCCTTGGTGCTGGGCTTGCGCGCGGGCGGGGCGTCCTTGTCGGTGCTCGACAGGGTCATGATCTTGCGGTTGGCCGAATCGCGGAAGGTGAGGGTGACGCCGTCCTTGGCTTCCTGCGCCAGCCAGTACCAGACGATGGCGCCGACCGGCGGGTTCTCGCCGACATCGAGATGCTCGCGCACCCGCGTGCCGTCCGGCTTCTCGACCATCACCGTGCTGCCGTCGATGCCGAAGGCGGGGCCGTAGGCGATGCCGGTGCGCACGTTTGCGCCGGCGCTCCAGTGCAGCTTGCTTCGCACCGTCGTGCGCGGCGCCACGAGGCGGGTCGCCCGCTTGCCATCAGCCAGCGCCCGCAGGCCGCTGACGTCGTCCATGATCCAGAACGAGCGGCCGTGCGTCGCCGCGACCAGGTCGGCGTCCTTGAGCTTCAGGTCGTAGACCGGTGTGTTGGGCAGGCCGGTCATGCGCTGCCACGTCGCGCCGTCGTCGAGCGAGAAGTGGATGCCGGTCTCGGTGCCGACGAACAGCAGGCCCTTGGCGACCGGATCGGCGCGCACGACGCGGGTGATCTCGTCCTTCGGCAGGGTGCCGTTGATCGACTTCCAGCTCTTGCCGCCGTCGCTGCTCCGGAACAGGTAGGGCTTGTAGTCGGCGAGCTTGTAGCGGGTGGCCGCGACATAGATCGTGTCGGCGTCGTGCGCCGAGACCTCGACGCAGCCGACATAGGCCAGCTCCGGCAGGCCCTTGGGCGTGACGTCCTTCCAGTGCTTGCCGTCGTCGCGCGTGACATGCACCAGCCCGTCGTCGGTCGAGGCCCAGATCTCGCCCCGGCGATGCGGCGATTCGACGACCGAGGCGCAGGTCGCATGGACCTCGGCGCCGGCACTCTCGCGGGTGATCTGGCCGCCCGAGGCGCCCTGTCGGGAGCGGTCGTTGAGGCTCAAGTCCGGCGAGATGCGTTCCCAGCTCATGCCCTCGTTGCGGCTGCGGAACACGCAGTTGCCGCCAGCATAGAGCGTGCCGGGATCGTGTGGCGAGAAGACGATCGGGAAAGTCCAGGCGAAGCGGTACTTGAGATCCTGGGGAGCGATGCCGGTCGATTCCTCCGGCCATACATTGACCAGCTGGATCTGCCGCGTGCGATGATCGTAGCGCTGCAGCGCGCCCGCGCCGCCGGGCGAGGAGCCGATGGCGCCGACATAGACGACGTTGTGGTTGCGCGGATCGACGGCGATGAAGCCCGATTCGCCGGTGCCGGGGTAGGAGCAGTCGGCCAGGGTGATCACGCCCCATTCCGACGCGCTCGGCACCGAGATCGAGGTGTTGTCCTGCTGCGTGCCGTAGACGCGGTAGGGATACTGGTTGTCGATGTCGATGCGATAGAACTGCGCGGTCTTCTGGTTGTAGATCGTCGACCACGAGGCGCCGGTGTTGAACGACACGTGCGCGCCGCCGTCGTTGCCCTCGATCATGCGCGTGTTGTCGTTGGGATCGATCCAGAGATCGTGATTGTCGCCGTGCCGCGTCGAGACCTCGCTGAAGGTCACGCCGCCGTCGGTCGACTTCCACATCTGCAGGTTGGTGACGTAGACGGTGTCGGGGTGCTGCGTGTCGGCGAAGACGTGGGTGTAGTACCACGGCCGGTGCATCAGGTCGCGGTTGGGCGACACCATCTGCCAGCGTTGGCCGAAGTCATCGGAGCGGTAGAGCCCAGTCCGGTCGCCGACCGCCTCGACCAGCGCCCAGACGCGGCCCTCGCGGGCCGGCGAGATCGACACGCCGATCTTGCCCAGCATGCCGTCGGGCAGGCCGGGCCTCTTCGTGATCTCCTCCCACGTGTCGCCGCCGTCGGTGCTGCGGAACAGGCCGCTGCCCGGGCCGCCGCTCGATATGTTCCAGAAGTTGCGCCGGGCTTCCCAGATCGAGGCGAACAGCAGCCGCGGGTTGTTGCGATCCATCGTAAGGTCGATCGCGCCCGAGACGTCGTTGCGGAAGAGGATGCGCTCCCAGCTCTTGCCGCCATCCTTGGAGCGATAGACGCCGCGCTCGCTGTTCGGCCCGAAGATGTCGCCCAGCACGGCGGCATAGATCAGGTCGGGATTGGTCGGATGAATGCAAATACGCCCGATAAACTTGCTGTTCCGGAGTCCGATGTGGCTCCAGGTGCGGCCGGCGTCGGACGATTTGTACATGCCGTCGCCGTAGGAGACGTCGAGGCGGATCGCGGTCTCGCCGGTGCCGGC
>Ga0068856_100007545_pt1 | contig 10612 bp, 9 predicted proteins | sample KBSCornC62_FD_66595 | JGI IMG/M metagenome (GOLD analysis project Ga0068856, IMG submission 66595) | Corn rhizosphere microbial communities from Kellogg Biological Station, Michigan, USA - KBS Corn C6-2 | ecosystem: Host-associated > Plants > Roots > Rhizosphere > Soil ... | reverse complement strand
GCCAGGCACCCGTCTCACCGCGACGAAAGAACCTCGCGCCCGAGCGCGATCGCGGCGCCTCGTGGAATCCGTTGGCCTCCTCGAGTCGACGAAGGGTCTCGAAGCGAGAGCACTCCACCGCACGCGCGATGTCGGCCGGCGCTGCCCGGCGACCGGCGAACGCCAGCGCGCCGGCGAATGCCGCCGGCGTATCTCTTTGCAGATCTTCGTAGCGGAGTACGTGCACCGGAATGTCGGTCTGTGCGATCCAACTCTCGACGTGCTCGCTCCAACCCAGGAGCCGCTGCCGGAGCTGCTGCGGCAGCATGGAGGTCGCGCCGTTGGAGGTCGCATGACTGTCGCTCAGGCGATCGATCGCCGCGTTCATCGTAATGCCCAGGTGATGCGCGAGCGACGGCACGATGTCGCGCGGGTCGCGAACGATGACGATCGCCCCGGCTGCGGCCCGGCTACCACCGAGCACGGGTTCGCCGTTTCGCGTCGCCGTGTATGCGTCGTGTACCTTGGCGAAGCGGATTCCGTCAGTGTTGGACGGTTCGTCGTCGCCGTACCGGAATCCACTGGCCATGGCATCGTACACGCGCGGGCGCAGCGCTTCCGATTCATCGTGCGTCAGCACGGACGACTCGATCAACAGCAGATCATCGAATGGCTCGCGCGCGCTCGCGATGGCGCCATCTGTCGGCAAGTCGTTGATGTCGACGGGCGCCGCCTCCCCCGCGTCCAGGTTCGCCAGTAAGATCCGAACCCACGTGTTCCCGGATTTGGGGTATGAGGCGAGCCAGACGGTGCGCGTCACGGAATACTCCACTCGGCTGCTCGTCGCTGTTCGCGGCGATGGGATGACGGACCGCCACGCTCCGCGAACGCAATGGACTGCAAGTGTACGCGTCTGGCCGCCGATGCGTCAACGGCGACGGATCGATTTCGGTCGCCGTCCGACGAAACCGGTGCTAGTATCGTATCACACCACGCCCTCGAGGGGCCCGGAGGATGAACCAGGCATATCCGTGCGCGTCATTTGGCTCGCGTCCTATCCCAAGTCCGGCAATACGTGGATGCGCATGTTGATCGCAAATCTGTCCGCTGGCGGCGACACGCCCATCGACATCAACGACGTGCGTTTCGATGGCGGCATGGCCAGCGCACGCGCCCCATTCGAGCGACTGTCGCTCATCGATTCCGCGCTGCTGACGTACGACGAATCCGATCGCATCCGTCCGCTGCTCTACCGCGCGATGCGCAACTCTGCCGGCGACGAGGAGGACGGAGACATCTCCGCGTCAGCGCAGTTCATCAAGGTGCACGATGCGTACACGTTCACGGCCGACGGCGACGCGCTCCTCGGCGGAAGCGAGGCCGCGGATGGCGCGATCCTCGTCGTTCGCGACCCGCGCGGTGTCGCGCCATCGCTCGCGAGTCACTTGGGCCTCAGCATCGATCAGGCGATCGCGTTCATGCAGGACGTCAACGCGTCGTTCTGCGGAGCGCCGGGCCGCTTCTACAACCAACTCCGACAGCAGCTTCCCGGGTGGACTGGACACACGGCGAGTTGGCTCGACCAGCGGGACCTTCCGGTCGCGGTCGTTCGCTATGAGGACCTGCAATCCAACACCGCCGACGAGTTGCGACGTGTGCTCGATTTCGCCGGCCACGACGCGACCGACGAGCAGATCGAGCGCGCCGTCCGATTCGCCGATTTCAAGGAGCTGCAACGCCAGGAGCGCGAAAAGGGATTCGGTGAGGCGCCCAGGCCGCACGCGAATGGCAACTTCTTTCGCCGCGGCGTCGCCGACGGCTGGCGCGATGAGTTGACCGATGACCAGATTGCCCGCATCGAGGCAGCGCACGCGCCGATGATGCGCCGCCTCGGCTACGAGCTGCCGCCGTCGGACGCCGCTTGCACGCAGTCGGCCCTCGCCGGCGAATCGGTGCACACGTCCAGCGTCCGATGAGCACGCATGGCTGAATCCAACGGCAGTCTCCCCGATCGAATCGTCAGCGCGCGCGAGGTGTTCGGACTTTCGATCGATCTCCAGGTACCGGCGTTCTCGGCGCCAGACGAACACGTCCCGCCGATCGATCCGAGCTACGTCTTCGATCCCGAGACCACGCTCGCGCTCCTCCTGGGCTTTGCGCACAACCGCCGCGTGCTCGTCCAGGGCTATCACGGAACTGGAAAGTCGACCCACGTCGAGCAAGTCGCCGCGCGTCTCAACTGGCCCTGCGTTCGGGTGAACCTGGACGGCCACGTGAGTCGGATGGACTTGATCGGAAAGGACGCCATCGTCGTGCACGACGGACGGCAGGTCACGGAGTTCCAGCCCGGCATGCTCACCTGGGCGCTCGAGCATCCCTGTGCGCTCGTGTTCGACGAGTACGACGCCGGCCGTCCCGATGTGCTCTTCGTGATCCAGCGCGTGCTCGAGGTCGACGGACGTCTCACGCTGCTCGACCAGCGGCGCGTGCTCACCCCACATCCCGCGTTCCGGTTGTTCGCGACGGCGAACACGGTGGGACTCGGCGACGCGACGGGACTCTACCACGGCACGCAGCCGTTGAATCAGGGGCAGTTGGATCGCTGGAGCATCGTGGCTACGCTCAACTATCTCGAGCCCGATCGTGAAGCGGCCATCGTGCTCGCGCGCTGTCCCGAGTACGACGATGACGCGGGCCGCGCACGTGTGGACGCCATGGTGCGCGTCGCCGCGCTCACGCGGCGCGGCTTCACGCAGGGCGAGCTCTCGACGGTGATGTCGCCGCGGACCGTGATCACGTGGGCGCAGAACGCGTTGCTACTCGGGGACGTACCGCGCGCGTTCCGGCTCACGTTCCTCAACCGGTGCGACGAGGCCGAGCAGGCAATCGTGGCGGAATACTATCAGCGCTGCTTTGGCGAGGAGTGCACGGCCGAGGTGCCCGCCGCGCGCGATCGTGTCTGAGCGTTCGCCGCGATCGCTCGAGGCGGCAGTCGCGGCCTGCGCACGCGCACTCGCCGGCCATGTGGTGAAGGTCCCGGCGCCGCCGTCCGCGACGCGCGTCGCTCTTCGCGCCGCCGGCGACAGAGCCGCCGTTCGGGCGCGCTGGCATGACGGCCCGTGCCACGCTGCCGCGCGTCCGCGCACGGCGGTGGCCGCACAGATCTACGATGCGCTGGAGGCCGCCCGTCTCGACGCGCTCGGCGCCGCATGGCTCCCCGGCGTGGCGACGAATCTCCTCGCCGACGTGGCCGATGAGCAAACGCTCATGCAATGGCTGGCCTTCGAGGCACTCGCCAACCGCGGCCCGCCGGCCACGATCGCGTCGGGCGTGACGCGGGTCGCCGCCGCCATGCCGGCGGCGCTGCGTCCGGGGCTCTCCGCGCTCGCTCCACTCGTTGTGGTTCAGCCGGCATTCGCCGCGACGGCGGCGCAGTGGGCGCACGCCGCCGCGGCGCATCCGTGGGCCGCGGCGGCGATGGCGCGTGCCGCCGCATCAGTGTCGAGCGCCGGAGAGGCGCGTGTCGCGCAACATGGCGCGGGAACGACCTCGGTTCAGGCACGCGGCGACCGGTTCAATCGTAGGGTGCACGCCGCGGCCGGCGGCGCCGCGCGAGCGACGCGCGCTCCCGAAAACCATTCTACGAGCTATCACGCATACACGACGGCGCACGATCGCGTGGTCGATGCGGCCTCGCTCGCGCGGCCCAGCGAACTGGCCACACTGCGCGCGCGACTCGACGCCGAGCTGGGCGAGACTCGGCTCGCGGCCACGCGCCTCGCCAACCGGCTTCGAAGAATGCTCATGGCGCGGCAGGCGCGCTCGTGGCGCTTCGATCTGGACGAGGGCGTGCTCGACGGCCGGCGCCTGGCCGGTTTGATCGCGGCGCCCGGCGATGCGCGGCCCTTCAAGGCGGAGGCCGAGAGCCGTCTCCCTCGCGCGGCCGTCACGCTGCTCGTCGACTGTTCCGGATCGATGCGGGGCCGTCCGATCCTCATCGCGGCGCTGACCGTCGAGCTCATGATTCAGGCGCTCGAGCGCTGCGGTATCGTGTGCGAGGTGCTTGGCTTCACGACGCGCGACTGGGATGGCGGCCACGCGCGGGCGGAGTGGCTCGCAGCCGGCGCACCGGCCAATCCCGGGCGACTGGCGCCGCTCGAGCACATCGTGCTCAAGAGTGCCGACGTTCCGTGGCGGCGAGCGCGCCATGGCCTCGGCCTCGTCCTGCGCGACGAGCTCCTCAAGGAAAACATCGATGGCGAGGCGGTGCAGTGGGCGCACGCGCGTCTGCGCCGGCGGGCGGAGCCCCGCAAGCTGCTGCTCGTCGTCTCCGACGGTGAGCCGCACGACGAAGCAACCGAGCAGGCGAATGGACGTGCGTACCTCGCGCGCCATCTGCGCGCCGTCGCCGACGACATCGACATGCGCTCGCCCGTCGAGATCGCGGCGATCGGCGTCGGACACGACGTGCGGCGGTTCTACTCGCGCGCTGCGTCCATCGCGAGCGCCGACGATCTCGCCGCCGCTCTGAGCCGGTCGCTCACCGCGTTCTTCGCGGCACCGGCGCAGCCGCGGAAGCCCGCGCGACGCGCGGTCAGGTGATCATGTACGCGTTGGTCCAGCCTGTCCGCACCTCTTGGGCGCGATAGGCCGCATACTCCGCCGCGTATCGCTCCGGCAGATCGAGCGTACCGACCGTCGCCAGACGCGCGGCGCCATCTTCGCCGCGCTGCACCTCGAGCAAATAGTCCTTCGTCGGCACTTCGCCCGTGCTCGCGTCGAATGAGAACTCCCCCCGAGGCGAGGTGATGACGGCGAGCGGCAGCGCCTCGCGGACCGCGTCGCCGGACGGCTTGTCGCCACATCGCGCGGCGGCGTCGGCGAGCGCCTTTCCCGTCTCGTAGCCGAGCAGCGCGAACACGTCAGGGTCCGGCAACTCGGCGGCCGCGCAGGCGGCGTGGAAGGCGCGATCCTCGTCTCGCCGGGCATCGCGATCCCACGAGAACGCCGTGCGCACGCCGATCGCAGTATCGCCCATTGCACCGAGCCATTGGCGGTGCATCAAGAAGGCGCTCGAGATGAGCGGCAGCGTGGGCGCGAGCCCGAGCGCGTCGTAGCTCTGCATGAACGACAGCGCGGACCGGCCGGCGTACAACCCGACGATGAGGTCCGGCTTCGCGTCGGCCAAGCGTTGGAGCGCGACGGACGGATCTTCCTCGGAGCTATCGCGATTCGTGACTTCGGTCGCCACGATCTCACCCCCGCCGGCGTCGCAGAACCCGCTCCAGAAGGCCGGGACGATGCCGTAGCCAGAGTCGTGGAAGCCGCTCGCGAGCGCGGCACGCCGGCCGAGCGTCCGCGCCGCCCAGGATCCGAGGGCGTACATCGACTGCCAGAGATTGAAAGAATTGTGAAACACGTACTCGTTCGGCGCACCGCCGTCGAGCAGCGGTTCGGCGCCGAGATTGTTCACGACGAATGGAACGCGGGCGTCGCTGAACAGCGCGTGAACGTGACGGAGCATCGCGGAGCCCACGATCCCGACCACGACGTGCGGCCGATGCTGAAGCAGCAGCCGCTGGAGCTTGTCGGTGACGATCCGCGGATCGGCGGCGGGTCCGCCGGGCTCCAGCGTGAGCTCGCACGCCGCGGCGGCCTCGCCGAGCCCCGCCCTGAGCCCGCCCAGAAAGTCCTGATCCACTCGCGGGAACATCCGCGAGACGGGCAGCAACACGCCAATGCGAAGGGGCGTCACAATTATGTAATTAACGAATTGATATTAGCTTCCGGTGCGCGGCGCCGAGCCGGCGCCGCGCACCGGAGTACGGCTCAGTTGCGGGAGGGGAAGATCCCGGTGAGGCAGATCGAATAGTTGATGCAGAGGTACGGCTGGAGGATGGGGACGGGCGAGCTCCCGCCGGTCGCCGCGACGGTTACCGTGGTGTTCGTGGTCGTGGTGGTGGTCGTCCCCACCGATTCCGGCGCCATCGCGACGGTCTGGCCCGCCGCGACCGGCTTATAGATGAGGGTGCCATTGGCGCCGGAGAGCGCGTGGCCTCCCGGCAGCGCGACCGAGCCCTGGGCAGTCGCCGCGTTCAGCGTCGACGTCGACGTCGACGTCGACGTCGACGTCCCCGTGGCGGCATGCGTGTGCTGGGGCAACTGCGATTGCGTCAGCGACACGTTCTCCGTGCCGCCAACTTCGCCGATCGCGAACGACTGAAGCCCAAGTCCCTGGCCCTGACCGATCGGCGTGCGGCCCCGCAGGTCCGGAAGCTGGAACGTCGTTTGACCGTTGCCGCCGAAATTCGTACCGAGCAACGCGAACAGCGCGGTGTTCTGCGAAATCGGGAGCGTCTGACCCTGACAGAGCTGCCAGCCCGACGGGTTGAAGTTGAAACCGAACCCGAGGATGGTTCCGAGGAATGCTTCCACGTGTCACCTCATGTGAGATGCGAAGAGAGCGCCCATCTCGAACAGCGGGCGCGGAGCGAAGACTTAGTTGCGGCTGGGAAAGATTCCGAGCAATGCGATGCTGTAGTTGATGCAGAGGTACGGCTGCTGTATGGACACCGGCAAACCCGCACCGGCCGGCGCGACCGTCACCGTGGTATTCGTCGTCGTGGTGGTGGTCGTCCCCACCGATTCCGGTGCCATCGGGACGGTCTGGCCCGCCGTGACCGGCTTGTAGATCAGCGTCCCATTGGCGCCCGAGAGCGCGTGGCCTCCTGGCAGCGCGACCGAGCCCTGGGCGGTCGCCGCGTTCAACGTCGAGGTGGACGTCGACGTGGAGTTCGAGGTCGCGTTCGCCGTGTGCGTGTGCAAGGGCATCTGCTGCTGGGTGAGCGACACGTGCTCGACGCCGCCCACTTGGCCGAGGTTGTACGACTGCAGCCCGGGTGCCTGCCCCTGACCGACAGCCAGGCGGCCGCGAAGGTCCGGAAGCTGGAAGGTGCTCACACCATTGCCGCCGTAGGTGGTGCCGAGCAACGCGAACAGCGCCTGGTTCTGCGCGATCGAAAGCGTCTGCCCCTGACAGAGCGCCCAGCCCCGCGGAGCGAAGTTGAACCCGAACCCCAGGATCGTTCCGATGAATACTTCCACGGTTCACCTCATGTGGAGAAGGATGGTGGATGCGGCGCGAATCACGCGTGGACCCGCGCGAAGGGTACTTCAGCCGCGGGGCGAAGCTCCCCGGCGGCGGCAGATCCGACGACGCGTCCCCGCGGCTCGCGCGCGACCGCGGCGAGCCAAGCCGCGTACGGATCACTGCTCCAGCGCTCGTGTGCCGCGCTGAGTGTCGACGAGATGGACCGGCGCTTCTCCGCCGTGTCGCGCTCGAACGCGCGCGACGGATCTTTCGCATCGCGTTCAGCCGCCGCTCGCATGCGATCGATCTCGCGTTCGGTGAATGCGCACCCCGGCATCGCACGCCACGCGAGCGCCGGAAGCTGATCGTACGCGATGGGTACCAGATCGTCGCGATGACGGTGCGCCGCACGGTAGATCGCGCCCACTACCGCGGCGGCGAGCTCCTCGCGACTGAGCGAGTCGCGAACGCTCGTCGGCAGGTCGAGCTGTTCGGCGGTCACCGTGTCCCGCACGAGCGCCAGGCTCGGCATCCGCGACAGCGACACGAGCACTTCGATCGGATCGCGGAATACGAACACGAACGGCGTCACGGGGAATGCCCGGCGGACGGTCGCCAGCTCGAAGATGTGCCACGCGTCGAGCTTGACGAACGCGCGCCGCGCTCCCGGCACTCCGCCGAGCAGTGCGCTCACCGCGCCGCGGAGCCACGCGACGCGATCGTCGGGATCGATGCTCGGATCATCCCGTCGGCCGCGGAGCACGTCATCCAATACCGGCGCCTCCGACACCACGACGCTGTCCTCGAGCGAGGCGAGCATCTGGCACAGGAGCGTGGAGCCGCAGCGCGACACGTGAAAGATGAAAGCGGCCGGCGTGCGCGCCTCGACGTCAGCCGCGAGCTCCTCGATCGGCGTCCGTCGCAGAGCCTGTCGCCGATTGACCTCGAGCCGCGAGAGCGCACGCAGCGTCTGCTCGAAGAACGGCTCTTCGTGCCGCCGGCCGTCGGTCGCGAGCCACTCGACCTCGGGTCCGCGATCCGTCCAGACGATGCGACTCGGCACACGCCGCTCGGTCATCGCGCCGCCCGCCCGAGCCGCACGAGATGCGTGCGCCGCGCGCGCCTTGACGCCGCGGCGCGCGAGCGACGAAACTCCGGCGCATGAACCCCGACGCCGTTCGCCTCCCGCTCGACTTCGACCCCAAACGCCTGCGCGCCGATCTTGCGGTCGCCGAGGAGATCGGCTGGACCGACCACTTCGTGAAACGGAATTATGAGGGCACCTGGTCCGCCATCGCGCTGCGTGGCCCGGCCTACGCGACGCACCCGGTGCAGGCGATCTACTCCGACCCGGGGTGCACGGAGTTCAGCGACACGCCGGTGCTCGATGCGTGCGCCTACTTTCGCGAGGTGCTCGGCGCCTTCTCCTGCCCGTTGCAATCCGTCCGTCTCATGCGGCTCGACCCCGGCTCGGTCATTCTCGAGCATCGGGACCATGATCTGGACGTCGAGTCGGGCTTTGCGCGCCTGCACGTTCCCGTCGCGACCAACCCGGGCGTCACCTTCATGCTGAATCAGCGGCCCGTGCGCATGGGTGAAGGGGAGTGCTGGTACCTGCGCCTCTCCGATCCGCACGCCGTCCGGAACGACGGCGCGGACGCGCGCGTGCACCTGGTCATCGACGTGATCGCCGACGACTGGTTGAAGCGCCTCCTGGGCGCCTGATTGGCGGTCGAGCGCGTCGCTTTGTGTGGAGGAGGGCACGACGGATGGTTCGCGGCGGCGTGAGAAGCGTCTGCGGACCCGCGATTCCGCAGGGTAGGCGAGGTGACGATCAGACTACACCGCCCGGTTCGCACGTCAAGACCGGAATCGACCGCGCGAAACATTAACGCGCTCTAATGTTTGGCCTCACCCGTCGCGCCACTCCACCCCGTCTTCCTCGATCAGCTCGTCGGCCTCGCGCGGACCCCAGCTCCCGGCGGCGTAGGTCGGCATGCGCCGCGGCTTGTTGCTTTCCCAATATTGAATTAAAGGATCAACAACTCGCCAGGCCGCCTCGACCTCGTCGCTGCGGGTGAAGAGCGTGGCCTCGCCGATCATCACGTCGAGGAGCAGCGTCTCGTACGCCGGCGCGGAGACCTCGCCGAATGCTTGCGCGTAGTCGAACTCCATGTCGACCGGCGCGATCTCGATGTTCGACGTGAGCGCCACCGCCGCGCCCGGCACCTTGACCTCGAAATCGAGCGCGACGCCTTCGTTCGGCTGCACGCGCATGACGAGCGTGTTGGCGCGAAGCGACTCGCGCGTCTGCTGGCCGAACATCATGTGGGGCGGCGAGCGGAATTGGACGGCGATCTCCGACTCGCGCTTCGCCATCCGCTTGCCGGAGCGCAGATAGAACGGCACGCCGTTCCAGCGCCAGTTGTCGACGAACAATCGCACGGCGGCGAACGTCGGCACGAGCGAGTCGGGGGAGACGTCCTTCTCCTCGTGATAGCCGGCTACGTGGTCGCCGTCGATCGTGCCGGCGGTATACTGCGCGCGCACGGCGTTGTCCGGGATCGTTTCCGGCGTGAGCCACCGGATGGACTTGAGCACTTTCACCTTCTCGTCGCGCACGGAGTTCGCGCTCATCTGCGCCGGCGGCTCCATCGCGGTCAGCGAGAGGAGCTGGAGCAGGTGGTTCTGGAACATGTCGCGGACCACGCCCGCTTCCTCGTAGTACTTGCCGCGCTCTCCCACGCCGACTTCCTCCGCCGCCGTGATCTGCACGTGATGGATCCACTGGCGGTTCCATATCGGCTCGAAGATCGAGTTCGCGAACCGCAGCACGAGGACGTTCTGGACCGTCTCCTTCCCGAGGTAGTGATCGATGCGGTACGTCTGGTGCTCGGCGAAGAGGCCCAGCACCAGGTCGTTGAGGCGCTGCGCGTCCTCGAGGCTGCGGCCGAACGGCTTCTCGATCACGACGCGCGTCCACGGGCGTTCGTCGGCGACCCGCGTGCGCGGCGCGAGGCCGCTCTTGGACAGGTTGCGCACGATCGGCTCGAAGATGCTCGGCGGCACGGCGAGGTAGAACAGCCGGTTGCGGTGCTCCGGCGCGCGCTTCCGCTCGATCAGCTCCAGGCAGGCGGCGATCTTCTGGTAATCGTCGGCGCTCGTGAGGTCGGCGGAGACGAAATGGAGGCGCTTGCAGAGCTCCTCCCAGAGCTCGTCGTCGATGCCGTGGATCTCGTCCGACTCGTTGAGCGCCTGCCGCATGTGCGCGCGGAAGTCGTCGTCCGTCTGCGCGTCGTCGCGGCCGACGCCGAGCACGAGGAAGTCTTCGTTGACTAAATGCTCTTTCATCAACTGGTATATCGCCGGCAGCAGCTTGCGGCTGCTCAGGTCGCCGAGGGCGCCGAGGATGACCATCGTGCACGGGTCGGCGCGGTCGCGGACCGCCGCCCGCACGACCGTGGCGGGGCGCGGAGAGACGACGGGATTGCTCATGAGCGTTTCACGGCGTGGCCGCCGAATTCATTGCGCAGCGCGGCGATG
>Ga0068856_100007544_pt1 | contig 10613 bp, 8 predicted proteins | sample KBSCornC62_FD_66595 | JGI IMG/M metagenome (GOLD analysis project Ga0068856, IMG submission 66595) | Corn rhizosphere microbial communities from Kellogg Biological Station, Michigan, USA - KBS Corn C6-2 | ecosystem: Host-associated > Plants > Roots > Rhizosphere > Soil ... | reverse complement strand
GGCCGCGGCCATGCAGGCGCCGCTGGCGGGCACCGTGCTGGTGCTCGAGCTGACCAACCACTTCCAGGCGCTGATGGTCCCGACGCTGGTCGCGGTCGTGCTGGCGACGATCATCTCTCGGCGATTCGGCGCCTCCTCGATCTACTCCGCGCGGCTGCGCGCCGGGCGCGTGCTCGACTCGAGCCCCTCGGCGGACGCGACCTCCGCGGCGGCGCTGGACTCGCTGGAGGCGGTGCCGCAGTTCGGCTCGCCCGAATCCGACGACTGGCCTACTGAGTCGAAGTAGCCGGGCGGCGGGCCGCGATCCGCAGGCGGTTGCCGTCGATGTCTTCGATATCGCACTCGCGCCCGGCGAGACCCTCCTCGTCGACCGGGATCCCGAACTCCTCGGCGACGGCGTCGATGTCGTTGACGTAGAGGTGGATCAGCGTGTTCGGTACGGCATCGCCGAGGTGCTCGGACAGATAGAGGCGGACTCTGCCGCGCGCGATCGAGACAAAGTAGGGGAAGCCCGGCTCGAACTGGTGCTCCCACTCCTTGACGAAGCCGAGCCGTGCGTACCAGTCGACGGCCCGGTGTGCGTCCTTTACTCGGAGTACCGGAACGACCTCTTCGTCCATGCGGACGAGCTTAACGGCGGCGCGGGCGCTGCGAGTGTCGCGTTGCCGAACGGGGCACTAGGTCGAGCTCGTCGGGCGCGACCTGATGCCCGTGCTCGCACTGCAGCACGGCGTGCACGGGGCTGCCGCAGCCGCTGTGCTTGACCTCCACGCGCGCGCCCTCCGGGAACAGCCAGCGGTCGCCCCAGCGCATCATCGCGACCAGCACCGGCAGGAGTTCGCCGCCCTTGTCCGTCAGCCGGTAGCCGCTGCGGGCACGCTGCCCCGGCTCCCGGTAGGGGAAGCGTTCCAGCAGCCCCTCGGCGCTCAGCTCGCGCAGCCTTGCTGCGACCGCCGGCTCGCTCAGGCCGGTGCGCTCGACGAACTCGTCGAAGCGGGTGGCGCCGTAGAAGGCCTCGCGCAGGATCACGAACGCCGATCTGGTGCCGACGGCCTCGAAGCCTCGGGCGATCGGGCAGTGCTCGCCGGGCGCCGGCCAGCCCGAGCGTGGCTCCAGCCTGCCCGTCATGTGAATCGCGGCGGTGGTCATGCACGGGATTGTAGCTGGCATAAGCCAAGGCAAGTCAGGTGTGGTAGCTTTCCTGGCTATGTCAGCCTTAAGTCAGCTTCGCCGCCGCGACGCATCTCCCGCGCTGGTGCTCGTGATCGTCTGCGCGGGTGTGGTGCTCGCCAGTCTCGATCTGTTCATCGTCAACCTCGCGATGCCGAGCATGGCCCGCGACCTGCATCAACGCAGCCTGAGCACGCTCTCCTGGGTGTTGAACGGCTACGCGATCGTCTATGCGTCGCTGCTGGTGCTGCTGGGCCGCCTCTCCGAGGCGCGCGCACGCGAGAACGGGTTCCTCGCCGGCGCGCTGCTGTTCACGCTGGCGTCCGCCGCCTGCGGCGCGTCGACGAGCCTCGGCATGCTGATTGCCTTCCGCGTGGTGCAGGCGATCGGAGCCGCGCTGCTGACGCCGGCATCGCTGAGCATGGTGCTCGCGACGACGGCGCCGGAGAGGCGCGGCGGGGCGGTGCGTCTATGGACAGCAGTCGGCGGCGCCGCGGCGGCGCTCGGCCCGGTGCTCGGCGGGCCGCTGGTGGCGGTCGGCTGGCGCTGGGTGTTCTTTGTGAACGTGCCGATCGGGCTCGTTGCGGTGATCATCGGCTGGCTGCGGCTCCCGCACGTGCCCGGTCATCCCGTCAAGGCCCCGGACGCGTTCGGAGCGTTGCTGGTGACGGGTGGTGTGGCCCTGCTCACCCTCGGTCTCGTACAGGGCAACTCGTGGGGATGGGGCTCGGCGCGGGTGACCATTGCGCTGGCGGCAGCGGTGGTCCTGCTGGCGGGGTTCGTCGTGCACCTTGTCCGCCACCAGAATCCGTTGTTCGATCCGACGCTGTTCAGGGCACGCGCCTTCCGCGGGGCATCGATAGTGGCCTTCGCCTACTCAATCGCGTTCGGCGCGATGCTGCTCTCGATCGTGCTGTGGATGCAGGACGTCTGGCACTGGTCCGCGCTGCAGACGGGACTCGCGTTCGCGCCAGGCCCGCTGATGGTGCCGCTGTTCGGTTTGGTCATCACCGGCCGCCTGATCGCACGCTTCGGGCCGGGAAGGGTGATCTTTGCCGGAGCGAGCATCTATGCGATCGGCATCGGCTGGTGGGCGTTGCGGGCAGGGCTACGTCCGGATTACCTCGGCCAGGTGCTGCCCGGGACGCTGCTGACCGGCGCGGGGGTCGGGCTGACGATGCCAACCTTCATGTCGACCGGCGCCGGGGCGCTGCCACCGCAGGCGTTTGCGACCGGCTCAGCGGTGCTGAACATGCTGCGGCAGGTGGGCCTAGCAGTTGGCGTGGCGGTGTTTGTTGCCGTCATCGGATCGCCGCGGTCAGCCCAGTCGGCGCTCACGGCGTGGCGGCATGGCTGGATAGTGATCGCGGCCACCGCCCTGCTGTCGGCGCTGATCGGGGCCGTGAGCCTGCGCCGCCCGCGTCTGGCCGGCGGTCCCGAACGCCCGGCCGACGGACCCGAACGTCTGGCGGCCAGCCCCGAAAGCCTGCCGGAGCGGGAGCTCCCGGCCTTGCGCTGAAGGCCGGAAGCTCCGCGAGGCCGTTACTGGGACGGAAGCGGCAGGTCCGTGCCGGCGCCGGCACAGTAGCCAGCGCCTCCGGCGGCGCTGTTGGACCACAGTGACTGGACCGCGAAGGTCTGTCCGCCGTTGCCGGTGATGTCGCCCATCGCCCCGGGGATCGAGAGCGGCGGACCGGTCGCAGTGATGGGGTTCTCCCCGACCCACGCGCACTTGTCGCCGTTCTCGTCCGCGTCGATGGTGTCGTACCAGCCACCGATCTGGCTGACGGAGGTGCCGCTGCCGATCACATCCTCGGCGCCCGGGTCGGTGGCCGTCTCCATGATCTCGTGACCGAGCGCGATCGAGTAGCCGTCGAGCTTGCCCGCCGCGCCGCTGTTGACGGCGTTCTCACCGCACACGTTGATCCCGCCGGACTGGATGTCGAGCAGGTACGGCAGGTTTGTGTACTGCGTGTTCTCGACGCCGCCTGTGTACTGCGAGTCGTAGATCCCGCCCTCGACGTTCGGATAGATGTAGTCGTGGAACGCGCAGTAACCGGTGGCCAGCGCGTTGGGGTCGGAGTAGTTCGCCGGCTGGAAGATGATGAAGTTCGCATCCGCCAGATCGGAGACCTTGAAGTGCAGGGCGGCGCGGGCCGCCTCGGCTGCGAGGTCGGTGTAGGTGTTGGTCGGACCGGCCGGGTTGCTGCCCGAGGTCTGCTCCAGCGCCGTGATGTTGTTGGTGTTGTCGACCCACACGCCGGACAGCCAGTTCTTCGAGGTTGTGTCGATGTACTGGTTGAACGGCTGCCCGGAGGCGTCGTGGACCGTCTGGTAGTACTGGCTCTGTGTGCCGGCCCACGCGGTGTCGCCCATCTGCGCCACCCAGTTGGCGGTGTACCTGCCCGCGCCGTCGGGGTCACACGGCAGGCTGAAGTGAATCGTGCCCTCCGTGATCGACTCCGAGGTGCATCGGTCCGTGGCCGGCCAGGCGCCCTTCTCGCCCCAGCCCCAGAACACCAGGTACTCGTGCGGATGCACCTGCACATGGCCGCCGTAGTAGGCCATGTTGCCCATGAACGGCAGCCCGGTCGCCGGAAGCTCGGTGATCCCGCAGGGGCCGGTCACCGGCGTTGTCGGCAGGTCGCCGTTCTCCGGACACGGCACCGCCGGCGGGGTGAGGCCGCTCGCCTCGTACATCTGGGATTGCTGTGCGTACTGCTGCGTGAGCGTCGGCAGGGTGATGATCTCGGCCGACGCGCCCGCCGCTCCGTAGCTCAGCCCGCCGAGGGCGAGCGCGAGCGCCATGCACCCCCCGGTGATGCGATTTCTCATCTAAGAACGTCCTCCAATGCCCCTTCGGGCCGATCGAATTCTGCTCCAGACCGTCCCCGTGGGCACGGGTGGGGCAACACCACTCTCTCTCCTTGGTGACATCAAGCCACCCAACCGACAGTGGTGTCGGTACCCATCGCCCGCGCATCGCTAAACACTCGAAATACTGGAGATTCGGACCGGCGCGGCGAGCTGCCCCTTCAGGGCGATTGAGGACCGTTTCTGACCGCGGCAGCCACGATGGAATCCGGGCCCAAGAAGCGCATCGGTAACAATTAATTGTGAGGTCAGCTTCTGGAAGGCTCTCCCGCAACCCGGGCAGGAGGTGCAGTTAGGTGGCAGGACTGAAAACGCTGGTCACGTCGTGGCCGGCTCCGAAGATCGAGTACGCGGTCGCTCGCCGGGTGGGTGTCGGACAGTCGCGTCGCTGGAGCACGCTCAGCGCGCTCGCTCGGCTCAAGCAAGCGAAATTCACGATTTGATGGCGTCGACTCTGGGCAACGACGCGAGCTCCGCTGTGAGCAACCCCATAGGCGGTGACGCGTCGAGCGCGCTCGAGCTCGAGCTGCGCAACGTCCAGAAGCGCTATCCGGGACGGCGCGAGGCCGCGATCCCGGATCTCAGCCTCACCGTGCCCGCGGGTGAGGTGTGCGTGCTCGTCGGACCCTCCGGATCGGGCAAGACCACGGCGATGCGGCTGATCAACCGCATGATCCCGCTCACCGGCGGTGACATCCTGCTCGGCGGTCGCAGTGTGCTCGAGCGGCAGGAGACCGAGCTGCGTCGCGAGATCGGCTACGTGATCCAGCAGGTGGGCCTGTTCCCGCACCAGACGGTGCAGGAGAACATCGCCACCGTTCCCAGGCTGCTCGGCTGGCCCAAGGACCGCATCGACCGGCGCGTCAGTGAGCTGCTGGAGTTGATCTCGCTCGATCCGACGGAGGTCGGCAGGCGCTACCCGCATCAGCTCTCTGGGGGCCAGCGCCAGCGGGTGGGCGTGGCCCGCGCGCTCGCCGCCGATCCGCCGCTGCTGCTGATGGATGAGCCCTTCGGCGCGATCGACCCGATCAACCGCGCGACCCTCCAGGACGGCTTCCTGGCGCTGCAGGAGATGGTGCGCAAGACGGTCGTGTTCGTCACCCACGACATCGACGAGGCGATCAAGATGGGCGATCGGATCGCGATCCTGCGCGAGGGCGGCACGCTCGCCCAGTACGCGCCGCCCGCCGAGATCCTGGAGCGCCCGGCCGACGAGTTCGTGGCCGACTTCGTCGGAGCCGACCGCGCGCTCAAGCGCCTCGGCCTGGCCACGCTCGCCGACGTCAGGCTGCCACCGATGAACGGCGACGAGCCGGTCGGCGACGTGCCGCTGACGATGAGCGTGCGCGACGCGCTGGCGGCCGTCCTCGCGGCCGGGGGCCGCCCGCTGCGCGTGATGAGCTCCGATGGCGAGGTGCGCGGGCTGGCAACGCTCGACGCGATCGGGCACGTGTTCGATGGGAGCTCGGAGGCACTGTCCGAAGCTTCTCCTGCAGGCCGCGCGGCGGACGAGCAGGCGTGAATCCTCCGCTGCTGATCGGCGCCGGTGGGCCGGTGATCCCGAACTTCGGCGGATCCTCGCATCAGTTCGCGTGCGAGAAGGCCAACAGGTTGTTCTGCTGGGATTGGTTCAACCACAACTGGTCGACCACGCTCTGGCCGGCGCTACGCCAGCACGTCGTGCTGGTGGTGATCGCGGTCGCACTTGGCTTCGCGGTGTCGATGGGGCTTGCGCTGCTGGCGCATCGCTACCGCCGCACCGAGCAGCCGATGATCGCGTTCACCTCGTTCCTGTACACGATCCCGTCGTTGGCCTTCTTCGAGCTGCTGGTCGGGATCCCGGCGCTGGGGTTGAGCTTCTGGACGGCTGAGATCCCGCTGATCGCCTACACGCTGCTGATCCTCTTCCGCAACATCCTGGCCGGGCTGCGCAATGTGCCGACCGAAGTACTCGACTCCGCTCGCGGGATGGGCATGAGCCGCCGCCAGATGCTGCTGCAGGTGGAGCTGCCGTTGGCGCTCCCGGCGATCATCGCCGGCCTGCGGATCGCGACCGTGAGCACGGTGGCGCTGGCGACGATCGCCGCGGTTGTCGACAACCAGGGGCTCGGCGTGCCGATCATCAGCGGCATCGACAACTACTACTTCAAGACGGAGCTGATCGCCGCCGGGGTGCTGGCGGTATTGCTCGCGATCGCCGCCGACAGCCTGCTTGTCGGGACAAAGCGACTGCTCACGCCCTGGACGCGGACGCGCGCGGTGTAGGAGGCAGACGTGATCACGAACTTCGTCGACGCCTTCAAGTTCATCTTCCGCAACGGTCAGATCCCAGGGCAGCCGCACTTCACGACACTCACCTATTACGCGCTCGGCACGCTGAAGGTCACGCTGATCGCGATGGCGATCTCACTGGTGATCGCACTGCCCTTGGGGGTGTGGCTGGGCCACCGCCACCGCGGCTCGTTCATCGCGATCAACATCGGCAACATCGGACGAGCGCTGCCGAGTCTGGTGGTGCTGGCGATCGCATCCGCGTTCCTCGGGATCGGTCTCAACGAGGTTCTTGTCGCGCTTGTGGTGCTGGCGATCCCGCCGATCGTCACCAACGCCTACGTCGCGATCGACGAGGTCGACCGCGATCTGGTCGACGCCGCGCGCGGCATGGGGATGACCGACTGGCAGGTGCTCCGGCAGGTCGAGCTACCGGTCGCCATCCCGCTACTGATGGCCGGCGTGCGGACGGCCACGCTGTTCGTCATCTCGACGACGACGATCGCGGCCTTTGCCGGCTACGGCGACAGCCTCGGCGAGGTCGTCGCCAATGAGGCCAGCTACCACCTCTACGGGCTGCTGGGCGCTTCGATCTGCATCGCCGCGCTGGCGATGGCGATCGAGGTGGGGCTGGCGCTCCTGCAGCGGGCCCTGACGCCGGTGCCGCTGCGTCGCGCCGAGGCGCTGGCCATGACCGATGAAACGCTGGTGCCGGCGCTGTCCGGCGTGTAACGCCCCCACCGGCTTCCGGGACTTACGAACGAAACCAACAGGAGGAAACATGAGGTTCAGACACTTGCGACCTGCACGACTCGTGGCGGCCGCCATTGCGGCTGCCGCGCTGGTCGGTGCGTTGGTCGCCTCCGCCAGCGCCAGTACGGCGCGCTCTCTGCCGGGCAAGGGCAAGCCTGCCTTCGTGCTTGGAGACAAGAACTTCCCGGAGGAGTACATCCTCGGCGACCTGTACCAGCAGGCGCTCGAGGCTCAGGGCTACACGGTCACGCTGAAGCCGAACCTGGGATCGACCGAGATCGCGTTCAAGGCGCTCAAGTCGGGCCAGATCCAGGGTTATCCGGAGTACGACGGAACGCTGCTGGCGGGCGTCGCCGGGATCACGAAGAACCCGGCCAACTCGGCCGCCGCCGCGACCGAGACCAAGAACTGGGCGGCCAAGCACGGCTTCACGTTCACCAACGTGACGCCGTTCTCGGACTCCGACGCGATCGCGGTGCTGTCGTCCTACGCCAAGAAGAACGGGCTCAAGACGATCGGCGACCTCAAGAAGCTCGGGTCATCCGTGAAGCTCGGCGGGGCCGCGGAGTTCCAGACGCGTTACCCGGACGGGCTGATCGGCCTCAAGAAGATCTACAAGGAGAACCCGACGTTCGTGCCGCTCAGCATCCCGAGCTTCTACACGGCGCTCGACAACAACCAGGTCAACGCGGCGGTGGTGTTCACCACCGACCCGCCGCTGAAGACCGGCAAGTACACGGTGCTCAAGGACACGAAGTTCATCTTCGGCTTCCAGAACGTCGGCATGGTCGTGAAGGCCAGCGTCGCCAAGGCCGAGGGCCCCGCGTTCATCTCGACGATCAACAAGGTCAGCGCGCTGCTCACCCAGAAGGCGATCATCGCGCTGAACTCGGCGGTCGAGGTCGACAAGCAGAACCCGGCAACCGTCGCAAAGGCCTTCCTCAAGGCCAACCACCTGGCGTAGTCCAAGGCGGCCACGTCACGGGCGTGGCTGAGCAGACTCGGGGCCGGCGGGATCTGATCCCGCCGGCCCCGCGTTTCCCCCGGGAGAGCCCGAGGAGGGGACGGGCGGAGGGCTTCTCGTCGGTCGCGCCAGCTTCACCATCCATTGACGCCCGGCTGGGGCCCGACAGCTAACCTTCGGGGTCCGGCGGATCGCCCACTCGACCGCGGGCCCGATGGGCTCACCGGCGCCACGCACCTCACGCAAGTGGGGTGGCCAGTCCCGGAGGTCGGGAGTGTCCACGCCGCCCAGGCTATGACACTCAAAGTCCTGGGACGTAGTAATCAAGTGGTGATCCACACAGGGCGTGTAGTCCTGGCCGGTCAGGACCTCGGGCTTCGGCCCGGGGTCCTCTTTCCTGCACCCGTCAGGCGACCGCTGAGCGCTTCCGGCTCGGCGACGCGCCGAGCGCCTTGGCGCCGGCCCCGGTGAGGCGCGGGGAGGGGAACGTCAACTCGGCAGCCGGCACCGGGCGGCCGAGGAGGAAGCCCTGGCCCTGATCGCAGCCGTAACGTGCGAGCCTGGCGCGGACCGGCTCGGTCTCGATCCCTTCGGCCACCACACTCATGCCGAAGTTGTGAGCCAGGTCGATGATCGTCCGGACCATCGCGGCGTTGTGTTCGTCGGTGTCGAGGTCCATGATGAATGAGCGGTCGATCTTCAGTTCCTCGACCGGCAGGTGTCGTAGGAAGCTGAGCGATGAGGATCCCACGCCAAAGTCATCCAGGGAGAGCCTGACACCGAGCTCCCGCAGTTGCCGTAGGACGTGTGTGATGCTTGCGCGGTCGTTGGACACGATCGTCTCGGTGATCTCGAGCTGCAGGGAGTCGATCGGAAGCTTCCATTTGTCGAGCAGGCGCTTCACGTCACGCGGCAGCGCGGCATCGAGCAGATTCGCGGCACCCAGGTTGACGGCGACACACAGGTCGATGCCCTGCGCTCGCCATTGCGCGCACTGGCCGAGAGCTGTGTCTAGCACGGCGCTCGTGAACGGACGCATGACGCCGGATTGTTCCGCGAGCTCGACGAACATGTCCGGACCCAGCAGCCCGTGTACCGGGTGTTGCCAGCGCACCAGCGCCTCGACGCCGACCATCGAACCGCTCTTGAGCTCGTATTTTGGCTGGTAGTGGAGGACCAACTGTCCCGAGGCGATCGCCTCCGGGAGCTCGGCGGTCAGCGCGAGCCGTTGGCGGGAGTGGCCGTCATGCGCCGCGTCGTAAACCTCGTAGTTGACGCCGCGCCGCTTCGCCGAGTACATGGCGACGTCAGCGCATTTCAGGAGGGTGTCGGCGTCGTTTCCATGCTCTGGGTAGACGGCGATGCCGACACTGGCTCCGACCCGGAGCGCGAGGCCCTGGATATTGAACGGCTCCTCCAGCGCGACGCTCAGTCGGTCGGCGATCTGCACTGCCGATGTGCCCCCCGATCGCCGTGTCAGGATGACTGCGAATTCATCTCCGCCGATGCGTGCGACCAATTCGGCGCCCGAGCTGGCGGCCATCAGGCGCGGGCGGATCTCTCGTAGCAGCTGATCGCCGGCTGCGTGCCCGAGCGTGTCATTGAGCTCCTTGAAGCGGTTCAGATCGATCAACATCACCGTCAGATCGTGGCGGCGCTCGCGCGCGATCGCCAGTTCCTGGTGCAGCCGCAGGGACAGCAGCCGCCGGTTGGCAAGCCCGGTCAAGGGGTCGTGCATCGCTTCGGTCTCGCGTCTTGCGGCGACCCTGCGCAATTCCCGCTCCAGTTCCCAGGAGTCACTCACATCGCGCATGTTGAGCACGAATCCGCCGACGCTCGGGTCGTGCAGGCGGTTCGCCGCAACGACCTCGAAGTGCCGGTAGCTGCCGTCGCGATGACGTAGCCGCGCCTTCAGTGTGCGAGAACTCCCGGGCTCGACACGCGCTTGGGCGAAATATCGGGCAATGGAGGAGCGGTCGCGCTCGTGCACGAGGTCGAGAATCGAGGTTCCGAGCAGCTGCTGCGGATCGCGGCCGAGCACGCTCAGGATCGATTCGGCCTGCCAGCTGATCGTAAGATCGGCTGCGACGACGGTGACGATGTCGGTGGAGTTCTGGATCAGCGATGTGAGGCGTCGCTCGCTGCGCTCGGAGCGCTCGAGCGCAATGCGCAACGCCTGCATCACCAGCGGCCCGACCCCCGTCCCGATTGCCCGTGCGATATCCGCCTGCAACTCCACGGTGCCGCGCGAAGCGTGCGCCTCGAGCAGCGCCGCCATCCAGAATCCGTAGCGGACGATTGCTCGGGCAAGGCCGCCGTAGAGCGATCTGAAGAGGAGCCCGAACAGCGGCAGGATCGGATTACCTGGATCTGCGTGCAGCACCAGGAGGAGCGCGGCAACCTCCGCGGGTTCCAGCGCCAGCGGGAACCCGCCGCGCCGGTAGCCGAAGAACCAATAGGTTGGCAGTGCCGCGGCAGCCGCCGATGCTCCGATCCGCCAAGCGACCGTCATCTGTCCGCCCAGGATCGACGGAATCGCGATGAGAGCGGCAGCTGCGGCGAGCGCGAGGAACAGCAGCTG
>Ga0068856_100007540_pt1 | contig 10615 bp, 10 predicted proteins | sample KBSCornC62_FD_66595 | JGI IMG/M metagenome (GOLD analysis project Ga0068856, IMG submission 66595) | Corn rhizosphere microbial communities from Kellogg Biological Station, Michigan, USA - KBS Corn C6-2 | ecosystem: Host-associated > Plants > Roots > Rhizosphere > Soil ... | reverse complement strand
TCACCGCGGCTCGGAAACTTCCGACGGGCCTTGAGGCCGACTCTCGAAGGGAAATAAGCCGGCTACGAGACCAAGGGCCGCACCGCGCTGTCCGAGTCTGACTTGCTCAGACCTTCCTTAGCAGGCCGTCCCGTCAATGACCGCTCTGTCGCGTGTATGAAGGAACGCGGGGTCGATTTGAGTGGCCATATCAGCCGCTGGATCGGGGACCTGGATCTCGACCTGTACCGATGGATAGTTTACGTCGGCCACGACGAGGCCGAGAAGGTCCGTTCCGCCCTTCTGGCTCTGCTAGATCAGGTGATACCGCACTTCGCGCAGCACATCAGCGGAGCCAGCTTTGCAGGTACGAATGGCCCCTAGCCACCCTCCCTTGCCTTCGGGACGTCCGCTTTTCCTGGGAGTGCCGAGCGTCCGATTGCCATCGTGTACGCGCGGGTACCAAGCGTCAGATTCTGATACTAGCGTGTCCGGATCGCTCATGCCATGAAGCGCGGCGTACTCGCTGACCCGCCGGACTCAATGTCCGCTTTACTCTCGAAAACCGACAACGTCTGCATGCCTACCGGTCGAGATTAGAAAAACTCTGAGATGCACCTTCCGGTAGAAATGTACTCCGGATGCTGCGACGGAAGGCGACACCGGAACGCGTCTCCCTGGTCGGACTGCCAAATGAGCATCGCGAACGACCACTCGACCATCATGGCCGGGAGAAAGACCTGATAAATTGGCCCGTTCAGCCTCGCCGGGGCGCTCTCCGGTGGGGGTTCAGGGGCGGAACGCCCCGTTTCCGGGGCATTTCCCATACTCGTATAGGTAAAAAAGACGGGTTGGCGGACAGGGGGGGATTCGGACCCACGGTAGTCATTTGACCTCGGCCTTATATGGCTGAGTGCAGGCCAACTTCGCAATGGAATGATCCGCTCTTCAACTTGAGCTCCCGGGCCATGGAAGCGATTGCAACGGCGCCGGCAACGGGCCGGCGGATGCAACGCGAGGAGTGTACGATGACCAAAAAGACTGGGGCCGGAGCTGCCAAGGCCGCGCCCAAAAAGGCGGCGAAACCCAAGACCACCAAGCTTGTGCGACTAGAGACGATGCTGCGCCAGCCGGTCGGAGCGACGATCGCGCAGCTCGGTAAGTCCCTTGGCTGGCAGTCCCACAGCGTACGTGGCGCGATTGCTGGATCGCTGAAAAAGAAGGGCATCGCCGTCACGAGCGACAGGCCCGAAGGCGGAGAGCGCATCTACCGCATCGTCTGAGCGATCGGAAAATGCAAGCCGAGACACTTGAGGCTGAGATTGTCCATCTGAGGGATCTCAGCCTCGCCGAGCTGCGCAAGCTTTGGTCGAATCGGCTTGGCCAGCCTCCACAGCTGGCGAGCACCGAACTGACTCGCCGTTGGCTCGCCTGGGAATTGCAGGCTGTGAAGCGGGGTGGCCTCGATGCCGGCACTCGCCGTCATCTTCGCCAGCTTGCTCGGGCGTCAGGGGCCAGCTCAGTCAGCTCGCCTTCTGGCGGCGGCGTAAAGCCCGGAACCGTGCTCACCCGCGAATGGGCAGGCGCTACTCATAAGGTCGTTGTGCTCGAAGCTGGCTTCAGCTGGAACGGACAAACTTGGAGGTCGCTCTCGGAGATCGCCTCCAAAATCACCGGCACACGGTGGTCCGGCCCCCGGTTCTTCGGACTTCATCGAAGGAATGGTACGTGACCTCCATCAAGCGGTGCGCCGTCTACACCAGGAAGTCCACAGAGGAGGGCCTGGAACAGGCCTTCAATTCGCTCCATGCCCAACGGGAAGCCTGCGAGGCCTACATTAAGAGCCAGGCCCACGAAGGCTGGAGGCTGGTCAAGACCGCGTATGACGATGGTGGCCTCTCAGGTGGCCATATGGATCGGCCGGCACTGCGCCAGCTGCTGGCGGAGGTCGCGGCCGGCCGCATCCAAGTCATCGTAGTATACAAGGTCGACCGCCTGACCCGGTCGCTGGCGGACTTTGCCAAGATTGTCGATGTCCTCGACGGCCATGGCGCATCCTTCGTGTCGGTCACGCAACAGTTCAACACGACCACTTCGATGGGCCGCCTGACCCTCAATGTGCTGCTGTCGTTCGCTCAGTTCGAACGCGAAGTTGCTGGCGAGCGCATCCGCGACAAGATTGCGGCGTCCCGGCGCAAAGGCATGTGGATGGGCGGCAGCATCCCGCTGGGCTACGACGTCAAGGATCGGGAACTGGTCGTGAATGAGATCGAGGCGACAACGGTCCGGGAGATCTTCGAGACCTATCTCCGTCTGGGGTCAGTGGCCAGGTTGCAGACCGAGCTCAATCAGCGCGGCATCGTCAGCAAGAAGTGGGTCTCGTCGACCGGGCGGACATGGGGCGGAGTGCGGTTCGGGCGAGGGCCGCTTTACTGGCTCCTGCGCAATCCGATCTATTTCGGCCGGGTTTCCCACAAGGGCCAGATCTTCGAAGGCAGGCAGGCCGCCATCGTCGATCTGGACGTATGGGAAAGGGCACAAAAGCTGCTGGCTGCCAGGAATGCGAGCCGGGAGAAGCGAAACATCGTGCCCGGAGGTCGGCCGCTTGCCGGCCGACTGTTCGATGATCGCGGCAATGCCATGAGCCCGAGCTACACGAACCACCGTTCAGGCCGGCGCTATGCCTACTACATCAGCCAGGCCTTGCTTCAGAACGAGAAGGAGCGGGCAGGGAGTGTGCCGAGAGTTCGCGCCGAAGAGATCGAACGCGTCGTATTGCGGGCGCTGGCCGCCAGTCCCGAACGTCGCTGGCACGAACTGCTGCCGCGCCTCGGTCGGGTCGTGGTCTACCGGGATCGGATCGAGGTCCTGAAGGCAGCTGTGGCCGAGGACGAGGAGACGGCCATCTCGGTTCCGATTGGTCTTGGCCGTCGGAATCGGGCCATCGTCCTGGATGATGGAACCGCCCGGCCCGATACCACGATCGTGCGTGCCCTGGCGCGTGCGCAGGAATGGCGTGGCTGGCTTCAGCAGGGGCAGGTTCGTTCCTATCGGGACATCGCCCTTAAAGCCGCAGTCGATACAGGCTATGTCCAGACGATCCTGCCATTGGCATTCCTGGATCCGCAGTTGACAAGGGAGTTGATGGATGGCCGGTGCCAGGTCCATGGCGGCTTGATGGAGTTGTTGCGCCGCGGCATACCCCTCGATTGGCAGGACCAGCGGGCGCTTTTCGCAAGGGCTGCGCGTCCTTCGCGATGCTGGGCCTGAGCTAGTGAGACCGGCATCTCAGGCTGCCAGAGACAAATCGCGAAAGGTCGCGAAATTCCCCCATACCGCCCGAAGACGCCAGTCTCTGGTCTCACTGGCAAGCCCAAAGACCGCGTAACAGCGGCACTCATGGCTGTCACGCCGACGGGACGTTAGCTTCCCGCGACTGGTTGGTAGGCGCCAGTCGATTCGAACTCCTGACAATACGTTGCTGCAGCCACATACGCGGTTAGTCGATCACTTCATCAGCGAGGCCTAGCACGCTCTTCGGCACCTCGACGCCAATGCTACGCGCAGTCTTGAGGTTGATCACCAGCTCGAAGCGGGTCGGTTGCTCGACTGGGATGTCGGCAGGCCGGGCGCCCTTCAGCACCTTGTCTACGATCACGGCGGTGCGCTGCGCAATCTCCTCCAGGTTCGGTGAATAAGCCGCAACGCCGCCGAGAGCGGCAAACGACCGCGTCGGGGCGATCGCTGGCAAGCGATGCCTGATAGCGAGCTCGGCGACCTTGTCGCGCGGCAGGCTGGGCTGCACCAGCACCGCCTGGACCTTGTCGTTCTTCAGCCCGGCAAATGCCGGATCGAGCTCGCTCCCAGAATGAAGCGCGACGGTACGCAGGTCGAGCTGCAGCAGCTGTGCGGCGCGTTTCGCCTGGCCAAGGAAGGAGGGCGTGAAGGGATCGGTCGCGTTGGTCAGCACGGCCGCTCGCTTGAGCGACGGTATGATGTCGCACAGCACTCCAAGGATCTTAGTGCCGGCCTCAGAGGTGGTCGCCGAGGTGCCGGTGACGTTCCCGCCCGGGCGCGCCAGGCTCGCGACCAGCCCGCTCCCGACCGGATCGCCGGCGCCCATCATGATGATCGGGATGTCGCGCGTCGCCTGCTTGGCCACCACGGCCGCGGGCGTCAGATAGGCGACGATCAGGTCGACCTTGAGACGGACTAGCTCTGCCGCCAGGCCGGGCAGCGCCGCGGCGTCGCCGTTGGCGAGCCGGAACTCGATTTCCAGCGTCTCGCCTTCGCGATAGCCGAGGCCGCGCAGACTCTTGCGCAACAGGCTACCAAGCGGCTCTGGGTTGTCTGAATTGAGGATGGCGATGCGCGCGGTGGCGGCGCGCGCAGGCAGCGGCACAGCCGTCACCGCAAACAAGCTCAGAATATGTCGTCGGTTCATACTGGTTGATAGCACGCGCGAAAACGCCCCGTTACGGGCGGCCGCGGACTGGCGCAGGTGGTCATGCTGCCTGCCTACGGCAGGGACGGACACAACACCATCGAGAGTTCCGGCGCGCAGAGCTCGGGAGCCGCCATTGGCCGCATTTCTGAAGAAACTGCCGTGAGTCCCGAAGGACGAACCGCCGGCGACGCAGAGACGTCGACTGTCGTCGCCGGCGGTATCCGTTGCAGAGCAACACTTCCGCAAGCCGCTCACGCTGTCCGCACCGCAACATCGTGCTCAAAAGGTGACGAGACGAAGCCAGTCAGAGTCGAACTTTCCTCAGAGCTCATGCTCAGCCGGTGCGGGGACGGGCTCTAGGCCGCCGCCTTCGCCGTCTTGGCATCAACCTTCCCCGTCACGAAGGTCACCAGGTCGCCGACCGTGACCATCTTCTCCGACGCCGCGTCGGAGATCTCGATGTCGAAGGCCTCCTCGATCGACATGATGAGTTCGACCAGATCGAGGCTGGTCGCCTTCAGCTCCTCGACGAAGCGCGCGCCGTCCGGAGCGGCGGAGGCGGCGGGGCCGAGGCGGGCGGTGAGCACCTCGCGGATCCGGTGGGGAATGTCGTCCATGGCGGTTTCTCCTGTTCAGCACGGGCCGTCGCGGCCGACGATGGCCCTGGGAACCGGGCCCCGGTCCGACGGCTCGTGTTCAGTGTCGGCGGTGTGTCTGAGGCTTCGATGCCGGTGCTCCAGCCGGGTCTTATTGCTCGCTCTGGACGGCCCGGCTGGCGGGCTCGAGATCGGTGACGGAGCCAAGCTGAGCGACCAAAAGATAGAAGGCGACGGCGATGCCGGCCCACAAGAGCCAGGTCGTCACGCCCGGCCTTGCCGTGAGGGGCGGAGGCGCGCTCGCCTTCCCGTCGGGGGCCTGCGCCGACACGGGACGCAGGGCGGCGGCTTCCGGTGTGTGCGGGATTTCGGGCGTGCTCCCTTTGGGCAGGGAGTCCACCAAGCGAAGGGCGACGGCGGCGGCCTCGGAATCCGTCCAGGTGCCGCCGAGGCCGACGCCCGGCAGGCGGGCGATGGCGGCGGTCAGCGCCTGGGCGGCGGCGGGGCGGGAGAGGTCGGCCAGCCGTGCGGCCTCGGCCCAAGGATCGAGGCCGAGGCGCGTCAGCGCCGAGAGCACGGTGAGCTCGGTGCCCGCGGAGTCGTGGCCGAGCGGGGCATGGAGGAAGTCGTTGTAAGCGGAGCGGCCGAGGGAATATTCGGGGCGCAAGATCATGCAGGCCCCTTTCTGGCTGGAGACGCCCTGAACATGGGCACTGCGGGCGGCCGGACCAAGCGCTGAATCACGGGGGCCGGCCGATTCCGTCGGCAAAGGTGTGCAGGGGCGACCAGACGAGCACCAGCGCCACCGCCAGCCAGAAGCGCTGTTGGGTGAGGTCAGAGAGCATTGGACTGTACAGCGTGCGCTGTCGAACAACTCTGGCTACTATATGCCGCGTCTCTAGCTACCCCTGAGGATGCGCTCCCGGGGCGCGGGCGGCCCTCGATATTTTCCGGCCAGCCCTCTGTAGAGGATCGCCACCCGCGCAATCGCGAGTATGGCCTTCGACATGAGCCAGATATCGGGCAACATGTTTGGGCGCCAGATGTCTAGGAACAGGGCGATGCGCACTTCGTCGCTGTCATTCCATACTTCATGGAAGAATGTATCGTCCCACAACAAGTAGTCGCCGGCGCCAGAGCGATATTCCCGGCCATCGAGGATCATGCGAACGGCCGGCGAGCCGTCAGCTGACTGCGGCACGGATAGACCCATCGAAAAGCGTAACACCCCGCGAAAGGGGCCGCGGTGACGGGGGATATGCTTTCGCGGGCCAAGAAAGGTGATCGAGGCAGAGAGCACTTCACGATGTTCGCGTACCAGCGCGGCCAGGGCGGGGCACATCGCCATATTGCCCGGAATTTCGATGCCGTAAGCCTTGAGGATGAAGAGGCGCCAATCCCGTCCATCATTGTCGGAAATGGGTGTTTGCTCCGACATGATTTCATGGAAGCGTGGTATCTGATGGTAGCACGCGGCAAGCGCCTGGGCTTCGGTCCGAATATTCTTCCACGAGGCGCAGAAGACGGTATGCGCGGGAAAGTAGCTCGCTGCATCCAGCAGAGCAGGGGTAGAGATTCGCCGATCGAAGACGACCCTGATTATTTCAGACATCCTGTCGTAGAGGCTCGTCGTCATACGCTTCGTTGGTCAAGTACGGAACATGGCAAAGGCTCCAATCATCACCTTTGTGTGCATCAGAGGTCTTTTGCCGAGAGCGGCGCCGGTGCCATTTCCTTTCGGCACCATCCAGGTCGCCCGGCATGTATCACCGTTAATCGACGTTACGATCGCTCTCCGGGGTGTCTCGGCACTTTCTTAACGGTCGCAGCCCGGCCGTGTTGCATACCAGCCGAGTCGAACAGTTACCGGAAAGGTAGCGCGATTCTGTGACGCGTCAGGTGTGGCAGCACCGGCAATTGGACCGCATCCCGCAAGGGCCTCCCGTTCGAGAGGTACAGGCAGAGACAGAGGAGGCTGGGCCGAAGGTGGCCCGGCGGCAGCGTCAGGGCAGCCAGGATTCGAACTTCAGACACGAGTCTCGCGATGGTCTCTTTCCGGGAGTGAGACTACAATCTGGGACTCGTAGAGACACGACGCCGAAAGCGGGCCAAATGCCCAAAATCCGCGAAAAAGTACCGGTCTCTGGTCTCACTAGAGAGCCAGAAAAGGCCGTTTTGCGCGGCCATTTCTGGGTTGTCTCTACTTCGCCGTCCACTACCGCAAGTGGTTGGTAGGCCCGGCAGGATTCGAACCTGCGACATAACCGTTATGAGCGGCTCGTTCTAACCACTGAACTACGGGCCCATTCCCATGGGGGACGGCAGCCCGCTCTCATACACTTATTCGGCGGGCGGCACGAACATATAGCCGACGCCGCGCACCGTGCGAATCACCGTCGGCTTGTCGGGCGCGGGCTCGATCTTGCGGCGAATGCGGGTGATGCGCAGGTCGATCGCGCGGTCGAACGGGTCACGTTGGCGATGGCTGGTCGTCTCGAGCAGCCAGTCGCGGCTGAGCGGCCGGTTGGGGTTCTCGGCGAACAGCTTCAAAAGGTCGAACTCGCCCGCCGTCACCGGCACGTCGTTGCCGGCGTCGTCGTGCAGGCCGCGCTTGGAGAGGTCGAGCGTGTGCCCGCCCATCCGCACGCGCTCCAGCCGGGGCGGCGTCGCCTTGTTGACCGAGCGGCGCAGCACGCTCTTGCAGCGCGCCAGCAGCTCGCGCGGCTCGTAGGGCTTGGAGACATAGTCGTCGGCGCCGCTTTCGAGGCCGAGCACCTTGTCGACCGAATCGCCCGCCGCGGTCAGCATGATGATGCCGACCCGCGTGCTGCTTTCGCGCAGCCAGCGCGCCAGGGCGAAGCCGTCATCCTGGCCCGGCAACTGGATGTCGAGCAGCACCAGGTCGGGCATGGCCCGTGACACCTGGCGGCGCATCTGGGCCCCGTTCTCGACCGCGATGACCCTGAGATCGTGATTGGTGAGATAGGTCTCGGCCGCCTTGCGCTGAAATGCGTCGTCCTCGACCAGTAGAACCGAAGGCTGTTGCATGGCTTTGATCCGAAAATAAATGAGTCTTAATGGCTGACAAAATAGCAAGCTTTTGCAACAATTTATAGCTCTTTCTTGATATTCTTGATACAGTAATGGGCGTTTCTTTCTGTCATATCACCATTAGTTGGTTTCCATCCCTTTTTTGAGACGATGACCCTCATGTCTCTCGTCCCCGATTCATCCACAGCTCCCTCGGACACTCTCGACCCCCGGCAGGACCTGTTCGTCCGCGCCGAGTTGATCCGCCGCCTGTTCGATGGCTCGCATCAGTCGCGTTACTTCTCCTTCGTGCTGTGGCCGGTGATCGCTGCGATCTACTGGCGGCAGATCGATCTCAGCGAGCTGATCCCGCCGTTCGTCGCGCACCTTGCGGTGACGGTCGCGTTCGATGTCCTGCGCCGCAACTTCGCGTTGGCCGATCCATCGGATGAAGACGTCATGCGCTGGGGCTGGTGGTTCGCCGGCCTTTCGTTCCTTGCCGGCGCGTGCTGGGGCACCGCCGGTTTCCTGCTCGCGTCGAAGGACTACGAGCTGCAGCGCATGCTGCTCGGCCTCGTGCTGTTGGCGACCATCACCACGGCAGTGCCGATCCGCTCGGCCCATCCGCCGACCTTCTATGCTTTCGCGATCGCGACCACGGCGCCCTTGCTGCTGGTGCTGCTGATCTCGGTCGATCCGTTCTACAAGCTGGTCGGCATCGCCGGCGGCGCCTATGTCGGCCATCTGATGGCGTACGTGCGCGACGTCCATCGTTGGCAGTACGACAACATCGCGCTGGCCTACCAGAAGGAAGAGCTGGCCCGCCGCCTGCAGGTTGCCTACGACGAGGAGCGCGAGGCGCGCTCTGCCGCGACCACCGCGCAGCAGGAAGCGGAGAAGGCGAACCAGGCGAAATCGACCTTCCTCGCCACCGTGAGCCACGAGATCCGCACGCCGATGAACGGCGTGCTGGGCATGGTCGACATCCTCGGCCACACACAGCTCTCGCCTGAACAGCGCGAATCGCTCGCCACCATCCGCTACTCGGCGTCGGCGCTGCTGCGCATCATCGACGACATCCTCGACTTCTCGAAGATCGAGGCCGGCCGCCTCGATCTGGAGCACCTTTCGCTGTCGACCGTCGAGCTGATCGAGGGCGTCGCCGAGGCGCTGGCGCCGCAGGCTGCCACCAAGGGGCTGAAGCTCGCCGCTTACGTCGCGGCCGACGTGCCGGAGCGGGTGATGGGCGACCCGCTGCGCTTGCGCCAGATCCTGTTCAACCTGCTGGGCAATGCGCTCAAGTTCACCGAGAAGGGTTCGGTGCGCGTATCGCTCGAGCGCGCCGGTGAGACAGACCTCTGCATCAAGGTCGCCGACACCGGCATCGGTCTCACCGAGGAGCAGCGCGAACGCCTGTTCCAGCCGTTCGTGCAGGCCGACAGCACGACCACGCGCCGCTTCGGCGGCACCGGCCTCGGCCTCTCGATCGTGCGCCGCCTTGCGGAGGCGATGGGCGGCAGCGTCACGGTAGACAGTGCGATCGGCATCGGCTCGACGTTCAGTGTCATGGTGCCGCTCGATCCTGTGACGGAAGCGGCACCGATCGTTCGGCCGCTCGATGGTCTCTCGCTGGTGCTGTCGCTGCCCGCCGCCGACGAGGCGCGGGCGATCGCGCGCTATCTCGAGGATGCCGGCGCCCGCGTCGTGGCCGAGACCACCGGCGCCTTCATCGGCGTCCGGCTGCTGGGCTCCAACGCCAATGCGGTGCCGATGCTCGACGCCCCGGGCAGCGAAGCCGGCCTGGCGCGGCCGTGGCGGCGCGACGCGCTGGTCCGGGCCGTCGCGCGCGCCTTCGGCCGCGGCCAGCCGGACGTCGCGGTCCAGCCGGCGGCGGCCCGTCCGCAGCAGCTCGGCGGCCGCGTGCTGGTGGTCGACGACAATTCGGTCAACCGCCGCATCCTTGCCCGCCAACTCGAGCTGGCCGGCGCCGCCGCGACCGACACGGCAGCGGGCGGCGAGGAGGCACTCGAGCTGATGCGGCGCGGCCACTACGACCTAGTGCTGGCCGACCTGCAGATGCCGGGCATGGACGGCTTCGAGCTCGTCCGGCGCATCCGCGCCCGCGAGCGCGAAGCGAGGCTGCGGCGCACGCCCATCCTCGCCATCACCGCCAGCGCGCTCGAGGACCATGAGACCCGCACCCGCGAGGTCGGCATGGACGGGCTGGTGACCAAGCCGGTCGGCATCGACGAACTCCGCGCCACGCTCGACACCTGGCTCAAAGACGCACGGGTGGAGCGCGCGGCGTGAAGGCCTACGATCGCGACAAGCTGGTCGAGCTGTTCGGCAACGATCCCGGCACGATTGCCGCCGTCGAGCGCGAGTTCTACGACACCGCGCGTGACGTCACCCGCGAGATCGCCGCGACCGACGATGCCGGAGCGATCGCCCGCTCGGCGCACCGGCTGAAAGGCGCTTCCGGCATGATCGGCGCCGAGCCTCTTCACGATCTCTCCCAAGCGATCGAACGCGCCGCCAAGGCGAAGGACATGCCGACCGTGCG
>Ga0068856_100007539_pt1 | contig 10616 bp, 11 predicted proteins | sample KBSCornC62_FD_66595 | JGI IMG/M metagenome (GOLD analysis project Ga0068856, IMG submission 66595) | Corn rhizosphere microbial communities from Kellogg Biological Station, Michigan, USA - KBS Corn C6-2 | ecosystem: Host-associated > Plants > Roots > Rhizosphere > Soil ... | reverse complement strand
CTACACGCGCGACTTTCCGGTCGAGCAGTACTGGCGCGACAACCGCCTCAACATGATCCACGAGGGCACGCACGGCATCCAGGCGCTCGACCTGCTCGGCCGCAAGGTCGTGATGGACGACGGCGGCGGCCTCGAGCTCGTTCGTTCGGCGATGGCCGAAACCGCGGCGCGGGCGCGATCGGTTGCCGGGCTCGTCGAGCACGCCGACGCGCTCGTGCGCGCGAGCGACGACGTCGCCGCAGCGACGCGCGCCGCGTGGTCGACCGGAGTTCCCGCCGAGGCGCTCGCCAATGCGACGCCGTATATGCAGGCGTTCGGCCACGTCGTCGTCGCCTGGATGTGGCTCGACGTCGCGACGTGCGCGGCGCGCGGCAGCTCCGACGCCGCGCAGCGCGGCCGTCTCGCGGCGTGCCGCTACTTCTTCCGCTACGAGCTGCCGAAGATCGCCGCCTGGCTCGGCGTCGTCGCGTCGCGCGACGACACCTGCCGCACGATCGCCGAGGAGTCGTTTTGAGTGTCGATGCCGCGCGGCTCGACGCGATCGCCTGGACGCTCATCTTCGGCGGCCTGGTCGTCGTCGCCGTCGGCATCGCGCTGCAGCGCAACGGTGCCGGCTACGGCTGGGCCGTCGCCGTCGCCGGCGCGCTCGTCGTCGCCGCTGGCGTCGTCGTCCTGTGGTTGCGTTCGCGCATCCGCGATCCCGGGTCCTGATCCGTCCGTTCACTTCCTTGCGGAGACGCCATGAGCACCAACGTTCGCCAGCTGTTCGACCTCGAGGGCAAGACCGCGCTCGTCACCGGCGGGTCGCGCGGGCTCGGCCTGCAGATCGCCGAGGCGCTCGGCGAGGCCGGGGCGCGGGTGCTGCTGACGTCGCGCAAGGCGCAGGACCTCGAGGAGTCGGCGGCGCATCTCGCGCAGAGCGGTGTCAAGGCGCTCTGGATCGCCGCCGATCTCAGCCAGCCGAGCGAGATCGTTCGCGTCGCGGAGGACGCGATGGCGCGCCTCGGCAACGTCGACATCCTCGTCAACAACGCCGGCGCGACGTGGGGCGCCGCCGCCGAGGACCACCCGCTCGAGGCGTGGGACAAGGTGATGAACCTCAACGTTCGCTCGATCTTCCTGATGAGCCAGGCCATCGGCAAGCACAGCATGATCCCGCGCCGCCAGGGCAAGATCATCAACGTCGCGTCGATCGCCGGGCTCGCCGGCAACAGCGCCGACATGGCGATGGTCGCCTACAACACGAGCAAGGCGGCGGTCGTCAACTTCACGCGCACGCTCGCCGGCGAGTGGGGCAAGTACAACATCAACGTCAACGCGCTCGCGCCGGGCATGTTCCCGAGCAAGATGACCAAGGGGACGATCGCGCGCGTCGGCGAGAAGGAGCTCGCGGGTCACGCGCCGCTGCTGCGCATCGGCGACGACGACGACCTGAAGGGCGCGACGCTGCTGTTCGCGTCGCAGGCCGGCAAGCACATCACCGGCCAGGTGCTGCCGATCGATGGCGGCGTCTCGGCGATCATCGCGGCGTAGCGAATTGCAGTTCAAGATCCGCATCCCGTTCGTCGAGCTGCTCGGCTTCGAGCTGCTCCGCTTCGAGCGCGGCGAGGCCGAGATCGCGCTCACGCTGCGCGAGGAGCTCACCAACTCGTGGAGCGTCGCGCACGGCGGCGTCTCGATGACGCTGCTCGACGTCGTCATGGCGCACGCGGCGCGCGCGCCGGGCGACGACGGCATCGTCGAGGAGTCGGGAGTCGTCACCGTCGAGATGAAGACGACGTTCATGCGACCCGGCCTCGGCCGCCTCGTCGCGACGGGGCGGCGGCTGCACCGGACGTCGTCGATGGGGTTCTGCGAAGCCTCGCTCGTCGACGGCGACGGCCAGCTCGTCGCGCATGCGACGGGAACGTTCAAGTACCTCAAGGGATTGCCCGCGGGCGGCAAGCGCATCCAGCGGCCGAACGCTTCCGACTGACTGCAAAGGAGATCGAACCATGGCGCAGATCAACCGACAGATCCATCTCGTCTCGCGGCCGAGCGGCGAGGCGACCGCCGACAACTTCCGGCTGCTCGAAAAGCCGGTCGGAACGCCGGGCGAAGGCCAGGTGCTCGTGCGCCACCACTTCCTGAGCCTCGACCCGTACATGCGCGGCCGCATGAACGACGCCAAGAGCTACGCCCAGCCGCAGCCGCTCGACCAGGTGATGCAGGGCGGCACGGTCGGCGAAGTCGTCGAATCGCGCCATCCCAGCTACAAGCCCGGCGACCATGTCGTCGGCTACGGCGGCTGGCAGGAGTACTCGATCGTCGACGCCGGTCAACCGGGAATGCTGCGCAAGGTCGACACCAGGCAGGTGCCGCTCTCGGCGTATCTCGGTGCGGTCGGCATGCCGGGCGTCACCGCGTGGTACGGGCTGATGAAGATCTGCCAGCCGAAGGCAGGGCAGACGATCGTCGTCAGCGCGGCGAGCGGTGCCGTCGGCAGCGTCGTCGGCCAGCTCGCCAAGTCGCGCGGTTGCCGCGCGGTCGGCATCGCCGGCGGGGCCGACAAGTGCGGCTACGTCAAGAACGAGCTCGGCTTCGATGCCTGCGTCGACTACAAGGCGCACCGCGATGCGAAGTCGCTCTACCAGGCGCTGAAGGAAGCGACTCCCGACGGCGTCGACGGCTGCTTCGAGAACGTCGGCGGCATGGTGCTCGACGTCACGCTCGCGCGCATGAACGCGTTCGGCCGCATCGCCCTGTGCGGAATGATCAGCGGCTACGACGGCCAGCCGATCCCGCTGCAGCAGCCGCAGCTGCTGCTGCAGTCGCGGCTGACGATCGAGGGCTTCATCGTCAGCGAGCACATGGAAGTCTGGCCCGAGGCGCTGAAGGAGCTCGCGACGATGGTCGCGACCGGCAAGCTCAAGTACCGCGAGACGATCGCCGACGGGATCGCAGCGGCGCCGGAGGCGTTCCTCGGCCTGCTCAAGGGCCGGAACTTCGGCAAGCAGCTCGTCAAGCTCGCCTGAGGCCGCAATGGAGCGCGGCGAGCGCGAAGGCGACGGCCGCCGCGGCGAACGCGCGGGCGAGCTGATCCTGCATCACTACGCGAGCTCGCCCTTCTCCGAGAAGGTGCGGCTCGTCCTGGGCATGAAGGGCCTGGCCTGGCGCTCGGTGACGGTGCCGAACATCCTGCCCAAGCCCGACGTCGTCGCGCTCACCGGAGGCTACCGGCGAACGCCGTTCCTGCAGATCGGCGCCGACGTCTACTGCGACACGCTGCTGATGTGTCGCGTCCTCGATCGCATCGCGCCCGAGCCGCCGCTCGTTCCCGAGGCGCAGGCCGGGATCGCCGAGATCGTCTCGCAGTGGGCCGACACCACGCTCTTCTGGACCGCGGTGCCGTACACGATGCAGCCGGCGGGCGCGGCGCATTTCTTCGCCGGCGCACCGCCCGAAGCGATCAAGGCGTTCGGTGCCGACCGTGCGGCGATGAACCCGACGTTTCGTCGCGCGCCGCTCGGCGACGCGCGCGCGGCGCTCGTCACGTACCTCGGGAGGCTGGCGGCGATGCTCGCCGACGGTCGCAAGTTCCTGCTCGGCGGCAGCGCTTCGCTCGCCGACGTCTCGGCGGCGCAGTCGATCTGGTTCATGCGGCGCGCGCCGCCGATTGCGGCGCTGCTGCATCCGTTTCCCGGCGTCGTCGCCTGGTTCGAGCGCGTCGCCGCGCTCGGCCATGGCGAGTCCAGCGCAATGACGAGCGAGGAGGCGATTGCCGTCGCCGCCACGGCGCGCGGCCACGCATCGACGACGGTCGCCGACGGCCAGCCGTTCGCCGCCGGCGTCGAGGTGACCGTCGCCGCCTCCGACTACGCGCACGACGAGATCGTCGGCACCGTCGTCGGCCTCGACGACGACGAGGTCGTGATCGCGCGCGACGACGCGCGCGCGGGCCGCGTCCACGTCCACTTCCCGCGCATCGGCTTCCACGTCAAAGAGATCAAGAAGGAGAAGGCATGAAGACATTCGCAGGCCGGACGGCCGTCATCACCGGCGCCGGGTCGGGCTTCGGGCTCGAGGTCTCGCGAGTCGCGGCGACGCGCAAGATGAACGTCGTCATGGCCGACGTCCAGCAGGACGCGCTCGACCGCGCCGCGGCCGAGATCCGCGCGCTCGGCGGCGACGTGCTTGCGCAGCGCGTCGACGTCGCCCACGCCGGCGAGGTCGAGGCGCTCGGCGACGCGACGCGCGAGCGGTTCGGGGCGCCGCACTTCGTCTTCAACAACGCCGGCGTCGGCGCCGGCGGGCTGATCTGGGAGAACACCGCCGCCGACTGGGCGTGGGTGCTCGGCGTTAACGTCATGGGCGTCGCGCACGGCCTGCGCGTGTTCACGCCGATGATGCTCGAGGCGGCCGCGATGGACCCCGGCTACGAAGGCCACATCGTCAACACCGCGTCGATGGCGGGCCTCGTCAATCCGCCGAACATGGGCGTCTACAACGCGAGCAAGCACGCGGTCGTCTCGATCAGCGAGACGCTGTACCACGATTTGAATCTGGTCACCGACCAGATCGGTGCCTCGGTGCTGTGCCCGTTCTTCGTTCCGACGGCGATCGGCGAGAGCTCGCGCAACCGCCCGCAGTCGCTCGCCGCCGCTCAGCCGACCAAGAGCCAGCTGATCGGCAGGGCGATGAACGACCGTGCGGTCGGCAGCGGCAAGGTCAGCGCCGCCGACGTCGCGCGCTTCGTCTTCGACGCGATCGCGGAGCGGCGCTTCTACATCTACAGCCACCCGAAGGCGCTCTCGAGCGTGCAGACGCGGCTCGAGGACGTCGTTCAGGCGAGGAACCCGAGCGATCCGTTCGCGTCGCGGCCCGAGATCGGGGTCGAGCTCCGCGCCGCGCTGCGCGCCGAGCGCTGAACGTCAGAGCTTCGCTCAGCAGCCGACCTTGACGGCCTGCACCGGCCGTCCGGTCGCGGCGTCGACGACGACGAGGTTGACGCTGCGCGGGTGCGCGGCGTCGCCGTGCGTCGTCGGCGTGAACGCGAGCGACTCTGCCGTGCCGGTGCGCGCCGCCCACGCGGCGACCGCCGCGTAGTCGCGGACGACGAAATCGTGGTGCAGCGTCGCGCCCTCGTTCTCGCCGGCGCGCACCGCCGTGCTGTGGCCTTGCTCGGTGACGGCCCAGTACGCAGCGAGCCGTTTCGGCGCCGCGGCTCCCGGGGTCACGGTCGCGACGAAGCGGTCGCCGTGCTGCGCAAGCGCGACGTCGACCGTCGCGGTCGGCCGTGACGCCGCGGCCAGGCGCGCGCGCGACCAGTCGGTGCGGTCGCGGCCGTCGACGACGACCTGCGGCGTGTAGCTGAAGCGCGCGCCGTTGGTCGCCTGCTCCGCGGCCTGCCGCGCGGTGAACGCCGGCGACGCGAAGCGGTCCTTCCAGCCGAGGCGATCCCAGTAGTCGACGTGGAAGGCGAGGGCGACGACCGAAGGATCGCTTTTCAGCGTCGACAGCCAGCGGTCGGCCGGCGGGCACGAGTTGCAGCCTTCCGAAGTGTAGAGCTCGACCACGGTCGGAACGACGCGTGCGCCCGCGGCGGTGCACGCGTCGGCGGCGCGCGATGACGTCGCGGCGAGCAGCGCCGACAACGCGGCGAGCGCAAGCGGGAGAGCGCGCGGCAGGCGCGAGACGGGTGATTCGGGCGGGGGAAGCGGGCGCATGCGCAAGCTCCTGGCAGACGGATCCGTGTTGGTCGGCCGAAGGGGTCGAGCCTGACAACTGCCGCCGCCGCGCAATTCTGCATCCGCGACGCGTTCGGCTGCGTATCGCGTGCGATCGAGCGTTGCCCTGGGCAAGGCCGAGCGAACCCGGCAGCCGCCGGGACCCTTGCGATCCAAAGGAGGAAGCAATGAAGAGAGCCCATCCCCGCATCCCGTTGTCGCCGATCTTCGGGGCCGTCTGCGCGCTCGCCGCCGGCGCGGTTGCGCTGCCCGCGCACGCGTCGAGCCACCGCGAAGCGCCCGCGATCACGACGATGCCCAAGGTCGACGGCACCGACTTCTACATGTTCAACAGCTACGAGCCGGCCCGGCTCACCGGCCCCGGCTACGTGACGCTGATCGCCAATTACCAGCCGCTGCAGGACGCCTACGGCGGCCCGAACTACTTCAAGCTCGACCCGAACGCCCTCTACGAGATCCACGTCGACAACAACGGCGACGGCAAGGAGGACCTCACCTTCCAGTTTCGCTTCAACAACACGCTGCGCGGGACGACGCTCTCGATCGGCGGCCAGAACGTCGCGATCCCGCTGACGCAGTCGGGCCAGATCACGGCACCGCACGCGACGACGTCGAACGTCGACGAGACGTTCACGGTCGATGTCGTCCGCGGCGACCGCCGCGTCGGCACGCGCGCTTCGATCACCAACGCCAACGGCGGCAGCAACGTCTTTGCCAAGCCGGTCGACAACATCGGCACGAAGACGATCCCGAACTACGCGGCGTACGCGGCGCAGCACGTCTACACCGTCAACATCCCGGGCTGCACGGGCACCGGCAAGGTCTTCGTCGGCCAGCGCAAGGACCCGTTCGCGGTCAACCTCGGCGTCATCTTCGACCTCATCAACGTCCCCGGCGCCGCCGACTTCAGCCCAGCCGAAGCGGCGTTCCTGCTCGACAACTCGCTGAAGGACGCCGGCCACGACGACCTCGAGGACGCCAACGTCACGACGCTCGCGATCGAGGTGCCGACGAGCTGCCTCGTCGCGAGCGGCGCCAACGACCCGGTGATCGGCGGCTGGACAACGGCGAGCCTGCGCCAGGGCCGCCTGCTCAGCAGCGCGCCGAAGAGTGGCCACCAGACGCATGAGCTTCCCGGCGGCGCCTGGACGCAGGTCTCGCGCCTCGGCATGCCGCTCGTCAACGAAGTCGTGATCGGGCTGCCCGACAAGGACAAGTTCAACAACTCGAAGCCGAAGGACGACGCCCAGTTCGCGACCTACGTGACCAACCCGACGCTGCCGGCGCTCGTCGAGATCGCGCTCGCGACGCCGAACATCGCGCCCACCAACTTCCCGCGCACCGACCTCGTGACGACGTTTCTCACGGGAATCGCCGGCGTCAACCAGCCGAAGCCGTTCGCCGCGTCGCCGGCGACCGGAGTGCCCTCCGAGATGCTTCGCCTCAACACCGCCATCGCGCCGACTCCCGAGGCGATGCAGAACCGGCTCGGCCTCCTCGGCGGCCTGCTCGCGGGTCCCGGCGGCGACCTCGCCGGCTATCCGAACGGTCGGCGGCCGAGCGACGACGTCGTCGACATCTCGCTCGTCGCGGTGATGGGAGGCCTGTGCGTCGCCAACGGCAACAACGACACGTACAAGCTCGGCGCCGCGTGCAAGCCGAGCGCAGTTCCGCTCGGCACTGCGGTGTTCGGGCTGCACGACGGCGTCGACCAGGCGGGGCCGAAGGTCAAGGCCAACGGACCGTTGCTGCCGGCGTTCCCGTATCTCGGCACGCCGCTGCCGGGCGCACAGTGAGGAGGGCGCTGATGAAGAAGACCCTCCTTGCCGCGGTCGTCGCCGCGGCGGTGCTCGCCGCGTGCGGCGGTGGCGACGACAACGGGCCGCCGCCGGCGACTTCGCAGGTGCCGGCGAGCGCGAGCCAGTCGGTCGACGGCTTCATCGGCTACCTGCGCGATCTCGTCGCGTCGATGGCCGACATGCTCGAGCCGGTCGACACGAGTGCGGTGACGCCGCCGACCGACGACGCCGCAGAGCCCCAGAAGGTCGACTGAGGCGAAGGGCGGTGGCGCGCCGCCGCCCTTAGCATCGCGGCCGGCATGTTGCGAGCACCGATCGTCTTCGCTTTCGCAACTGCGCTCGCCGCGCTCGTCGCAGCGAGCGCGGTCGCGACGCCGATCACGCCGTCGCGCGACGACGAGGTCATCGAGGTGCTGCCTGCGACGTCCGCGGGCAGGAGCGAGGACCGTCAGCTGCGGCGACGGCTCGCAGAGCGGCCCGGCGATGCCCGGCTCGCCGCCGCCGTCGCCGAGCGCTACCTCGTGCAGGCGCGCGAATCGGGCGACCCGCGCTTCGCCGGTCTCGCGCTCGCTGCCCTCGCCGCGTGGCCGGAGCCGGCGTCCGCGCCGAACGAGATCCTGCTGCTGCGCGCGACGCTCGAACAGTATCTGCACGAGTTCGACGCTTCGGTCGCGCATCTGCGGATCCTCCTCGCGCGGCCGGGCGGCGATCGCAATCCGCAGGCCTGGCTGACGCTCGCGACGGTGCTGCGCGTGCAGGGTCGCTACGCCGATTCCGATGGCGCGTGCCGGCGCGTCGGCGTCGGCGTCTACGCGAGCGCGTGCCTCGCCGAGAACGCGGCGCTGCGCGGCGAGACCGCCGCCGCGCGGCGCAGCTTCCAGGAACTGCTCGCCGACGCGCGCCTGCCGCCGTCGACGCGCGGGTGGCTCTTGACATCGCTCGCCGAGCTCGAGGAACGCGACGGCCGCACCGCCGCAGCCGAAGCGGCGTACCGCGGCGTGCTGCGACTCGGTCGCGACACCTACGCGTCGATCGCGTACGCCGACTTCCTGATCGCGCAGAAGCGTCCCGCCGAAGCGCTCGCCGTGCTCAAGGACGAAGCGCGCACCGACACCGTACTGCTGCGCGTCGCGATCGCGGCGACGCGCGCGAACGCGCCGAGCGGCCCTCGCGACGTCGCCGAGATGCGCGAGCGGATCGCGCTCGCCAACGAGCGCCCGGAGGCGAGCGTCTTCCACGGCCGCGAGCAGGCGATGTTCGCGCTCGCGATCGATCGCGACGCCGAGCGCGCGCTCGCGCTCGCGCGCGGCGACGTCGCGCGCCAGCGGGAGCCGCTCGATCTGCTTGTCCTCGCCGAGGCGGCGCGTGCCAGCGGTCGGCGCGACGCGATCGAAGAGGCGCGGCGGCTGAAGTCGGCGCTCGGGCTGCACGATCGGCGGATCGATGCGGCCCTCTGAACGCGGCGGCCGCTGGCGCGCGGCGCTGCACGCCGTCGTCGGTGTCGTGCTCCTGCTCGGCGCCGCGGCGGCACTCGCGCACAAGGCGAGCGACTCGTATCTGCAGATCAACGCGTCGGCGGACCGCCTCGACGTTCGCTGGGACATCGCGCTGCGAGACCTCGACGTCGCGCTCGACCTCGACAGCGATGGCGACGGCAAGCTGACATGGGGCGAGGTGCGCAGTGCGTGGCCACGGATCGAGAGCTACGCGCTGCAGCGGCTCACGATCGACGGCTGCCCGCTGACCCCGATGGGACGCAGCCTCGAGCGTCGCAACGACGGCGCCTATGCGGTCCTGCATCTGACGTCGACGTGCACGCTGCCGCCGACGCCGCGCATCACGTACGCGCTCTTCGCCGACGTCGACCCGACGCATCGCGGCATTGCCAAGGTGCAGCGGCAGGGCGCCGGGGTCGAACTGACCGTGCTCGAGCCGCGAGCCAGCGCCGCCGGCGCAGCGCGCGCGGCGAGCGGCGCCGCGGCATCGGCGTCATCGCCGGCGTCGGCAGTCGGCGCGCGCCCGGGCGCCGTCGCGCGCTGGGAGTTCTTCGTCGAGGGCATCCGCCACATCGTGACCGGATACGACCACGTCCTCTTCCTCCTGAGCCTGCTGCTGCCCGCGGTGATGCGGCGAACGCCGGCCGGGCGCGTGCCGGTCGAGCGGCTGTCGGCGGCGGTGTGGCCGGTCGCCGGAATCGTCACCGCGTTCACCGTCGCGCACTCGATCACGCTCGGCCTCGCCGCGCTGAAGCTCGTCTCGCTGACGCCGGCGTTCATCGAGCCGGCGATCGCGGCGACGATCGTCCTCGCCGCGCTCGACAACGTGCTGCCGATCTTCCCCGTCCGTCGCGTCGTCGTCGCGTTCTTCTTCGGCTTGATCCACGGCTTCGGCTTCGCGAGCGTCCTCGCCGAGCTCGAGTTGCCGCGCGCCGACTTCGCCTGGGCGCTGCTGCAGTTCAACCTCGGGATCGAGGCGGGGCAGCTCGTCATCGTGCTCGTCGCGACGACGGTGCTCTTCACGCTGCGCCGCTGGCCCGGCTACGCTCGCGTCGTCATCGGCGGCGGCTCGGCGCTGGCGATCGCGATCGGCGCAACGTGGTTCATCGAGCGCACCGCCAACGTCTCGATCCTGCCGTTCTGAGCGCGGCTACAATGGCCGCTCTCGAACCCACAAGAGCGAGAAAGGCATGACGGTTATGACACCGCGAACTTCCACCACCGTGCTCCGGAGGGTGTAGGTCGCCGCGCGTCTCCGCATCCCGTCTTGTCTGAAACGAAGCGCGGCAGGTCCGCGCTTTTTCATTGCTGGAGTGAGTTCATGGTCTCGATTCAATTGCCCGACGGCTCGCGCCGCGAGTTCCCCGGACCGGTGACGGTCGAGGAGGTCGCCGCGTCGATCGGTCCCGGGCTGGCGAAGGCAGCGCTCGGCGGCCGCATCGGCTCGGGCACGCAGAGCAAGGTCGTCGACACGAGCCACCGGATCGACCACGACGAGCGCCTCGCGATCGTCACCGACAAGGACCCCGACGGCCTCGAGCTGATCCGCCATTCGACGGCGCATCTGCTCGCCTACGCCGTCAAGGAGCTCTTTC
>Ga0068856_100007538_pt1 | contig 10616 bp, 10 predicted proteins | sample KBSCornC62_FD_66595 | JGI IMG/M metagenome (GOLD analysis project Ga0068856, IMG submission 66595) | Corn rhizosphere microbial communities from Kellogg Biological Station, Michigan, USA - KBS Corn C6-2 | ecosystem: Host-associated > Plants > Roots > Rhizosphere > Soil ... | reverse complement strand
GGAAATGCCTGATTCATCGCCAGCAACCATGCACGCCGTGCGGCGCCATCATCATTGGCACCATGGGTCGCCACGACCGCGCATACGAGCGCCACGCTGTCGCGGCACGCCGGCAGCTTCTTCTGTCCATCGATGGGGGCACGCCTGGGCGTGAGCGCCTCCAGCAGATACATGCGCTGCAGCCGAACGAGGCAGTAGTCGTCGAGGCTGGCCAGTGAGTCCATGCTGACTAGGGCGTCCTGTGTCTCCAGCAAGGTCTGCAAGCGTCCCTGCGGCAATTGCTTGAGCGCCGGAAAAGCGAGCGCCACCAGCGGCATGCGCGAAGAAGATGGCCATGCCTGCTTATCCGCTGCAAGCTTGCCCGCATTGAACGCTACGTCGTCGCCGAAGGCATTGGCGATCAGGCGCTTTTGTTTGGACTGCAACTCGTCGCGTTCCGACATGGCCAACGCCAGCGCCAGGACAAGCGCGGATTCGGGCTGCCTGGCAGCTTCGGTCAGATGGGCTGGAATGCCTTGCTGCACGACCGCGACAGGGTGCAAGGCCTGCTCCTTCGGCTCGACCGCTTGCGGTGCTGCGGCAGGCTGGGCCGCGAGCACGGCAGCGCCGACCTGGCCTGGCCATTCCAGGGGCGGCAGCACCTTCGTTTCGCTCTCGGTTTGCGCATTCGCATTATCCGGCACCGCTACGCGCATCTGCGTTTCAAGCTGCGCCAGCTCGTGCTCGCGAAACCATGGTTCCAGCGTGCGAATGCGCGCCAGCAACGGCGGATGCGTCGCGAACCATGCGCTGGAGTCGTCGACGTCGCCGAACATCATGTGTGCCACTTCGTGACGGCTTGCCGTTTGCAGTCGCGAGCCATTTTCCAAGACGGCAATTTTCTTCAGCGCGCCGGCAATGCCGCGCGTCTGGCGAGTGAACTGCACGGTGCATGCATCGGCGAGTTCTTCGCGCGAGCGCGCCACCGCCGCCTGGATCAAACGGCCAAAAAAAAGCCCGATCGAACCGATCACCAGCAACATGACGCCGAACATCAGGAAGATGCCGCCCTTGCGATCGCGGCTGTCATCGTCGCTGAACCAGGCAAGCTGACGGCCTATGACGGACAACGCCATGATGCCGAACAGCAGCCCCATCAGGCGGATGTTTAGCCGCATGTCGCCATTCAACACGTGGCTGAATTCATGCGCGATCACGCCCTGCAACTCGTCACGCGTCAGATGATCCAGGCAACCCTGCGTAACGCAAACGGCAGCGTCGGATGGCGAATAACCTGCGGCGAACGCATTGATGCCCGGTTCGTTGGCCAGGAAATAGATATCCGGCACGGGCACGCCTGAAGCGATCGCCACTTCTTCGATCACGTTGCGCAACTGGCGCAACTTTGGATCGGGCGTATCGGGTGGCACCGGCCCGCCGCCGACCCCTTCGGCTACCGCTTTGCCGCCCTCCGAAAGGCTGCTGATGCGATACCACGCACAGCCCGCGATAAGGCCGAGCACAGCGATGCTGCTGATCGCAAGCACCGACGATGTATGCAGCGCCGGCCCTTTGCGGAACGGCGACACATACCCATAGATCAGCAGCGCCAGCATGTCCACCGCGAACACGATGGCGAACACGGCGGCGATGAACAACAGCACCAATACGCGGGTGCTGCCGCGCACACGTGCCTGTTCCGCAAAGAAATCCATTCTGCCCCCGAAGCGTCAGCGACGAAGCGCGCTGGCCATCAAGTAAACGAGACCTTGGGCACTTCGCGCACAGTCGCGTCTTCGATCTGCAACGACTGCGCCGGCGCAAAACTGAAACTGCTGGCGACGAAGGAGGCGGGAAACACTTCGCGGCGATTGTTGTACGTCATCACCGCGTCGTTGTATGCCTGTCGCGCGAAGGCGACGCGGTTTTCCGTGGAGGTGAGTTCCTCGGAAAGCTGCAGCATGGTCTGGTTGGCCTTCAGATCGGGATAGGCTTCGCTGAGTGCGAACAAGCGTCCCAGGCTTTGGTTGAGACCGTCTTGCGTGGCAGCCAACTGATCCATCGCGCCAGGATCGCCGGGATTGCGCTTGGCATCGGCCAAGCCTTTGACGGCAGCGTTGCGCGCCTGGATCACCGCCTCCAAAGTACCGCGCTCGTGCGCGAGATAGGCCTTGGCCGTTTCCACCAGGTTGGGAATCAAATCGTGGCGGCGCGTGAGTTGCACATCAATCTGCGCAAACGCGTTCTTGTAACTGTTACGCGCGGTGACCAGGCCGTTGTACAGCGAGACAACGTACACGACGACCACGACGATCAACGCCAAAAAGACGAACAAGCCCATCGTTATTTCCCCCTGCGGCGTGCTGCACGCCGTTATTTGGTCAATCCCAGTCGTGACTGCGTTCAACCTGGGCGGAGCGTAGCACGAACGTGGCGTGGCCTATTTGCGGCGACGAGCGGATTTTTTGTGCGTCAACTTCGCGCAAGCGAGCCTGTGCATGGCGGTGCTGCAAAAAAACGAGTGATATTGCGCAGATCGCTATTGAGTAGCCGTCTTTCAACCAGGAGCTACAAAAACCGAATCGTCATTCCGTCGAAGGCCGGAATCCATGCTCCGTGCTGGCGATGGATCCCGGCCTCCGCCCATTGCTGTCAGGACTCTCTGCAGGCCTTGCAGAATGACTAAACGTCCGTCATTCCAGCGAAAGCTGGGATCGAGCGGCTTACAAAGCGTAAAAGACACTGGATTGACCAGCTTCGCTGTTGTGGAGCGCCTCAGCCTTCGCTGGAATGACGAATCGGCAGGGTTGCATTTGCAGAAAAAAAATCGCATCCGGGCACGTGTCGAAACCTCCTTTAGCGATCCACATTTCCCCGGACAGCAGTAGACCTTCGCCGGAATGGCGACGGGGGCGATCTGAAAGATCCGCACAGTGCAGATCGCCTCCTTGCCCCTTCAGCCATTGACATCCAAACCATAATGCGAATAATTCGCATTTGTTATCTTAATACTTTTCCTAGGGGTCCACCTCATGGCTCAGCCGCGTATCCGCCGCGCTGCGTTGCTTCTTGCCACCTTTGCCAGCGGCATGCTCGGCGTCGGGCTTGCTTCCACGGTCAGCGCGGAAGAAAGCCAGTTCGGCTACGTCTACACCACCGACCTGCTGCCCAAGGGCGCAATGGAAGTGGAGCAATGGGCCACCTGGCGCTACCAGAAAGTGGCCGGTACGTTCGACCAGCTCGATGGCCGCACCGAGTTCGAGTACGGCCTGGCGGACAACCTGCAGGTGGCGATGTATCTCAACTACACCTGGGCGCAGGCGTATCGGAACGGTCCTTATGGCGTCACCACGCCGCCCGAACCGCTCTCCTATGACAATCCCGATCCCTATAGCCATTACCAGGCATCGCGCTTCGTCGGCGTATCGGGCGAAGTGATCTATCGCATCTTCAGTCCGTACACCGACAAGATCGGCATGGCCGTGTACGTGGAGCCGACCATCGGTGCGGCGTTTCGCGAACTGGAAACCAAGCTGATCCTGCAAAAGAACTTCTTCGACGATCGCCTCGTCACCGCGTTCAATGCCACCTACGCGCCGGAGTGGCGCAATCAGAATGTCGACGACGTGCCCGGCAAGAAAGCCTGGAACTACGAAGTGGATGCGAACCTCGGCTTCGCCGCGTCGTATCGGTTCCGGCCGAACTGGTCTGTTGGCATCGAGTTCGAAAACGAGCACGAATACAACAGCTACAATTTCACGCGCGAATCCAACAGCGGTTATTACTTTGGTCCCACCATCCACTATGGCGGCAAGCGTTTCTTCATCACGGCGACGTTCCTGGAACAATTGCCGTGGGCGAGCACGCATTCCGATACGGTGCCGGGCGCGCTGGTGGGTGGTCGCGTCTTCGACAACGACTTCGAAAAATATCGCCTGCGCATCAAGGGCGGCTTCTACTTCTGAGGAGGGAACATGCAATCCCGTCTCCTGCTGATTCCCGTGGCGGCCCTGGTGGTCGCCGCGCCTGTTCGCGCCACCGTGTATCTCAGCGTGGAACAGGCGCAGGCGTTGATGTTCCCGGGCGCGACCTTCACGCCCGTGCCGGTCACGCTGACACCGGAGCAGATGAAGGCGATCGAAAAGGATTGCGACGTCAACGTACTGAGCCCGCAACTCAAAGTCTGGAAGAGTTCCACGGGTGGCTGGTTCATCGCCGACCAAGTGGTGGGCAAGCATGATTTCATTCCGTTCGCCGTTGCGTTGGACGAACACGGCGCGGTGAAGGACGTGGAGATTCTCGAATACCGCGAAACCTATGGCGACCAGGTGCGCAATGCGAGCTGGCGCGCGCAGTTCACCGGCAAGACGCACGGCGCGCCGCTGAAAGTGGGTGACGACATCAAGAACATCTCCGGCGCCACGCTTTCCAGCCGACACATCACCGATGGCGTGAAGCGCCTGCTGTCCACCTATGCCCTCGTGCTCGCCCAGCAGCACGCTTGAACGCGCACGGCCGTTGCTGGGCACCACGGTCGCAATCCGCGTGGAAACGGACGATGCGGCCGCGGGCCATCGCGCCATCGATGCGGCATTCGCCGCGCTGGCGCACGTACACAGCCTGATGAGCTTTCACGAAGCGCAGAGCGACCTGTCGCGCATTCACCGTGCGCCGCATGGCACGCGCATCGAAGTCGCCCCCCAAACGGCGGAAGTGCTGCGCAGCGCCCTCGCCTTCTCCGCGTGGAGTGATGGCGCGTTCGACATCACCATCGCCGGGCAGTTGGTAGCGCAAGGCTTGTTGCCTGCGCCTCCGTCGTCCTCCGCTCCGAATACAGATGCATGCTGGCGCGATATCACGCTGGACGACGAATGTGGCGTGATATTGCAGCGGCCGCTATGGATGGACCTGGGCGGCATCGCCAAGGGTTATGCGGTGGATTGCGCCATCGCCTGCCTGCGCGCGCAAGGCATGCGCACCGCCTGCGTCAATGCGGGCGGCGATCTGCGCATGTTGGGTGAAGGTCCGCATCGCATCGCCATCGATACGGGCGAGCATTCGCTGGCCGCGCAGCCGGTATTGGAAATCGGCGAGGCCGCAGTGGCCACCAGCACCAGCCGTGCTTATGCGAATGAAGGCCGCAGCGCACACGTGCACGGCCGGACGCGAACAGGCATCGGCACGCAGGCATGTGTCAGCGTGGTTGCCGAAACCTGCATGCATGCCGATGCCCTGACTAAAATCGTGCTCGCCTGCGATGTGCACAGCGTCCCGTTGCTGCAGCGGCTGAACGCAACCGCCTACGTACACGATGCGCACGATCAATGGTCGGTGCTGGGAGCAGCGGCATGATCACACGCACACTGCCCACCCGCAGTGTGGTCGGCCACCACCCCACACCGCTGCGCCTGTCGCGGCGCAGGCGCTACACCGTCTACGGCATCGGCAGCGCACTGTGGCTCACTGGCGCGCTATGGCTGCTGTTTCACTATTTCCTGCAAAGCAAGGGCGAATTCGGCGCTACGGAAAATCCGCTCGAACCGTGGTGGTTGCGCTTGCATGGAATCATGGCGTTTGCCTCGATGTGGACGTTTGGCCTGGTGTGGGGCGTCCATATCGTCGCGGGCTGGCGGACGCATCGCCATCGTCTTTCCGGCGGCATTACCGTGGCGATCCTTGGCTGGCTCGTCGCAAGCGGCTATCTGCTGTATTACCTCGTCGACGATCAATGGCGAAACGTGGCCGCCTGGGCGCACTGGACAGTGGGGCTCGCCTTGCCGATTGCATTCGTTCTGCACATGACGCGCGGCAGGCAGCGCGCGCGTCATCGCCATATGCCAAGTACGTGAGTGCAGGCTGGGGATGCTCATCCCAGCCTGCCCGCTCAACTGCGACTTGCCGGTGCGCCGGGCGGTGGATCGCGTCCATCGTGGGCCTTGCTCGCTATCGTGCTCCCGGCGAGGCGAGCCTTGCGCGTCGCCACCTGCCGTTCCCGATTGAGATGCGTACCGCCAGCCTGGTAGCTGCTGCCTGTGTCTGGTGTGGACAGCCGTGCTTCGTCGTCCGCTTCTTCAAAACCATGATGCGGCCAAGCCTGCCCTGTACCGCTGACGCCACCGGCGTGCCCTTCTTTGCGTAGCGCCTGGGAAACGCTGCGCGGCTCCACGCCGCCGTTACTGTCTTGCGCGCTGCTGCGCTTGCCCGATGGGCGATATTCAGCCATCTCGTCTCCTCCTATCGCGTGAGCGAGAGGCAAAGCTTGAATGCAAGCGGATCAGCGCAGCGTGGATTTTGGGTTTACGGCCGCATATCGAATCGCTGGCACGGCGGATGCGGTTGCTTGCGTGCTTCGGCGCCGCGCCATTCCGGATGGTCGTACGGAATATAGCCGGCCCAGTACCAGGGGAAGCAGATATTTCCCATCGTCGCTTGAATAAGATACGGAAACACGGATTCCGCATTCGAGCTGTTGCTCAACATCAGCAGGCAGGCGCGCGTACGTTGCACGCACACCAGAAGATTGTTGGTGCCGTCGTCGTGGCCTTCTTTGAACCACACCTGGCCTTGCGGCGATGTATAGGTTCCGATGCCCAGCGCATAGCTCAGTGCAATACCGTCATTGTTCGTACTATCTGGCAGGATCATGGTGGGAAACTGTTGCACGGAGCGAATGCGTATCTGCGGCTTCAGCCACGCGGCGTGCGTGGTGGGCGTCAAGCCATCGCCGCGCACCATGGCCGCAGCCAGTTGCGCGTAGTCGTGCAGCGTCGTGTCCATGGAACCAGCAGCCCTGGCGTCGCTGCGCTGCTTGTGCCCGATGCGCTTGCCGTCTTCGTCGTAGCCTTGCGCAACATTTGGGGCGAAATCATCGCGCCAGGTCATGGAGGAGCGAAGCATGTCGAAACGCTGGAAAAGATGTGCGCGCATCTCATCGCTGACGTCGATGTTCAGGCCATGCTCGATCACGAACTGCAGCAGATTGATGCCTTCGCCGGAATAGCTGTAACGCGTGCCTGGATCAAAATAGAAACGCAGCTTGCCGCCAGGGTCGTAGTCCTTGCCGGGCGGCAAATAACGAAAATTGGCAAATCCGGAACGATGATTGAGCAGGATGCGCGGCGTAAGCAGGCGCCAGCGCGAATCACCCGCCAGATCGGCGTATTTAGGATAATCCGGCAGCGGCTTGGGCAGGTATTTGTCGATGGAACGATCCAGGTCGATCTTGCCCTCGTCCACCATCATCATCACGCTGTAGGCAAACGCAGCCTTGGTGAGCGATGCGGCGTACATCACCGTATCCGTTCGCAAGGGCAGGTGTTGCTCCACATCGCGCTCGCCATACGCCTTGAGATAGGTGACACGGCCGTTTTCGATCAGCGCCAGTGCAAGGCCTGGAACATGTGCCGCAGTCATCAAAGCCTGGACTCGTCGATCCAGTGGCGGTCCGCGCAATGGATGCTCGGCGGCGCCGGCAACCTGACAAAGGAGCAAGCCCATCATGGCCAACGACGTGCTCAGACGCATGTCCTTTCCCCTGCAGTCAGTGCGAAAGATGCCTCTCCACCTCGCACACGCTACTACGCGCTACCCGGGCCAGGTAGTGCCGCTGGCGGATCGCATGGCAGGTGACGCCAGCTCGTAGCAGTTTCGGCCATTGCTCTTGGCGCGATAGAGCGCACGATCGGCTTCGTCCAGCAAGGCCATTGGATCCAGCGGCGTATGCGCTGACTGCGTGGTAATGCCTACGCTTACCGAGACGCGCCCCAGCGGACAGGCGGGATGGGCAATCTGCAATCGCTCGATCGTATCGATCAACCTGCGCGCCACGTCCTGCGCGGCCTCGCTGTCGGCATCGAACAGCACGATGGCGAATTCCTCGCCGCCGTAGCGCGCGACCAGATCATGGGCGCGCACGCGGCTTCGGCTCAGCGCCTCAGCCACCTGGACAAGGCATCCGTCGCCGGCGACGTGCCCGAGGCTGTCGTTGAATTGCTTGAAGTAGTCGATGTCGATCATCAGCAGCGAGCAATAACTTCCCGTTGCATGCCCTTCTTCAAGCGCCTCCCGCAGACGCGTATCGAGCGTGACACGATTGGCAATGCCGGTGAGCGGATCGCGGCCGACTTGCTGCTCGAGGCGCCAGGCGCTCAAATTGACGGCGCGCTGGCTGTCCATGTTGCGACTCTGGATGAACGCCACGCGCAAGCCGTAGAACAGCACCGCCGACGCTCCTACCAGCAAGCTTGGAATGAAATTGATGCGTGACGTGCTGATGGCGAGCATCACCACCATCATCGACAGCAGGATCGGTGCGAACGAAGCGATGGTTTGCGAGACCGGCAGCGACGGATGATGCGCGCGCAACCAGCGCGGCGGTTGGCGTATGGCGACCAGCGCCAGCAGCGCATGCGGCATGTCGATCAGCGAACCGGCCCACCATGGCAAGCCATGCAATTCCAGGCGATTGTAGATCGCGGCCACGATGGCATTGACCAGCAGGTAGGCGCTGGCGGCGTAATAGAAATATCGCCAGCGAAAGCTGCGCGCGCCAAACAGCCGCAGCATGGCCATGGCCGCCAGTGAAAAATCGATCGCATCCGCCTGATAGAGCACCACGTAGATGCTCGATGGATCCGAGGCCATCGGCCCGCTCAAAAGCCGGGTGAAGAACTCATACACCAGCACTGCGACCATGCACGACAGCACCAGATCCAGCACCGCCACGGTGCGCGGTTCATTCAACGCGAACGAGCGCGTTACCATGAACATGCATGGGATCATGTACATCGCGGAGAGAACGGTCGCCAACGCGGCAAGGTAGCCGCTCTTGTCACCCAGCAGCGTCGCCAGCGTGTTGGTGCTCGCCCACAACACTTGCATCGACACGGCCGTCGCCAGCAGCAACCAAGGCAGCCGGATCAACGCCGGGCTGCGCCGGTAGCGCGTCCATAGTGCCCATACGGCCGAGCACTGCACTGCCACCATGATCACCTGCGGCCACACGGCCTCGGCGTGGCCGTTCCACTTCGCCACCAGCAGGTGTGCGGTCAACAGCGAAACGAGTATCCAGGCGACACGCAACGAACGTTCCTCTCAATCGGGATGAAGCAATAACGCGGCGGCTATCGACAAAATGCGTCACGTCGAAGTCGCAGTCCCCATGTTGGGAACCGTTCTTCGCGACGCAATCCCCATCCTGGGAGCCACCATGCCGGCCTCATCCTCTTGCTATCACTACGCAGGCAAGCGCTTTGCAGCTAACAAGCAAGTTATAGGCCGCACCGGCGCAACCTTGCGTGCCTCGCACCGGCCGGCGGTTAAGTCCTTAAAGGAATATCGTCCGTTCGCTGACGGCTCGGCGCGGATGCGCTCCCTGGCCGTCCAGACGAGGAGCTGAGATTAGTCTCTCGGCGGATACAGTGAGTTACCAGGCCACCGCCTGTCCGCGGTAATTGAGAAAGCGCAAACCGCCTTTGCCGGCATTCGCCTCCACTACATCCACCACGCGCGGGATGCTGTCCTCGACGCCCAGCGGTGCCTCAGGGCCGCCCATGTCCGTGCGCACCCAGCCCGGATCCATCAACAGGTAAGTACGCGGATCATCGAACTGGCGTGCGGCGTAACTGCGCATCAAGGTGTTCAACGACGCCTTGCTGGCCCGGTAAACCTCCCAGCCGCCTTCGGTATTGTTGGCAACGCTGCCCAACCCGGAAGACATGGCCACGATCGTACCTTTGGGCTGTACCAGATCATGAAGCGCATCGATGCAGCGCATCGGGCTCAAAGCATTGTTGATCATCACGCTCGCAAACGTTTCGGCACTGATCTTGCCGATCGACACGTCTGGATCGGATGCGATGCCCGCGCTGACGAACAGCACGTCCAGCAAGCTTGCATGCAGCCGTTGATGCAAGGCGGTGATTTGCGCCATCTCGTTGATATCGACATGTTCGATCGTCAAGCGGCCATGCGCGTCCGCTTGCGCTTGCTCCAGTGCGCGCGATGGATGGCTTCGGATCGTCGCAATCACCTGCCAGCCGCGCGCCAGGTACTCCTTCGCCAGCGCCAATCCCAGCCCGCGCGAGGCGCCCACGATCATCGCTGTACGTGTTTTCGTAGCCATCAGGCTTTACCTCGTCCGTCGGGTGCGAAGAAGGATACGCATCTGCTGTGCTTGATGAGTCAACGCGCGTTGATGCAATCAGCCATTCTAGACATCAAACCGTAGCCGCAATGAATTCCCGCAGCCACCTGTGCGCCGGATCGCGGTGTGCACGCTCGTGCCACAGCATCGACATCTCGTAACCGGGCACCTCGATCGGGGGCTCGACGATTTTCAGTTCAGGGTTATCGCGGACCAGACGCGACGGCAACATCGCCACCATGTCGGTGCTCGCCAATACCGACCTTACGAACAGAAAGTGCGGAACAGAGAGGGCCACTTTGCGCGTACGCCCTGCTGCGGCCAGCGCTTCGTCAGTGATACCAAGAAAGCCGCCACCATCCGGCGAAACCATCACATGCTCGAGCTGGCAAAACTGCGCCAAGGTCGGGCGGCGCTTCAGTCGCGGATGATCTGCACGACCGGCCAGCACGTAGCGTTCTTTAAAAAGCGTGCGTCGGCGCAAGCCGGGCGG
>Ga0068856_100007535_pt1 | contig 10621 bp, 8 predicted proteins | sample KBSCornC62_FD_66595 | JGI IMG/M metagenome (GOLD analysis project Ga0068856, IMG submission 66595) | Corn rhizosphere microbial communities from Kellogg Biological Station, Michigan, USA - KBS Corn C6-2 | ecosystem: Host-associated > Plants > Roots > Rhizosphere > Soil ... | reverse complement strand
AAACGACTCGGAGAAGCGCATAGGGCAGCCGGCAGCGTCTACCTTACCTCCCCTGTTTTTGGTCGGCCCGAAGCAGCAGCTGCAAAAAAATTATGGATATGTGTTTCGGGCGATAAGTCGGCGAAGGAGACCGTTAAACCTATCCTGGAATGCATGGGACAGGGTGTGGTTGATTTTGGCGAAGCTGATGGCGGCGCAAACGTGATCAAGGTGATTGGCAACCTTATGATATTTGTTTCTGTAGAGATGATGGCTGAAGCGTTTAGGCTAGCGCAGGATCATGGGCTTGACAGAGCCTCCGTGGCTGCGTTTTTCGGCTCCACATTGTTCAACGCTCCCGTTTATCAAAACTACGGCAAGTTAGTGGCCGAGCGAAAGTACGAACCAGTGAGGTTTAAAACCATTTTAGGGCACAAGGATCTCACTCTTGCGCACGACCTGGCACAACAAACTAAAACGCCAATGCCCGTGGCCGACGTGACCCGTAAAAAACTTATGGAGGCCATCAATCATGGTTTAGGTGACAAAGATTGTGTTGAGGCGTTTGCGAGAGGCGCAGACGAGGGTTGGTAAGGCGAAATCCCAACAACAGGATCAGATATCGTAAAAGACCTGGTTTGCGCCTTCTAACGGTGATAGATCAGGTCTTTGCCCAAATATGCCAAAAACAGACGCCCCGCTCCCACTCATACTGGCGTATAACGCGCCTGCTTCGTAAAGGGCAGCCTTAGCGCCCCGGATTATCGCGTGATTTTTAAAGACGGATTCCTCGAAATCATTTTTGACGTAATTCTTCCATTGTTCAATAGGCAGTTCAACCAGTTCTTTCAAAGATCGCAGTACCGGCGTAGGTTTTACACCGCGGTACGCTTCTGGAGTTGAAACATGAGCGGGAGGCATAACCAAAGCAATGGAATATTGCGACAGGTCAAGATTTACGTTTTCAAATTGGTCGCCTTTATCGAAAGCAAATACTGGTTTGCTTTCGATAAAGAAAGCACAGTCGGCGCCGAGTTGGCGGGCGTAATCTAATTTCTGTTCGACCGTCAACCCTAAATCGAATTGCCGGTTGAGCAGATTAATAAAAAACGCCGCATTTGCGGAGCCACCGCCCAAGCCCGCACCTATTGGTACGTGTTTATGCAAATGAATGTTTACCGGCGGTAAATCGTAATCCTGGCTGATGAGATGGAAAGCCTTAACGCACAGATTGTCCTCTACCCTGCCTGGTATACCGAGGCCGGATGATTCAAAGGTCAGTTCCTCGCCGGGCAAAGCCTCCAGAACGTCGTATATCTTAACCGGATAAAAAACCGTTTCTATATTATGATAGCCGTCGGGGCGGCGGGAAGTGATATTGAGGCCGATATTGATCTTGGCGCAGGGAAATACGATCATCAGATTGATTAACAACAGCTGTATTTTTACACAACCGTAGGATAACAAAAGTAGATTTATTTTTTTTGTGTTCTGAATTGGTGTAAGGTTGGAACGTTGAAAAGTTTGAAAGTTAACTTAATCCAACTTAATCAACTCATTCAACTTAATCAACTAACAAATGAAACAATACCTCGATTTAATGAAGCACGTGCTGGATACCGGCACGCAGAAGCACGACAGGACCGGAACAGGCACGCTGAGCATATTCGGTCATCAGATGCGCTTTAACCTGCAGGATGGCTTCCCGCTGGTGACTACCAAGAAGCTTCATCTTAAATCGATCATCCACGAACTGATCTGGTTTTTGCAGGGCGACACCAATATCAAATACCTAAAAGATAATGGCGTGCGCATATGGGACGAATGGGCAGACGAAAACGGCGACCTGGGACCAGTATACGGGCACCAATGGCGTTCCTGGCCAACACCCGATGGCGGGCATATCGACCAGATAAGCCAGGTTGTAAAAACCATCAAAGAAAATCCTGATTCCCGCAGAATCATCGTATCAGCGTGGAACATTGCCGAAGTTAATAAAATGGCGCTCCCTCCTTGCCACACGCTATTCCAGTTTTATGTGGCCGACGGTAAGCTATCGTGTCAGCTTTACCAGCGTAGTGCAGATATTTTCCTGGGCGTTCCTTTTAACATTGCATCTTACGCGCTGCTCACCATGATGATGGCCCAGGTTTGTGATTTGCAACCGGGCGACTTTGTCCACACCTTTGGCGATGCCCATCTTTATAATAATCATATCGAGCAGGCCAATCTGCAATTGACCCGTGAACCGCGTCCGTTGCCGACGATGAAGATCAATCCTGAGGTGAAAGATATCTTCCAATTCAAATTTGAAGATTTCACGTTAGAGAATTATGATCCGTGGCCCCATATTAAGGGTATCGTCGCTGTTTAGTGGATTGATATGACTACTGTTCAAATCAGATCTGAAATAAAGAAACTGTTGAATGATCTCCCCGACGATGTTTTGGGAAGTGTTCTTGATTTCCTAAATGAGATCAGAGCGCAACCTGTTGAAAAGGCAAGATTGGCAGCCAACATCAAAAAAATCATGACCGAGGATAGGGAACTCCTCAAAAGACTAGCTCAATGATAGTAAGTATAATAGTCGCAATAGGGGAAAACAATGCGATCGGCAAAGACAACCAACTACTTTGGCATTTACCTGCCGATCTGAGGCATTTCCGGGATAAAACTTCGGGCCATACCATTATTATGGGTCGCAAGACTTTTGATTCGGTTGGAAAACCATTGCCTAAGCGCCGTAATATTGTGGTTACCCGACAGGATATCCAGATTGAAGGTTGCGAGGTTGTGAAGTCGATAGAGGAAGCCCTGGAGCTTTGTAAAGAGGAGCACGAGGTATTTATTGGCGGCGGAGCTGAGATTTACCGCCAGGCCATGAGTAAAACCGATCGGATTTATCTGACCATCGTTCACCAAACTTTTGACGCTGATACCTTTTTCCCGGAGATCAATCACGAGCTCTGGATCGAAACTTCACATGTCGATCGCCTGGCAGATGAGAAGAACAGTATCCCTTATTCATTTATCACATTGGAAAGAAAATAATAAGGAATTTTTAAGTCCTAAACCTCTAATGCTAAAATCTGGTATCGATTTACAGACCCAAAAATGCTTTCGGCTTTGTACTTTTTGCCTTCAACTTACCCGTTACACACATCCCCGCAAATTGTTTGAATATAAAATTTTATGCTTCTAAAATTTTATTAGATTTGCCGTCTTGTTTAAAAAAGCTTATAAACTAATTTATTACATATCATAATTTACAATGCAAGGTAAAGGAGTTGTTAAATTTTTCGCCGTTCTTCTGGCGTTAGTGTGCCTGTACATGTTGTCGTTTACCTGGGTGGTGCAGAAGGTTAAAAATGATGCCAAAGCATATGCTGCCAAAAGAGGTACTAACAAAGTATCACCGTCCCGAGACTCGATAGCGTATATGGACTCGATGTCCAACAGGCCGGTATATCCTATACTCGGTCACACACTTCAGTATTGCGAGAGCCATGAGCTTGCTCTTGGTCTCGACCTACAGGGCGGTATGAGCGTTACCATGCAGGTTTCGTTGCGCGAACTTGTTAACACGCTTTCGAACAAAAACCCTGACCCTGTATTTGTTCAGGCTTTAAACCAGGCCGACGTAGAAAGCCGCACCAGCCAGAGCGACTATATTACACTTTTTGTAAATGCTTACGAAAAGCTGAACCCTAACGGTAAGCTGGCCGCGATATTTGCTACTAAGGACAATCAAACCGAATTAAAGTATAACGACGATAACGCTAAGGTAGAAGCCTATCTTAAGAAACAGGCTGATGTTGCCGTAGCCAATACTTATACAGTTATCAATACCCGTATTGACCAGTTTGGTGTTACCCAGCCTAACGTACAGTTGCTGAAAGACAGAAACCAGATATTGATCGAGCTACCAGGCGTAACCGAACCTGAGCGTGTCCGTAAGCTATTACAAGGCACAGCCGAACTCGAGTTTTACAACACTTTCGACAATACTCAAGCTTTTGCTACGCTGAATAGCATTAACCAGTTGCTGTCGGCAAAAGCCAAATCAACTAAAGACACTTCAAAGACAGCCAAAGCTGATACCGGCAAGAAAGCACATAAGCTTGCAGGCAATAAGCCAGACACTGCTTCTAAAGGCGCATTGTCGTTGCTGAACAAAGTAAATAAAAATGCCAAGAACGATACATCATCTTCGGCATTGGCAGGCAAAGCACAGGCTCAGGCACAAAACCCGCTGTTTGCTGTGTTGGCCCCAATGGGTGGACAACAAGGCTTGTATCCTGGTCCAGTAGTTGGTCATGCAGCTAAGAAAGATACTGCAAAAATCAATGCATTCTTCAGAAGCCCTGATGTTAAGGCTTTGATCCCGCAAAACATGAAATTCATGTGGAGCGTGAAAGCTATTAACGATCAGGCTACCGATAACAGCAATGGTCCAAAAGACAAAATATTTGAACTCTTCGCGATTAAGTTGTCAGGTGCCGACAACACTGCTGCATTGAGCGGCGAGGTTGTAACCGATGCTCGTAGCGATGTTGACCAGCAAAAAGGTGGCTGGGAAGTTACCATGTACATGAATTCGGTTGGTGCTCAAAAATGGAAAGAGATCACCGCTGCAGCAGCCCCTAAAGGCGGTAACCAGAGAGGCGATGCGATTGCTATCGTACTCGACAACAATGTGTACTCAGCACCAGAGGTAAACGGCGAAATACCTGGGGGTGTATCATCTATATCCGGACACTTTACACAAGAAGAAACTACCGACTTAGCCAACGTATTAAAAGCCGGCCGTCTCCCTGCCCCTGCATTAATCGTTTCTGAAACAACTGTAGGTGCCACATTGGGTCAGCAGGCTATCAACGCTAGCTTATTGTCTTGCGTGCTTGGCTTTATCGTGGTTTTGATCTTCATGGTTGCTTACTACAACCGCGCCGGAACTGTGGCTGTTATTGCTGTATTGTTCAACGTATTCTTCCTAATGGGTATCCTCATTAGTATGAATGCGGTATTGACCGTTCCCGGTGTTGCTGGTATCGTACTGACACTCGGTATATCGGTTGACGCAAACGTACTGATCTATGAACGTATGCGGGAGGAACTGGCGCTTGGGAAATCAATCAAGCTGGCTGTTACCGATGGTTTTAAACATGCATTATCATCAATTCTGGATGCCAACATCAGTACCTTTCTTACCGGTTTGATCCTGTTGGTATTCGGCAGCGGTCCAATCAGGGGTTTTGCAGTGGTATTGTTGATCGGTATCGTTACCTCGTTATTCTGCTCCTTGCTGATTTCCAGGATCATTTTCGAATGGATGACAACCAAAGGCTGGGATATTAAAGTATCTAATCCATGGAGTTCACATACGTTTAAAAACGCCAACTACGCCTTCGTAAAAAACAGGTTTAAATTCTATATTTTCTCAGGAGTATTTATAGCTGCAGGTCTGGTCTCGATGTTTACCCAAGGCTTTAATTACGGTGTCGATTTTGTGGGTGGACGTAATTACATTGTCCATTTTGACAATCCAAATGTCACCACGGAGATGATACACAATGTTATCGATAAGCCATTGGGCGCCACCGAAGTGAAAACGTTTGGCACAAATGAAATAAGCATAACAACCAAGTACAAGATCGAAGATAACTCGACAGCGGCTGATGCTGAAGTTAGAACCGCTCTTATCAATGCTTTGGCCCAAAACCCTGTAACAAAGATCCAGGATAAGAATATTGGAACATACCAGAAAGTAAAGGCTACAATAGCTGAAGGCTTGAAACAGTCTGCATTCTGGACCATATTTATCGCTATCATCGTTATTTCCGCTTATATCCTGATACGTTTCCGTAAATGGCAGTTCAGTTTAGGTGCCATGATCGCTACTGCTCATGATGCGCTGATGGTATTATCATTCTTCTCATTGTTTAAACAGTTTATACCGTTCCTTGATATTGACCAGTCGTTTATCGCTGCCATATTGACGGTAATCGGTTACTCTATCAATGACACGGTTGTGGTATTTGACCGTATCCGCGAGTTCCTGAACTTGCATCACTCGGCATCAGACGATCCGAAAGAAGTGATCAACCACGCTATTAATAAGACCCTTAGCCGTACTATCATCACTGCTTTGACGGTATTATTCGTATTGATCGTGTTATTCATCTTCGGTGGCGACGTTATTCGCGGTTTCTCTTTCGCGTTATTAGTGGGTGTGTGCTTCGGTACTTATTCATCTATCTGTATCGCAACACCGGTTATCGTCGACTTTGGGAAAAAAGATTTAAAATAAAGTCATATTATATTTTTAATGAAGGCTCCAATAACAATTGGAGCCTTTTTTGTTGTATCTGTAGGTAAATATTCTCTATATGAACACAACAGACACAACACGCTATCCTCAAGTGGTCATTGTTGGTGGTGGATTCGGAGGGTTGCAGGTAGCCAAAGCATTGGCCGACAAACCGGTCGATATATTAATGCTGGACAAACATAATTATCATACATTTCAACCCCTGCTCTACCAGGTAGCAACAGGCAGCCTGGAATCGGGATCTATCGCCTTCTCGTTGCGGAAAAATTTCGATAACCAGAAAAATTTAAGGTTCCGCATTGCCGAAATGACGGCCATAGACCCGGATAAAAATACCATCGATACAACCATTGGCGAAATCAAATACGATTACCTGGTAATTGCAACAGGTTCAACCACCAATTTCTTTGGCAACAAGGACATTGAGCACAATGCCATGCCAATGAAATCAATACCTGAGGCTTTAAACCTGCGGTATATGATGCTGCAAAACCTGGAGGAAGCAGTATTGCAAAAGACCAAGGAGGACCGCGAGCCTTATTTGCACTTTGTATTGGTAGGCGCCGGCCCTACGGGCGTCGAGCTTGCAGGAGCATTGGCAGAACTGCGAAATCATATTTTAACCAAGGATTATCCTGAACTGAATAAGGATGATATGAAGGTATACCTGGCAGATTTTATGCCCCGTGTATTGGGTAATATGTCAGAGCAGGCATCGGCATCAGCCAAACAATTCCTCGAAAAAATGGGGGTCGAGGTACTGCTCAATGCCAAAGTCAATTCTTATGATGGTACTACTATTCATTTTGAAGGTGGCAAAAGCATCCGAAGCAAAAACGTGATCTGGTCGGCAGGTGTAACGGGAGTTGTGCCGGAAGGAATAAGCAAGGACCTGATAGTTCGCGGCAACCGGATAAAAACTGATAATATTTGTCGAGTGGCCGGATACTCCAACATCTTTGCCATCGGCGACGTTGCGGCTATGATCACCGAAGAAACGCCAAAAGGGCACCCAGGTGTAGCGCAGGTGGCTATTCAAATGGGCAAAAATGTAGGCAAAAACATTATGCATATCATTAGAGGAGAGGCTACCGAACCATTTAAGTATTTTGATAAAGGTTCGCTGGCAACCGTTGGACGTAACAAAGCCGTAGCTGATCTAGGGAAGGTCAAATTCCAGGGATTTTTTGCCTGGGTAGTGTGGATGTTTGTCCACCTGATGTCGCTGGTCGGATTCAGGAATAAGGCAATAGTTCTGATTAGTTGGATAGGCAGCTATATTAGCTACAATGGCGGATCGCGATTGATTATACGCCGTTTTGTTAAAGAAACGGTGCCCCAGGAAAACGAACCAGTGCCGCATTCGGATTAAACTCCTGCGGCTGATTAGGGTGGAATGTGATATAACCTTATATTAGCATATTTAAATTCTGCTATGAAAACCTTATTTACAGGTGTTTTGCTATTGCTTGCATCTTTAATTGTCCGGGCGCAGGAAGGGGGCACGGTGCGCACTTCCCAGGCACCCCAGGTGGAAAAACCGACCGAGGTTGACACCGTTGGCTTGAGGCTGGATAACACCAACGCCTATTTCCAGAAAACCTTCAAAGTTGACAGCAATATTAAGATCAGCACTATTTATGTGCGGGCATTGCAGTTTATGGCGGCGAAAAACTTCCAGCAGACGTACGGCTACGAACAGGAAGGTAAGATGATATTCACTTCGACCCAGGACCTGAATACCACAATAGGTACCGTTGAGCCAAGCGAGGAAATGAACCCCTACACCGTTCAGTTTGCATTCATTATCGATATGAAAAACGGGCGTTATCGTTGTACTATAAGCAATGTCGTTTTTTTTCTCCCTTCGGATTATGGTAATCGGCGGATGACGTTGTATGAAGTCTATGAAAAACAAACAGGCAATGAATCAAGACGAATTACACGCAATGCTAAAATGCTGATCGATTCGTTTGAACGATACCTTGTTGACCTGACCAAAGGCCTGCACACCGAAGTGGAGCATAAAGCCGATATTTATAATTCAAAGTTTTAACGTCAAAAATGCCTCCAGCCATACAGATCACGGAATGCCCGAGGGACGCCATGCAGGGCATTCATGAATTTATTCCAACAGATATCAAGGCTGATTATATCAATCTGTTGCTGAAGGTAGGATTTGACACAATCGATTTTGGAAGCTTTGTCTCCCCTAAAGCCATTCCACAAATGCGGGACACTGCGGAAGTGCTGAAAAGACTGGATTTAAGCGGCAGCCGCTCTAAACTGCTGGCTATTATTGCCAACTACCGCGGCGCGGAAGATGCATCAAAGCACGATGAAATAACTTACCTGGGTTTCCCTTTTTCAATTTCGGAAACGTTTCAGCAACGTAATACCAATGCCAGCATTACCGAGGCATTTGAAACAGTAAAAAGAATAAGGGTCCTGTGCGATACGACCGGCAAAGAACTGCTTGTTTACCTGTCAATGGGTTTCGGCAATCCCTATGGCGACGGGTGGAGCAAAGAACTTGTTCTTGACTGGGCCCAAAAGCTAGCCGCAGAGGGCGTTAATTATATCTCGTTGGCCGATACCATCGGTATAGCCAAACCTGCGCAAATAAGCGAGCTTTATGGCCTTTTATCGACCAATCTGAAAGGCACCACGCTTGGGGTTCACTTGCATTCTACACCCAACACCTGGCGCGAAAAGGTTGAGGCTGCCTATCAAAGTGGCTGTAACCGATTTGATACCGCGCTAAAAGGTTACGGCGGCTGCCCGATGGCAAAAGACGAGCTGACAGGCAATATCGCTACTGAAAATGTAGTTGGTTACCTGCAACAAAAAGGGGTCGATTTAGGGATTGATATCAAGAAATTGAGCGAAGCGACAGAATTTTCGAATCGCGTTTTTTTATGATTTGCCGCCACGCAATAAAATCGAAAATTCGAAATCCGAAATCCGAAATCACTCCTTTACCATCTTATAGTGCCATATCCCAGCTTCTTCAAACTGACGACCAGTTTTAGCAAAGCCAAAGCGCTCATATAAGGTTACAGCCGCTACCTGGGCATGAAGGTAGATGTAATCGGCATCTGGCGGCAGATCGGCTAAGACAGCTTTTACGAGGGTCTGCCCTATTCCATCTCCGCGAAATTTGCTCAACACAGCAAAACGTTCCAGCTTGTAACCATTTTCAGTTTTGCGCCAGCGGGCAGCTCCTGCAGGTTCATTGTCTACGGTGACTAGAAAATGATGAGATACGTCCTCATTTTCCCATTCCAGCTCAGGTGGGCAGTTTTGCTCATCAACAAATACTTCACGCCTGATCGCGAACACTTTTTCAAGGTCGACGGGATCAGTTACGTTTCGTACTTGTATAATTTTCATTTCTTGAGGTAAAAGGTTAAAGGCGAAGGGATAAAGGTAAAGGGCAAAGATGATTAAAGGATATAAAAACCTTTCACCTTTGCCCTTTCGCCTTTAACCTACAGTTTGCTGTTAACGTCGATACAGTTAAGGTCTTCGAATGCACCTTTGAGGCGTTTTACGAAGTTCTCTTCTGCTTTACGCAACCAAACACGTGGGTCGTAGTATTTTTTGTTCGGCGAGTCTTCACCTTCAGGGTTGCCGATCTGGCTTTGCAGGTAGCCTTCTTTCGATTTGTAATAATCTTTGATGCCCTCCCAGAATGCCCATTGCATATCCGTATCGATATTCATCTTGATGGCGCCGTAAGAAATAGCTTCGCGGATCTCTTCCTGTGATGAACCAGAGCCACCGTGGAATACGAAGTTGATTGGTTTTTCTTCCGAAAGATTGTATTTCTTCTTTATATACTCTTGTGAGTTATGCAGGATAATCGGCTGTAACTTTACATTACCCGGCTTATAAACACCGTGTACGTTACCAAAAGCAGCCGCAACAGTAAAGCGTGGGCTTACTTTAGATAATTCTTCGTAAGAATAAGCAACCTCTTCAGGCTGGCTATATAAGTGATGGCTCTCAATACCAGTATTATCCACACCATCTTCCTCTCCGCCTGTTACACCAAGTTCAATCTCTAGTGTCATTCCCATCTTGGCCATACGGGCCAGGTATTTAGCCGAGATTTCAATATTCTCCTCAATCGGTTCTTCAGAAAGATCGAGCATATGAGATGAGAACAAAGGCTTACCGGTTTCTGCATAGAATTTTTCGCCGTAATCCAACAAACCGTCTACCCACGGTAATAATTTTTTTGCGCAGTGATCGGTATGTACAATAACTGCAACACCATAGTGCTCAGCCAGCAAATGGATGTGCCTG
>Ga0068856_100007534_pt1 | contig 10623 bp, 8 predicted proteins | sample KBSCornC62_FD_66595 | JGI IMG/M metagenome (GOLD analysis project Ga0068856, IMG submission 66595) | Corn rhizosphere microbial communities from Kellogg Biological Station, Michigan, USA - KBS Corn C6-2 | ecosystem: Host-associated > Plants > Roots > Rhizosphere > Soil ... | reverse complement strand
GTTCTGAGTGTCATTCGGCAGCAGTTCGTGTGGAGATCCGCCTTCTGCGGGAATCTCGTACATCTTCCCCGGATGATTAGCTCCACCGGGGAATTCGAAGAACAGGATCTTGCGTCCATCCGGCGACCACCGCGGCAGTACCGGCTTCAGCGGAGCGAACGTCAATTGCACGCGATCTGTCCCATCCGCATTACTCTTCCACAAATCTCCCTGCGGATACGACACATAGACAACCTGCTTGCCATCGCGCGAGGCTTCCATCCAATCCGCCGATATCCCGCCCATGAAGAGCGAAGGCCTTCCTGTCTTCGGTTCGAAACTTGTTAGTTCGCCCCGGAACGTCATCCCCACCACGAAAAGCTTTTTCTCGTCTTTGCTCAACAGAGGCGACTGCAGTTGCATTGGGCTCGATGTCAGTTGAATCGGCTTTACCTGTTTCCCGAGCACACCTCGACTGCTCGGCAACGCCCATATCTGCCCCTGCGATTGAAATACGAAAAACTTTCCGTTCTTTGTCCACTGTCCGCAACATTCGTTCCTCGTATTCGGCCACTCCGCAATCAGCGGCTGCGGATTCGAACCCTTCGTCGAAACGCTCCACATCGTTCGTTCGCCTACAACTACGCTCGACCCGCTCTGTGAAATCTCCTCCGTCTCCACGCGCAGTTCTGCGCCATCGGGCGAAATCGCCAGCCCCGAAACGAAATTCTTCATCGTGGCGATTTTGTGGGCCTCCGACCCGTCTCCGTTCGCGATGAAGACCTCTGTCCCGTTTGCATACGCCATCTGCTTCCCATCCGCAGACCACGCAGCGGTATTCCCTGTAGCGTCTCCCAATCTCCGCGGCGAGCCGCCAAGAACCGGCAAACTCCACAACGGCCCCGTTTCCGGGTATCCCGTTCCATCCACCACAAGAAACGAAGACCCGTCGGCTGAGAGATCGACGGGGATCATATCCGTGCTTGGCATCGTGATCAAAGCAGGTTCACCGCCTCCCACAGGAATCGCCGCAGTCTTCTCTCTGCCCGAATCGCCCAACGCTAGAAAAATACGCGATCCATCCGTTCCCACCAGAGACTTCTGCACGCCATCGTGAGTCAGTTGGACGTAGTTCGCGACCGACGGCTCAGCTGCAGGCCTCATCCACATCCAGGCCGCCCCAGCCGCCACGATCACCAGCACAATTCCAATCAAAGCAAACAATCTGCCGCGCGATGCCGCGGCAGGCCCGCGCTCAAACGTTCCGCTATTCACGAAAGTCGAGTGCGTCGCATCCGACATCGACTCCAGCGCAAACCCCAGATCCGAAGCCGACTGAAACCGTTGCTCTGGATTCTTTTCCAAGCCCCGCTGCAGCACCTTCTCCAGCCCGACCGGAAGATTCGTCTTCACCTGCGCCAGTGGCAGTGGCTCCTCATTCAGGATCGCGCTCATCGCATCGATCGACGTCGCTCGCTGGAACGCTCTCTGTCCCGTCAGCATTTCGTACAGCACTGCGGCGAACGTAAAAATATCCGATCGATGATCTGCCGGGCTTCCTCGCACCTGCTCCGGCGACATGTATCCCATCGATCCCAGCATCAGCCCCGGAATCGTCTCCACCTCGTGCGGTGCTTGCGAAAAAGAGGACGGAGTCGCCTGCGTCAGTCTTGCAAGGCCGAAATCAAGAATCTTCACCTGTCCGTCTTTGGTAAGAAACAGATTCTCCGGCTTCAGATCGCGATGAACGATGCCCTTCTCGTGCGCCGCCGCCAGGCCCTTCGCAATCTGCACACCGTAGTCGATCACCTTCCGCAACGGCAGCGCGCCGCGTTTCAATCGCTCCCGCAGCGTTTCGCCTTCCAGCAGTTCCGACACCAGGTAGGGCGCATCCTCATAGACCCCCATCTGGTAAACCGCCAGGATGTTGGGATGATTCAGCGCCGCTGCCGCCCTGGCTTCCTGCTCAAACCTCCGCAGCCTGTCCGGCTCAGGGCTTGAAAATCCTGGCAGCACCTTGATCGCGACATCTCGATTCAGACGAGTATCGCGCGCGCGATACACCTCACCCATGCCCCCCGCTCCAATGAGCGCGAGAATCTCATAGTGATCAATGAATTGATGTTCCCCGAGCGGCATCTTGCGCGATTATACGCTGCACTCTCGCCGTAAGAACTTGAGCCTACAGGCCATATCCTTCCCCGCTCTGATGCCTCCGGCGGCTCCCCCCTGCTTCCGATCCCTCTCTTCGACCTTGGCTCGCGATATACTTGAGCCATTCCGGGTAATCATCGTGCGACGAGGTTCATCCCGATCCCAGCGAAGACCAAAACCACGTCTTCACTTCGTTTAGGCGAGCCATCTTCGGCATTCTCCACCGCACCTGGAGCCTCAAGTTCGTTCGGCCGGTGCCCCAACTCGAGGTAAACATTGCCCCAAGTCCTCTCCCAGCCAGATTCGACCACCATCGGCATCAAGCCCCTGTGCGTCGATCTGGATGGCACGCTGGTCAAATCTGACACCCTGATTGACTCGCTTCTGGCATTGGCTCGAACTCACCCCGGGGCTCTCCTCCGGCTCCCCGCTGCTTTGTTGCGTGGCAAAGCCGCTTTCAAAGCCTTCGTCACCTCGCACGTTGAGCTTGACGTTGCCCACCTTCCCTATAACCGCAAGCTCCTTCACTTCCTGCAGCAGGAACACGTTCGCGGCCGCAAGCTCTATCTCGCCACTGGTGCGGATATCCGCCTGGCCGAACGTGTCGCTCAACACCTCGGCATTTTCCAGGGTGTTCTCGGCAGCGATGGCGCAACAAACCTGACTGGTCACAAGAAGCTCTCCATCCTGCATGCTCGATTCGGACAAGACGGCTTCGCCTACATTGGCAACAGTACCGCCGACATGCCTCTCCTCGCCGGCGCCTCCGAGAAGATGCTCGCCAATCCTACTTCCGCACTGCGCAGTAGCATTCGCAAACACGGCATCACCCCTTCACACGTGTTCGAAGAACGCGCGAATCTCCTCCGTTCGCTCGTCAGTTCCTTGCGACCGCATCAATGGGCTAAGAATCTTCTCATCTTTCTTCCCTTCCTTCTTGCGCACGACCGTTCGTTTGCCGTACTTTCCAAAGCTGCACTGGCCTTCTTCTGTTTCTGCTGCACCGCCTCCGGCACTTACCTTGTCAACGATCTCCTCGACATCGAGTCAGACCGGCACAGTGCTCGAAAACGCTCTCGTCCCTTCGCTTCCGGTGACCTCCCGCCCGCCACCGGACTCATCGTCTCCGCCGGACTCTTGATCCTCGGCATCGCCGTGGCACGAGCCCTGCCTCTCACATTCATGTTCTGGCTCCTTTTCTACATAGCCAGCACCATCGCTTATTCCCTTTACCTCAAACGCATCGCTCTCGTCGACGTCATTGTCCTCTCGGGCCTTTACACACTCCGCTTGCTCGCCGGCGGAGCGGCCACGCGTACGCCGATCTCCCACTGGCTGGCCGGATTCGCAATCTTCCTTTTTCTTTCCCTCGCTATCGTCAAGCGCTTCGCAGAACTCGAACACATCCGCCTCGCCGGAAAGCAGCTCAAAAACGGCCGTGGATACCTCATGACCGACATCGAGCAGATGCGCTCTTTCGGTACAGCCAGCGCTTTCGCTGCCGTCGTGGTCTTCGCCAACTACATCAGCGGTCTCGACGTCGTCCGGCTCTACCACCACTCCCACTACCTCTGGCTGATTGTGCCCTGCATGATTCTTTGGCTCTGTCGCGTCTGGCTGCTTGCCTCGCGCGGCGAGCTGGACGAGGATCCAGTAGCCTTCGCCCTTACTGACCCGCCAAGCCTCGTGATCGGCGCTGGTGTCGCGGTCATCGTTCTGATGGCCATGTAGCAAAGAAGGAAAACTTAAATCGTGTCGTCCACAACGAAAAACGGTAACTCCAGGCCAGCTTTCCAATCCTGGGGGCGCTATCCCCGCCTCCATGCAGACGTGCTTCCTCTGCACTGGCGATCCGACTACCCCCTCCTCTCGCCTCCCAATGCGCCTATGTTGCCCGTTGGCCTCGGTCGCAGCTATGGCGATGTCTGCCTTCTCAACGGCGGAACGCTTCTCAACTCCGCCGGCCTTTCGCGCCTCATCTCCTTCAATCCAGAAACAGGCCTTCTTCGCTGCGAAGCCGGTACTACCCTTGCAGAGATCCTCGAGTTCGCCGTACCCCGCGGATGGTTCCTACCCACTACTCCCGGCACCAAATACGTCACCATTGGTGGCGCCATCGCCAACGACGTCCACGGCAAAAATCATCACGTCGCCGGCACCTTCGGCTGCCACACTCCTCGCTTTGAACTAGTCCGTTCCGATGGCACACGCCTCGAATGTTCGGAAACCAACAATCCTTCGTGGTATGGCGCCACCATCGGCGGCCTTGGCCTCACCGGACTCATCACCTGGGCCGACATTCAACTTCGTCCCATCGTCTCTCGCAAAATCAACTACGAAGGCATCAAGTTCGTTGGCATCGACGAGTTCCTCGCCATCTCCCGCGAGTCCGCCAACGTCGAATACACCGTCGCATGGATCGACTGCGTCGCGCAGGGGCGCAACTTCGCCCGCGGCATCTTTATGCGCGGAACGCACGCCACCAACCCCGCTCCGCTTCGCGCTTCTTCCACTGCGGGCCTATCCGTTCCGGTCGAGCTTCCCACCGGCCTCTTGAACCACTTCACAGTCGGAGCCTTCAACGCCCTCTACTACCGAAAGCAGCTCAGGGCTCGCAAAACGTCCGTCGTGGACTACGAGCCTTTCTTTTACCCGCTCGACAGCATCCACCACTGGAATCGCATCTACGGCCGCAAAGGTCTCCTTCAATTCCAGTGCGTGCTCCCCGAAAACGGAGACTCCACCGCCATCACACAGACCCTGCGCGAAATCGCCGCCTCTGGGCTCGCATCGTTCCTGGCTGTCATCAAGATCTTCGGCAACCGAAGGTCGCCCGGCATGCTCTCCTTCCCGCGCCCAGGCATCACGCTCGCCCTCGACTTCCCAGCGGGCGAAAAGAGCTTCAACCTGCTCACTCGACTCGGCAACATCACGCTCGAATACGGCGGCTCCATGTACCCTGCAAAAGACGCCATGATGACTCCGCAGCAATTCCAGACGTTCTATCCGGAGTGGCAGCAGTTCGCCCGCTTTATCGACCCTGCTTTCACGTCCGCCTTCTGGCAGCGAGTCACCGCAAATGTCTAGAACCCTGCCGAGCCGCATCCTTGTCCTCGGAGCCACTTCGGCCATCGCCACTGCCGTCTGCCGTGAGCTCATTGCTCCGGGCACTCACTTCTACCTGGTCGCTCGCAGCCCCGACAGGCTCGATGCCGTGCGCAGCGATCTGCTCACCCGCGGAGCAGCTGCCGTAACCACGCGCGCTCTCAATCTCGACGACGTCAATGCCCACGCGCAAATGCTCTCCGATGCTGCTGTAGACCTCGGCTCCATCGACTTCGCACTCCTCGCGCACGGCATCCTCGGCGATCAGGAACAGGCTCAATCGAACTACGCCTCTGCCTACGCCATCCTCCACACCAACTTCATCTCTGCCACTTCGTTGATCACGTGGCTTGCGAACTACTTCGAAAACGCTCACAAGGGAACTCTCGCCGTCATCTCTTCCGTCGCCGGTGATCGCGGCCGCAAGAGCAATTATGTCTACGGCGCGTCCAAAGGCGCGCTCAACATCTTCCTCGACGGCGTTCGTAATCGCATCGATCGTTCCGGCGCGCATGTACTCACAATCCGCCCCGGCTTCGTCGCAACGCCCATGACAGCGCACCTTCCGCAGGGTCCGCTCTTCGCCACACCTGCGAAAGTGGCAAAGCTGATTGTGAGTGCAATCGCCGCGCGTAAAGACGTCGTCTACGTCCCCGGCTTCTGGCGTCCCATCATGTTCGTGATTCGCAGCGTGCCCGAGTGGATTTTCAAGAAGCTGAATCTGTAGACAGCGCTGGCTCCCTGCGAAGATCTGCCTCTGTCCGCAGTTCGCGCATGACGCGCAGCATCCCTGCAGCAAGCCCCAGGTAGCTCAACGCAAGCAACGCCTGCATCAGCACCATGATCCACGCGTTCCGATCACCCGCGATCCACAAAGCATGCAACTGCGTCGCCGGCTCAATGTGCAGTGGCCAGTACCAGAAGCTCGCAATCGGCAGAGCCAGCAGGCTCACCACTGCGTACATCACGCTTGACATTCGTCGTCCCCGGTCCGACTCGAACGCCACAAACGCGCACAGCAGGAAGAAACACATCCCCAGATAGGAAGTGTCCGACTTCTTGTTCACCAGCATTACCGCAAGCAAAATTACCTCGCAGCTCAGAGCCGTCACCCACAGTCGCAACGATTCATCCTTCTGCCGCAGTTGCGACTTGATCGTAAGAACAAGAGCAATCCCCACAACCAGAAGCAACGACCCGCTGAGCACGATCTTCGGCAACTCCATCCCCGTCAGTGCTCCGAATAGGTATGGCAGATTCTGCGGTGTTGCGATCTCAGACTCTGCCCGCAGCGCCGACAGCACATCCGCACCCTTCAGCATGAACGCGCCATATATCGCCAACGACGGCACAACCACGCTGGCCAGCCACAGCGTCCGCCGCCGCGCCCCAAAAAACATCGACGGCAGAAACATTACCGGCAGAATCTTCACCAGAATCCAGCTGAGGCTCAGTGAAACTCCGGAGATCACTTCGCGCCTCGCCAACGCATAGAACGAGATTGCCATCAGCAGTGCAATGAGCCCCTGGTTCTTCCCGTCAAGACAAATCTCCCAGATCACCAGCGGCTGCATCAGGTACAGGAGCGCCGCCTTGCGCACTGTGTTTTCGTTCAGAACCCGCCGGAAGAATCCAATCCAGAATGGAACCGACGCGATGTCGCACAGAATCTGAAACACCAGAATCGAGAGCGGCGAATCGTGCAACCTTAACAGCGCCGCATCCAGATATGCATTCAACGGCGCATAGCTCGACTTGAAGTCGCGATACGGCACTAGCCCATGCATCACAGAGTGCGCCTGCGGTACATAGAACGCCGGAAGATCGGCCCATGGTTTCTGATGGAGTACAAAAAACGCGGCAAAGAAAACCAGCAGATGACTCGCCGCGTAAAAAGTGACAAATCCGCGATCGAACTGCCGGTTATTCCACTCGCTGAATTTCCGGAACAGACGCCACCGCGCTACCGCCAGGCTCAAAGCCGCCAGAAACGCACTGAACACAAATCGAAGCAGAAGGTTGCGCAGTGCCAGGTTATGTGACATGTCACCTTTTCCGAATGCGGAAAGCGCAAGAAAGTTGTAGCTGTACGTGGCCTGACTTCAGCGGTGCCGCCATCGACGCAGCAGGTGTCGAACTTTGGCCCTGCTTGCCCTTAACACGATCTAGCTGAACAGATCCTTCATCTTCTCCAGCAGCCCCGGCGAGGTCGGCTTATTCTCCACTGACATCGACTTCCCCAATTCCGAAATCAATTCGCGTTGCGCCTTGCTCAGCTTCTTCGGGATCTGGACCACAACCTTCACGATCAGATCCCCGCGTCCCTTCTCGTTCAAGAACGGAACGCCCTTCGCGCGTACGCGGATCTCTTTCCCGCTCTGGATGCCCTCGGGAATCTTCAGCATCACCGGCCCGTCGACGCCTTCAATCTCAATGTCCGCTCCCAGCGCCGCCTGCGGAAAACTGATCGGAATTACGCAGTGCAGGTTCTGTCCTTCGCGATGGAAGAAGTCGTGCGCCCTGATCGACAGCACGATATATAGATCGCCGCTCTGTCCATTATTCCGGCCCACGTCGCCTTCACCGCCATAGCGAATCCGCGTTCCCTCTTCCACGCCCGCCGGAACCTTCACCGTGAGCTTGATCTCTTTCGTGATCCGGGTCTCGCCACGGCATGTATCGCACGGATCGCTGACAATCGATCCTCTGCCGGCGCATGCGTTGCAGGTCCGAGCCACTGAGAAGAATCCCTGCTGATACCGCACCTGTCCGCGCCCATGGCACTGCGGACAAGTCACTGGTCCGCGTCCCGACTTACTTCCCGATCCTTTGCACGTCTCGCAAGCCTCCAGCCTGCGAATTCGGATCTCCTTCTCCGTGCCGAACACAGCTTCCTGAAAATCGATAGTCAAGTCATAGCGCAGATCGTCGCCGCGCATCTGCCGCGATGCCCTCTGCTGCCCGCCCATGTTGAACATCTCGCCGAACAGATCGCCGAAGATGTCCCCCAGGTCCACCGCGCCCGAGAATCCACCGAACCCACCTGGACCTCCGCCGCTTACGCCCGCATGACCGAACCTGTCGTACGCCGCGCGCTTGTCCGCGTCGCTCAGCACCTGGTACGCCTCGCTGGCCTCCTTGAACTTCTCTTCAGCCGCGTGGTCTCCCGGATTCCGGTCCGGATGGTACTTCAGCGCGAGCTTCCGGTAAGCGCTCTTGAGCTCCTGCTCACTCGCGTCGCGCGAAACACCAAGCACCTCGTAGTAATCAGCTTTACTCACTCTTGTATTCAAACCCGTTTCTACCTTCTCTCAATCTACTGATGGGCCAGAGACACAAACCGACTCAATCCCCTTCTTCGCAGGGACCAACCTGGCCCTTATACGTTCATTCGCTCTTCTGTTTCGGATTCGAGACTACCCGCACCAGCGCCGGACGCAGCAGTTTCTCCCGCAGCTTGTATCCCTTCCGAATCTCTTCCGCCACGTGCTGATCCGGAAGATCCTCGCGCTCCACCGACCCCATCGCCTCGTGATGCCGCGGATCGAACTCCTGCCCGATCGTCGCCACCGGCTGCACCTGGAACCCGCGCAGAATCTCTTCCATCTGCTTCACAATCAGTTCCACGCCGGCCTTCAACTGCTCCGTCGTGCCCGTCGACTTCAGCGCCAGCTCGAAATTATCCAGCACCGGCAGAAATTGCTCCACCACCGATCCGGTCGCGTAATCGCGGAAATCGGCCTTTTCCTTCTCCGCCCGCTTCCGCGCGTTCTCAAACTCCGCCTGCAGTCGCGCCAGCCGGTCGATCAGCCCGTCGCGTTCTTTTTTCAACTGGTCATATTCAGCCTGAAGCTGATCCATTTCCCCACGACTGACGGGCAACTCCTCGCCCCTCACCTCAGCCGCTGGACTCTCTGTCGCCTCCGCGACCGCTCTCTCGGGCGATGCACTCTCTGTAGCTTCCAAAGCCGTCAACTCTGCTTCCTTTTCTGGCATATCTCTACGTATTCCCCAAATATTTCGCTTCTTATTCAATTCTAAATTCCTTTGCCATTTCTCGCCCCGGCGCGGTCACATACCGGTGCTGCCCTCATCGATCATTGCGCGTCGAGAACTGCTCTTTCGCTGACTTGCTGACTCGCCATGCCGCGGAGCGGCGCTAACCTGCTGCATTTGCATGAACGAAAAGCGATATTTATTGCCAGCGGGAATCTACTCCTCAGGCTCCACAGCGCTTTTGCCCCGGCATCTACTGCTCCGGTATCTCCAGTATTCGCTCAGACAGCCGAGCCACATACCTTACAGCCTGAATCATCTCCTGATATTGGATGCGTGTCGGTGCAATCACTGCCACCGTCCCAAGGCTCGTTCCACCCAGCCGGGTCGGCGCTCCAATCAGCACCAAGTCCTGCATCGCCGGGGAAGCTTCATCCAGCCCTACAACCACCCTGACCTCCTGCTGACTTCCATTTACATATGCTGTAAGCAAATCCACCAGCCGCTGTTTGGCCTCTAGCGCAAGCAGCATCTGCCTCAATCTCTCCCGGTCCGCCTCCGCCGCAATCAGGTTCGCCATGCCCTCCATGTACAGCACCTGCGCCCCTTCGCCCACCGTTAGCGCGCCTTTGCGGCAAAGCTCCTCGACCGACATAAGCAGCTGATTGTAAGCGGCCCGCTCCTCATCCATTCGCCGTGCAATCTCTGTCCGAATCCGTTCAATCGGCCATCCATGGAACGTCTCGTTCAAATACCGTCCCGCCGTCTCCAGTTCCAGGTGCGTCATCTCCCGATCCAGCACAAGCACCCGATCCAGCACCGCTCCCGCACGCGTCACCACCACGGCCAGGACCCGTCCCGCGGAAAGCCTTGAAAAATGGATGTGCTCCAGAACCTGCTCTGCCGTGCCGCTCGCCAGCGCCACGCCCAGCCCGCTCGAGATCAGCGCCAGCACATGCGAGGTCCGCTCCAGGTACTCGTTCGAGCTGGTAACCCCTGAAAAGATCTCCTCGATCTGCCCCCGCCTCTGCTCGCTCAGCGATGTTCCGCCTGTCGGAATCGCAGCCGAAACTCCAATCCGTCCCAACGGCGCATCCGGCCGCGTAATCTGCTCCACGTAGTAGCGGAACGCTGCGGCCGTTGGCACGCGCCCCGCCGACGTATGTGCCTGCTCAAGCAGGCCCGCATCCCCTAGCGACGCCATCACGTTTCGGATGGTCGCAGAACTCAAACCTTCTTTGTGCGCGAAATGGTCAGCCACGGCCTGCGAAGCCACAGGTTCGCCGGTAGCGATATAGAGCTCGATGATCGCCGTAAGAACCATCCGCTCTCGCGGACTGACACGTATCTCAGGCATCGCTCAGCTACCTCTTGAGCACCGGCCTTGAA
>Ga0068856_100007533_pt1 | contig 10623 bp, 11 predicted proteins | sample KBSCornC62_FD_66595 | JGI IMG/M metagenome (GOLD analysis project Ga0068856, IMG submission 66595) | Corn rhizosphere microbial communities from Kellogg Biological Station, Michigan, USA - KBS Corn C6-2 | ecosystem: Host-associated > Plants > Roots > Rhizosphere > Soil ... | reverse complement strand
CAACCCGCAGAAGATGCAGCGCAGCATATTGATCTCATATACTGCTGCGTATTTTTCTTCGCGATACAGCTTCTCTTCACCTGGTTTGCGTTCTGCCGAGATCATAGTAATAGCCTCAGCAGGGCACGACAAAGCACAAAGACCACACGCTGTACAGCGTTCGCGGCCCTCTTCATCGCGTTTCAGCGAGTGCATACCACGAAAGTTCTCCGAAAACTCTCTTTTTTGCTCAGGGTAACGCACCGTAACGCTCTTTCTGAAAAAGTGCTTTAAGGTGATTGATAGCCCTTTTAAAATGGCAGGCAAATAGATCCTCTCGCCAAAGCTCAGCGGCTTTGCTTCAAGTACCTTGCGTTTATTGCTAAATGATTCCATTTGATCCTTGCTCCAATTATTTAATAAAATAGTTCATTACCACGCCGGTTATCACAATGTTGGCAATAGCCAGTGGTATGAGTGATTTCCATCCCAAATCCATTAGTTGGTCATACCGAAAGCGCGGAAGCGTCCAGCGTACCCACATAAAAAAGAAGATGAAGAAAAATATTTTGGCGAACAGCGCGATAACCCCGATTATAGTTATCCAGTTTTGTGCTACGCCAGCATCCGCCAGGTAGTGCATACCCGGGAAATTATAGCCCCCGAAGTACAATGTCGCCATTACAGCCGACGAAACGAACATATTGATATACTCGGCAAACAAATAAAAGCCAAGTTTCATTGACGAATATTCGGTGTGATACCCCCCCACCAACTCGGTTTCGCACTCAGGCAAATCGAATGGCGCACGGTTAGTCTCCGCAAAGGCACATACGATGAAGATGAGGAAACCCAGTGGTTGCTTGAACACGTTCCACGTAAACCAACCATGAGACCAAAAGCCATGTTGGTCGGCAGCTATTTTGCCAAGGCTTAGCGTACCAGTCGTCATCAACAAGGCGATGATAGAAAGACCCATTGCAATTTCGTAGCTGATATTTTGCGATGCAGCGCGGATAGCACCCAGTAACGAATATTTATTGTTGGATGCCCAGCCACCGATCATAATACCGTAAACACCCAGCGACACAACGCCGAAAATGTATAATACGCCTACGTTGATGTCGGTTACCTGCAAATCGATCGGGTGGCCACCAATAACAAGCGTTTGTCCCCATGGAATTACTGCAGAGCCAATACAGGCGGTCATAATTGCAAGGGAAGGGCCCACGATGAACAAAAATTTATTTGAATTTGCAGGTATGATCTCTTCCTTCATAAACATCTTGGCGCCATCGGCCAGGGGCTGGAGGATGCCAAACGGGCCCGCACGATTGGGACCGACACGATCTTGCATAAACGCCGCAATCTTGCGTTCAGCATAGGTTGAGTACATGGCGATCAGCAGGCTGATAAGAAATATCACCACGATCAGCGCAAATTTTACTAATATATCAGTGGTTCCCATTATAAGCGTGTCTCCCTTTCAAATTGATTTTTATTGGCTTCTTTTAACACAGGGTTGGTTTTTACCACCGGCAGCGGAACCATCGTTTCATAATGATTAGCGCTCTGTACCGACCAGTTGGCCACTTTACGCGGACCTTCGATCACCCAATCGCTGGTTTTCTTTTTATCGAAACGGCAGGTGTTGCAAATGAATTCTTCAACTTCGCCATATTCATCTTTGCGAGCCGTTACACGTAGCACATCCTCGCCTTTATACCATAGGGTAACCTTACCGTTGCATTTTTCGTGATCGCAATCCCGGTGTGCCTCAACAGGTTTGGTAAACCAAACACGGTTTTTGAAGCGGAAGGTCTTATCGGTCAATGCTCCTACAGGGCAAACGTCGATCACATTTCCGGAGAAATCATTATCAACTGCTGCCTGGATGTAGGTCGATATTTCAGAATGATCGCCACGATTTAAGATACCATGAATACGGTGATCGGTAATCTGATCGGCGGTGAACACACAACGATAGCACAGGATGCAACGCGTCATGTGCAATTGTATCTTGTCGCCAATGTCGATCTTGTGGAACGTACGGCGGTCAAACTCATAGCGAGTTTTAGCGGCACCATGCTCAAAGCCAAGGTTTTGCAGATCGCACTCACCAGCCTGGTCGCAAATAGGGCAATCAAGCGGGTGATTGATCAATAACATTTCCACCACTCCCTTACGTGCTTCGATCACTTCGGGCGAAGTGATATTCTGCACCTCCATTCCATCCATCACCGTGGTTCGGCATGAAGCCACCAGCTTGGGCATCGGGCGCGGATCCTTTTCAGAACCTTTGCTAACCTTTACCAAACAGGTGCGGCATTTACCGCCGCTACCCTGAAGCTTGGAATAATAGCACATGGCCGGCGGAACAATGTCGCCGCCAATCATTCTTGCAGCGTTCAGGATGGTTGTTCCTGGTTCTACCTCAACGGAAATGCCGTCTATTGTTACTTTCATTAATTCAGATTCAAAATAAAACTAACTTCTTTAACTCCCTTTTCCGGCGGTCCAAATCTCAATACCACATTTGCACCCTCCATAAACGAAGTTCTTTCTATTGTTTCTTTTACTACTTCGTATAATTTCTTCGCATCTGGCCCATATAAATAAAACGAACCGTCGCTATTGTCTATTGCCATTTCGTGGCCATCGTATTCTCCCTGCCCACTTTCATCTACCAGGGTTCCGAGTTTGTCGGATAATTCATAAAATGGTTCATCATCATCTAAACCATAGTTGAAATAAATTATAACCGCTTGCTCGTTCCTCATTTATTTACGATGCTACCTCTTCCTTCTTCGGCAGCGGATCGGCGTAATGCGCCAGTCCGTAATTTCTTGTTGTTGCCTCCGACGGGTTGGTAACATGCCATTCAAATTCGTCCCTGAAGTGGCGGATCGCGCTGGCCACCGGCCAGGCTGCTGCGTCACCGAGCGGACAAATTGTATTTCCTTCTATTTTTTTCGATACGTCAACCAACAGGTCCATATCGCTCATTTTACCATGACCATATTCCAGGCGGTGCAGCACTTTTTCCATCCAACCTGTCCCTTCACGGCATGGTGAACATTGGCCGCAGCTTTCGTGGTGATAGAAACGGGTAAAGTTCCAGGTATTGCGAACGATACACTGATCTTCGTCAAAGGCGATAAATCCACCCGAACCCAGCATCGTTCCACTCACAAAGCCACCGTCAGCCAATGATTCATAGCTCATCAGGCGTGCTTCGTTATTGATGGTCTTAAGGAACAAGTTAGCCGGCAAAATTGGTACTGATGAACCACCGGCAACAACAGCCTTCAGGCGTTTGCCATTGGCGATGCCGCCGCAATATTCATCAGAATATAAGAATTCTTCGCAGCTAAGGCCTAGTTCTATCTCGTATACTCCCGGTTTCTTTAAGTTACCGCCGGCCGAGATGAGCTTGGTCCCAGTGCTTCGGCCTACGCCTATCTTAGAATATTCTTCACCGCCATCGTTGATGATAGGCACAACAGCTGCGATAGATTCAACGTTGTTTACCACAGTTGGGCAGCCATATAAACCTGCAATTGCGGGGAACGGCGGTTTAATACGCGGGTTACCACGCTTGCCTTCCAATGATTCAAGCAAGGCAGTCTCTTCACCGCAGATGTAAGCACCGCCTCCGGGCTGTACGTATAACTCGAGGTCGTAGCCTGTGCCTAATATATTCTTGCCTAAAAATCCGGCATTCTTTGCTTCTGCAATTGCTTTTTCAAGGATTCGTATCTGAGGCATCATTTCGCCGCGAACATAGATATATGATGCTTTGGCACCCAATGCAAAGCTCGAAACGATCATTCCCTCTATTAATAGGTGAGGGATATAAGTCATTAAATAACGATCCTTGAATGTTCCCGGCTCCGATTCATCGGCGTTGCATACCAGGTAGCGTGGCACACCTTCAGGCTTAGCCAAAAAGCTCCACTTCATGCCGGTAGGGAAACCCGCACCACCGCGGCCACGCAGGCCCGATTTCTTCACCTCCTCCACAATAGCATCGGGGCTCATTGTTTTGAGCGCTTTCTCAACCGAGGCATAACCTCCCTTTTTGCGGTAAACCTCAAAAGTGTTGATACCGGGTTCGTTGATATGTTCTAAAAGCAGTTTGCGTCCCATTGCTATTAATAAATCCTTTTTGTTATATGGTAGTAATTAACATGTCTTATCACACAAGTGGTTAAAGCAACCAGCATCAGCGGGCCCAATATGATTGGGTATGTTTTTAAGTCACCATTCTGATAAGAAGCCAGCAGAACGATCACAAAAATTGCATCGGTCACTATTAAGCTGGTTCTGCTCATGTTAATGATACTGTTCATTTAATATATCTTTCCGGTCGATTTATACCATTTAAAGTGATAAAATGCGCTTCGGGCTACTAGTACCACCAGCACTAAAACCGCCGCGAGCATATTTTGCCTCGAATTAAAGATAGCCCAGAACATCAACACCAGCGCTGCCAGCACAAACATATCAGCCATAATTAACCGTGTCTTCGTCAGGTACATCAGTTATTCGCTTTTTGTCTCAAATCCCCGATCAATTTATCAACCGATTCATTGGTCAAATTCTCATAAAAAGTATATTCCGGGCCTATCTGCAATACCGGACCATAGCCGCATGCAGCCAGGCACTCTACACCTCTCCAGCTAAATAAGCCATCAGGTGTAATTTCGCCTTCTTTCACGCCGAGCTTTTCTTCGATGTGATCCATGATCTTTTCGGCGCCAACCAGGCAGCAAGGACCGGTGCGGCAAACTTCCAGTACATATTTGCCCTGCGGACGCATAAAGTACATAGTATAGAAAGTTGCCACTTCATACACTTCAATCGGCTCAAGCTGCAGGTATTCAGCAACTTTATCCATTGCCGGAGTGCTTACCCAGCCAAATTCAGCCTGAACCAGGTGCAAAACAGGCAGCAAAGCCGATTTCTGTTTTCCTTTTGGATAACGGGCAACAATCTCATCGAACTGTTTTACCAGTGCTGGTGAAAACTCAACCGGAGCACCTGTATCTTCTACTTTAAGCATCTAATTCTCCGGCTATAACATTCATACTACTCATGTTAATTATCGCATCTGAAAGCAGCATACCACGGCTCATTGGTGCATACATCTGGTAATTGATGAAGCACGGCCTGCGAAAGTGTAAACGGTATGGCGAACGGCCACCGTCATTTACCAGGTAAAAACCAAGCTCACCATTACCGCCTTCAACAGCGTGATAAACTTCGCCTACAGGTGTTTCTATCTCGCCCATCACAATCTTGAAGTGATAGATGAGCGCTTCCATATTGTTATATACTTCTTGCTTTGGAGGGAGATAGAATTCAGGCACATCGGCGTGGAAAACGTCCTTAGGCTCTTTCTCTATCTTGGCCATACATTGATCTATCATGCGAAGACTCTGCCACATTTCGGCATTACGTACCAGGAAACGATCGTAAACGTCGCCGCTGGTACCTACCGGAATTTCAAAATCCAAATCCTCGTAAGAGCAATATGGTTCCATGGCGCGTACGTCGTAATCAATACCGGCTGCGCGCAACAATGGACCGCTCCAGCTGTAGCTTAAAGCTGTCTCAGCAGGTACACGAGCCACGTCTTTAGTACGGTCGATGAAGATACGGTTGCGGGTAAGCAGGTTTTCGAACTCTTTCAGTACAACCGGGTATTCCTTCTGGAATTTTTTGATCTTGGCGAAGGCGATATCATTAAAGTTACGCTCAAAACCACCTATCCGGCCAATATTGGTCGTAAGGCGCGAGCCACAAACTTCCTCGTAAATTTCATAGATGAGCTCGCGGTATTCCATTACGTAGAAAAATCCAGCGGTAGCTCCGGTATCAACACCCAAAACGCTGTTGCAGATCAGGTGGTCGGCGATACGAGCCAATTCCATAATGATGATACGCAGGTAGTCGACACGTTTTGGCGTTTTGATACCTAAAAGCTTCTCAACCGTCATGTGCCAGCCCATGTTATTAATAGGCGACGAACAATAGTTCATGCGGTCGGTCAGCGGCGTAATCTGATAGAATGGTCTGTGCTCAGAAATTTTTTCAAACGCACGGTGTATATAACCTATGGTTGAAACACCGCTTACGATGCGCTCGCCGTCGAGCTGGAGCACGTTCTGAAATACGCCGTGCGTGGCAGGGTGCGTTGGCCCTAAATTGAGCGTTGAGAGCTCGCTTTGCGGATCATTATCATCAAGCAGCAGGTGCGTTTTCATCTTTTATTATCTTCCAAAAAAGTAATCTCGTTTATCAACACGGTTCGGATCCTCCAGCGGATATTCTTTCCTCATCGGGAAAACCGTCATATCATCCACATTCAATATTCTGCGCAGATCGGGGTGACCGTCGAATATCACGCCGAAAAAGTCGTAAGTCTCACGCTCCATCCAGTTGGCGCCATCCCAAATGGTGGTTGCCGTGGGGATATGCAAGTCATTTTCATCCATGAAAACCTTGATCCTCACCCGTACACCGTTTATAAGGCTGTGCAAATGATAGATCACCCCTATCTGCTTTTCTTGTTCAGGATAGTGGATGCCGGTGAGGTCTGTTAAATAAATAAATTGCAGCGCTGGGTCTGTTTTCAGGAATGTCAGCAGATCGATAATCTTTTCGCGACTGGTCTCAAAGGTGAGCAGCCCGTATGGCTCGGTAACCTCGGTTACGTCGCTCTCAAATTTAGCTTTTATGCTGTTGAGCAGTTCTTCGTTGGTTATCTTACCCATTATTGAATTCCGTATGAGGCTAATAATTTCTGGTATTCGGGTGTATCCCTCCTCCTTAGCGATTCGGTTTGTACCAGCTTTTGTATCTGCATAAAACCATCTATCACCGCTTCCGGTCTTGGCGGGCAACCGGGTATGTACACGTCAACAGGGATGATTTCGTCTATACCCTGCAATACAGAATAAGTATCGAATATACCGCCGCTGCAAGCACAAGCTCCCATCGAAAGCACCCAGCGTGGCTCGGCCATTTGGAGGTAAACCTGCCTTAAAACCGGGCCCATCTTTTTTGAAATGGTGCCCATTACCATCAATAAATCTGCCTGGCGGGGTGAGAAGCTTAAACGTTCGGCGCCGAAGCGGGCCAAATCGTAGTGAGGCGACATGGTGGCCATAAATTCAATTCCGCAGCATGAAGTAGCGAATGGCAGGGGCCACAATGAATACGAACGCGCCATCCCTATCACCTTATCAACCGAGGTTGCAAAAAACCCGGCACCTTCTACACCAGGAGGGGCGTCCACTATTTTAATATCACTCATGATCTAAATAAATAGAATGATGCCTTAAAGCTGGAACTTTAAAAACATCGCAAAATTAGTACAAATAAGCATGTAAAAAATACACAATGATGACTGGAGTTTATTTAGAATCATTCCAAATCAATCCCAATCCAGCGCTCCTTTTTTGATAACGTAAATAAACCCGAGCAATAAGGTTGCCATAAAAATAAACATCTCGATCATCCCTTCGCTGCCCAGCTCCTTGAAATTTACCGCCCATGGATACATGAAAATTACTTCCACATCGAACAGTACGAACAAGATGGCTACCAGGAAATATTTGATCGACATCGGCGTGCGCGCATTACCAATTACTTCGATACCCGACTCAAATGGGGTCAGTTTATCGCTGGTAACACGTTTAGGGCCAAGCTTATGGGTAAAAAACATGGTAGTAACCACAAAACCCACAGCTACTATCATCTGGAAAATGATAGGTAGAAAATTCACAGGCAAACTTTGTACATCCATGGTGCAAATATACGAACCAATGGAAAAATAAAAAAGCCCCAAAAAGGGGCTTTTTATGCTTTCATCGCAATTACGAGTTATTTGCTTTTCCCGCCGCCATGCCGTTTGAAGTATTCGGCTGCTTGTTTATTAGCAGGGTCCTGCTCTTTAGCCTTGTTGTAATTTTCGGCTGCTTTGGCTTGATCCTTTTCTTTAAACTCATAGTAGGAACCCAAGTAATCATAAGCTTCCGCCAATCCCTGTTTATCCTGATCTGTCAGCGGGCTCTTAGATGCCATCGCTGTCAGATACAATTCATAGTAAGGCTTAGCCAAACCTTTGATATTATTCCTGTCCATGTCCTTGGCATCATTCACCCTTGCGCGATACTGATAAACCACTGCCGGTACATTAGTTGTTTTATGCTGAACATAACTCAATGCAGAATCTGCTTTATTTAATACGGCAGTATCCGGTTTGTTAGCATTTATAGAGAAGTAATAACTAAGGCCCTCCTTTAAATAATCGTTTAAAGTAACCTTGCGGCCGCCTTTCTGAATTTCCATAGCGTAGGCGTCACCTGCCTGAGCATACTTCTTTTTTGCCCAAAGCGCATTCGCGATTTCACCGTAAAGTTCAACGTCGCCGCTGTCTAACTGCAACGCTTTATGCAGGTTTTGGATACCCAATGAATCCTGGCCAAGAGCAATCTGTGTGCGACCCATATAAACGTAGTCACGCGGAATGACACGTTTTGGATCAGCTTTGGTCATCCAGGTATTACCTGCATCCATAGCTCCCTGGTAATTTTTATTCTCGAAATCAGCATACATCTTATAGCGGTATGCTCTAAGGTTTGCACCAGCATTTTTGGTCAGATCAGCAGTTACCTGAGCCAATGTCTGATAATCACCTGCGTTGATCAAAAAGTCAGCATAGCGCATTTGAGATTCTGGTGACGCATCAGTTAGAGAAATGTATTTTTTATAGTATTCCGCTGCTTCCTTCACTTTTGCTGAAGCCACAGACGGAACTGTTTGTGCCTGGCGAAGATCGGTCTCGGCCCATTCGCGATAAGCAGGACCATAATTTGGATCTATAGCCAAAGCTTGTTTAAACTGATCCGCTGCACCGTCAAAGTTGTCTGCATATTTCCATAACACGCCAAGAGCTACAAATACAGCTGGATTTTTAGGATCAAGCGTTTGTGCTGTTGAGTAAGCCGAGTAAGCATCGTTGCTTTTGAGCAGCGCCCTGTTTGCATCGCCAAGGGTGGTATAAAGTTCGGCATCATTAGAGGCTGGAGGAAGGCTTTTGTCTTTCGATTTTACAGCGCTGGCGGCTATGCCTTTTGTCAGCACGTCAAGCGCCGCATTAGCATCAGCCGGGGCAACTTTACCGTTTGCGTCGCCTAGCAAATAACCCTTGCCTATATATACATAAGGCTTGCTGTCTTTTCCAGCCAGGCTCATCGCTTTAGTGAAGTCAGCTTGAGCGCCAGCCTGGTCTTTATCCTCTTTGGCAACTATACCCAAGCCTGCTTCGTTGAGCGCCGAATTTGCATTCGTATTAAGCCCTTTCATAAAAACAGCTTTCGCAGAATCCGGATAATCCTGTTTGATGTAGACCCAACCCAGGTAAAAATAATTTTCGTCCTTATTAGGCTCATTCTTTACCAGGGTTTTGAGCATTCCTTTGGCTTTCTGAAACTGCTCGGCACTGATTGCTTTTTTCGCATCGGCCAGGCTCTGCGCGAAAGCCGACGAGCCCATCACAACCAGGCCTAAACCCGCTGCTGCTACTTTATTGATCATTTTCATTTTGGTAATTTGTTTGTTGTTACTAACCGAACAATTACCTTATTGATACATAATATCGCTAAGAGTTTAGTCCGGGATTGTAATAGCTGTCTAATATTAAAATTTGTTGTTGCTGTGTATCATTATATTCCTTTCAGGTATTATGGTGGGCAAAAGTCCCGACCGTAGTATAATGCGTTGTCCCTTGTCTCCCTCCACAAAAAGCTCTAAGCCAGTGCCTAAACCTTTACGGCCGGTGCAATTTACAACGTATAAACTTCTTTGCAAGGGGTATTGTTTCAAATATAATGTGGTTTGCGAGGGTCTGAAGTACTTATTAGGTGCGGTTTTACTCTCTTCATTTTTTACCGACAGGATGCGCACTTTTTTTACGGCATCAGCATAATCTGCATCCGGGTCATCGACCCAGCTGAAACTGGTTATTCCAATTGCCTCAGGGTGTTGGCTCACATAGTTAATCACTTCCTTATTCGATTTTAAGGCATAGATATTCTTTTCCTTAAAATCGGATACGCCGGCAAAGCTTTTTAAATACCTCACCAGCCCTGAGTTTGGGTTATCAAAAACGACGCTCCTATCCGTTTTAGCCTGCCCCTGGAGCATTTTTTTAATCTCGCCCACAGAAGTTGCTGTGTCAGTTGATGCTTCATTTACGATAACTACGACTGCGTCCATCGCAAATTCGCGGGTTACAACGGTTAAATTCTTACGTTGCTTAACCAAATTAACCTCATCGGCAGTAAGAGGTCGCGATAAAAACGCAAATCTAACGCTATCATTCATCAGCATCCTGACGGCGTCATTTTCCGATCGGAAAGTAGCCTCGGGATGTGCATTGGGGTTATCGTTTTTAAAGATATATAGTTCCTGGTCAACTATAGGCGCGAAAGACTCATCCGCTACTAATGGCAACGTCCCCGAGGTGTAAGTATCATTGTAGTTTTTTGCAGGGACTGTTCTTTTACATGCAGCAACGGCAACAAATAAAATAAAACACAGCGAAAAAACTTTTATTGATCTACTCATCTTCAG
>Ga0068856_100007526_pt1 | contig 10630 bp, 10 predicted proteins | sample KBSCornC62_FD_66595 | JGI IMG/M metagenome (GOLD analysis project Ga0068856, IMG submission 66595) | Corn rhizosphere microbial communities from Kellogg Biological Station, Michigan, USA - KBS Corn C6-2 | ecosystem: Host-associated > Plants > Roots > Rhizosphere > Soil ... | reverse complement strand
CGGAACAATTCACCGCCGCTTCGGGAGAATTGCTCGCTGACTAGGTTTCTGGGCTGATGGTGCTGATGAAACTGCGCAGCAGTTCCTTGTCGTTAGGGGAAAGATCGATGAACCGGACACCAATCCCGTATCCCGGCGCGCTGCTGGCTACAGCACCCGCGAGTTTCAACTTTGTGTCGGCGATCCAAAGCACGATTTCGAACTGGGCACCCTGTTTCAAGGGGATGGGCATCTCCACGAAGCAGCCGCCGGTGCTGAGGTCGGACGCTTTACCCCACATGGTAGGCTCGCCTTCGGGCTTTAATTCCACGGAAACGGCGCACTTTACCCGCGGCGACGTTCTGCGATCGCCGCGCGAGTCTTCCCGAAAGTTGTCCAGTACGGCATGCGGCAAGGGGAAGTCCCACATCGGCCGTTCCGGGGTGAGGTTCACCAGGCCCACTGACCCCTCGGCTGAGGTGCCCGGAGCGCCTACCCATTTCACCCGGAAGTGGACTTTGTTATTACCGTACGTCAGGCCGACAATTTCATCGACGTTGAGCCGTGCGCGCACCCCGTCGAGGCGGACGCCGTGGTTGCTCACGGTGGCAGTAGTTACTTTTTCGGAGAAGATCTTGCCGTCAACGTCAGTGCCAAAGATGCGCACTGGCACTTGCATGATCTTGCGGGGTTCCCGGCGTTTCCCCATACGAGCGACCTCTGGCGCGTTATGTTACCGGATTTCAGTGACAGTTCTTCGGAATCCCAGCGGGAAGCCGCATCCAGAGGGTAAAGAGACGACCAGTTATGCCCACATCGCAAACCGGTCTGCAAAGCCTTGCAACTTGAAGTTGACGGTTAACGACGTTGATTGTCAAACAATGACTTACTCGTTTGCCAAGGGAAGACAAATTGCTCAGAGTCATTGTCTGACGCGGGAATCGCGTTTCTCGATGTCAGCCGCTGGCCAAAATCAGCGGATTCTCCTGGGGCAAAGACAATGACCTACAAAGAAACCTTTTGGATGGCGTGCGACTCCACCGAACAGTTGCGCGCCGAATACGGGCCGTTCCACACTCGCGCCGAGGCCCAGCGCGAGGCTGGGAAACTCGGCTTCAATTACTTGCTTCGCTATGAGCACCTCATCGGGGAGAACGAAGATATTAAAGAGGTGCGCTGCATCTTCATCGAGCTTGCCCCTGAAGGTTCAGTCCCCGAACCGCCCCAGCGCCTGCACACCCGCTGCGCCAGTTGCGGCGAATCAGCGATCCACGAGCAACCCTGGCAGGCCGAAGTATGGGCCGATATTCACGAATTCGAGCATTCCCGCCACCGTGTACGCCTGTTCCGGCAAAGTCGCAGCGAAGGGCTTAAGGAAATTGCCGGATGGCGCGACGCCTGCGCGTGAATTGGTTACTAGTAGCTAGTTACCAGTTTTCAGTTCCCAGTTTGACGGTCTCCAACGCTCAAAGTCGAGAAGAGTTCGACTTGAGTCGTTATTAGGGTTCAACCGCGGCAAGTTCGCGAACTGGCAACTAGCAACTGACAACTAGCGACTTCTCTTGCTAACATCCCTCCAGGAATGCCACTCCGTAGAATTGCCACAAAACTCAGCGATGCCGCCCGCAAGGTGGCGCAAAAGGGCGGATCTCGCGACGGCCGCCCCGCAGGGGAAGTGGTCATCATTACGGGAATGAGCGGCTCCGGCAAGGCCTCCGTTCTGAAAGCGTTCGAAGATCTTGGCTACTACTGCGTCGACAATCTGCCTGTAGGACTGATCCCGCGCTTTGCGGAACTGGTGGGCCAATCGTCCGAGATCGAGCGCACGGCTCTAGTAGTCGATGTGCGCGAGGGCCGCCAGCTCGAAGAATTGCCGGACATCGTGAAGTCGGTGCGTCGGTTGATTTCGACCAAGGTCGTTTTTCTGGAAGCGTCCGATTCCGTGCTGCTGCGCCGCTACAGCGAGACCCGCCGGCCGCACCCGCTCGGGACCAAGGAGCCGGTGAAAGCTTCCCTCGCTGCCGAGCGTCGCCATTTGCGCCAAATCCGCGCTCTCGCCGATCTGGTGATCGATACTTCCAAGTTCAACGTTCACGAACTTCGGGCTCACATCACCGGCTTGTTCGAGAAGAAGGAAAATGGTCGCAACATTCTCGTTTCCTGCGTGAGTTTTGGATTCAAACACGGGGTGCCCGACGATGCCGACTTGCTCTTCGATGTTCGCTTCCTGCCCAATCCCCACTTCGTCCCCGAATTCCGGCCGCTAACCGGCCGGCATCCCAAGGTGGCGAAGTACATTCGCTCATTCCCCCAGACTGCGGAATTCATCCAACGCATCTCGGATCTGCTCATTTATCTCTTGCCCCACTACATTCACGAAGGGAAGAGCTATCTCACCATCGCCTTCGGCTGCACGGGGGGCCAGCATCGTTCGGTGATGATCGCGGAAGACGTGGCGAAGAAGTTAAAGCAGGCAGGCTACAGAATTAAGGTGGTACACCGCGACAGCCCCAAGTGACTAGCCGTCCAGTTGCGTCGCAGCACTCGCTTTCTGCAATTCGCGGATCGCGCCTTCCCGAGTTTTCTGGAACTCATGATCAAGCCACGCGTTCAGATTCTTTTGCAGTTCCGGCCGGACGCATTGAAAGTTGATACCGCTTTTACCATGTTTGTCGTCCCAGACAATGGTGCCATGCGCCAGCACATGTGGGCTGCCGTTTTGAAGATCGAGCGTGATCCCCAGTCGTTCACCCGGGTTGAAGCTCACGGGACTGCAAATAGACATGCCATGAGTCGAAACATTGGAGGTCCGAGCCACGATTTCGGTTCCATCGGCTCGGGTTATAAATACCGGCAACTCCGCCGTGCACCGGAAGTAGCGGCGCCGCTCCTGCGTCATGGCGTCGTAGGCCGCATAAAGTGTCCGCCGCAGTTCCTTGCTGTCCAGGGGACGCGCCAGAACGAAATTTGAGCCATGCTGCAGCGCCACTTGTTGTTTGGCAGGCCCGGTCGCAATGGCAAAGACTACGGCATTCCGGTTGGACGGGTTCGCACGCAATGCAGCCAGCGAGGCAAGGGCGTCACCCACGCGGTCGAAATCGATAAGGAGCGCCTCGTACTTCTCGCGTCCCAGTTCCTGCGGGACGCCTTCTTGTCCACCGGACACGTCGAGCACAACTCCCAGTTCGCGCGCGACGTCCAGGAAGGCGTCTGCCAAAGCGGCATCCGGTGACACGACTAAGGCGCGGACATCGGCGGCGGTACTAAGCATAGGCGGTCATTTGGGCTGCATCTTGCGACATGGTCGGGGAAGTCAGAAGCAGCTCAAGCGAGGAGGTCTGGTCATGAACTCCGCTGACTGAATTGCGACTTCCCCGAACGTGTCGCACGTTCACGCGCCCTTTTCATTGCTCACCCTAGGTACTTGCTTTCCTGGTTCAGGAAAGACCAGGCCCATTAACTCTTTGGCTCCTTCGTCTCCAGCCATGGCGTGGCCGATCAATATCAGCTTTGCTTGTTCTGGATTCAGCTTTCGCAATTGCGGGGGAGAGTACTTCTTGCTGGCTGCCGGGGAGCCTTGCGTATCAGGATGCGCGGCGCGATACCAGCCACAGGTGTCAAGCTCGGTTTGTGATCGTCTCAGGCGCTGGCTAACTGCTCTGACTCTGGAGAACACCGACGCCACTAAGCCCACGAGACTCGCACCTCATTTATTGGGTTATCGACTTACCCTCTCATGGATTATCGGTAGATATATTCACCACTTGAGTTTCGTTACAAAACCAGAACACACCAAAGTTCATCGCTTTCGTGCAGTCATTACTACGAGCGCACCCGTGCACAGAAACCGATTTTTCCGATGCGCGCACCTCGATCAACCAGAGTTTGGGCCGACAACTCTTCTGACGAAATATCGGCATGATCGCTCGCAACTTTAATCCTGTTACGGAATCGGAACAAACCAAAGCGCAGTCCACCTCTGTAACTTGGCGGCATCGTACCGTCGACTCCAGAATCGTGATGCACGTGCGAACCCCGCATTCACCGTGAGTCTTATTCTTCGAACTCGTCAGATTGATCGCCGCGAATGGTGGCTTTGGGCATTGGCCGTTGTAGTCACGCTTGCATTGACGGCCACCATCGTGTTTCTCACTGTGTTTCACAACGACGTTCCGGAAGCCGAAAGTTATTGGTCTGACTTGCGCGAGTGGGTGCGCGGCCTGGCTGCGTTGGTCTTGCTCTTCGACATCTACACCATGTATCAGCACCGCCAGCTGCTGCGCATTCGGCGCGAACTGGCAGACAGTAACGAACTGTTTCACTTGATTACCGAGAACGCCGCCGACATGATCGCGGTCGTCGACGGCGAAGGGCGGCGCCTGTACAACAGTCCCGCGTATTCCACGGTGCTCGGGTATTCTCCCGAAGAACTGGGAACCAGCCTTTCGACCGAACAGATCCATCCCGCCGACCGACCGAAAGTGATGGAAGCCGCGGCCAAGGCGCGTTCCACCGGTCGCGGCGAGCGATTGGAATATCGTATGCGCCACAAAGACGGTACGTGGCGAATCCTGGAGTCCACCGCTAATCCGATTACCGGCTCGGATGGGAACTCCGGTTCGCTGGTGATTGTGAACCGCGATATTACCGACCGCAAACGCGTCGAAGAACTGGTCGCGCACAATGCGTTCCATGACGGGCTCACCGGATTGCCCAATCGCCTGCTGTTCAACGACCGCTTGCGCCAGGCCATGATGAGGGCACGACGCAGCAAGCACGAACGCTTGGCTGTGCTGCTGGTCGATGTGGACGAATTCAAAGTGGTAAACGACAGCCTCGGCCACTCCGCCGGGGATCTGCTCATCGTCGAGATCGCGCACCGGCTGGAGAACTGCCTGGATCGCATGGAAGCGAGAACCTTTGCCAGCGCGGATGTTCAGGTCGAAGAAAGAAATCACGGGCTGGCGCGATTTGGCGGCGATGAATTCATCGTTCTACTTGAGGATTTTTCAGCATCGACGGACGCCATCCGCCTCGCACAAGGCATTCAGGAAATGCTTGCACGGGAGTTCGCGTTAGGCGAGCACAGAATCGTAGTCACGGCGAGCATTGGCGTTGCTTTGTTGAGCAATGCACATCTGCGCCCGGAGGACCTCACCCGCGATGCGGAACTCGCCATGTATCGCGCCAAGCGCACGGGAAGAGCCCGGTGTGAAGTTTTCGATCCGGAGATGCACTCGGCCGCGATCAAACGGCTGAAACTTGAAACCGAATTACGCCGTGGTTTGGAGCAGGGAGAACTGCTGGCTTATTACCAGCCAATCATCTCGCTTCGCACGGGGAAGATCGCAGGTTTTGAGGCGCTCAGCCGCTGGCAACGCCCTTCCGGCATGGTCATGCCGGCAGATTTCATCCCTGTCGCCGAAGAAACCGGTCTCATTGTCCCTATGAACCAGCAGCTCATGCAAGATGCGTGCAGGCAGGGAGCGGTATGGCAGGCCTCGTTCGGCTGCCCTTCGCCGCTTTTCATGAGCATGAACATCACCCCGAAGCAGTTCGAGCGGACACAACTGGCGGAAGAACTTCGTGACATCATGGAGCGCACTGGGTCGAACCCCGCCAACATTCATCTTGAAATTACCGAGACCGTGACCATGCAGGATGCCGATGCCGCCATGAATCGCCTTTCGCAATTGAAAGCTCTGGGCGTCCATCTCAGCATCGACGACTTTGGCACCGGGTTCTCCTCGCTCAGCAGGCTGCGGCGTTTTCCCGTCGATGCTTTGAAGATCGATCGCGTCTTTATCTCCAGCATGAGCGAAGATCGCGATAGCTTTGAAATCGTGCGCGTAACGATTGCGCTCGCCCACAGCATGGGCCTGTGCGTGGTGGCGGAGGGCACGGAAACTCCAGCGCAGGTTGCGGAACTCAAGGCTCTGGGTTGCGAGATGGCGCAGGGCTTTCTTTATTCCCGACCCGTAAGTGCCGAAGAGGCACTCGAACTGCTGTGCCGCGACTATGGCCAGCCCAAACCACTCGGCACGCTTGCACTGGCCGCCGCTGCTGAATAGCTAGTCCCCTTTAAAGTCGAAGGTATCTCCCAGCACCACCTACAGTAGAATAGAGCCTTCACCTTGGGCCCCATGGACCACCTGCGTACGTCCAGTTTTTTCATGCAGAATTGTGTGCGCGCAGCCCGGCCACCGCGATACGGGAGCGGCTCATGCAGCAATTGAAGCGGCTGCTACGCTATCTGCTGCCTCACCTTGCGTACTTCATTCCATCCGTCTTGCTGCTGGCTGGCGTTGGCCTCCTGGAAGCTTTTCGACTGCTGTTGATCGGGCCGATTCTGGGACGCGTTCTCAATCCTTCCACCGGCTCCGAGAACATTCTGCTGTTCACGATCCCATACACACATCACACCATTTATCTGCAGCGTTTCGTGCCCTCGCATTTTCACAACGCATGGACGATAGTCGCGTTCGCGTTTGTGGCCTCTACCATCTTGAAAGGGATTTGCGATTACTCCGGTACCTATCTGGTGAATTACGCCGGCTTCGGACTGATTACAGAACTTCGCAATGCGCTGTATGGCGCAATCCTCCGCCGATCGAGCGCCTTCTTTCAGCGCCATTCCACCGGAACGCTGATTTCCACGATCGTGAACGACATCGAGCGAGTCCAGTTTGCAATGTCGAGCGTCCTGGCCGAGTCGCTGCAGCAGTTCTTCACCTTCATATTCACTGTCGCAGTCGTGATCGTGCTCGGGGGGAAGTTGGCTTGGCTTCTCCTGCTCTTCGTGCCATTCATCATTTTTTCTTCCGGCAAAATCGGCCGGCGCGCCCGCACCACGACACGGAAAGGCCAAGACAAGCTCGCGGATATTCAGAACATCCTTCACGAGACGATTACCGGCAATCGGATCGTTAAAGCCTTCAGCATGGAGGCATGGGAGTTCGCGCGGTTTCGCCGCGCCGCCCAGCGTCTGTTCCGCGCCAACCTGCGCTCGGTTGCTGCCGCATCCATCAGTTCTCCGCTGATGGACATCATCGGCTCGATCGCGCTGGCCCTGCTGCTTTTGCTGGGGCGCGAGCAGGTGGTCCACGGCGCGATGAAGCCCGAAACATTCGTGGCTTTCATCATTGCGGTCTTTAAGCTCTACGATCCCGTCCGGAAATTCGCGCTCTTCTATAACAATTTCCAGCAGGCGCTTGGCGCGTCTTCTGAGATTTTCAAGTTCATGGACGTGCAGGATGAGGTCCAGGAGAAACCCGGCGCAGTCCCCCTCCCGCCATTTGCGAAGAACATCGCATTTCAGAATGTAAGCTTCAGCTATCACACCGAGGAAACCACGCGCGAGGTGCTCCACGACATTGCTTTAGAAGTCAAGGCCGGCGAGATTCTCGCGCTGGTTGGCTCCAGCGGCGCGGGCAAGAGCACACTGGTTTCACTGCTGCCCCGTTTCTTTGATGTAACTTCCGGTGGAATTGCCGTGGATGGCCACGATATTCGCGATGTCACGCTCGCATCTTTGCGCTCGCAGATCGGTGTCGTCACGCAGGAAACGGTTCTGTTCAACGATACCCTTCGCAACAACATTGCCTACGGTCAGCCCAGTATCTCGCAAGCAGATGTCGAGTCTGCGGCCCGTGCCGCTCTCGCACACGACTTCATTATGGAACTGCCTGCCGGATACGACACCGTCATCGGCGAGAAAGGCGTGCGGCTCTCCGGCGGCGAGCGTCAGCGCATCGCCATCGCTCGCGCCCTGCTGAAGAACGCTCCGATTCTTGTGCTCGACGAAGCCACTTCCGCCCTCGACAGCGAGTCTGAGGCGCTAGTTCAATCCGCTTTGCAAAATCTGATGACCGGCCGCACCGTGATCGTAATTGCACATCGTCTCTCGACCGTCCGCCGCGCAGACCGAATCGTAGTACTCGAAAACGGCACCATCGCCGAACTCGGCAGGCACGAAGAACTCATGCAGAAGGCAGGTATCTATCGCAAGCTGTATGATCTTCAATTCATCAACGTCGATGCGCGTGCGGTCGCGCAAATGACCAACGGGGCGGGGACTTACTGATGCCGATTCGATCCATGACCGGCTTTGCGCAGGCCAAGGGGCAGGTCAACAACCTGACTTTCAATGTTTCGGTCAAGTCCGTGAACCATCGCTTTCTTGACCTTCACTTTCGGCTGCCCTCCAACACAGACGGCCTCGAAATGTCGATGCGCCGCGTGCTCAAAGAAAAACTTGCCCGCGGCCACGTGGATGTCAATCTTTCCTTCGAGCAAGGCGGAGCTACCCCGCTAGCTTTGAATAGAGCTCTGGTTGCTGGATATGTGCAGGCTTTTCGGGCAGCGGCGATTGAAGCCGGGATCGCAGCTGAACCGGACTTGAACGCGGTGCTTCGCCTTCCCGGCGCTCTTGACACCAACGTCGCTGCCCCGGAAGAAGAACTTTCTCCTGCGGTTCTCCCCAAGCTGGAACAAGCGGTCGATCAACTGAACCGGGTCCGTGAAGAAGAAGGACGTGCCATGGACCGTGAGCTCCGCCAGCGCATGGAGAGCATCCGCAAAGCCTGTGCCGGGGTGGGCGCGTATCGCGATGCGGTACTCAAGAACTACAGCGAGCGTCTCCAGGCCCGCATCCAGGAATGGTTGGGTTCCTCCGTAGATCAGGAGAAGATCCTGCAGGAAGCCGCCGTCCTGGCCGACCGCAGCGACATACAAGAGGAGTTAGTCCGTCTCGACCACCACGTGCAGCATTTCTTGGCTTTGCTCGACACCAAGGGCGAGGTTGGCAAGAAAATGGACTTCCTCTTGCAAGAGATGAATCGCGAGGCCAACACCCTGCTCTCCAAGACCTCTGGGTTGGCCGGCGATGCCGCCAAAATTACCGAAGCGGGACTGGCCATGAAGTCCGACATCGAGAAAGCGCGCGAACAGGTGCAAAATATCGAATAATGGTGAATGTGTTCATCATCTCGGCGCCCTCCGGATCTGGGAAATCCACGCTGGTTTCCATCATCCGCCGCACCGTGCCGAACCTTGAGTTCTCGATCTCCTACACGACCCGCAAGCCGCGTGGTTCCGAACAGAATGGACGCGAATACTTCTTCATCTCCCGTGAAGAGTTCAGGCAGATGATTCGCGAAGATCAATTCCTGGAATACGCAGTTGTCTTTGAAACTGACTACTACGGCACGGCATGTCGGTTTCTCGACCAGGCTAAGCATCACGGCAAGGACTTACTGTTAGATATTGACGTACAAGGCGCAGCGCAAGTGAAGAAGAAAGTTCCCGAAGCGGTCAGTATCTTCATCCTGCCGCCCAATCGCAGTGAGCTCGAACAACGCTTGCGTTCACGCGGTCAGGATTCGGAAGAAAAGATACAAAGGCGGCTGGAAGAGGCCAGGCGCGAGATTGAGAATTATGATAAATACGACTATATTTTGGTGAACGATCATCTGGACGAGTCTGTCAAAGCCCTGGAAGCCATCTTGCTCTCGGAGCGGCAGAAGCGGGCCGGCAATCCGGATGTAAACTTAAGTGAGCTAGCGGAAACCTGCCGGTTGGAAAATGTTCGCGATCGCCTCGAGCCGATCCTGCAATCGTTTCGGGAAGTCGCGGCCGGCGGAAAATAGGCAGGGAGAATTTCCATGAAGTTGATCGACGGTTTCGACAGTAATTATCGGTACATCCTGGTCGCTGCTCGTCGTGCGCGCCAGTTGCAGGGTGGAGCTCCCCCTGTCATCGACACCCAATCGCGTAAGCCGTGCCGCATCGCGCAGGACGAAATCAAAGCCGGCAAAGTTAAGTGGGTCGTGCCCGAAGTCCAGGCGTCGCCGGTCGAAGCCGCCGGCGAAATGCTCGATAAGGCCCTCGGCCAGGAAGGCTGAGAGCTCTTTTGAGCGGGGAGCAATGAGCAGTGAGCAAGACAGGATTGCTCGTCGCTTGCGGCTCACTGCTCGCTGCTGCTTATGAAAGTTGCCCTCGGAGTCTGTGGCGGCATTGCCGCCTACAAAGCCGCTGAGATCGTTCGCCTCCTCCAGGATCGCGGCATCCACGTTCAAGTCATCATGACCGACTCCGCCCAGGAGTTTGTTCGTCCTCTTACCTTCGCAGCGCTTTCCGGCGAGAAAGTCATAACTGGGATGTTCAACCGCGAGGCGGGAACCGAACCCAACATAGATTCAGCGATCGAACATATCGCGGTTGCGCAGTCGATTGACGCTCTGCTTGTCGCACCTGCCACAGCCGACGTCGTTGCAAAGTTTGCGCAAGGGATCGCCAATGACTTCCTGACGACGCTGTATCTCGCCACCACCGCGCCCGTCGTCATCGCTCCTGCAATGAACGTGAATATGTGGGAGCACCCGGCAACGCAAGAAAATCTCGCGACACTGCGTAAGCGCGGAGTGGAGATCGTCGAACCTGGAAGTGGATATCTGGCGTGCGGCATGACTGGCCCCGGGCGGCTCGCAGAGAATGAAGCGATTGTTACTGCCGCGCTTGAAGCTCTCGGAAGTTCGCAGGATCTTGCCGGCGAAACCGTGCTCATCAGCGCCGGCCCGACCCGAGAGAAGATTGATCCAGTTCGGTATCTCAGCAATCGCTCCAGCGGACGCATGGGGTACGCGCTGGCCGA